>Ga0163150_10008480_pt1 | contig 11686 bp, 6 predicted proteins | sample OliLakLV19P2IB_FD_148628 | JGI IMG/M metagenome (GOLD analysis project Ga0163150, IMG submission 148628) | Freshwater microbial mat bacterial communities from Lake Vanda, McMurdo Dry Valleys, Antarctica - Oligotrophic Lake LV.19.P2.IB | ecosystem: Environmental > Aquatic > Freshwater > Lake >...
TTCCAGTCCCGCCCCAGCGACCGCGACCCCGGCTGGCTCACCCTCTGGCGCGGCTGGCAGACGCTCATGATCCTGGTACGCGGGTATGAGCTGGCGATCAAGACGTAGGATGTGGGGAAAGATCAGGGCACTGCCCACCCTACGGTTCTCGTCTCAAGCCTTCTCTTCCTTCTTCTCCTTCACCGGCTGCATCTCCATGCACGCGGCGAAGAGCGGCCGCCACTCGGCGCCGCGCTTCTTCATGACGTTCGACAAGTACTCATGCCAGACGATGGGGTCCTTTTCCTCGTCTTTCACCACCGCGCCCTGCAGGCCAGAGGCGACATCCTCCGGCGCGACCTGCCCGGTGCCGAAGTTGCCCGCCAGCGCCATGCTGTTGACCAGCAGCGAGATCGCCTCGGCGGTCGAGAGGGCGCCCGACGGCGTCTTGACCTTGTTCTTGCCGTCGAGCGTCTGACCGTGACGCAGTTCGCGGAAGATGGTGACGACTTTTTCGATCGCGTCGGCGGTGGGGACCGCTGCCCTGATCTGAAGATTGGCACCTAGCTCGGCGACCCGCTTGCGGACGATATCGATCTCCGTCTCCAGGTCCGCCGGCGAGGGCAGCACGACGATGTTGAAACGGCGCTTGAGAGCGGCCGACATGTCGTTGACGCCGCGGTCGCGGGTGTTGGCGGTGGCGATGACGGAGAAGCCGCGTGCGGCGGGCACCTCGGTGGTCAGCTCCGGGACGCTGATGCGTTTCTCCGAGAGCAGCGAGATCATCGCGTCCTGCACCTCGCTGGCGCAGCGGGTGATTTCCTCGAAGCGGGCGATGGTGCCGGACTCCATCGCGCGGAAGATCGGGCTCTTGATGAGGGCGGCGTCGCTGGGGCCGTGGGCGATGAGCATCGCGTAGTTCCACGTGTAGCGGATCTGTTCTTCGGTGGTGCCGGCGGTGCCCTGCACGACCTTGCCCGAGTCACCGTTGATCGCGGCGGCGAGATGCTCGCTGAGCCACGACTTCGCGGTGCCGGGCTCGCCGATGAGCAGCAGGGCGCGGTCGGTGACGAGCGTGGAGATGGCGATCTCGACGAGCCGGCGGTGGCCGATGTACTTGGGCGTGACGTCGAGCTTGCCGGCCTTGCCGCCGGTGATGTAGGTGAGCACCGCCCGCGGCGACATGCGCCAGCCCGGCGGCTTCTCGAATTTGTCGTCGGCGATGAGCGCCTCGATCTCCGCGGCGAAGAGAACCTCGGCCGGCGGGCGGAGGATCGCATCGCCGTTGGACTTGGGGGCGGAGACGGCGGATGGTGTCGGTAGGGGAGCGGCTTTGGGCATGGCTTTGTTCAGGAGCACCATCCCGGCAGGGTGGTGCTGGTCAACTTCAGCGAGCGCGGGCAAGGCTCGTTACATCCGGTGTGAAGTGTAAGGGGCGGCGACATCACTGGTGCGGGGTGCGCTTCACGAGGGCATTTGTGTCACACCTTCGGCACGGCGGCCTTGGCTTTGAGCGTCTGAAGATGAGGGAGCACCTCATCGATGAGCCGTTCGGGGAGCGAAGGGAGCATGGCTTCGATCTTCGCGGCGCTCTCGGCGGGCAGCTTTTCGACCAGCCGGTTAAGCCAGTAGCTGCCGTAGTAGCCGGTCTTGAGCGACGCGAACTTTTGCATCACGGCGATCCAGCCGTCGGTGGCCTCGGGGTGCGCGGTCCTGATCATCGTCTCGATCACGCCCGATACGTCCCATGCCTGATTCTTCTTCTCGGCAAGATGGGATTTCAGATGAGACGACAGGAACTTGGCGCACCCGGCGTGGCCTGGGCGGGCGAGGCGGCAGACGAGGTCGATGTCCTGCGCGGCGACGGCCAGGTCAAGCCAGCGCGGGTCGAGATCGGGGAGTCCAGCCCGGGTGGCGGCGGCTTCTTGCCCGTCGTCGCTCACCTGGGACCAGAAGATGGAGAGCCCGTCGCGGTCGCCGGCGCCCATGAGCACTTCACGGATCGCCTCGGCTTTCTGCACCGCCGGGTCCTTCGACTTCTTGCCGGCCGCGGCCAGCTTTCCATCCATGAGCGGCGAGAAGAGCTCGAACATTTCGGAAGGCTTGCGGACGCGGGAGGTGCCGATGAAAGCGGACCTCAAGAGGTCGGGGTGCAGGCTCATGGCCGTCGCCGCCAGCGTCTCGTGCGCCCGCCGGGAATCGGATGATGCCATCATCATGGCGACAGCCTGATTGATGTCGGCGCCGCTGACCGTGTCGCCCTTGAGCGCATGCAGTGCGTCGCGGCGATTGAAGCAGTCGAGGAGAAGCGCTTCGGTGTCACGGTCCCCACGGCCATTGAACGCGGCGAGCAGCGTGATGAAGCTCTCCAGCACGGGTTTGAGTTTGGCCTTGTCCTTCGTCGAGAAGAGCGCGTCGAGCTGCGTCCGGGCGGTCTCGATGAGGAACGCGAGCAGCGCGGGGTTGCGGTTGCGGCTGGCGGGACCGACGGCGATCTCCGGCTCCTTGCCGGTGAGGGCTTTCTTGAAAACCTCAACGACCGTCGGCTCATCATGCACGCGGCCGAGGCCAATGAACGCGGCGATACGCACTTCCTTCGCCTTGGCAGTCGCCTGCTCCAGCAGGTGCGGCAGGTCTGTCTTCGAATCGCCCAGGCACTGAAGGGCCGCGATCTTCACTTCCTTCGAGCCCTCGGTGAACGCCTGATCGACGAGGCCGCGGGCGCCCTCGGGATCGAGCCGGTACAGCAGCTTGAGCCGGCGGCCGTCGCCGAACTTGCCGGGGAAGTTCATCGCGGCCCGCAGCTCGGGGATGATCGCCTTGCCGTAGCTCGGCAGCACGTGACTCGCGACGAACTCGGCGATCTCGCCGTACCCATCGTCGAGCGCCTTGAGCGCGAGGTTGACCAGGCGCAGGTCACGGAAGGCGTCGCGCTGGTGGGCCTCTTTAATGATCTCCAGCCGGCCGGAGCCGGTGGTGGCCAGCGCCTCCATGAGCGGCTTCAAGACCCGGGCGGAGGCGTGTGTGGTGGTCTGCACGCCGAGGTCGACCGCCGCGATCAGTGCAAGGTCGCCGGCGGCGCCGGTCTCGCCCTGCGTGTAAAGAATCGCATTGACCAGCGTGCCGAGTTCGAGAAGGGCGGGAGCGGAATCCCTTTCGGGCGCGCTGATGAGCCTCTCGATGCCCTCGGCGACCTTGCCGAAGACCGGCGCCTTCTCGGCGGACTTTTTCAGCGGCTCGACGAGCTTCCTGAGGCGGAAATCGCCGGCGGCAACGACGCTGCCCGCGACGGCGAGCCGCCGGACTTCCTCGTAGCACTGGGCGACGAGCGGGATGGACATGGGGCGAACTCCGATTGCATGAGGGGTGTGACACTGGGAGGGCGACGCTCCCGCCGAGCCGTTTGCCGCCGAAACCCGTCCGCGGGTTGAGGTGGACGAAGTTCAAGCGGCGGACACGTGCTGCCTCGATTGTTCGCCCCGCGAGTTTCGCCTCCTCGGCCCGAGGACGGGCCTCGTCGACGAACGGCTCGGCGGGAGCCTCGCCCTCCCACAACGTCCTGGACTATCTTAAAACGTAAGCCGCACGATGCCTGAATCCGTCACGATGCTGAGCGGCTTCATCTGCAGCTTGCGCGTGTCGAGGTCGTGGCGGAAGCGGACGATGAGCGTGTTCCCGGTCAGCAGCGTCCCCGGCAGCAGCCCTAGCAGGTGGCAGCTGCGCGGCTCCTCGCTCATGCCGGCGTCGGTGCAGGCGAGACGGGCGCCGTTGGCGTCCTCGACGACCAGGTCGCCGTTGATCGTTCCGATGCGGGCGAAGGCCAGGGCGTAGACCGGGTGCTTGTCGGCGAGCGGCGACTTGATCAGATTTTTGACTTCCTTCACCACGGCCTGGAAGTCACGGGCGGCGTACGTGCGAGCTCGCTGAAAGTCCTTCGCCTCGACGGGTCGGGGCAGCATCTGTTCCCAGCGGATGCGGCGGTTGACATCACCGGGGTACACGCACAGCTCTTTGACCTGCGCGACCTGAAAGAAGCTGTCGTCGCTCTTGATGAACTTCACCGCGTGATATGGGCGGAAGTTCTGCGTGATCTGGATCTTTCCGGTGCCCAGGTTCATCCAGATGCCGGTATCGACGTATTCGCGCCGCGCGACATCGTCGTGCGTGTTGAACGCAAGTTGCACGAGCTGCGAGTTTGTCTCCACGAGGCCCGCATCCTTCAGCTCGCGGAGCTGCCAGGCGTGGCCCAGCCACGCGGCGATGCCGGTCTCCGTTTCGGGCTTAAGGTCGGGGTCACTCAAACGCTTCGACAGGTACGCCCGTCCTTGCTTGACCAGCGCGTGCAGCCGTACAAGTTGATCGAGCGCATCGCTGTAGACCGACTCGCGCTGCCGGGATGTCATCTCCGCGTCGTACTTGCCGTCAGCGCCGATGAACAGCCGGGTGTAATCGTGGAGCGCGGCCTGGGCCCCGGGCAGGTAGGCATTGCCCAACTGCTTGGCCTGTTCTTCGATCTGCGATGCCGTCTTCGCGTTGAGATTGCCCATGCCGAGGCGGACCAGATCGTTCATCAGCGTCTCGAGCAGGTCCATGCCATCGAGCTGCGTCTTGATCTTCTTGGCGAGCGCGTCCTTGTTCACCCCGCGCGGCTTCGCCTCGGCTTCCTTCTTCTTCTCCTTACGCTCGGCAAGCTTCTCGCGCTTCTCGGCGAGGTCGGCGGGGACGTCGGCGACGGAAAACGGCTTGGCCTGCGCGAAGGCGTACATCAGGCCGAGGCAATGCTTACACGGGAACTGCCGGCTGGGGCAGGTGCAGCGATGGGTCGGGCCGGCCGGGTTCGCGAAGTCGCTGGAACAGGCGTACGGTTGGGCTCCGCTCCCCGCGCACTCGCCGAAGAGCAGCGTGTCGTCGGCGGACTTGTGCAGCTTGATGAACTTGCCCTTGAGCAACAGCCCGCGACCGTTCTTGGCGGCCTCGGCGTTGGGCGCCTGGGCATCCACATACGACTCATCAATCGCGATCATGGCGCGTCCCTCGACGAGCAGGAGTTGTGACGGTGCGCAGTTTCAGAAGGCGCTTTCCATGATACGCGATGGGAAAGCTTCGACGGGTTCACCGCTTTGCCAAAGCTTCTGACCGCTAATGAGCAGAGGAGCCGACGAGTGCGTGCCGCTCTTTTCGGGCTGCTCCGTGTCGGATCGCCCACCGCGCGCAGCGTCGGCCGCGGCCCGTCCCGCGCTTGGGTGCCGCCTTCCTTCTCGGCGCGGGCCCTTCTGCACCCGCGGAGTTCAGTCGGGTTGATGAGGGGTCGCTCGATTCAATGTGGTGATGAATCTCTCGATCTCGCTATTCATCCACGTCTTGAGCTTGGAGGTTGCAGTACCAGCCTTCAGCCCATCATAGAGGCTGATGCCGGTTTGGTGTTGCAGCTTCCCCATCAGTGAACGGAGGATGTAGCAGGTCCAGCGCCGGAAGACCCGCGCGTGCAGGTCGTAATGCCGGATCCGGCTCCGCCAGAGCCACTGCATGGATTGTTTTTCGGGTTTCCCGGTCTGCGGGTTTGTCCCGTTGAGCGGCAGGGTTGCCAAACTCTGCAGTTGGTCGTAGGTCACCCGCCCTTCGCTCTTGCCGCCCGGGCCGATGTGCCACAGCGAGGTCCAAAGCTCCAGCGAATTCGCATCGGTTTCACGGACCGGCAACCCGATGCCCGTCTGAAGACGAACGATGTTGGCCCGCCGCGTCGACAGCAGGTCCATCGCGCGCTCGCCCATCCGATGGGACCGGCTGCCTTTGGCCAGCGACAGGAACCAGTCGCCGCGCGTCGTGTGAGTTCCGGGCAGGGCCACCGGCACGTATTGGTCATCGCCTTCGTGCCTCGATTGCAGGGCCGCGGCGGTCGAATACCAACTCCTCACCGCCACCGGCGGCGCGTCCGGATTCTCTCCCTGCGTCAAGCGGTTGTCCTGGCCTATTAGATTGTGGGGAATCAGGTCCAGCAAAAGCGCCAATGCTCGCCACAACTGGGGCCCGAACGCCTGGATCCGTTTGGGAAACTCTGACTCTTCAGGATCCGTGCGGGGCGTGTCGAAGGGATTCTTTCCCCCGGCGGGGTCCAATGCGATTTCTGACGCCCAGATCTCCAGCAGCAGGCAGGACAGCGATTCGTGCGTCTCCGGCGCCACGCCGAACGTGCTGAACCGGCGCCCCTCCTTGAACTGGCGATTTGCGAACTGGGTCACGGTGGCGCACGTCTCAACGAAATCCCGCCAGGTCACGTTTCGATCACCTTGTGCCTCGATGCAGGGCGGGGCGGTCCCCTGCTCACCATGTGCATTGATGCCGGCCGGGGCGGTCTCCTGCTGTACCTCTTTCAGCTTGACCAACCGGTTCCAGAACACTTCCTCCGCGGCCTGCCATAGGTCGGCGTGACACATCAGAAACCCGAAATCCCACGTGTAAGGCACCTTCACCAAGGAACGGGAACGCTCCTGGATGTGTTTCTGTAAGTCGTAACCTTCGGTACTGAAAAGTTGAGCGCGTGTCCAGATCCGGCGCCGCGGCTCGCCTGTCGCCGAGGCGATGAATTCTCCTATATCCAGCTTCGAGATGGTGTTGACAGACGGCTGAAACAAATGGAAGGGGTCTTCCACATGCATCGCGGTCGTCTTCAGCTCGGTAAGCTTCTCGTCGAGTCCGGTCCAGGCCGTTGGCGCGGTCAGGTATCGCTCCACTTGTCCAAAATGCAGCGGCCCGGTCTTGGCCCAGAACTCGTCGACTTGCAGAACCAGCGTGTGGGGCAGCCGCGTCGAGCCCTGCAACTGGCAGAACTCTCGAAGCCGATCGTACGACGTCGCCGGCTCGGCGCGAACAATGTCGGCGCCCGCGTCGGTCTTGAGCAGCATCCCCGCCAGTTGCTTGAAGTCATCGAGGTATGCCGAGTCGCCGCCGAGGCCGCCATAAAGGTAGACCTTCAGCGGCACGTATTCCGGCGCGCCCTTCTCGAGCCCGACGAACAGCTCGAACATCGCGTTGACGCTGATGGCCTGATTCTCATCGGGCATTGCGAATTGCGGCAGCGCCTCGCCGGACAACTCTCGAATCACGTCCGCGTGGCCGTGCGCGCCGATCGGCGGATTCACGGTGATGGCCACGCGGCTTTCACCGAAGAACTGCGTGCGCCAGGTGAACAGGTGGACCTGCGTCAGGTCGCGCAGGATCTGGTTTTTCACGAGCCTGAACCCGTCGCTGAAGCCCCGGTCTTCGTTGGCGATGAACAGAGTGGCGACGCCTTCGCGGCGGAGAAAGAACAGGAGGCACGGCAGGAAGAGCGGCTCGTCGCGCACCTCGGGGTAAAGCTCGCAGAGCGACGCCCAGTTGTCGATCACCAGCCGGATCTTCCAACCGATCTTGCGGCGCTCGTTCTCCAGGTCGGAAACCTCGTTGTCTTTCGAAATGATCCGCTGGGCGGCCCGGACGGACTGCTTGATGATGTGAAAGAGCACCCCGGGGGTGACAGGCTGGTATTCAAGCCGGCGGCAGATGACGCGGGCTTTCGCCGTGTCGGGCGGGTCAGTCTTACGGCCCAGATGTTCCTTCCAGATGCGGCTTAACAGTCCTTGGGCATCCAATGTTTTGGTGGTGAGCAATACCGCGATGCCGTGATGCTCGGCGTTGTCTACTTGTGGAGCAGGGCTCCCTTCAGGTGGGGGGAGGCGCTCAACCGCCTGCGCTTCGGGCAGCAGGGCCCGTGCCAGGAACGCTTTGGCTAACCTGCTTTTGTGGGTGCCATCCTCGCCGATCAGGACAGCGGGCTCGTGGGTTGGCAGACCTGCCCGCGGCCACCAGACGGCCGGGGTGCCTGCCGGCGGACTGGGGGGCGCCGGCGCCTCCAGGATGTCGTCGAGGTACCGGATGCCGAACTTCGCGTAGCGTTTCTCGTCGTCCTTGATCTCGACGGCGGGACCCTCGGCCCGCATGATGAAGCTGTTGACGTAGTTGAGCGAGTGGGCGACGTAGACGTACGATTGAAAAAGATAGTCCGGTATGTCTTCGTCAGGCTTGCGGAATGAATCCAGGCATCCCCTCAGTTTGCCCTTGTCATCTCGCGGATCGGGCAAAGGCGAATCGACGCGGACGATTCGCGGCTCGTCGAAATGCTCCTGCGAGCCGGTCGAAGCGCCGGTCCCGGACCGGAGCAGGAGGTCGTGTTCCCCGCGGACATGGTTTTGTGCCCGTACCTTCTCGATGGCCACGGAGCGCCGGCGATAGTTGCCGTGCTGGCGGAATCGGACCCGCACGACGACATCGGCGATGTATTCTTCGGGCGTCTGGCCGTTCGCCGGCTCCGCGGAGACGAAGAGCAGGTGGCACTTTTGCGCCGCCGCCCGGATCAGCTCGGCGATGCGCGAGCGCCGGTCGCGAAGCCTGCCGAATGCGTCGCGCCGACCCACCATCATTTCCAGGCCATCGACGCAGTCGATGATCAAGAGGTGGCGGGACTCCCCTGTCGGCTTTTCCAAGGTCGCCACCAGGCGAGTCAGGAATCCCCAGTCATCGCCCGCCGTCTTGCTTGCTAGGTCCAGGAAATGAATGGTTTTGGCATGGTGCGCAACGTCCGGCTTGTCCTTCGCCCCTGATGCGCAGGCATCTCGGGCAGTTGTCGCGGCACCGCTGGCAGGGGACGGGGCCGCGGGACTGTCGGTGCAAAACAGGCCGCTGGGATTCGCCGGGTCGATCAAATGAAGCTGGATCCCCTCCGGTACTTTCAGGTCTGTGGTGCTTCTTCTTATATCGGCGGCGCTCTTCTCGCGCTCTTCCCTGTCCTTCCGCAGAAAGGGATCGATGATCCGATGGTCGGGGTAACTTAAGGCAAACTGATCCCACGTCCGCTTGGCTCGTTCAAAGGTGAGGTCGGTGGAGGCGTAAATCACGGTGGCGGCGCCGGGCTCTCGATCCGCGACGTAGGTGGCGGCCAGGTGCATCGCCAGAACCGATTTGCCCGCGCCGTCGGTGCCGATGATCGCCAGGGTAATGGCGTCGGGCGGGGCGGTCCCCGAGTCAACGACAATCCCAAACGGCTCCTTGGGCGATTGCAATGTCCCGAGCCAATAAAGTCGCGGCGAACCGTGGCTCAAAAGCTCGTCGAGCGTCGGGATGCCAAATCGGATCGGCTTCTCCCCGTTCTCTTTCTCGTGCGCTGCCGGCATTTTCACTCTCCTATAATCCTTCCAGGTCGCTCAGAATGGCCATGGCATCAAGCCGAGCCTTATGTTGCCGAAACAGTCTGTGGAGAAACGATCGCCGACCCAGGGTGCTGACTCCGACGGCGTCGGCGGGGCAGTGCGGCAGCAGGGACGAAAGGCCATTGGCCAGCAAAGCCGCCAGTCCCCCCGGTTTGCGCACCCACACCGCGGGCAGAACAACGGTTTTCTCGTCATAGAAGAATGGCTTGAGGTGAACGATGCCCAGGACGCGATGCGCGGCCACGCCTTGCTCCGCCGGCGAACTTGCGTGGTACGCTCGAAAGATGTCAGTGAAGGTCTCCGTGACGCTGCCGGCATGTGCCGTGGTCACGATCAGGTGCCCGGTGCCGGCAAAGTCGACGACCACCTCCCAATCCCGCTTCGTGCGAATCTCCCCCACAAACACCACCGTCGGCGTCTGTCGCTTGGCGTCGTCGAGGGCCGCACCCAGGTCGTCATAGTCCTTGCCCTTCACGCGTAGTGTGTAATCGACACGGCGCTTTGACTCGCGGAGCAGCAAGTCCGACGTGCAGAACCGCGTTTCGACGGGGTCCTCAAGCGCGATCAGATGAGGGCGGCGCTTGGTGTCCCCAATTTTGTCGCGCAGGTATCGGCAGATCATGCCGCGCGCGGTCACGCTCTTCCTCGATCCGGTTCGCCCCGAAACAACCACCAACCCGGTTGGCGTTTGACGCAGCAATAGCTTGTGGAGGTCTTCACAAAGGACATCCATCTCGTCGAGCGCTGCCCACTCCGAGGGGAGTGCGCCCGACCCCATCGGAAAATCCGTGCCGCCGGGCGAGGTTGCCCCCTTGCGTTGAAGCCGCAGGGTGACACTGACCGATTCACCGTTGTCGCACGCACAAACGCATACTCTTGCGGGGATACCATCGATCGTGGCATTGGTGTCGCGAGAGTATTCCTTGGCGCCGAGCGCAAACTCGGACGGACAGTCAGCGCGGCGAAAATAAAGGGTGTAGTCATTGCGACCGTTAAGGAGAAGCGAGCGCGGAATGAGCGGTTTGCCTCTGAAGAACGCTGCAACGCCGGGAAGGAAACCGCGTGAAATCAAGGGGTGTTTTCCTGCTTTCCTGCCTTTCTTAGAACCTCCTGCAGCCCCTTGGGACCCCGGATGACCCTTGTTTTTGGCATCACTCGTTTCCACGCCTTCTCCTTTCGCTAAACAGCTTAACGGGAATGCCGCCAGCAACAACAATAATTTGTTACATAATCAGATAAAGACAGGCTGGGAAACGCGCGATGTCTAAAACCGAACGTCGGCGTCCCTGAACTGTGTCGTGCATTTGAGACTTGATGCAAGGACGGGAATCTTCCGGTGGATAGCGGGACCGAAGTCGGAATGAACCGCGCCGAACACAGGCGGGCCTTGGACATCGTGTAGCCAGCGACTACCGTGTCATCGAGGTGTCGCGTCGCCGTCATGCTCGGCTGGCACGATCGGTGACGGTCCGGAGTTATGCAACAGTCTTCAATAACTATGTCGGAGCTCTTCATGTTGACCCGCATCGCACCCACGCTTGTTCTTCTCGTTTGTGTCCATGCCGCGGCTGCTGTTGCGGTTGCGGACGGTCCGACTTCTCTGACCCTCTCGCTGCAGACGCGCGGACCCGATGGCAAGCCGTCGACCCGCGAGGAAACCGTTGAGGCCGGCCGGGTCGGCATCGTCGTCGTCGATCCATGGAACTTCCACTGGTGCAAGACGGCCACCATGCGGGTGGACGCGTTGATTCCACGCATGAACAAGGCGCTGGAGGCGGGCCGTGCGATGGGCATGACCGTCATGCTGTGCCCCTCGGACGTGGTGGAGAATTACGCGGGCTGGCCGCAGCGCGAGGCCGTCATCGCCATGCCAAAGCACCCCGTCCCGTCCCTGAAGAAAATCGACTGCCCCGCGCCGCCCGATGGCGGGGGCTGCGCCTGCGGCAAGGAACGCTGCGTCGTCAACTACGGCTGGGACGCGATGCACCCGGGCCTCCGCATCGATGCGAAGGACCTGATGCCCGACACGCTCGAAGAGGTGTGGACCCTCTGCAAGGACCGCAAGCTCACCCACCTGATCTACATCGGCGTCCACACACAGGTCTGCCTGCTCGGCAAGCCGATGGGCCTGCGCAACCTCAAGGCGGCAGGCATGCAGTGCATCCTCGCGCGCGACATCACCGACGCCCACCCCGGCTACAACCCGGCCACCGGCTTCACGCCAGACGGCCACACCGCGGAAGTGGTCGTCCACTTCGAGCGCCACTTGGCGCCGACCGTCAACATGGCGGAGGAACTCGCCAAAGTGGGGATGCTGGACAAGGCGTGGGTCCTGGACCAGGGCCATCGCATCTAAATCCCCCGAAATCACAGGGCCGCTGCTTCCCAAGCCGATGGCCTCCCTGCTGGCAACCCTTCCGGCATGGAGGCTCATCATGGACGATCGGCCCGACACCGCCATCACC
>Ga0163150_10008481_pt1 | contig 11686 bp, 10 predicted proteins | sample OliLakLV19P2IB_FD_148628 | JGI IMG/M metagenome (GOLD analysis project Ga0163150, IMG submission 148628) | Freshwater microbial mat bacterial communities from Lake Vanda, McMurdo Dry Valleys, Antarctica - Oligotrophic Lake LV.19.P2.IB | ecosystem: Environmental > Aquatic > Freshwater > Lake >...
ATGAAGTTGTCGTACACGCCCTTCAAGGCGGAATTGCCACACTAGAAATGCCAACCCGCTGAAGCGGGTTGACGACGACCTTCAGGGGACGTCGAAAACCCAGGCATGAATGCCTGGGCTAAGTAAAGATTCTCGCGAGACAATCGATCGATTAACCACTATTCGTTCCTTGGGTTGCCCGGGCGTAGCCCGCGCTGGGTTTGATCCGTGGCTAAAAAACTGCTCAAGTTATTTCGGTACGAGCCCTAAGAATCCACTTTCGCAGGCCGCAGCGGTCAGTAAATTTCCGGGAGGCATCATGAAAACGATGCGAGTCGTTCAGGTCCCGCGTCCTAAGGCGCCTTTTGAGATTGTCGAACGGCCGGTGCCGGAACCGGGCCCGGGTTCCGTGCGGATCAAAGTGCAGGCGTGTGGCGTCTGTCACAGCGATTCCATCACCAAGGAAGGCTTGTTTCCGAACATTCAATATCCGCGCGTGCCGGGACACGAAGTCGTCGGCACGATTGACGCCGTCGGCGCCGGTGTGACCCGATGGCAACCTGGGCAGGCGGTCGGGGTCGGCTGGCACGGCGGATATTGTGGTCAGTGCGATCCGTGTCGCCGCGGTGATTTCTTCGCCTGCCAGACCGGACAGGTAACGGGCATTTCCTTCGATGGCGGGTATGCCGAGTACCTGGTTGTCCCCACCAGCGCCCTCGCCCGATTTCCCACGGACACGGCGGCTGTCGAGACCGCTCCGCTCATGTGCGCGGGCATTACCACGTTCAACGCGCTGCGCAACAGCAGCGCACGGCCTGGTGAAGTGGTGGCCATCCTGGGCATCGGCGGATTGGGCCATCTGGCCGTGCAGTTTGCGGCCAAGATGGGGTTTCAGACGGTCGCGATCGCGCGCGGACAAGATAAGGAGCCGCTGGCCAGGCAGTTGGGCGCGTCGATTTACATCGACAGCCAGGCGCAGGATCCCGCGGCGGAGCTTCTTAAGCTGGGCGGCGCGAAAGTCATCGTGGCAACGGTTACCAATGGCGCGGCCATGAGCGCCGTGCAAGGCGGCCTGGCCGTCAACGGCACGCTGCTCTTGATCGGTGCTGCCGAGTCGATGGAAGTGTCTCCCTTGCGGCTATTGACGGGACGCCAGTCGGTGAAGGGCTGGTATTCCGGCACGTCGATCGACACGCAGGACACGCTGGCCTTCAGCGCGCGCATGGGAGTGCGATCGATGAATGAGATCTATCCCTTGGAGCGGGCTGCCGAAGCGTACGATCGGATGATAAGTGGCAAAGCCCGGTTTCGTGTGGTTCTCACGATGGGAAGCTAGTCGTGGACGTCTGCTGGAAGCGGGTGCCACTGCTGGTTTGACCAGCAGTGTCGTCGCGCTGCTGGACAAGCCAGCAGTGGCACCGGGCGTAGCATCCAGTTCAATACCAGTCCGACGGTGGTGACGCTTCGCTTTGACAGATCTCTTGCTGCCCGCCGCGGTGTTGAATCGCATAACCAGTCCATAATTGATCCACCGAGCGATCCCGCCGCATGGACGAGTTATCGTTCGGAGCCCCGCTAGGGGCGAAACATGGAACCGTCAAATTGTCGCAACGATAGTGTTCGACCTTCTCCAAACATCTGTCGCCCCATCGGGGCTTTTTTGCGCGGTTGCCGAATGTTTTCCCACGGCTCGCGCCGTGGGCTAGCATCTGTCGCCCCTGGCGGGGCTATTGCGCCGCCATAACTTTGAGTTTACTGGGCCGGATCCAGGTCGTACCCTCCAAACGAGAACTGACGATCCCAATTCTTAGCTTTGACAAACCACTAGTCGCCAATACCTGCTGAAGGTGGCACCAACAGTTACGGCTTTGCGCGCGCGCCTTGCTCCGATTCTCGCGGCGACACTTCCCGTTGCGCGGCCCAGAACAGCGAGTTGGCCAGCAGCCGACGGAAGTTATCGTTCTCGAAGTCCTGGGAGTGGCCCAGCGACGTGTAGAACACGCGGCCGCCGCGGTGCGTTCGCGTCCAGGCGATGGGCTCGCCTCGTTTCGGCGAGTTGGCGTCGGTCGTCGTTCCCATGAGCAACAGCTCGCAGTCGTTGGCGATGCCCGTGTTCTTGTACAGACTGCCAACGCCCGCGAAGGGTTGTACGCCCGCGCAGATGGGGTGCTTCTGGGCCGCTTGCTCGAAGTGGACCTCGGTCGGCGGACCTTCGCGGTAATGGCCTTTGTAGTTTCCGCCTAGCACGGTGCGATCCAGCTCCAACCAGTTTTGGAAGGCGTGACTGGCGGTGCGGACGCCCACGATCGGACGGCCGGCTTCGACGTACTTCTTCACGCGTTCCAGTTGCTCGCCGCCGATGGTCAGCCGCCGCGTGAAGAGCAGCATGACGTCGCAATCGTCGAGATGCTCGAGGCCCGGGAGGTCGTCGTCGGCCTTACGGAACGCGCGGCTGCACTTGACGTTGTAGTTTTCTTCCAGGTGTTTTTGAAAGGCAGTCAGTGATTCGTCCGACTTGTATTCCAGCGAGCCGGAGAGGAGGCACACGCGCAGCGGACGCTTGTCGACGGTTGGCGGTGCCCATGCGAACGCCGACCGATGGGAGATCAAGCTCCCGACGCCCATGATAGAGGCTGCTTGGATGGAACGTCGCAGAAATTCGCGCCGAGAAGGCATCGCTGGTCTCCGTAAGTAGCCTCGGCGTGCCACTGCTGGCTCGTCCAACATTGCTTCATTCTCGATAGGTTCATCCCACTGCTGGACAAGCCAGCAGTGGCACCCATCATTTCGACCTATTACTGCGCGGCATCTACGGATTCTACTCCCTGTGGCGCGGTCGCGCGCAGGGCTTGCCAGCAGCGGGCCAGCGACGTGGCACAGGAAGCCGGCAGCGGCTGGCGGGCGTAGGCCACGCGGGCGTATAGGCCGGCCAGGTCGCGGACGGTATCGGCGATCGCCGGCACGGCTTCGCCCACGCGGGCGCTGAATTCCAGCGGCGTTTCGTCGGGCGACCGCGGCAAGCCGTGCTCTTCGGCCCAGGCTTCGAGTGCCTCGAACGTGTACCGGACCAGCTCTTCGACGGGCACGCCCTGGGCCGCGCCACTGGCGAACGGATCGCGGAAAGCGGCGAACGGCCGCGCTTTCGGTTTGGCTTCCAGCGGCGCGTCGATAATTCCCGACGTGCGCTGCGATCCAAACAGCTTGTTCCAGAAATCCAGCAGCTCCTGCCAGAATCGGGCCAGCCAGGCGCGGACCTCGGTCCAGTAGCGAATCAGCAGGTAGCCGCCGACCACGAGGATGACCAGGTACAACAGCCCCTTGAGGATCGGCAGCAACCAACCGGCCGAGGGCGGAGTGAACCAGGGCTTGCTCGGCGGCGGTGGTGGGCTTGCGCGGGACGATCCGCTGCCGGATTTTTTTGGGTCGGACGCTGGCGGCTGCTTGTCGTTTGACGTTGCTGAGTCATCGCGCGGTGCATCGCCGTTTTTCGACCCATTATTCTGTGCATCTTTGTCGGTGCCGTCAGCGGGCGTTTTATTGTCGTTGGACTTCTGATCTTCGGATTGTAGTTCGCCGGATTTCTGCTTTTCGTCGGCTGGCGATTCGCCCGAGTTTTTGTCGTTGGAGTTTTTATCATTTGATTTGCCGTCGGCGGATTTGCCTTCCGCCGATTTGCCACCCTTTGATGACTTGCCTGACTTGTCGCCGTTCGACGCGCCCTTGTCTTTGCCTTGCCCGTCGGGCACGCTCTTTTCCGTCTTGCTGTCGGCCGATCCCGGTTGATCGGTGCGGGCCGTGTCGGCGGCCTCGGGCGGTGTCTCTTCCGTGGCCGGAGCTTGCGATGCCGACTGCTGCTCCGGATCCTGCGCGGGGCTGTCGTCGAGCGGCGCGTAGCGAGACGCGTTCAGTTCGGGCGAGGTCAGGCTGCCCGACAGGGCCGAGATGGCGTACTCGGGGTTGGGCCGCGGAATGATCGCCGCTACGACCAGCATCACCACGATCATCGCGGCGCCGACCGTTAGCCAGGCGCCGGCCATTTCGGCGGGCATTTGCAACTTCCGCTGCCGCAAGTACCGCCGTAATCCCAGGAAGCATGTCGTCAGCAACAATCCCAACGCACTGGCCACGTACCAAAATACTAGCCAGTAGATGCTCTGCCGTTTGGCCAGGTCACAGGGCGGCAGCAGCAATTGCCCAAAACCGAAGATCGGCAGCGCGGCCAACGAGAAGTACACGACGTACAGCCCAGGCGGGGCGTTCCGGTGGCGGCGATTGGCAAACCAGTTGAAGGCGCGGCGAAATGGATTCTGAGTCGTGGCTTCCGCCAAAGGCACCATGCCTTCACGGGCGTCCGCCCGGGTAGGCATGCTCGACGGCGGTGCAACGCGGGCATGCTTACCTGACGCGGTGCGTCGGGAAAGCATGGCACCCGACCTCGTTTCGCCAGCGTCCGCTGAAGCGGACCCTACTTTGTGAGTCGCGGGTTGTGCCCCACGTGTTGCCGCGTCATCCAACCCGGCGGCTTGCAGCAAACCTTCGCCGGATGCATCCGCCGTTTCGTCGATGAGCGTGCAGTTCCAGGTCAGCTCGTGGGCGCAGAACCAAATGATGGCCAACACTAGCCAGGCGAGCAGAAACTGTTCGATGAATGTCATCATGACGAAGCCGGCGGCCATCGCGAGCATCGCTCCGTATAGGCTGGCGCGCTCGGCCCCTTCTTCCATCGAGATCCGCGCGATTAGGACGGCGGCGAACACGAAGCAGCCCACGATCCAATTCAATCGTGCGCCATACCCGCCGCGATAAAACACCTCCAACAGAAAGAACGCCAGACTGCCGACCAGCACCATGATCAGCGCGGGGCTGATGGCGATGGCCATGTAGTCGACGAGCGTTTTGTCGGGACGGTTGGAGGGCATGGTGCTTGGTTGAACGAAACCCAGGGAAGGCGGCTGGCTCTTAGAACCTCTAACTCTACTACTCGGACGTCATTCCCGCGCAGGCGGGAATCCAGGCACTCGGGGAGGGGGGTTGCGAAAAAGGACTTGTGTTCGGCGGTTGTAAATCTTGTGGTGCATGGCCGTCTGGCGGTGTACTGGATTCCCGCCTGCGCGGGAATGACGGCGTATTGGGCGGTTGAGTTGGGGGCTCTTAAAGTGCGATTGCTACGAATGCGCGCTATCCCTAGGCATGCATGGTTCTGCGTTCCCCTGATCCCTGCCCCCTGACCCCTATCTTAGCAGTTGCTGCTGACACAAGGCCGGCAGATGATCGGCGCTCTTCAGGTGCCGCACGTCGATTCCTTCGGCCAGGAGCCGCCCATAGCAGTCGGCTGCGTGGTCGGGATCGAAGCCGATCAGCACGGCGGTGACCGCGTGGCCGCGTCGCCGCAGGTTGCCCAAGGCCCAGGCCGTTTCCAAGGGGACGTCGGCCAGCACGGCGATGACCGTGGCGTCGTTGGGCAACTGCGGCGCGGTTTCGGTTACGAGCTCGGCAAAGGTCAGCCCGTCGGTCAGCTCGACGCGGGCCAGCGTTTCTAGGATCCGCCGCAATTGCTCCGGTCCGCGCCGCGTAGGTACAACAAGCGGTGTGAGCCGGTCGCTCTGGTCGCTCATGGCGGCGGCTTGCCGGGCGACGTCGCGAGTGCGGAAGTCCCCCTCCCAGCCTTCGGTGCGGATGCGGTCGACCGCGTCGCGGCCGTTGGTGATCAACCCGATCTGCTGCCCCATTTCATAGACCGCATTGGCCAGCGACGCCGCCGCGGTGACGGCCAACTCCGAACCCACCGGCTCGTGTCGTGGCAGGTAACCGCGCTGGTGGAAGTCGAGTACCACGGTCGCTCCCACGATGCACGAGGGCTCGTAGACTTTGCTATGCAGTGTGCCGGTGCGGGCCGTGGCGCGCCAGTTGACGCGATTCAAAGGATCGCCTTGCTGGAACAGTCGCACGCCGGCGATGCGCGTGGGGTCTTCAAACAGCCGGTGCGTAAGCCGCGTTTCGCCGATGGGCCGCCGCGAGGCGATGTCGAACCCTTCGAGCGGCACGACGCGCGGATAAACGAGCACGAAGTGCGGTTCGGCCGCCACGCGAAACCGCCGATGCAGCCCGAACAGGTCTCCTCCCTCCATCACCAGCGGGCCGATTTGGAAATAGCCCCGCATCTCGAAATGCAGTTGGTAATAGAGCGACTTTTTTCCGCCACCCCAGAGCATGCCGATCGCCATTCGTTGACCGCTGGTCCGCAAGCGCGGCGGCCGCTGCACCAGCGCCGATCGTGGCAACAGGTCTTCGAGCAACACCCAGGGGACGGGCAGCCGACCGGAATTCGTAACGGTGACGACCACGGCAACCGACTCGCCGATCTCGGCCGAGAGGCGATTGCACTCGCGCGTGGCCGAGAGGTTCTCAATCCAGTTGCGGGCCAGCACCCGGCTGGAGATGAGCAAGGCCAGCAACACGTACATGGCGTACGCCAGCAGGCCCAGTTGGAAGACGAGCGCCACAAGCAACAGCAGCGCCGCGCCGAGGTACCACTTCATGGCTGTTCACTTGGTAGGGTCCGCTTCAGCGGACGCAAAACGCACGGTGGTTCGATGGTTATCAGCGTCCGCTGAAGCGGACCCTACGCCACTACGTTTGTCGCGCTTCGGCCGCGATGATCGGCACCGGCACGTTATCGAGTATCTCTTCGACAACGCTCACGGGCGTCACCTTCCGCAGGCGGCTCTCGGGACGCAGCACCAAGCGGTGAACCAGCACGGCCTGCGCCATGCGTTTCACGTCGTCTGGCAAGACGAAGTTATGTCCGCGCACGGCGGCCAGGGCCTGCGATGTGCGCAGTAGGGCCATTGAAGCCCGCGGGCTGCCGCCCAGTAGCACGTCGTCATGCTCGCGCGTCGTGCGGACGATCTCGAGCACGTAGTTGCGGAGCTTCTCGTCGACGTAGATGGCGCGGATGGCGTTCTGGCAGGCCACCAGTTCGGCGACCGGCACGACCGGCGAGAGATCGTCGATCGGATGGCCGCGCTGCATGCGGTCGAGCATCTTGGCTTCCTCATCGCGGCCCGGGTAGCCCAGGCTGAGACGTATGAGGAAGCGGTCGAGTTGCGCTTCGGGTAGCGGGAAGGTGCCTTCGTGGTCGATAGGATTCTGCGTGGCGATGACCAGAAACGGTGCGGCCAGCAAGTGCGTAATGCCGTCGACCGTGACTTGCCGCTCGGCCATGGCTTCCAACAGCGCCGCTTGCGTGCGTGGCGTGGCGCGATTGATCTCGTCGGCCAGCACGATCTGCGCGAAGATTGGTCCGGGGCGAAACTCGAACTCGGTCGTTTTCTGGTTCCAGATCGAAGCTCCCGTGATGTCGGTGGGCAGCAAGTCGGGCGTACACTGCACGCGCTTGAACGAGCAGCCGATGCTTTTAGACAGCGCGCGGGCGAGCATTGTCTTGGCGACGCCGGGCACGTCCTCCAGCAGAATGTGCCCCTCGCACAGGTAAGCGACCAGCGCTAGGACGATTTCCTGGCGCTTGCCGATGATAACCTGCTCGACATTGCCGATGATCTTCTTGGCCGTAGCCGTGACGTTTGCCATGCGCGGCCTCTGCACCGACCGATAAGTAGGTTGTACTTCGGTCGATTTTTTGATTGACGCTCTGTTCCGCTTCCCTGCCCAGCGGCATTGGTTCCTATCCTAGTCAACGCCACGGGCGGGGGAAATGCAAGCGCAGTGGCCGATGGGCGGGAAGTACCCCCAAGCGGTCAGTGAGCCATTGGGGCGCCCCTTGACTCGGAATTGCATCAACTCGGGTCGACCGCTTTAGAGGCGAGCGTGCCGGTCGCCAGCGGAGCATCACCGACGTTCAGCACCGTGTCTCGTGAGATTTTGGCCTCGACCTGGGCCAGAACTTCCTTGAGTTCGACATTTGTACTCGTCTGCAATCCCAGGCACCGGGCGATTCCAGCGGAATCCGTGCTCCAACGCTGGTCGAGCTGCAGACGCAGCCGACCGTCGGACCGGAAGACGCGGTAGCCATGAAAATGCATCGGGTCGCCGATGCGAGCCTGTTGGAGATGATCGAACGAAAACTCTCGCTTCATATAGTCGATGAGGCAATCCTGCGCGACGAGAACCAGGTGTTTGCCAATGTGCTCGAACGTCTCGATTTTGTGGTGCAGTTGAACGAGCGTGGTCTTGGCGGTCATTTTCCAGTTCATCCCGAACGTTTTCCTTGAGCTTGCATCCGTTGACCGCACGGTGACACCGCGAGTCTTGAGTAAACGTTGACGCTCCGGCCAGACGGTGCCCGTCGTATCGAGCGTTTGCAATTCAATTCCACAAACGTCGATAGCTTTCCCCGCGCGCACAGAAACAAGGCAGTAGTCGACACTGCCCCCAGGAACCGATACCTCGGTCGCCACGTGTAGTTCATTGCCTGGTTCATGCAGGCCGAGGAGATGGATGCAATCGGTGAATATTTGCCTCCGCTCAAGCAGTCGAAAAGGACAAATGATGACGTCCTTCGGCTCGCGACCATAGCCGACGATGCAAGTGCCAATCGCAATGTTCGGTTGGCTTTTTCGAATCTTCAGACACTTCCGCATCAAGAACGGGCATTGTTGAGCTGACGCGATTGCCTTCCAATCGACGTCGCCCGATGCTTCCGTCGGAATTCCGAACAGTTCTGAAACTTTGGTCATAGCAGAAATCGACACCTATCCGCGGCCATGGCGATGTATTCCGCCGACGTGTCGATTCCGATGGATTTCCGTCCTAGCATGCAGGCCACGAGCATTGTCGTGCCAGTTCCGCAGAAAGGATCGAGCACGATCCCATCGTCCGGGCATGTCGAGAGGATGGGAATGCGGCATAGATCTTCGGGATATGCCGCGAAGTGTCCCTCACGTTTTTGCGTATCCTCGGGCAGAATGTCCCAGACGTCGCTGGGCTTACTGCCGTTAGGATCGTACTTCAAGAAGTAGAAACCCCGCTCATTGAGCTCTCTGGCACGTCCGGAGACCCTTTCCGAGTCGGAATGCGTCGTTCGTTGTTGGCCACGAATGATCATCCGAAAATCAGTCAGGCATCCCGCTTGGACGTCTGCCAACAGCAAATTCAGGGAGCGAATCGCGTCCTGCCGCTCTTCCTCGGTCAGAGCGGTTGAAAGTTCAATTTGTCGCCGATAGCGCACTCCGCTGACGCCTGTCGCCGAGACGACCGTCCCGTTGACAACCTTGGTCGAGCCTGGCTTCGAGCGAATCGCGTCGACATTGTAGTAGTAGCCTTTTGGCGACTTTACGAAATGAAAAACGTACTCATGCACGTTCCGCAATTTGTCCTTCGCGTTGTCGGGGCCTCCTTTAACTTTGTTCCAAACAACGCTGTTCCTGAGAGTCCAACCCCGCTCGGTCAATCGCAATGCAACTCGCCAGGGCAAGCCGAGTAAATTCTTATTGACGTACGCGTCGCCGAGATTCAGCCAAAATGAGCCGGTCGGCTTCAACACTCGCAAAAGTTGGTCAAACACGGCAACCAGGTTGTCGACGTAATCCCGATAATCCGATTCGAGGCCGATCCCTCCACCGCTATAGCTGCGTTGCCCCCAATACGGAGGGCTCGTCATCGCGCAATCGACGACCGAACCTGGAAAACCATTGAGGACCGCCGTCGCATCTCCCTGCAAGAACAGCGGGGCCACGCGGTCGCCGCCAACGTAATCCCGCAATTGTTCCGGGGTGCCAAGACCTGGCATCTGCGCCTGTGCCACGCAAGCACCTCCAACCGTGGATTTTGAGTGACCGATCTCCAGCTTGAATCGACGGGGCATTCTCGGCACTTAAGATTGGCTTGTCAATGAAACGGAGCAGCGAGCGACGCAGATGGAGCCACACTAAACACTAAAACGGCATGTTGATCCACGATGCCGAAAAGGATCGATGCCGCCCTAAGCGCCGCCGTCCAGCGTTAATTTCGCCGCGCCGAGCGATCTTTCTTGCCGCTCATCTGCCGGGTACAATACGGCGGCTGAGAGACACCTGCCGTGACGCCGTTCGCCCACCACCCCGTGCGGCAATGGACGGCGTCCTATTGCCCCGCCCTCGTGCTGACTCGCGATTGGAGTGATTCCCCATGCTTACGCTCTGGGGTCCTAAGCACCGCTATTGCGACGGCGTCTCGCGTCGCTCGTTCTTGAAGATCGGCTCGCTGGCCGTGGGTGGATTGTCGCTGCCGCAGCTCTTGGCCGCAGAGGAGCAACAGGCTGCAAATCAGCAAGCAGGTCGCGCAGCGCACAAAGCCGTGATCATGGTTTACCTGTCGGGCGGCATGTCGCACCACGACACGTTCGATCTGAAACGCGACGCTCCGGTGGAGATTCGCGGCGAGTTCACGCCCATCGCTACCCAAGTGCCCGGCGTTGAAATCTGCCATCTGCTTCCCAAGCTGGCCGGCATGATGGACCGTCTGGCCGTGATCCGCTCGCTCGTCGGCTTGCGCGACGAGCACAGTAGCTTTCAGAACCTCACCGGTTATCCGATGTCGACCGCCCAGCGTGAGGGGCGGCCAAACTTTGGCTGCGTGGTCTCGCACCTGCAAGGGGCCAACGATCCGGTTGTGCCTCCCTATGTCGATCTGTTTCCCACGATGCAGCACCGGCCTTACAACAGCGCTGGGCCGGGCTACTTAGGGCAAGCGGCTAGCGGCGTGAAGGCCGATGGCGAAGACCTGGCCAGCATGAAGCTGCGATTTGTCTCGCCCGACGAATTTGGCGCACGGCGTGGACTGCTGGCGCAGTTCGACAGTTTTCGCCGCTCGGTCGACGCGAGTGAAGTGGAGCGGCTCGACTCCATGTATCATCGCGCGTTCGATGTGTTGACGAGCAGCAAGCTGGCCACCGCGATGGATGTCGAAAAGGAAGACCCCAAGCTGCGCGATCGCTACGGCCGCGGCTCGTCCAATCATCAGGGAGACGGCGGCCCGTTGTGGAACGATCAGTTGCTGATGGCGCGGAGGCTGGTCGAAGCAGGCGTCCGCTGCGTCACCGTGGCGTATGGTTTTTGGGACACGCACGGCAACAACTTCGGCCATTTGAAAAAGAACCTGCCGATTTTCGACCAAGGCATTTCGGCCTTGGTCGAGGACATTCACCAGCGTGGCCTGGCCGACGACGTGACGGTGCTCGTCTGGGGCGAATTCGGCCGCACGCCCAAGATCAACAAAGACGCTGGCCGCGATCACTGGGCGCCAGTCAACGGCGCGCTCTTAGCGGGCGGCGGCATGCGAACCGGACAGGTCATTGGCGCGACCGACAAATTGGGCGCCTACGCCAACCAGCGCCGCGTGCCGTACCAGGATGTATTAGCAACGGTCTACCACAACCTGGGCATCGAGCCGCACACGTTCGTCAAAGGCGCCGGCGGACGCCCGGTTGGCATTTTGGCCGACGGCGCGCAGGTTGTGCGCGAGTTAGTGTGAAGGAAAGGGGTCAGGGATCGGGGGCAGCCCTTTCAAGCTGTCATTGAGAGCAATACTGGCGCGCTCACTTGAAACCCTGGAATTTGCGGAAAATCCATATGATTCACGGACCGCTCGAATGTCGTCGACATGACGATTTCTCGGGCGTTGACAACCGCAAGCATCAAAAACCTCGGGAAAATCGCAGATAGCAGTAGCAGCTTGAAAGGGCTGGGGATCGGGGATCAGGGGCTAGGAA
>Ga0163150_10008483_pt1 | contig 11684 bp, 8 predicted proteins | sample OliLakLV19P2IB_FD_148628 | JGI IMG/M metagenome (GOLD analysis project Ga0163150, IMG submission 148628) | Freshwater microbial mat bacterial communities from Lake Vanda, McMurdo Dry Valleys, Antarctica - Oligotrophic Lake LV.19.P2.IB | ecosystem: Environmental > Aquatic > Freshwater > Lake >...
GAGCCCAGTCGTAGCGCTCCTTCTTCGAGGAAATCTCGATCCCCACCGAGCCCGTGCCGGCGAGAAAGTCCCTAACCTGCTCCAACGTCGACATCTGCGAGTCGTCCATGATGATCTGCATCTCCAAATCATGAACGGGCTCCCCGGGGCCTCCAGGCTCATCTCATGTTGGAAACAGACCCATCCTTCAGGCTCACTTCATGTTGGAAGAGGCTGTCTCTCCCCAATCCCCGTCCTACTGTTACCGTCGGTTGAAAGGTGGCCCCATGGGGTCGTGGCCGCCTCTCCTTCCCTTGGAGGCCATCGATGCTAGTCCGCCGTCGCACGCCTTCGTTCGCGCGCTTCCTGCTGTTCTTGCTCGCGGCCAGTTCGGCCGCACTGCTCCTCAGTTCACTCGCAGTCGCCCCCTCCGACGCCCGCATGGCCCCACCCCTCCCGTGGAATTGGAATGACGGGCAAGGGGATGAGGACCCGTTTTTCACCGATCCATCCGAACCCACGTATGACGTAGGCGGAAACGAGCAGGGTCGAGTCTCCCCGATCGGCATTGACAAGAGGACAACGAGGTCACCGGCACCGACAGCCCGCTCGTCGGAAGAAACATCACTGGATCGGGTTCGGCAGTTCTTTGCCTTGCTCTCGCACCGGCTCCTGATGGGTCGGTAGCTAGCCCCAGCGTCTCGACTCATCGGCGAACTTCAGGCGGACGGGGAAATCATGGACGGCGACATCGGCGCGACGACGAATCCTCAGGACTTGAAGCGGCCCGGATCTCGCACGCTGTTGCGGGTCTATCTAGCCGCGGGTCGCGGCGACGACGCAGTTCAGGAACTGGTCAAGCTCGAGATCTCCGAGGGGGAATGCCTCGAAGATGAACGTCTCGTCGCGGAAGTTCTGGAAAAGACGCATCAGCTGCCAGCACTCCAAGGGAGGAGCGATCGGATCCTTTCGCAGGCGTCCGCGCCCCGTTCCGTAGTAGGTCTCGCTCTCTACCACAGTGAGCGACTCGCCCGACACCAGAGCGGCTACGCCAGGTCCATCGAACGAATTCAGGAGTTCCTGAGCTCGGCGAGTGAGAAACCACTGGACGCTTACGTGAGTGGCTGTCTGTACCTACTCGCGGGAGGCTGCTGGAGGCGACTCCGACGGTTCGACGACGCTCTGCGAAGCCTCGAAACCGCGCTTCGGCCCTTCGAGGCGGCCGGTGAGGTCGAACGTGTTGGCGATTGCCTGATGATGATCGGCCTGAACGCCAAAGCGGGACGCGACTGGGACGAGGCCGAAGCGTTGCATGGCGCAGCAGTTGACCTCTATCAACGCCATGGTCTGGTTCAGAATCTCATCGTAGCGATGGCGAACCTGAGTGTGCTCCGGCTCTTCCGCGGACACTTTCAGTCGGCCGAGTTCGCACTGATGCGAACATTGGCGCTCGCGGAGGAGTGCGGTGACGACGTACGCAGACTCGTCGCCATCCGCGACCGCGCGCTCACACTCGCGCGAACGGGGCGGCTCGAGACGGCTCGGAGTGAGTTCAACCACGCCCTCACCCTCACCCGCCGCCACGGCACTCCGCGCCACCACGCCCTCCTCCACGAGTACCTCGGAGAACTCGCGCTCCACGAGGGGCGACTGGGGGTCGCGCGGCGTTGGCTGAAGAAGGGCTACGAACTCGCGCGGCGCACGCCTGAACTCGACATCATGGGAGAGACACGGTGTCGGTTGGCGGAGGTCGAGCTGCGCGCGGGAAACGTCGAGTTGGCGCGTGCGATCATCGATGAGTGCCTGGCGGACTTCGAGAAAATGGAAGACCTGTATGAGGTGGCGGTCTGCCGGCGTGTGCGCGGAGAGGTGCTCAGCGCGCAAGGCGCCGACGACGAAGCGCGGACTGCGTGGGAACAGGCGTTGGAGTTCTTCGAGGCGATCGGCGAACGGTACGAGCGCGAGAAAGTCGTGCGGCTGCTCCGCGGCGACTCGGCGGTCGGTGCCGCAGGTGGGTCGGACAACCTCCCGCCGACTCCCGAAGTGCACAGTCTCGACCTGGCGCCGATCTCGGACTTCGCGGGGATCATGACGCCTGCACCGTCGAGCGCCTCGCCCAGGAAGAGGGGCCGCCCGCTCGTCCGTTGGTCGCACACATCACATGCGGATTTTCCCGAGATCATCGGGGCGCACCCGGTGCTGCTTGCGGTCCTCGATCGCGCCAAACAGTACGCGGAGAGCGATAGTCCGGTCCTGATCCAAGGTGAGACGGGCACGGGCAAGGAACTCGTCGCGGCCGCCCTGCATCGACTGGGCGCGAATCCGACGGGCGCGTATCTCCCCTATAACTGCGGCGGTGGGTCGCCCGAACTCATCGACGCCGAACTCTTCGGGCACACGCGCGGATCGTTCACGGGCGCCATCTCGGAACGATTGGGTCTCATCCGATCGGCGCGCAACGGGACGCTGTTCCTCGATGAGATCGGAGAGTTCGAAGAGAATCTGCAGACGCGTCTGCTCCGCTTCCTCGATCGCGGCGAGATCCGCGTTGTCGGCAGCGACCGGCCGGAGCAAGTGCCGGTTCGCGTCATTGCAGCGACGCATCAGGACCTCGATCGAGAGGTCGGAAACGGAAAGTTCCGCCGCGATCTACTCCATCGATTCTCGCTGCGTCTGAGCCTTCCTCCTTTGCGTGAACGTCGATCGGACATCGTGCTCTTGATCGATCACTTCGTCCGCGAAGTGAAGGTGCGCAAACCGGAGTTCGGCGGGCTCGGCGAGATCGTGATCGAGCAGATGCTCCGCCACGATTGGCCGGGCAACGTCCGCGAACTGCGCAATGCGATCCTCGATCTGGGCTTGTGCACCGCCGCCGGGCGGATGGCGGAAGACTGGCGGGCGACTGTCGATACAAAGGAAGCGACCGAGACGACGACGGTCCTCTCGCGCGAGGTGATCATCGCCGAACTGCAACGGAGCGGTGGTCTCGTGCGCGGCGCTTGTTCACGCCTCGGCATCTCCCACCAACGCTTCTACCGGCGCTGCACGGAGTTGGGAATCGAGATCGAGGCGTATCGGAGCTGACGCCACTCGGGACCTCCGCCAGGTCCCGCCAAGCAAGACCGACCCGCCTCAGCGCAGCTTCACGACCTTCGATCGCGTCACGCCGGCGCCGCTCGCCCCCACTAGCTCGACTCGCACGAAGTAGGCGCCAGTCGGTACGGGCGAACCCTCTCGGCTCGAGCCGTTCCAGAGGACGATGTGTTCTCCGGCCGTGCGGCGGTCGTCTCGCCGGCTCCAAACGCGCGCTCCGCTCGCGTCGAACACGTCGATCGAGCAGCGCTGTTCGGTTTCAAGTTGGAAGCGGATGTAGACGCCGGTCGAGAAAGGATTGGGCTCGACGACCAACGGATGCGCGATCGACGCGAGCAGGCCTGTCGGCGCGTCTTCGAAACGGATCTCCAGATGATGGTCTCCGGCCGGCAGGGTCAGTGACGCGAGACCGTCGAGCGACCAGACACGACCGCTAGCGGGATCGCGCAGCGTCGCGCGCGGACGCGGCGGCTCCCCGGAGTCGCCCGATAGGGGAACGGGGATCGTGGCGGAGATCTCCACCGGCCCATTCGGCGCGTTGATCTCGAGCGGCCAGATCACGGCGCCGCCGTTGGAGGGACGCACGTCGCGCAACAGCGACTCGAGGCGAGCGCTGGGATAGCTGTCGTGGACGGCGCCCGCCTCAGACGCCCACAACACGGCGCGCAGTGAGCGATCGGGCGCGAGCGGCGGATGCGGCGCATCCAACCAGTCCAAGCCGTTGCGAGCGGCGGGATCGACGCCGAACTCCACGCCGACTTTCTCCCCCGCGCTGCGGAAGCTCATCGAGCCGGTCCACCGCGGGTCGGGAGACGTCACGTGCGCTGCGTCCGCTGCGTGCGCCGCGTCCGCGGCCGGCTCCGCTTCACGCGCTGGGATCAACAACGTCAGAGCTCGATCGGTGAGATTGCGGATCCAGCAACCATCCCACGGGGCCAACTGCCGCGGCGCCAGATCGTAGGGATAGAGCGGCTCACTCGGATCGAGCGTGTTCGGCGCGTAGTGACAGATCGACGACCCCACGAGGCCGAACTCGGCGGCGGCGGCGTAGGACATTTCCTCAGCGCCGTCGCGGATCCCAACCGAGAACGGATCGAGCGGCGCCGGATACGCGGCGGGATTGCCGACCATGCTCCAACCTGGGGGGAGCGCGATCTCGAACGCGCTGCGATCATCGGGCGGAAGGTTCGAGATGCCCTCGAGTTTCCACTCCGGCGGCGGCTGCGCAAAACCGATCCAGTAAGCCGCGCCGAAGTCGAAGGCGGTCCGTCGCGTGGCGTCGACGGCGGAGTACGTCGCGAGGGTGGGATCCCAGCGGCTCATCTCCCAACTGCTCGGGCCGGTGGGGCCGAAGAGCGCGCTGAGTCGCGTCCAGGCATCGTGTCGATCCGCCGCGAGGAGCGGCGCCGAGATCATGCGCAGCGCGGACGGTTCGATCGTGGGCGCTTCCACGGCGCCGGCCGACGCGATCCGCTTCGGCGCGTCCGGCGTCCCGAAGCTCGTTTCCGTTCCATCGCCCGTCGTGCAGACCAAGTAGTACTCGATGCCGCGGACGGCGGGGTCCTCGACTCCCAGCTCGGCAGTCCAGGCGCCGGGGCCGTCGGAGAAAGCAGCGATCGGAAGGTACGCGCGACTGCCCGCGATCCGCTGTTGTCCGCGGAGCGAGACGATGGCGTCCGAAGCGACGACAACCCACTCGAAGGCGCCGCCATTCGGATCGATGGCGACATGCAGAATCGGACGATCGCAGGTGATCTCGGCGCAAGTCCGGCCGATCGCCCACCGCAGTCCCCCGCGCGCGCGACACTCCAAACGCGTCACGACGGCGCACACGCCGTCCGGCGCACAGCAGGCGCCCGTGAGCATCGAACAAGGATTCGCGTCGCAGAGACTCCCCTCACCCATCCAGATGGACTCGCCCGCGCACTCGGTCGCTTCGGCCAAGGCGCACGACCCATCCTCCGCGCAACAGGCGCCGAGCCTCGAGGGCTGAGGACAGGGATTCGGATCGCAATCCTTGAAATCGCCCTGAAAGACGCCCCCTTTGACCTCGCAACGCTCGCGGTCGTGTTCTTCGCACACACCACCTTCGTAGCAGCACGCCGCGTGCGCTACGACGTACGCCGCGCCCAACGTGAGAAGCATGGAGAGTCCGCAGCCGAGCAGACGGGTAGCGAAGGCGATGCGAGGCTTCGCTCGCAACGGAGAGTGGAGAGGAACGAGTACGGCGATCGATGGGGTCATGAACGACCTGCGCCCCGAGGGACGAGTTCGACGTGTCCGTCAACTCTAGGAGCGCCTTCGCTCCCTGTCCACGAACGCATGCGTGAGCCTCCGCGTGGCGCGCGGTGGTCCGCATCGTCGTCCCAGAACTGCCCGAGACGGTAGTTCCTACAATGCCGGGCGCGCAGTGCGCAGCGCTCGGCCATTGAAATGATCGAGCTGTAATCCACCTTGGCTACTACAGTTACGCTGAGCACCTGTTCGCCCCCCGGCGATTGGCACGCATCGTGAGCAGACTCCCGCTGGACGCACATCTCTTGCGACTCCGCAGTGGAATCCGTTGCGTCCTCGATGCACCCATGAGGAGAAGACCCATGTTGAAGCAATCCCACGTCTCTCGAGTACCGCAGGCAGCCGGCGGCGCTCGCTCTCCTCGGATCTCGGCGTTCTCGCTCGTCATGTTGGGAGCGCTAAGCTTATCCGCATCCCACGCGTTCGCCCTCGGAGTCGGCAACTGGGGACCGCACGTCGCCTATACGAAGGTGGCGGACGCCGATGACGGCAACTACCTGGTCGGCGGACACCTCGAAATGATGTTGGCGCCGATCCTGGGCATCCAAGGCGCGGTCGACTACCGATCGTCCGAGCCTTTCGGCGACACGATCTTCCCGGACGCCGTGGAAGTGCGAAGCATCCCGATTACCGCAACCGCGCGCCTGTACCTGCCCACGCCGGCCTTCTCGCCCTTCTTGGGCCTGGGCGCCGGTTGGTATCACGTGAACTATGACTACTCGAAGCAGATCGAGAACCAGCTCGGCTTCAAGGACGAGCGCGTCTCGACCTTCGGTTGGCACCTGGGCGGCGGCGCGAAGGTCCCGATCTCGCCGCGGTTCTCCTTGGGCGGCGAAGCGCGTTACACGTTCGTCGATCCGGAGCGCAATCTGAACGATGACGTCGCCGACGAGATTCGCGACTTCGACTACGACAGCTTCTATCTGATCGGAGCGTTGAACATCGAGTTCTGAGCCGACCCCGAGCCGACCCTGAGCCTCACCCTGTCCCGTTGACATTTCCCGGCGCGCCGAGGCAAGCTCCCCGCGCCGGGGACCAGCTCGTCAACGCTTAGGGACAACTACAGATATGCAACCGCGGTCACTCGGCGCCGGGCCTTCGGGCTGGTCTCGCACTGCGCTCTGCGCACTACTGGCGCTTTTCGCCCCACTGCTCCAAGGCTGCCCCTCCGCTCGCGAACCACGCCTCGTGCTGCTGGTCGTGATCGACACCCTCCGCGCGGATCACATCGGTTGCTACGGCTACGAAGCGATCTCCACTCCGACCCTCGATCGACTCGCACGGGAGGGGACGCTTTACGAGAACGCGATGACCGCTGTGCCGCTCACGCTGCCGTCGGTCGCGACGATGCTGACCGGCGCCTATCCGCTCCAACACGGCGTGCGTGACAACGGCCCGTTTCGATTGGCCGATGGTTGGGAGACGCTGGCCGAGCGGTTCCACGAGACGGGCTTTCGCACCGGGGCGTTCGTCTCGGCGCATGTGCTCGCGAACGAGCATGGACTCGAGCAAGGCTTCGAGATCTACGACGACGATCTCGCCGAGCGCTACGAGACGCACCATCCGATGATGCGCGGGATGGAGGATCGCCTCCAGGGGATCGAGCGCCGAGGCGAGAAGACGATCGATCGCGCGCTCGAGTGGATGCGCGCCGAGCCGGGTCGCGACGCCTTCGTGATGGTGCACCTCTTCGATCCTCATCTCCCACGCGACCCGACGCCGGAGTTCCGCGACCGGTATCCGGAGCAGCTCTACGACGGCGAGATCGCCTCCGTCGATCACCAGATCGGCCGACTGTTGGAAGGGGCGCGCGAGCGGTGGGACGACTCCCAGATCGTCACGGTGGTCGTCGGTGATCACGGCGAGGGTCTCTTCGATCACGAAGAGGAGTTCCACGGCGTACTCCTGTTCAACGAGACGATGCGGGTGCCGCTCATCTTCCATGGACCCGGAATCGAGCGGGGGCTCCGCGTCCGCGAAGTGGCGCGGACGATCGATATTGCGCCCACGATCTGTGCGCTCACCTCGATGACGCCACTCCCTCGGAGCTCCGGGGCAGTGCTGCCGGGAATCTCGGCGGCGTCCGGCGACCGCTCGTCGCTCGCGCACGTCGCCTACATGGAGACGCTCCGTCCTCGGCTCTCGCATGGATGGTGCGAACTGCGCGGAGTCAGGATCGAGGACTGGAAGTTGATCGAGGGTCCGACGGTCGAGCTCTACGACCTGGCGAGTGATCCGCGCGAGCGCACGAATCTCGCCGACGGGCGGCCCGCCATTCGCGATTCGTTGCTCGCATTGATGGACGCGGCCGCGTGGCGAAGTCTGGGCGCCGGACGCGACCCCGCGACCTTCTCGGCGTCGACTCGAGAAGATCGCGAACGCCTGCTCAGCCTCGGGTATGTCTCGCCAGCCGAAGCGCCGAGTTCCCTCTCCGACTCCGCCGCCATCTGGGGATTCCCTGCCCACCGGCGCGGCGTCGAGTTGGGTATGGCTGATCCACGGGAGCGGCTCGTCGGGCACACGAACCGCGCCACCGCTCGATCGCTGGTCATGAGCGCGAAGGAAGCGCTCCGGAGCGGCCATCTCCCCGCCGCCGAAGAGAGCTTCCGCGCCGCGCTGCACTATCACGCGGAGTCGATCGACGCGCATCTCGGCCTCGCGGAGGTCCTCGAACGGACCGGACGTTTCGCCGATGCCTTGAAGATTCTCGTCGGCGCCGAGGATCTCGCACCGGACGATCCGCGCGTCCTGGCCGCACGCAAGGAATTGGTCGGGCGTCATGACTCGTTGCGCGGTCGAGGGGACGGTGGTTGACCGCACGGCGCTGCGCTGCGCTGCGCAGCGCGTCAGCTCACTCGAAGACCGTTCGCTGGACCGGGCGCCGCAACGTGAACGTGCAGGGGACGCCGGCGACCCCGTCGCCGATGACCGTCACTCGGCGCGTGTTCTCCCCTTCGATGCGCAGACCCGGCGCCAACGACTCTCCGTCGATCATCACCTCGTGTGATCCTGCGAAGAGGTTTCTGAACTCGAAGCGCCCTTCGGCATCGGTGTAGGTGAACGCGAGTCCGTCGAGGACGATCTTGGTGCGGGCGAGCCCTATCGGCGTCAGGTCGGCGACACGCGTGACCGAATCGTCCGCCAGCACGACGCGGCCCTCCACCCACCCGACGCGGCGCACGAGCGGAATGTCGAAATCGAGGAGACGGTCGGCGGAAACCTGGATCTCGACCGTCTCGAGATCATCGAGCAAGTAGAGGGTCGGCACCGACTCCGGGAGCAACCGAACGAGGTGGCGGCCGGGTGGAACGAGCACCCGATAGCGACCGCCGACGCTGCTGACCGCCGGCTGCCGAGTCTCGTTGTCGACCACCACGGCGATCTCCGGAATTCCAGGTTCATCTTCCTGACGAACTCCGTCGCGATTCCGATCCTCGAAGACGACGCCGCCGATCACCTGCCGCGTCGGTTGCGCCAGCGCGTCGGCGGAGGGGAACGCGACTCGGTTGCGGCCGCCGCCGAAGGAGCGAGACGCGCCGAGCTGCATCACGTGTTGGCGCTGCCGCGGGTGCACCACCATCTCGTAGCTCGCTTCCATCGACAGCCCGCGCGCGACGTTGATGCGCACGCCGAGGGCGCCTCGCGTCTCCGTCGGACGAAACGTGCCGAGCGTGCGCTCATGGATCTGCGTCACTCGCGCGGTGATCGGGCAGTGCTGCCAGAACTCGAGCGAGGAGAGTTCCGCGAACGAGACGAGACGCACGCCGCCCGGCTCCTGCCATGCCGTTTGTTGCTGGAAGACGAGGGATGCGTCGCCGGGGAGTCTCAAACTGAGGCCGCCGCTCAGGTACTCCCTCGCCCCCGCGCCTTCTTCGCGCCAATGGTTCCAGCGCAGCGAGACGGTGGCGGAAGGGACCGACTGGGCCGCCGAAATGGAGTGAGACACGATCTCTTGCGGCGCCTCGGCGCGTTCGCGCTGCCGCTGTTCGCGCTCGAAACTGAGCTGCGTTCCGAGCCACGGCGCGCGCAGCTCGAACCTTCCGCCCCAGTTCCAGCCGCGGTTCGCGCGTTCCTGCGCGAAGACAAGTGTGTCGGACGACGCCTCTCGCTCGCGCGTCGAGTCGAGCGGCCGGTAGCGCCAGTGTCCGCCGAAGAGCCCGACGCTCGAGCGCCCGCTGAGACGGACCGTGAGGTCCGACGCCGCGACCGCGCGCGGCGTCGCCGTCACCACTCCCATCGAGCCGAGCTCAACCATTCGGCCGCTCGCGGTTCGTCCCTCCGCCGCCCAGTTGAAGCGGCGGTGCGCGCTGCGCACCCGGTAGACGAGCTGACCACCCACCTCGCGGCCCATCCCATCGCGCCTCTGGGCCAGTCGCGAGAGGGCGAGGTCCGCCCGCAAGCGGCGATAGCGTCCTTCGAATCCGACGCCATACGTCTGTCCCGATCGGATCGGGCGGTCGCCGACGATGTCGCTCCTCGCATGATCAGCGAGGTGCGCCCACTGGGCCGTCGCGGTCAGTCCGGGGACAAGGCGTCCCGACACGCGCAGCATTCCTACGCTCCGAGGGAATCGGCTGGCGAGCGCGTTCTCGTGACGAACCGCCGCTCGGCCGAAGAGCATCTCGGTCGTGACTCCGAGTTCGGCGCCGGAACGGCTCGTGCGCTCCACCCGAACCCCGCGCGCCGTCAATCCACGGGCGACCGGCCCCCGCGCGACCGCAGGGAGATCGCCGCCGGTGAGCCGCCAGCCGCTGAAGGTGTCGAGCCGCAGCAGCGCGCGCGAGAGGCGCCGTTGGTCCTCGCGCTCCGCGGCATCGAACTCGGCCCCCAAACGGCCATACCTCACGAGGGTCTCGAGCCCGAGACGGAGCTGCGTGTCGGTCTCGTGCGCGCCTCGAACGGAACTCGAGCTGCGGAAAGCGTGGAAACGCGCGCTCTGCCACGCCGTTTCCCGCCTCGCGTCGGCGAGGAGCGCGGGAGAGGGGCGCCTCTCCTCGCGGACGCGCTCGGTCAGCCGCGGAGGAAGCGGGAGCGAGAAGGCGGATCGTGGAATGGCGCGCACGCCGAAGTCGGACCGCGAGAGGGACGAGTCGGCAGGCGGCGAGGGGAGCGTGGCGGGGAGTGAGAGCGTCTGCGCGTGTGCCGTTCCGATCGCGCTGAGGATGAGGGAGAGCGCGAGGACGGCGTGCTGGCTCACCGGCGAACCTCTGCGATCGGCGAGCGCGGATTCGAACCTGGCGCCACGCCGGGAATCGGAGGCGGGTTCGGTCTCGAGGCCAAGTCGCTCGGCACGGAGAACGACTTCACGCCCTGCACGAGGGCGTCGAGCCCTAGGTCGAGCGTCACCACCATGCGGTAGGAGCCTGGAGCGGGCGGCGCCCAGAGTCGCTTGTACGTCAGTTCGTGATCCGGCAGGAGGACGCGAGTCGGAATGCGCGCCTCGAGCAGGGTCGCGTCGTCGGAGCCGAGTACCTGCACCCATCCGGCCGGATAGTGATAGACGTTGCCGCGATTGCGCACCGCGAACTCGAGCGAGAGGCCGCTCGTATCGCCCGCGGCGTTGACCTGCATGGCGGCGATCGCGTCGTCGCGCTCTTCGGTCCCTTCGGCCGTGAGATAGATGGTGGCGCCGAAGGAGACGTTCGTGACGAGACCGAGTCCGTTGGAGGGGCCGCCTCCTTCACAGTCGAAGAAGACGATCGCCCAGTACGAGCCGCTAGCCGAATCGGGCAGGGCGGCCGTGATCCGCACGATGCCGGCATCGTGGGGTCCGACCGTGAACTCGTTCGATTCCGGCGCGATGAAGGCGGCGGCCGAGCGTCGGTCCGGTTCCGCGGGAGCTAGCTCCATCTCGCCGTGGGGAGACGAGGTCCAGTCGACCACGCGCGTCTGGACTCGCATCGGCGCTTCGCCGTTGTTGTAGACATTGACCGTGCGGACGGTCGAGTGACCGGCGGGCGCCGTTATCTGGAGCTTCATGGGCGAGACGCTCATGCGCAGGCCATCGCCGGCCTGAGCGGGCAGATCATCGAGGAGCAGCAGCCCGGCGAGACAGAGTCCTGTCAGCGCGGGGCGGACCCCGAAGCGACGATGCGGTTTCGATCCATCCTGGATCCGCACGTTCACCATCCATGATGAACCCTCGCCCGAGAGAACCTTCGCGCCGGGCGTCCTGCCCGAGCAATCGAGGTCCGGAGCGACGGGCGGGCTACTGCACGGTCACCGTGTAGGTCAGAGTCGTCGTGTACGAGGTCGTACCCACGCCGCCGATGTCGAGATAGGTCCAGAGATCGCTGACTCGGATGTCGGTATCGACG
>Ga0163150_10008484_pt1 | contig 11684 bp, 3 predicted proteins | sample OliLakLV19P2IB_FD_148628 | JGI IMG/M metagenome (GOLD analysis project Ga0163150, IMG submission 148628) | Freshwater microbial mat bacterial communities from Lake Vanda, McMurdo Dry Valleys, Antarctica - Oligotrophic Lake LV.19.P2.IB | ecosystem: Environmental > Aquatic > Freshwater > Lake >...
CTCCGTGGAAGACTTCAAACACGTGATCTTACTATCGCAGACTACACAACCGGAACAGTGACAACTGTACCATATACAACCACTTTCACTGCAATTGTTGCAGCTGCAGCGACATCCGCAACTCTTTCTTCTAACTGGTCACTCACTACTGATTCATACCAAATTAAATTCTCAAATAATGAAGTACGAACAGTAACACTCACAAATGGTTCAGATGCTGCAGCATGGACAACAGGGCTTACAGCAGCAGCCACTGCTACAATTACTGTAGGAACATCAACTGGCGGATCACTTCTAGTTAGTGCTACAACAGTTTTCACAGCTGACATGGTTGGTAGATACATTCAGATTACTTTAACAACTGCTGCAAATGGAGGTGATGGTTTCTGGTACAAAATAAGTAACTACTATAGTGCAACTCAGATTGGGCTATCAAAGCTTTACGAAGGTACTGCTATTTCATCTGGCACAGCAGCATACACAATTGGTCAATGTTCAGCAATTCCTGAAGCATACGATATTGGTATTTGTTACAGAGCAACAGCTCTTTTCTGGCAGAACTCAGGCGATGGAGTAAGGGCAAAGGGATATTGGCTTCAGTATGATGGTGGAAATGAAGCTGGATATTCAGATATATATGGAGGACTTGTGAGTCAAATGCTTGCAAATGAAGGTGAAACAGAAGAAGGAACCTATGTGCCCCCATTCGGTTCGCAAACTACCGGTCCGAATGCTCCATACTACTGGCCGTTTCAGCAAGGCTCTGGATTTTAATTAACAACCAATATGAACCCATTTCAAAACTTTGTAAGCTCAATTTCAGCAAATAAACAAGCATCACCATTTGCTGGTGCTCCAAAATCAACCGCATCTTTCCTACCGCAGAAAAAAACAACACCCCAGGTGCCTAATTCACCTGCTGCTGTTGGTACTAATACCGCTGCTATAACTCCAAATTCTACAGCAAGAAATGCTTACACATCTTCTATTTCTAATCAAAATACTGGACTATCTGAACAGGATGTGAGAAGCAATCTTACTAAGTTCAACGCAACAAATACCGCACAAACTGGATCTACTGCACAACCTGGATCTACTGCAGAACAACCAGCAACAAAAGAAACAGCATTCCTAAAATCATGGCGTGATAATCTTTCTCAGTATTCAACAGCTGTGAAACCATCTGCTGATTATGAAGCTGCAGCACTTTCTGCTGCAGATATACATAGCAAGATTGAAGAACGCAAAACAAAAGGACAGCAAAATTATGAAGAAATGCTTAATAGATCTGGTGTATATAAAAATGCAGCTGAAGATGAAGCTAGTATATATGCACGAAAAGAAAATGCAGATCTTGCAAATCTTTCAGTTCAAGGATCAGCAGCTGACAGAAGGCTTATGGCACTTACAGGTGTACGAGATTCAAATATAAGTGCAGCTAAACTACAGATGGATGCTAGCAAACCTATTCAGATCGGTAATGATTATTACGATCCAACAACAGGTGAGAAAATAAGTACAACTGAAAAAACACCAGAAGGCTTTTCTCTTTCAGCTGGTGAAACAAGATTTGATGGACAAGGTAATCCTATTGCTTCAGGTGGTGCTAAACCAATGTCAGCCGCACAAGAAGCTCAGTCCATAAAAGAACAAGAGGCAACTAAACAAGCAGAACAGCAAGCAACTCAATCACTGGGACTTATAAACAGTCTACTTGCAGGTGATGTATCAAAAATAACAGGGGCTGGACAAAACCCATTAAATTATGCAGGATTATCAAACAGTAAAGCTCTTAACGAATACGATCAACTTCAAGCACTTTTGAAACTAGGAATAAGAGGTCTTATAAAAGGACAAGGTGCTGTATCTGATTATGAAGGTAGAATACTTGCTTCAGGTGCATCAAAGCTTGGTAGGAACTTAAAAAATGAAGATTTTAAACAAGCTCTAAAAGACATTAGAGGTGCTATCAAAACAAACAACGGCCAATCAACACAAGTCGTTATAACAGATCCTTCAGATGGCTCAAGTGAAATAATTGAAGCAACAGGAGACGGCATTTACAAAGCAGTAAGTGATGGAATGACTGTAATATACTTATAATACCATGGCAGACTTTTCAAAATACGGCGAAGTCGCAAGGCAAAAACCGATGCAAGAAACAGTTCCTAATAAAGCTGGTAAGTTTGCTGCTTATGGAAATGTTGTATCAGGTGGTGTACCTTCACAAGGTGGTGTACCTTCACAAGGTGGTGAAAAAATTGGAATAACACAAAGTCTTGTGCGAGGAGTGTTATCACCTGCATTAAGAGCTGGTGCAAATATCGCCGCATTAAAAAATGTTGGTAACCCTACTGAATTTGCAAAAGATCAATCAGAAGGTCTTAACTATGGTGATTATCTAGGATCACATAGGCCCATAGGTGCAAGTCTTGATGAGAAAGGGAAACCTGTATCATTTGGCAAACGTGTTGCTGATACTTTAGGTGTAGGTGCTGAAGCAGCATCTTATTTAACTGGAGTAGGTGAAGCAAAAGCTGGCTATAATTTAGTAAAAGATGGTGTTATGCCAGCTTTTAAAGAAATTTCAAAACGTGGTGCTGTACAAACAGGAAAACAACTAGCAAAAGATGGTGCTGTATTAGGTGGTTTAGGTGTAGGTGGAGTTGAAGCACAGAGCCCTGATGCAACGCTTGGATCGGTTGCTAGTCATACAGCAGCAGGTGCTGGGATAGGTGCTTTTAGTAGTTTTGCTTTAGGTACTATTCCAAGTGCAGTTACTGGTGTAAAAAATAAACTATTCCCAAACAAAGAGTTTTTGACAGGTAAGTTAGATGAAAACATTAGAAATATTTTCAGCGGAACAACAGGTGATACGACTAAAATTGAAGATGTTGCTTTTAGATCTAAAAAAGGATTAGAGCTATTGCAAAAAGAATCAGGTAATATTCAAATACCTGATAATAAAGCATTACTTGGATCTGATACGAAGAAAGCATTTGATATTAGTAAAGCAACTCCAAATGAAGCAATATCAGCTGTTTCTGAGATGGATAAAAAAATAGCCGGGATCGCAAGATCTTCTGCTGAAGAGGCAAGTAAAGCTGGTGCTAAAGTTGACCTAAAAGAAGCAAAAGCCCTTATAGTGAATGCTATCAATAAAGGCGATATTTCAGAAACTACTGGTATGAGACTTTATAAGCAAATAGAAAATGTCGGAAATGATCCGCTTAGAGCTCACGATTGGGTACAAGAAGTGAATGTGAAGTTTAAAAATAAGTATGAAAGAGGTACTATAGAAGATACTGCTACTGGTAAAATAGCTGATGATATAGCAAATATACTTAGAAACAGTCTTGATAATGTTGTAGACAGAAAAGGCTATGCTGAAGCTTATGGTAATAATCAAGCATTGAAAAAGATGCTTGTATCAATCGCTAAAAAAGCAAACAAAAAAACAGCAGGAGATTTCAATGAAATTACAACAGATGCAGGTATTGATGCGGCGTTTTCTATACTTACAGGTAATCCTGCATATATGGCACGTACGATCGCTACAACATTGTTTAGAGGTATCACAAGTAAAATGAGAAACCAGTCAAGTTTCAATCTATTTAAAGATGCTGCAAAAATATCATCTAAAATCGGTACTGAATCAAAACTTCCAACAAGTGGTGTAAAGAATTATTCAAAGAAAATTCCAGTAAAATCGCTTGGAAGTGATTTTACAAATGAACTACCTGTAATAAAAGCTGGTAATACACCAACATCAAAGTTTAAAGTTCCTGTAAATAATATGCCAGTAGCTGAAGGATCACCTAAGGTGTATACAAATCTTCCACCTAAGCCTGAAAAATTAGGTGACAAAAACATTTCTATTCTTAAAGGTACACTTCCTAAACCCTCATCAGCTCAACAAGCCATCGAAGACGGTCTCACAAAGGAGCAGTATGTGAAGTCAAAAGGATTACATTTTGAATATGAAAATATCGCTAATGAAAAACGATTGATTATCGACTTATTCCCAACAAAAGATATACAAGGGAAAGGGATTACAAAATCAGAAACACTTTATGCTTTTCAAAAAGCGTATCGAGATGGTCAAAAAATAATTGAACCATCAAATGGAATGTGGACAAAAGAAGGAAAGGGATTTATGGATAATTTGAAAGATAATGGTTTTATTAAGAAAACAGAAAATAGGGGTGGTATCGAGAGATATGAAATTGATGCCAAAATCGAAGACATCAAAACCACCTCCCAACTCCGTGCAGAGTATCAAACAGCCAAAGGTCTTTCTAAACCCTCATCAGCTCAACAAGCCATCGAAGACGGTCTCACAGAGGAGCAGTTTATGAAGGAGCAGGGAACGCCTTTGTATCACGGTTCTCGTGTTCCATTACGAAATGAAAAAGGGTTAATCTCGCTTGCTGATAATCCTAACATTTCAGAAAACTATGCTCACGGTGGCGGTGGCGGCAGAACAATAAATGAAAATCCTGATTACTTTTTAGATATCGAGACAGGTAAGAAGTATACCCTTGACTATAAAAGTAGACTCCTTACTGGGGAAGATGGTGTTGAGTTGACTTATTTACAGTCCGATAAAATGATGGACCCAAATACTTCATCATTAAGTCCAAAGTATAAAAGTGGAAAAGTAACAACTTATTATCCACAAGTTAAAAACACACTTGATTTAACTACTCGTAATATCCCAGGTGAAAAAGGGACTAGAATAGCTTATAGAAATTCAATTTCAGACGAAGCAAAACAAGTAATTGCAAGTCTAAAAGTAGAAGGAACACCATTGCAAAAAAAGCATATACAGGGAATAAAAAACAATGCACTAAAAGGTATGTTTGATTGGGGTGACACAAAAACAGAACCAGCTGTAAAGCACTGGAAAGATTCAATAATTAAACAACTTGAGGATAAGGGATACGACTCAATAAAGTTTTTTGATGAAGGAAATACAACAACTGCTGTGTTCGACCCTAAAAATCTCAAAACCTCCTCCCAACTCCGTGCAGAGTATCAGGCGGCACTAAAAGCAATAATCAAGAGTCAAGACTTGGCTTTTAAAGCGGCCACTCAATACCAACCGTTCGGAGATGGTCCTATGATTGATCTAAACAAGGTGCCAGATCTATTGAAAGGTATTGTACCCGCCGGAAAAGTTAAATACATTTTTGATCCAAAACTCATTAAAGAGCGTGGAGCAAAAGGCGTATATAACAACCGAACCGGCCTTGATTTATTAAACCCTAAACTTGTTCCACTAATTACTCTTTTTGAAAAAGGAGGTAAAGTATATGTAAGGACAGCATTTCACGAAGCTTATCACTACCTCGAACAACGAGTGTTTGATAAGGTATTTTTAGACAAACTTAATAAAGAGACTTTAGCTAAGATGACCAAAAAGGATCATTCTCGCTATGATGATATTCAAAAATACCCAACACCTGAATCACGAGCATCAGAATACCGAGCTGATGAATTTGGCAAAGAGCAAGCTTCAAAAGCCGGTTATAAGAGTCCTATTTCTAAAATACTGGATATGGTCCGGGATGCAATCAAAAAGATTCTAGTCCATGTAAAGAAAGTATTACAACGATACAACAAGATGGTAGAGGATTATGGTGGCGGAGAGCGTGGAATGATAAAAAATCCATTTTCTAATGAATCTCCGGAGGTAGCATTTGACCGATCAAGCGGGCAGGAATTGGTAGGTATGAAAGGTGATATTACATTTGAAATAGGTTCATACGGTAAAAACGCGCTCGAACGTAAAATTGCATCCGGTAAGGTAGATCGCTTACCAAAAAGTGAACTTCCACGTACTCTTAAATATCTTAATAAAGAATACATAGCAGGTGATTCATCTTTCAGAAAAGATAATATTGTTCACGTGGCAGAAATGCCAGATGGAGAAAAACGTGCAATCGTTACCCGCATCAATGCAAAAGAAAATGCAGAAGTTATAAACTTCTTTAAGATAGGAAAAGATTTTGATACATTTATATCAAACCTAGAGACTTTTGGTACCCCCGATGGGATTCGAACCCACAAAGACTTGATTAGAAGACAAGTTCCCGTTCCACCGGACGGAGGTGATATAACTTTACCAGAAACAACGGTTTATCGCAAGTTGCCTGTGGAAAGTAGAACAGACATAGAAAAAGCCAATCGGGAATACATTAGAATTGAAATTAAAGCCAACCTTGAGGCTAATCATGAAAAAACACTGGAATCAATTAAACAAGATCCAAAGTTAGAAGAACTTCAAACACAACTTAGTATTCTTGAGGAAACAATCGCCAATCATCCTATAAAGGATCTTATTAAGTATACAAACAAACTTACCGGAGAACTTCCAGAAGTCACTGGAAAAGCTACATCAAAATTTGCTCAAACTGGTGACCAAATGATGTCCGAACGTGGCATAGAAAACACTGAAGAAGCCCGTAATACTAAATTAGATGAGTATAGAAACCTCAAGTCTAAAGAATTAGAAACAAAACACGCCATTCAAATTAAAAAGCTGGAGGTAAGAGATAAGGTGAAAGAAGCTCAAGATGAGGAAATACTCAATAACCTTGCTGATAAAGAAGAACAACACATCTCAAAGATTCTAGGTGATGAAGCTAAAAAAGAAGAACGTATTGCTCGCATTAAAGCCGCCGAACAAGAGTCTGCTAAAAAGCTTGCTGATGAAACTTACATAGAAGATCTTCGCAGGACTGCAATAAAGAAAGCTATTCGTGATGAGAAACGTTCCCGAGGATTCGTAGCAAAAGTCAGGGCTGTATTTGGTCCTATTGCAAACACTGATGCTACAACTCGAAGAATCTACACAGAATGGGTAGCTAAAAAACTTACCGCTAAAGAAATTGCCAATCAAACCGAAAATTCATTTAAAGACCGTGGTTTTGATAGTATGAATGATATTCAAGAGATCATGGAGTATCAGGCTGGTAAAAAAACCTCATGGATTAAAGAATTTTTTGATGATATATGGACTCAAGGTAAGCGCCGAGGACTCGATACTTATTACCGCGAGGACTACTTTACTCAGGTTTATAAAGAATCCCCTAGGGTTATAAAAGAGAAGATTGCGGAGTTTCTTCAGAAAGAAGGAGGGCTTTCAAAAGATGAAGCTCAATCTTATGTCGATGGTGATAAAGAACTGCCTCAATATGTCGCAATACGCCTCAAGATGACCCCTTCCTTCGTTAAAACGAGGGTATTTCCCGATTACGCTACAGCGATCCGCTACGGGCTTACACCGAAGTTTATGACTATTCCGCAACACTTCGCCTACTACGTAGAAGAAATGGAAAAGGTTATTGCTAACAACGAGATGATAGAGGACTTCATCAAGAATCATAAGTTTCTTGATGTTCAAGATGCACCTCAATCATGGATCGAAGTTAAGGTCCCCAGCGCGGCAAAACGTCAGTGGTATGCATCTCCGGACTTAGCAAACGCTTTAAATAAACAATTTCAACTTGATACAGATCTATCCCTTTTGGAATGGGTAGGAAAAGCCTCCGCAGGTGTTTCTGATGCGATGACAACTATTGTTTTGTCCGGTGGTGTACCATATACCCCAATAAACTATTTCGCCGTCGGACAAGTAATAAAATCTTTAACTACCGGTGTCGGCGCACTTGCGAAAGGTGATATTCCAGTAGTTATGGCAGAGCTTCGTGTTGCAAAAGCTTTTGTCCGCACCTTTTCAGATAGTCAAAGTATTAAGTGGATGGAAGAGCGCGCAAGCTATATCGAAGCGATGGGACGACAAAGTATCAACGTAGAAGATCGTATAGGAGTCTATGACGAGCTTTATAGTGGACTTAAAAAGACATGGTTTAGTAAAAACACATATAAAAATGTATATAACTCAATCATAACCGGAAAAGATAACCTTTTAGGTTTAATGGATAGTAAGAAGCGTATTGCACTTTTTGGCACGGATAATGATCACAAAATCTCCACATTTGTAGATATGTTTGCCGAGAGTCAAGCTTTTCAGATAGCTTCTAGTACATTTGAAGAAGCATTTTCCCGAAAGACATTTAATAGCTTTATGCCTCAGATGAAGATTGAGATATTTATAAGTACGTACAAACAGGCTATAAAATCAGGTCTTGGTCCACAGGAAGCGGAAGTCTTTGCTGGTCAAGTAGTAAAAAATGAATTTGGTTTGATAACTCAATTAGGTCGATCTAGGGCGGTACAAAATGCAATTGCCTCAATCGCTCTAGCTCCTCGATTCCGCGAGAGTTTGGTTTTTGTCTTCTCCCGGGCGATCAAAGGTTCTACTACTCAAATAAAAAATCCAGCATTTAAAAATAGTAGAGCATTTGCTTTAGGCGCGATTATATCTTTCGCTATGTATCAACTTATAAACCACCAACTCAATGACGAATTTACTTGGGAGAATGAAGATGGCCGAAAGTTCTCAATCAAAATAAAACTTCCTAACGGAGATCTAGCATACGTTGATTTTATGCCATCAGTATTCGCTACACCCCGTATAGTGGCTCAGGCGGGTATTGCGTTGGGTACAGGTGACATATCAGAAGCAGGACACCAGTTATCAGGATTCCTTTCTATGCCACTTACACTTGTAGGCGATAGTATAACCAATAAAGATCACTTCGGCCGGCCTATTTATAAAGAGGAAGATTCCACTAAGTTAAAATACGCCAAATCAGTCGCACACATTGGATCAGGCTTTGTCCCTGCGTATGGTCGTGAACTTTATAAGTACTTCAGAGATAAACAACCTCTCTATCAAGCATTTTCAATTATGGCAGAAATTCCTCTCAAGTATTCTAATGTAGGAAGGGAAGCACAATCAAAATTCTTTAACGCTCAAGAAGTTATGACGGAGGAAAGAAAAAAAGCTTTAACCAAGTTTAAGCCTACTTATGAAAAGATAACCGAGATGCGCCTTGCGGGTGATAATTCTCAAGCTACTGATGCTTATAACGCCTTGTCCACAAAAGATCAAGAACTATTCAAATCGCTATTTAAGTCTGACAAAACAAAGGCTAGTTTGAAGCAAGAGCGAGAGATATTTTCCGCAGTAAAAAGACTTAAAGAACTTGTTGATAAAGGACAGCCGGAAGCAGCTCAGAGACTCTACAGTGATCTTAGTGATGAAGAAAAAAAGGCTTTTGATAAGGTTTATAAGAAGTTTTATCCAAAAGCAAAATGATTATCACGCTAAAATATGGTAAAATACTAGTTGAATAATATGAAACTAACAACACAACAGAAGCTTCAAATATTAAAGGACATTGAGAACAATTTATCACTTGGTCTTGTTAAGGCCCTTACATTGTTTGAAACCAAACTTGACGAAATGAAAAGTGCTAAAGAAAAAGAGTTCAATGATGAGCTATCAGCACTTAATAAAAAACTGATTGATGTTCAGCTTCAAGTGAAAGACGGCAAAGATGGTGAGAGTGTTATTGGCCCAAGGGGTCTACCGGGTAAAGATAGTGTTGTAGCCGGTCCAAAAGGTGACAAACCTGTTGCCGGAGTTGATTATCCTATTCCTAAAAACGGTCTTCCGGGAGAGGGTATTCCTGGTCTACCGGGCAAAGATGGTGATAATGGATCTCCGGATAAACCAGAAGAAATAGCCTTAAAGCTCAACAAAACAGTACAATCCATCAAAAAGAAGGTGATCATAGGTCTTGAAGAAGAACTTGTTTCTATTAAAAAGGCCATCCGTGAAAAGAGCGCCGGAGGACAATCTGGTGGAGGTATGGGTAAAGTACTCCACGAAGAATTTTCAACATCTTCCGCAACTACCGCAATAACAACAGTATCTCGAATTGCTGGTAACGGAACAGCTCTATGGGTATTTTATAATGGCCAACAACTGATGAAAGGAACTCACTACACTATAGGATCAGATCAAAGGACTATTACCTTTGTTATTACTTTACAAGATGATACAAAAGTGTCAGTTACTTATATACGAACATAATGAAAAAACTACTTTTAATAATTATATTTTTTATTCCAAGTCTTGTAAGCGCGCAATATATTCTTCAAGGTCCACAAGGAGGAACAAACATCAGCACTGGTGTATCCGGAGATGTGAATAAATGTCTTAAAGTACTCTCAGTGAATCCTCTCAAGTGGTCCGTAGGTACTTGTGGATCCACTGGGGGTAGTGGATCAGATGTCAATTGGACACTTTTCAACGGATCCGGTCTTTATCCTTCAACTACCACAAATCAGGTTCTTATAGGAGATTCTTCTACTACAACACGAGCATCTCTTGAAATAAGGGCGCTTACTACTACTGGAGGTTCTCTTACATCTTTAGGATCAACAACTCTCCAAAACTTTACATTCTTAAATGCTACTGGTACTAGGGCTACAACTACTTCATTTGCTATTTCTAATATTATTTCATCACTTCTAAAGACCAATTCTACTGGAGGTATACTGGCCGCAGTCTCAGGTACGGATTATGAAGTTCCTCTCACGTTCTCAACAGGTCTTACACGTTCAGTAAATACTGTTACGGTAAATTCTTCACAAAACATTGCCACTCTTTCAAACCTCACAGGTAATGGTTTTGTAAAGACATCTGGTGGTACTGGTGCTCTTTCAATCGACACGAATACATACCTTACAGGGAACCAGTCAATCAGCCTTACTGGTGATGTAACAGGTTCAGGAGCAACTTCTATTGCTTCAACCCTCGCAACTGTAAACAGTAACGTCGGCGCATTTACGAACGCAAACATCACGGTGAACGCAAAAGGCCTTATAACCGCCGCTTCTAATGGTTCTGGTGGGAGCACTGCTTCTTCAACACTTCTTTCTGATAACAACTCATGGACTGGCAACAACACTTTTGCCCGTGCTACAACTACCTCACTTGGAATCACAGGTGTTGTTTCTACTATTCTTAAAACTACCTCGACTGGTGGTGTGGTTCCGGCAGTAGCTGGTACTGACTTCACTCTTATCACAGCAGCAACCTGTACCGGTACTGACAAAGTGTCATCTGTTTCCGCTTCAGGAGTTGTAACATGTTCCGCCGATCAGAACTCTGGTGGTGGTGGTGGTAGTGAAACTAACTGGAACTTCTTTAATGGTTCAGGTGTGAGACTTGGCACCACAACAAATCAAGTACTTATAGGCGCATCTTCAACTACTACAACCGCCACTCTTGAGGTTCGGGGAACAAACGGAATCTTTGCAAACGGATCCTCAACTCTTGCTAGCCTTACGACCACGAACTCAACCTCTACAAACGCAACCACCACAACCTTCGCCATCTCATCTATCGCTTCATCTCTCCTCAAAACAAACGCAAACGGTTCACTCGTTGCTGCAGTAGCTGGTACCGACTACCTCACCACAGCCTTTGCATGGTCAACTACTTCAACTGACTACTGGAAGACACAAAACAACTTCTTCTCAACTACATCTGCTACCTACTGGGATTCTACACTTGCGAGATGGGGAACTTCATCAAGTGATTTCTATGCTTCTAACTTCCGCGACTTCTCAATCAATTCATTCGGCGCACTTGTTCCAACAACCACGCGCGGACTCTATGTGACTGCTTCTTCAACTATCAATCTCCTCTCTGTTACAAACGGAACAACCACATTCGCTACTTCAACCAATCTCTACACTTC
>Ga0163150_10008485_pt1 | contig 11684 bp, 10 predicted proteins | sample OliLakLV19P2IB_FD_148628 | JGI IMG/M metagenome (GOLD analysis project Ga0163150, IMG submission 148628) | Freshwater microbial mat bacterial communities from Lake Vanda, McMurdo Dry Valleys, Antarctica - Oligotrophic Lake LV.19.P2.IB | ecosystem: Environmental > Aquatic > Freshwater > Lake >...
GCCAGCGCCTGCGTCCGCGCCCGCGCGCGACGTCGTGCCCAGGCTTCCAGCTGGCGTGCGGTGAGCAGCAGGAAAACGAACATCACCGCCGCGTCGATCCAGATGTGAGCGCCGCCGCGTACGGTCTCGACCAGGCTTGCCGCATAGGCCAGCAGGATGGCGCCGCCGGCGAGCAGGTCCATGCTCGCCGCGCCGCGGCGCAGATCGCGCAGCAGACCCGCGATGAAGGGCCAGCCCGCGTAGAACACCACCGGTGTGGACAGAAGCATCGCCGTCCAGCGCAGAAAGTCGCGCGTCGCCGGCGCCATCTGGGCGGCTGTGTCCAGGTACAGCGCTTCGGCGAACATCATGGCCTGCATCGCGCCCAGGCCGGCTACGCCCAGACGCAGCAGGTCGCGCCGATGCTCGCGCTGGTCGGCGCGCTGCTGCGCGGGCGAACCGGCCAGTGTCGGTGCGAAGCCCAGCGCGGCCATCTGTTGCAGCAGCACCGGCAGCGCGATGCGCTGCGGATTCCAGCGCAGGCGGACGCATCCGGTGGCGGCATTCGCACTGACCTCCACGGACGTATCCAGCCGCACCAGGAAACGATCGATCAGCCAGGCGCAGGCAGCGCAGCGCAGCTCGCGCACCGCCAGCGTGATCTCCAGTCCGCCAGCCACCGCCTGGGCATGCGCGGAAAGAATGTCCGGATGCAACCACTCGCTGTAGTCGCCGCTGGATTCGGTCGATCGGGCCGGGTTGCTTTGTCGCAAGGTGTAATACTGCGCAAGGCCCGCGTCGCGGATCCATTGCGCTGCGGTGGCGCAGCCGGGACAGCAGAATTCACGCGGGATGTCGTCAACCACCATGCGCGGCGGTTGCGCCGGAAGGGCTTCGCCGCAATGAAAGCAGGCGCCAGCCGCAGTGCTCATGGCTGCCATAGCGCCTGCAACGGTGCGGCAACGGCACCGGCAGGGAGGCGCCCGCCCAGGCGCCAGCGGCCGTCGGCCGGCTGCAGACGCAGGCTCCAGCTGGTGTCGGCTGCAGCGTCGAGCCGACCGCGCCATTGCCCGTCGTCGCGCCGCAGCACGATTTCGCGATCACGCCGCGCCTGGCTAGTGTGGATAAGGCGCAAGTGCAGCGTCTCATCAGTGACTGGTGCGGTGCCGGACAGGTCCAGACGCAAGCCGCCGGCCGCATCCAGATGCAGCGCGCCGACCAGGCCGGCCCTGGCCGCAGCCAGGTCGGGAGCGAGGTTTTCCTGCTGGATCTGCCCGGTGCGGCGCACATCGGTACTCAGTGCATCGGCACCGCCGGACCGCAGCGCGGCGACGACGATCAGCAGGCCGGCCAGCACGCCGAGCGCCGGCAGTGCAATCACCAGCCACAGCATGGGTTCGCGCCAGGCGGCGCGCGCAACAGGGAGTTCGCTCATGGGGCAGGACCGAAAAAGGATGTGTCGATGCGACTCTGCCGGGAGGGCAGGGCCGGGTTGCCGATCACCAGTTGCACGTCGCGCCGGCCCTGCGCCCAGGTTGCAGGCGCGACCAGGGTCACGGCCACTGTCTGCAGGCTTTCGGCGGTGAGTTCGATGCGCAGCGGGCCGCCACGCAGCTGCGGTCCTTGCGTGTCGGCGACATCGATCAGATAGCTTTGCGTCGTGCTGCTCTTGTTGATCAGTTTCAGCGTGTAGGCATTTTCGACGTGACCGTCGCTGGCGACGCGGTACAGCGCATTGCGGTCGCGCAGCACTTCCACGCCCAGGCTGGCGCGGTGGCTGACACCCCAGGCCCAGCCCGCCGCAAGGCCCATCAGCAGGAGGCCGTAGATCACAATGCGCGGCCGCAGCACGCGGGCCGGTCTGCCGTCCAGTGCGTTCTGCGTGGTATAGCGGACCAGGCCGCGCGGATAGCCCACGCGGTCCATGACCTGATCGCAGGCGTCGATGCAGGCGCCGCAGGCAATGCACTCGTATTGCAGACCGTTGCGGATATCGATGCCGACCGGGCAGACCTGCACGCACCAGGTGCAGTCGATGCAGTCGCCCAGTTCGGCCGTTTCCGGCGGCGCGGTCACGGCATCGCGCGCGTAGTCGTCGAACGCTCCGGTGCTGCGCTGCACGCCGCCGGCAGCCGAGGCAGCCGACGGAAGGGCATGGGCGATCCAGCGCTCGGCCGTGGCCAGCGGCAGCAGGCCGCGCAAGCGCTCGGCCACGCTGCCCAGGCCGCGGCGGCGCGCGCCGCGTGCTTCGCCGCGGCGCAGATCGTAGGCGATGATCAGGCTGTCGCGATCGAACATCGCGCCCTGGAAGCGCGCATACGGACACATGTACTTGCATACCTGCTCGCGCAGGATGCCGGCGTTGCCCCAGGTGGCCAAGCCGTAGAACAGTACCCAGAAGGTTTCCCAGCCGCTCCACTGCAAGCTCGGAAGGCGCGCGGTGAGATCTCGTATCGGTGTGAAGAAGCCGACGAAGGTGAACCCGGTCCAGGCGGCCAGCACGAACCAGGCGAGATGCTTGGATCCCTTGCGCAGGAATTTCTCCGACGTCCATGCCGCCGCATCCAGTTTCATGCGGCGCGCGCGGTCGCCTTCGAACCGGCGCTCCACCCAGACGAATACTTCGGTCCACACCGTCTGCGGACAGGCATAGCCGCACCACAGGCGCCCGGCAAGCGCAGTGAAGAAGAACAGGGAGATGGCGGCGAGAATCAGCAGCAGCGCGAGAAACACGAAGTCCTGTGGCCAGAACGCCAGGCCGAATACATAGAAGCGTCGCGCCGGCAGATCGAACAGCACTGCCTGGCGCCCGCTCCACTCCAGCCACGGGAAGCCGTAGTAGATGCCTAGCAGAACAAACACGGCGACACGCCGCAGTGTGTCGAAGCGTCCCTGCACGTCGCGCGGATAGACTTTGCTTTCGGCCTGATACAGCGCCGAGCTGGGCGTGTCTTTTAGCTGCAGCGGGATCGTGCGCTTCACGGCTGGCCGGGCCCGCGGTTGAAGCGGCTGCGCGGCTGCAGCAACAGCCAGGTGAACGCGCTGGAGCTGGCCGTTGCCGTCCAGAAGGCAAAAAATCCCAAGGTATAACCCCATTCGCGGCCCAGGTCCGCGCCGGGAAAGGCGAGGTCACGCCAGTCCAGCGGGTCCACCAGGGCGAACAAGACCGTGGTGCACACACCGGCGGCAAAGAAGCTCGGCCACAGGATGGCGCCCCAGCGCTGCAGCAGTGGTCGCGGCGCCGGATCGTCCGGCAATGAGCCGGGCAGGTTCATTGCCCCGTGCCGGGCGAACGGCTGTAGACCCAGGCGGCAACCACCCGGGCCCGCGCCGGCCCGAGCACGGCCGCGTGCGCCGGCATGTTGCCGCTGCGGCCCTTGAGCAGGGTCTCTCGGATCGCTGCCGCATCGCCGCCGTAAAGCCAGTACGCGTCGGTGAGATCCGGCGCGCCCATCAGCACATTGCCCTTGCCGTCGGCGCCGTGGCACGCGGCGCACAGGCCGCCGAAATGCGTGGCGCCGGCCGCAACCTGGGCCGCATCGGCGGTCTGGCCCGACAGGTTGCGCACATAAGCGACGGTCGCATCGATCTGACTGTCGCCGCCCAACGCGGCGGCAAGCGCCGGCATCATGGCCTGGCGGCCGTCCATCACCGACGCGAGCACATCCTCGGGCTTGCCGCCCCAGTGCCAGATGCGGTCGGTCAGATCCGGAAATCCGCGCGCACCGCGTGCATCGGAACCATGGCAGGCGGCGCAATTGTTGGCGAAGATCGACTGGCCCAGGCGCAGGGCACCGGCGTCTTTTGCCAGTTCTTCGAGCGGCCGCTGCGCATACGGCGCGAACGTAGCGGCGATGCGCGCGTCGCCGGCCGCTTTTTCCACATCGTGCGCGCGTGCGGAGGTCCAGCCGCCGCTGCCGGCCCAGGCACCCAGGCCCGGGTAATAGATCAGGTAACCGATCGCGAACACGATCGTCAGGTAGAACAGGTTCAGCCACCAGCGCGGCAGTGGCTTGTTGTATTCGGTGATATCGCCATCCCACCAGTGGCTGGTGTCCTCCGGCCCCGGATCGCCGGGCCGGCGCTTGCCGGTCCACCACAGCAGCCAGACACAGCCGGCCAGGTTGAGCGCGACCAGTGCGATGACGTACCACGACCATCCGTTGCTCATGGGCGTTGCTCCGGCAGGTCATTGGCCAGCGGCAGCCGCGCGGCGGCCTCGAAATCCTCGCGCCGGCGCGCGCTCCAGGCCCACGCCCAGCCGCCCAGGAACAACACCAGCAGCACACCGGTGACGACACCGGACACGACACCCGCATTCATGGCTTGGCTCCGTTGGCACGGGTGCCGGGCGCATGCCGGCCCAGCCCCTGCAGATAGGCAACGACCGCATCGAGTTCGCTCTTGCCGGCCAGCTCGGCCGTAGCAGTGGCGATGTCCTCGTCGCTGTAGGGATCGCCCAGTCGGCGCAGTGCGCGTAATTTGTCCTGCATCAGCGCCGCATCCAGTGGTGCTGATGCGAGCCAGGAATAGGCCGGCATGTTCGATTCGGGCACGACGCTGCGCGGGTCGTTCAGATGCGTGCGATGCCAGTCGTCCGAATAGCGGCCGCCGACGCGGGCCAGGTCCGGCCCGGTGCGCTTGCTGCCCCACTGGAACGGCCGGTCGTAGACCGATTCACCGGCGACGGAATAGTGGCCGTAGCGTTCGGTCTCAAAGCGCAGCGTGCGGATCATCTGCGAGTGGCAGTTGTAGCAACCTTCGCGCACGTAGACGTCGCGCCCCGCCAGTTGCAAGGGCGGGTACGGCTTCACGCCGGGCAGGGGTTCTATGGTTTCCGCCTGATACATCAGCGGCACGATCTCGGCCAGGCCGCCGAAGCTGATCGCCACGGCGATCAGCACGGCCATGGCCGCGACGTTCTTCTCGATGCGGGCGTGGGCATGTTCGTTCATGGCGTCCTCTCAGGTGGCCGCTGCGGCCGCCGGCGGCAGCACCGCTGCGTCCGGGCCGGGCAATGCCAGACGCCAGGTGCGCCACACGTTCCAGGCCATCACGCCCATGCCGGCCAGCACCAGCAGGCCGCCGGCCAGGCGTATCAGGTAATAGGGATAAGTGGCATTGAGCGATTCGACGAAGCTGTAGGTCAGGGTTCCGTCGGCATTGGCCGCGCGCCACATCAGCCCCTGCATCACGCCGGCAATCCACATGGCGACGATGTAGAGGACTACGCCGATCGTATGAATCCAGAAATGCACATCGATCAGTCGTATCGACCACATCTGCCGCAGGCCGAGCAGGCGCGGCAGCATGGCGTAGATCGAGCCCAGGCTGATCATCGCGACCCAGCCCAGCGCGCCGGCGTGAACGTGGCCTACGGTCCAGTCGGTGTAGTGGCTGAGCGAGTTGACCGTCTTGATCGACATCATCGGCCCCTCGAAGGTGGCGATCATGTAGAACGACAGCGCCACGACGAGGAACTTGATGATCGGATCGGTGCGTAGCTTGTGCCACACGCCCGACAGCGTCAGCACGCCGTTGATCGCACCGCCCCAGGACGGCGCCAGCAGTATCAGCGAGAACACCATGCCCAGCGACTGCGCCCAGTCCGGCAGCGCGGTGTAGTGCAGATGATGCGGACCGGCCCACATGTAGATCGCGATCAGCGCCCAGAAGTGGACGATGGAAAGACGGTAGGAATACACCGGCCTTCCGGCCTGCTTGGGCACGAAGTAATACATCATGCCGAGGAAGCCGGCGGTGAGGAAAAAGCCGACCGCGTTGTGGCCGTACCACCACTGCGCCATTGCATCCACCGCGCCGGTATAGACCGAATACGACTTGGTCAGGCCCACTGGTAGCGCGAGGTTGTTGACGATATGCAGCAATGCGACGGCGACGATGAAACTCGCGTAGAACCAGTTCGCGACGTAGATATGCGCCACGCGGCGTTTGGCGATCGTGCCGAAGAACACCACCGCATACGCCACCCAGACCAGGGTGATCAGGATGTCGATCGGCCATTCCAGCTCGGCGTATTCCTTGCCCTGGCTAAAGCCCAGGGGCAAGGTGATTGCCGCGGACACGATCACCGCCTGCCAGCCCCAGAACACGAACGCCGCCAGCCGGTCCGAAAACAGCCGCACATGGCAGGTGCGCTGCACCACGTACAGGCTGGTGCCCATCAATGCGCACCCGCCGAAGGCAAAGATCACCGCATTCGTATGCAGTGGACGCAATCGGCCATACGACAGCCAGGAGATGCCTTCGCCCAGTTGCGGCCAATACAGTTGGGCCGCGATCAGCACGCCTACCGCCATGCCGACCACGCCCCAGACCACGGTCATGAGGGTGAATTGACGCACCACGCCATCGTTGTAGCGTGCCGTCGTGAGAGCGTTCATGGATTTCCTTGGGGCACGAAGCCGGTGACGGGCGCTGCCGCACACGGCAGCGCCACCCGAACGTGCGGCTACCTCACTTGACCGTGAGCTTGCCCTTCATGATTGCCCAGTGCCCCGGGAACGAGCAGAAGAAGCTGTAGTCGGTGCCGGCCTTCAACGCGCTGCCGGGAAAGCTCACCGTCGTCGTCGCGCCGCCGCCGATCAGCGCGGTATGTGCGATCACGCGCTTGTCATCCGCCGCCACATAATTCGCCGCGGCACCGGCTTTCTGCCCGTCCATCGAAATCGGCTGAATATCTGCCGTGAGGGCAATCACCACGTTGTGCCCCATTGCCGCCACCGGGAGCTTGCCGATGTGCGCAAGCTTGATCTGCAACGTCTTGCAGCTCGCCGCGACAGTGATCTGCGTCTGATCGAACTTCATCTGGTCATCGGACTTGAGGTCGATCACACAGTTCTCCGCCTGAGCGGCAGAAGCAATGCCCAACAGGGCCAAGCAGAACAGTTTTTTCATCGTCTTCGTCTCATCTTCGGAACGGGTTGCCAAACGATAGGCGCAGCGGGACGGCCCGATCTTGATCGAGATCAATTGAGGAGCGTCCGGACGGACGCTGGCGCGGCACGGCGTCGCGTCTGCGACGGGCCAGTCAGGGCAGTGCCCTGGTCGCCCACCCGGTACAACGGGCGGTGCGTCCTGCCACCTGGTCCGCCGGCGGCCCCGGCAGGGCGTGCACTGCTGCACCGCGTTACCCGCCGTCAGCGAGCTGAGCAACCGTGTTCCGGTTGCAGTTGCCTAAGGATCCGGTGCGGCATTGCATCGGTGCCGTCGCAACGGTCGTGGTGGACTACGGACCGCGGCTGCGACGTGGCCTGCCCCCGCCCGGGCTATTGCCGGCCTATTGATGCACGGACAACCGTTCGGCCCCGCGGTGGAAGCAGCGACGCCCGGCCGCGTTGCGACGCGGGCACGTTCGAGCGTCCCGGGGACGACAGGAATCTCGACGATCATTTCGCACGCCAGACCGCAATAATTCCCGCGTCGCGCCGATCCGGCAGGTGGCGAATCTGGATTCTTTGATACAGTTAAATTAGTAAAATAAAGTAAATATATACTGAAATTCGATCAAAGGGCCTGGAAATTGCGCCATATGCTGCTATAGTGCGCGCCGCAGCGTTGCTCCGCGCGCTGTCCGCAACGGTCCCAGGGTTTCGATATCCGTCCGTTGCGTCGCGCAGCCACCCGCCGTTGGGCTGGGTTTGGCCGCACCTTGCGAGACTGCTGCCGCTTCGTGTTGCACCGAGCATGCGTGGTCTCCTGGCAAGGCCTTCCTTCGATGTGTATCGGGGGAATCGGCCGTATTTGGATCGGGGGGATCGGCCCATGGAACCGTCTGTATGAATGCTCGCGTTCGCTATGCTCTCGCGCTGCTCGTTGCGCTGTCGGCTCTGGTTGCCCTGGCCTGGCTGATCGTCGGCCACACGACGCGCGGATGGTTCGAAAAAGACGTGGGACTGCGGGCCGAGCTGGCCGTCAACGGTGCACGCCGCGCGGTGTTGCGCGATCTCCAGGCAGGCAATCTGCCGGCGCTGCGCGAACTGCTGACCGACATCACGCGCGACGAACGCATCATGGGCGCGGCGCTGTGCTCGCCGGAACTCGACGTCATCGTCGCCACGGCTGGATTTCCCGACGCCTTTGCGTGCCGCACCGTAGGCCCGCACCTGCGTGCTGACGCCGGAGCACCGCCCGATCGCTGGACCGCCTGGCGCGACACGGCCAGCCTCCCCGGTGGTGCCGTGCACGTGAACGCGATTCCGCTGTCGGAGGCCGGAGACGTCAAGGCCTTCGCCATCGTCACGCACGACCTGAGCTACGTTGCGCGGCGCGAGGCCAGCACACGCTATTTCCTGCTGTGCGCGTTTGCGGTCATTGCGCTGCTCGCCTCCATCTCGACCTTGCTGGTGGTGCGTGCGTCGCGCCGCCGTTGGAACGACGCGTTGCAACGTATGGCCAAGGGCGAGGACGTTCCGCAGCGGCGTGAGTTCCTGCCGTTGATCAAGGATCTGCGCGAGCTGCTCGATCGCCTGGCGACGGAGGAGCAGGCGGACCTGCGCAGCGGCGCCTGGACGCCGGAACGCCTCAAGCTCACCTTGAACCGGCATCTGCACGGTGAACGGCTGGTCGTGGTGGCGAACCGTGAACCTTATATCCACGATCGCGCCAGCGATGGCAGCGTACGCGTGCTGCACCCGGCCAGCGGTCTGGTCAGCGCGCTGGAGCCCGTACTGCGCGCCTGCTCGGGCGTCTGGGTGGCGCACGGTGCGGGTTCCGCGGACCGGGAAACGGCCGACAAGCACGGACGCGTGCGCGTGCCACCGGGCGAGGAGTCCTATGTGGTGCGGCGGGTCTGGCTCAGCCCGGAAGAAGAAAAAGGCTACTACTACGGTTTTTCCAACGAAGGGCTGTGGCCGTTGTGCCATGTGTCGCATACGCGACCGACCTTCCGCGCGGAGGACTGGCAACACTACCGTGAGGTAAACCAGCGCTTTGTGGACGCCGTGTGCGACGAGGTCGATACGGACGATCCGGTAATCCTGGTGCAGGACTACCATTTCGCGCTCGCGCCGCGCCTGCTGCGCGAACGGCTGCCGCGCGCCACCATCCTGACGTTCTGGCACATACCCTGGCCCAACGCCGAGCAGATCAGCATCTGCCCGTGGCACCGGGAACTGATCCATGGGCTGCTCGGCAGCAGCATCCTTGGATTCCACACGCCGTTTCATTGCAACAATTTCATGGAGGCAGCGGACCGCTTCCTGGAGTCGCGCCTGGATCGCGAAGACTTGGCCGTCGTGCAGGAAAACCGACGCACGCTGGTGCGTTCGTATCCGATTTCGATCGAATGGCCGAACCGGTGGCTGGAGCACGCACCCTCGGTGGTGGAGTGCCGAGCCGCGGTGCTGGCCGAACTGGGGCTTTCGTCCGATGCGCGGCTCGGTGTGGGTGTGGACCGGCTGGACTACACCAAAGGCATCGAGGAGCGCATGCGGGCCATCGAGAAACTGCTCGAGAAGCAACCTCAGCTGGTCGGGCGTTTTACCTTTTTACAGATTGCATCGCCAAGCCGCACCGAGATCGCGCGCTACGCCCAGCTGCGCGACGACGTGGAAGCGCTGGTCGAGCGGATCAACGCGCGTTTCGGCCGCGAGGACTGGAAACCCATCGTGCTGCGGCGGCAGCACACGGAACCCCGTGACGTGTTTCGCTACTACCGGGCGGCGGAAATTTGCTACGTGAGCAGCCTGCACGACGGCATGAACCTGGTGGCGAAGGAGTACATAGCAGCGCGCGACGACGAACAGGGCGTCCTGGTGCTGTCCCAGTTCACCGGTGCGGCGCGCGAACTGACGGAGGCGTTGATTGTGAATCCCTACGATATCGAGCAGGCGGGCCGTGCGCTGGCTGTCGCGCTCGCGATGCCGCTGGCCGAACAGCGAGCGCGCATGCGCGCGATGCGCAAACTGGTGGCCGAGTACAACGTCTATCGTTGGGCAGGCCGCATGTTGCTGGACGCCAGCCGGCTGCGCCGGCGCGAGCAGCTCGCCGGTGTGCTCGGCGCCAGCGATCCCGACTACCTGGCGAGGGCGGAGCCGTGATTCACCTGTTCTCCGCGCCGGGGCGCCGTGCGCTCGACGCCTTCACGCTGCCGGGAACGCTGGTGGCGCTGGACTACGACGGCACGCTGGCGCCGATCACGGATGACCCGTTCCGGGCCTGGATGCAGGCCGCGACTCGGCAGCTTCTCATCCGTCTGGCGCAGTGCCGGCCGAGCGTGATTCTCACCGGGCGATCGCGGCGCGATGCGCTGCGTCTCCTGCAAGGCGTGGACGGTATCGAGGTCATCGGCAATCACGGCATGGAATCGGCCCACACGTCCTCCGTGGCCGTGCTCGATCGGGTCGCGCGGTGGAAGACGATGCTCAGCGAACGTATCGCCGGTGTCGAAGGCATAAGCCTGGAAGACAAGGGCTACTCGCTATCGCTGCACTACCGTCTGGCGCCCGATCCGCTTCGTGCCGCGGCCTTCGCGCATGCCATCGCCGCGCCGTTGCCGCAGGCACGGCTGGTGGGCGGCAAGTGCGTGCTCAACGTCGTGCCGGCGGACGCGCCGGACAAGGGGAGCGCGCTGCTGCAGGAACTGCGGCGCACCGGTTCACCGCGTGCGCTGTTCGTCGGTGACGACGTTACCGATGAAGACGTGTTCCGGCTTGATCTGCCGCAGCAGATCCTGTCGGTCCGCGTCGGTCAATCGGCGTCTTCGCAGGCACGCTATTTCCTGCATGACCGGGACGAGGTCGATCAGCTACTGGCGCATCTCGCACCGCTGGCGTAGCGCGAGTGCCGCGGCGGGCGGCAGAAAGCGCGAGTGGGCCCCGCGCGTCGGCTGCAGGCCAAGCGGCGAGGTCCGGCAGTCTGCCAGCTCGACGTAGTGCGATCTTGCCGAGCTGGCGAAGCGCTGCAGAAGCGGGTCGCGCTCATCGCTACTGCCAGCGCCGCCCTGGCCACCGCCAGCACACAGACGGTGGTCGCGAAGACCACCGTCAGCGCAGGGATGTCGATCATTCGGAATCGCTCGGGTACGGCGTGAGCGGTCCCGCCGCTGTGCAGTCCGCGCTATACGAGGAACGCGGCTGCTGCGACGACCGTTGGTGGCAACGCGCCCAGGAACAGTGCACCGGCCCCCACCGATTCGTCGTCGAAGCCCTCGCGCAGCAGCGCGACGCCGGCGGGGTTGGGAGCGTTGGCGATGATGGTGAGGCCACCGCCAGCGACGGCGCCGGCGACGAGCATGTATTTCGCGGAGTCGCTCATGTCGGGAATCAGGGAGCCGAGGTAGGTCAGTGCCGCGTTGTCGGTAAAGGCGGTTAGCCCCAGCGCCCCGAAGAACAGCGCGTAATCCGACAGGCTCGACACGATCGGCGCCAGCCACCACTGCTGCATGCCGCCGATCACGACGAGACCCGCGAGGAAGAACGCGACCAGCAGGGCTTCCTTGAGGATCAGGCGGCTCTGGTGGCGCTCGTACGCGTGGGCGAAACCGAGGAAGAAAAGAAACATCCAGAGAAAGATCACCGGGTGGTGCGCGAACGCGACGATGGCAGCCAGAAACCCCAGGTGAATGAGGCTGACGGACACGGGGACCGGAGGGCGAGTGGAATCAGGGGAGGGCTTCTGGCCCAGGTGCCGGCGCAACGCGATGGTCATGGCCGTGGCGTTGACGAGCACCGCCGGTGCTGATG
>Ga0163150_10008486_pt1 | contig 11684 bp, 9 predicted proteins | sample OliLakLV19P2IB_FD_148628 | JGI IMG/M metagenome (GOLD analysis project Ga0163150, IMG submission 148628) | Freshwater microbial mat bacterial communities from Lake Vanda, McMurdo Dry Valleys, Antarctica - Oligotrophic Lake LV.19.P2.IB | ecosystem: Environmental > Aquatic > Freshwater > Lake >...
CAATCTGTGTCGGACCCGTGGCCGATTCGAACTTCGCCACATTCGATACCGCCACGTTGCCGAGCGTTGTGGAAGGCACAAACAAACGGTCCAGCGCCTCCGGACTGTTGCGAAATTCTTTGTCGACGCGAAGTTCCACGTCGTACCGGTCGTCGCCCTCGCGATACGTGGTGACCTGATTGTCGCCGCCCACCAGTACGCGCATGGCGTTGGCGATGGAGGCCACACTGACATTGAGATCGGCCGCCTTGTCGCGGTTCACCACCACACGCACTTCCGGCTTGCCCGATTCATACGAGCTGTCGAGATCCGTCACGCCGGGCAGCGCGGCCAGGCGCTTCTTTACCTGCTGCGCGTATTTTTCCAGCTGCTGCAAGTCCGGCCCCTGCAGGAAGAACTGTAGTTCGGCAGCCGAACCAGCACCCTGAATCAGAGACGGCTGCTGCACGCCTAGCGTCAGATCTTTAAACTTGCTGACGCGCTCACGAGCCATCAGCATGATCGCCTGCTGCGAGAGCGTACGTTCCTCCGGCTGCACCAGTTCGATAAGGATGGAGCCGCGGTCCACCTGCTTCCGCTGGTCGGCGCCGATCGTGGTCAACACGTCGCGCACGCCAGGCAGCGTCTTCAGCTCATCTTCCAGTTGCTTCACGAAGTCAGCCGACCCCTGCAACGACGAGCCCGGGGGCAGCTTCATCACAACTTCAAACTCGCTCTGATCATCCTGCGGGATGAAGTTCTTGCCCACTGCCATGAACAGCGGGACAGTCGACGCAAACACCAGGAGGCAGATCAACACAATCGCCCAGCGGTGGCTCATCGACCACAGAAGCATCCGCTCATAGGGCTTCGCCGTGACCTTGTACAGCCAGGAATCCTTCGTCTTCTTCGAATCATTCTCCGCATCGGCCGACCGCAGGAACTTCGCACAAAGCATCGGCGTCATGGTGAAGCTGACCAGCAGGGACACCATGATGGCGAATGCGGCGGTGTAACCGAAGCTCGACATGAACTTGCCCACGATGCCGCTCATCATCGCGACCGGAAGGAAGATGATGACGAGACTCAGCGTCGTGGCCATAACCGCGAGACCGATGTCCCGCGTACCCGCTATCGCCGCCTCAACCGGCGACATATGCTTCTCTTCCATGTACCGGAACACGTTCTCCAGCACCACGATGGCGTCGTCGATCACGATGCCGACCATCAGCACCAGAGCCAGCATCGTGATTTGGTTCAGCGTGAATCCCATGGCGTTCATCAGCGTGTAAGTAGCGATGATGGACGTCGGGATAGCGACCGCCGCGATCAGCGTCGCGCGCCAGTTGCGGATGAACACGAACACGATGAACGCGGCGAACAGACCACCCAGCACCAGGTGCTCCTGAACCGCCTTGAACGATTCCGAGATGAACTGCGACTGATCCCGCGAGTACGTGACGCGCACGTCGGGTGGCATCGATTTCCGCAGTTCCACAATCCGGCCCTTAATGTTTTGGATGACGTCGAGCGTGTTCGTTCCGGCCTGCTTGCGGACTTCCAGAACGACCGCGTCCTGCCCGTTCAGGCGAGCCATGGAACGCGGCTCTTCCACACCGTCAACCACGCGTCCGACATCGGAAATGCGCACCGGCGTGCCGCCCACGTTGGCGACAACGATGCGCGCAAAATCGCGCGGGTCCACCACCCGGCCCATGGTTCGCAGCGATACTTCCCGCGCGCCCTGATCAATGCGGCCGCCAGGAATTTCGACGTTCTGCGCAGCCAGCGCGGCGCGAATCTGCTCCACATTCAGGTTGTAGGAGTACAGCCTTTCTCCGTCGAGCACCACCTGAATCTGGCGCTGCCGGTCGCCGACAAAACGTACCTGACCGACGCCCTTCAGCGATTCGATATTCTTCTTGATCTTGTCGTCCACCAGCTTGGTGGTCTCGCGAATGTCGCGCTGCGCCGAGACCGCGATATTGAGAATCGGCGATGCATCGGTCGCGACCTTCTCGATGACAGGAGGGTCGGCGTCCTGAGGCAACTCGGGCAGAACACGGTTGACCTTGTCGCGAATTTCCTGCGCACCGACTTCCGGATCCTTGTCGAGCATGAACTGCACGGCAACGATCGAAACGCCCTCGGCTGAGGTGGAGCGCAGATCGTCGATGCCGGCGATTGTATTGACCGCTTCTTCGATGCGCTTGCTGACCTGCGTCTCTACTTCTTCCGGTGCCGCGCCGCGAAGCGTGGTGGTAATGGTGACAATCGGGAGATCGATCTTCGGGAAGAGGTCGACGCCCAGCTTTACGTACGAATCGATGCCCAGCACCACCAGCATCATGATCAGCATGGTGGCGAACACAGGCCGCCTGATACAAACTTCAGCTAATTTCTGCATGATGAAGTGGACCTATCCCTTCGGAACAACCTTCACGGGCGCTCCGCCAGTTAGTTGGCCGACGCCGCTGACCGCGACGATGTCGCCGGCATGAACCGCGTCGCCAGGAATCTCAACCCAGTCGCCGAGCTCCTGTCCAGGCTCGATCCGCTGCTCCACAGCCTTGCCATTGCGAATCACGAACAGCTTGTTCAGACCGGCGACGTTGTAGATGGCGCGCTTCGGCACAATCACGGCTTCGGCGCCCTTCATCAGGCCGATCTGCACCTGCACGAACATACCGGGCCGGAGACGCGCGTCGTTGGCGCTGATTCGTGCTTCCGCGGTCAGGGTGCGCGACTTCGATTCCAGCGATGGATTCAGTTCCCGGACCACCGCCTTGAACGTGGCGCCCGGCGCTGCTCCCGTGGTGAAGCTCAGTTCGGTGCCAGGTCGGATGGAACCTGCCGCCGTTTCCGGCACTTCCAGGCGAAGTCGCAGTGGATTCGTTTTAATCAGCGTCACCAGTGGCGTGTTTTCTTTTAAATATTGCCCCGGCGCAACCAGCCTCTGGCTGACCGCACCATCGAACGGGGCCCGAACCGTCGCGTCATTCAGCCGCTTTTTCGCCAGGCTGACCTCGGCTTTCAGGGCCTGCACCTGCGCCAGCAACATTCGGGCATCGTCGCGCGCAGCCTCATATATGGCCTCGCGAGCCTGAAGTCCCTTCTGAATTTCCGTATATCTTTCCTGCGCGATGTCCCCGGTTTTCACCAGCCGGCCCGCGTTTTCGAACTTGCTTTTGGCGTCTTCCATCTGCGCCTGCGCCTGACGGATCGCCGGAGTGAATTCGGGCCGGACATCTTCCTGGTTCGGATCCAGCCCGAGCCGCGCCAAAGTCTGTGCCAGAGCCGCTTTGCTGCGATCCAGTGCGAAGGTCAGTTCCTGCTTGTCGAGTTCGGCAATCACCTGACCCTTTCGTATAAACTGGCCAAAATCGACCGGAATCGAGATAACGCGGCCTGGGACCTCGGCACTGACGGACACGGTCTCGTCCGGATTGAGCGAGCCGGTAACCGAAAGCGTTCGATCAAGCTGCCTGCTCTGGGCAGCGGCGGTCTGGATGCTAATCGGCTCGGGCGCTTTGGTTGTGGCGGCCTCGGCCTTCTTTTCCTGCTTCGCGCAGCCGGACAGGAACAGTACTGCGGCAAGGAGAGGAGGTGCAACTTTATTCATTGTTATTTTCCGATTTGTCCTGTACACACATACCACTGACGAAGATATCCACCATCCGCCGAACGGCTTCCTTCGGCTCATAAGCCAGGGGGTGGACCTTAAATACAACCGCGGTAAGCGCATAATGCGCTACCATTCCAAAAAAACCGCGTGCCGCGACAGCGGGGTCGATCTCCGCACGGATACGGCCTGCGGACTGACGCCGGGCGATATAGCCCGAGACGATCAGGAAGCAACCGTTACTTCGCTCGTGAAACAAATTCTTTAGTTCGTGATTCTCCAGATTGCTGTAAAGCAGCAACCGCACGAACGCTTCGTCGGTCGCGTACCAGTCAATGATGGATTCCGCGAGTGCGTGGAAAAATGCATGATCGTCGGCCGAATCCTGAAACTGGAGACTCAGCCGGGAGAGGATCTCCACCCCCGTCCGCGCCATGGCCTCGATGATGGCGCTGTACAGGTCGCCCTTCGTCCGAAAATGCTCGTACAGGACGGGCTCGGTTACGCCGGCGGCGGCCGCCAGCTCCCTCGTGGTCGTTCCGCGATAGCCCTTTTCGGCGAACAACTTACAGGCCGTGTCGAGGATCACGGCGCGGCGGTCCTCGGACGACATTCGGGGCTGACGGGTGGTTGCTTTGGGATTCATCTGGCAGTCTGGGCGAAGCTAGCTCTTGCTAAGTTAGCCTTCACTAAATTAGCGCACACTAGGTAACGCGTCAACCAGAGGTTAAGAGGTTTTTTTTCGAACCCAGCAGCCGTTTTGCCGCGTTACAAGAAGTGATGCTTCGTAAACTGATAGTTCCGCTTCTGCTGTCCTGCTCCGCTCTGCTCGCCGTCGACAGTTCCGCCCCACGGTCGGAATACCGTCTCCTCTCCACATCGAAGACGTCGACCATGGAGAAGGAGATGAATGAAGCCGCTTCCGCCGGATTCCTGTTCAGCTCCGTGATGGGAGGCGAAACCGCATTTGGCGGAAAAGAGACCGTTGTCGTGATGGGGAAGGTGGATGGCAACCCGGCAGGCCCGGCGAAGTACCGGCTTCTGGCGGCCAGCAAAACGTCCACCCTCGAAAAGGAACTCAACGAGGCCGGCCGCGACGGCTATTCGTACCGCGGCGTGACGGTGTTCGAGTCGGCGTTTGGCGGACGCGAGGTTGCCGTCATTCTGGAACGTCAGGCCAACGACTCGCACCCATGGGCTTACCGTGTGCTCGCCACCAACCGCACCTCAACTATGGAAAAGGAACTGAAGCAGGCGGGCGCAGAGAGCTTCCGCCTGCATGGCATGTGCGTCGGCAAAACGGCGTTCGGTGGGAACGAGGTGATCTCGATCCTGTCGAAGGCCGATCAGGGCTCGGGCTCAAAGTAAGACGCGTATCCACCGCCGATATTTTTGGCCAGCCACAGGCTGTACTCGCGATCTGCCGTGCGCGTGATCTCGCGTCGACCCACAGGCGCCGTGTTGGTATACACAAACACGGCCTGCGCCCCTTCCGGCGTTTTGCCGATCACCACGACTTCGTCGCGGAAGTCGCCCGCAAGGTCCGCGCACATCACGTACGAGCCCTTGCCCAGTTCATTCGGACGACCTGCGAGCGGCTCGATGGTCTTGCCATTAAAACGCCCCAGCCGCGCGCCGTCCGCTGAGATCAGATCGCGCGCCAGGCCCCCGGTCCAGTTCACCGGCTTGTAGCCCGGCGGGAACTGATCCAGCAGCACCTTCCCGTCGGCCGCCAGCAGCACAGTGTCTTTAATCAGGTGGCCGTCCCGATTGGTATACATCTCCATGCCAGGCGAGTCGGCCAGAATATCGGCCACCCAGCCCGTATGCGCGTGGGACCAGCGCGGATCCGTCTCGCGGTTCGATTTCCAGATGATCTTGCCGGTCGGCGCATCGACCAGATACGCCCCGGCATGCACGCTGCTTTCCACCGCATAGAACACCTGCCGGTGCTTCGACCCAGGCAGAATGTGTTTGACCGCGACAATATCCGGGTGCTCGCGGTAGATGGACCACCGCAGCTTGCCATCGCCTCCGAGGACCGTGGTGCCGTTAATAATCTCGTCTTTCCCGTCGCCATCGATATCGGCAACATCGATGTGGTGGGACCCGCTCCCGCTGGTCTCGGCGAAGCTCTCGTACCGCCACAGCTTCTTCATTTCGGGATCGAACGCTTCGAAGATCTCGTTCTCATAGAGGCCGGTCTGCGTCACCAGCGAGGGCGTTTTGCCATTCAGATACGCCACCGCCAGGTGAATGCGCGTCGAGCTCTTCGCAAAATCCGTCGCCATCTCCGCCCACGCCGTCTTGCGCTTCACCCGCCCCGTCATCCCGTCGAGCACGGCCAGGAACACGCTGTCACCTTCCTGCACCCGCGTGATCACTTCCGCTCGGCCGTCGCCATCCAGGTCGTAGACCAGCACAGGCACGTTGTTCGCACTGCCGAAGGCGTGATCGTGCCAGACCAGCGGGCGGCGCCAGAGGGACCGGCCCCAGCTGCTGAACGCCTCCAGTTCCACCGGCACGGCCGGGTCTCTCGACATTTCTTTAATCCCGTGGTCCAGCCGCAGGACGCAATCCATCACTCCGTCTCCGTCCAGATCGCCGAAAATCGGGATCATTCCGCCATCCTGCACGGTCGGCTGGAATGTCGCGATCAGGCCGGAGGGCTGGCCCGCAGGCAGTTCGACAGCGGCCCACTCTGACGGCGGACCCTCGACACCGGAGGGCAGAACCGGGCGCACCCGGTAGTACGTGCGGCCGCTGGCCGGGGGCTGGGCATCTACGTATTCGGTGCCGCCAGTCACGGGCGACTTCGTGATCCGCATCCCGGCGGAATCGCGCCGGGTAGCCCGGTAAACGTGGAATCCCGCTTTGGGATCGTCGCCAGGGTGCAGTTGCCAGCCCACGTAGACCCCCCCGGCCGAAGGAGCAGCAGCCACTCGGCGCGTTCGCAGCTCAAAGTGAGTCATGCCCTCCGGCTGCCGTACCACACGGAAGCCGAGATCGGGGTGCCGAATGCCGGCGGACGCTCCGCCCCGGACTCCCGTTCGCAGGTAGTAATCGCTCCTTGCCCATGAACCGCCCGTGATGCTGTTCTCGATTTCCGTGCGGTCGTCGATGCGGTACTTGAACCGGATCACTGCCGGATCGGGGTAGGAGCGACCATCTGCCACACGTTACCGGCCATGTCATACAGGCCCCACGCGTTCGGCGGATAGCTTTTCACCGGCTTGAGAAACTTGCGCCAGTCGGCGAACGTGCGGTCTCCGGCCGTATCGTAATTGGCGTCCGACGCCGTCGGATCGGCACTGCCCCACGGGTACTTTGCCGACTTCTCGCCAGCCCGGGCAGCGAGGTCGAATTCGAGCTGCGTCGGCAGCCGGTAATGGCGCTTTTCCGTACGGCAGCCCAATAAATCGGCGGTTTGGCACCGATCGCGTTGACGTAGCGGCGATACTCCGCATTGGTAACCGGGTGATCGCAGATCTCAAAACTGTCGACACGGTGGGACCCCGATGTTGCTTCCTTTACAAGGACGAAGCCATCCGGTGTCGCGGCGGACAAAGCGGCGGCTGCAAGAGCGCAGTACAGAAGGCGCATTGGAAGTTGCTTTCATTATTCACCAACACCACCTTCAGGAGCGCGCAAGGGACCATTTCGTGCGCGTATAGGCGATGCGAAAACCCTTGCGCTCGGCGTTCCGCTGGGATTCGCTGCCGACTGCGGCCGCCATCATGGCGATGTCGCAGCCTCGCTCAGCAGCCAGCCGCATTCGCTCCTGCAGGACCGCTCCCTGCAGCCCGCGGCGGCGAAGCTCGGGCACCGTCGAAGCGCCGGCAAACAGCGCCACGCCATCGTTCAGGCAAAGCGCCGACGCGGCTCCGGGCACGCCGCCGAGCTCGCCAAGCACGCACACGATGTCCTCCCGGGCCGCCGTCACCGAACCCATTTCCTTCAGGAATTCGCGCATTTCGGGCATCTCATGGCACCACCCCCGGGCGCTCACGTCCGACCAGACGTCCACCTCCTCCGGCCCGGTTACGCGAACGGTAATGCCCGGCGGCAAAGGCCGTACTTCTGTCTGCACGTCCTGAAACAGGACACTCGCGAGTTCAATCGGCCTGTACCCTCTTTCGCACAGCAGAGCCGTGGCAGGTACGCCGGCGTGAGGGCTGACCTCCAGTTGCGCCGCCGCCCCGCGGTCGAAGAAGAACGCCTCGACGGCATCCAGTACCTCGGGCGTCAGCGGCTCAAACACCCCGAGCCCGAAGGCCTGTGTGACCGGCGAATCCACGCCGTCGAACACCGCGATGCCGCCTCCGCATTCCATCCATTCGGCACCACACGAAGGCTGCAGACGCCGCCGCGCCGCAGCGAACTGGCGGCAGGCGTCCCCCTCGGCGGCTTCGAGTCGGCGGGAAAGGGCAAGGTCGGCAAAAGGCATTCCCCGATCATCGCTCACACGGCGCAAGGACCGGTCCCGTCGCCTGATACGCTTGTCATTTCGGGAATACAATCCAACAAATCGAGGCATAACGCGTGCACGTAGTAGCCGGGGTGGATCTGGGCGGAACCGCCATCAATTACACGTTTTTGACGACCGCGGAACAATTTCTTATTGAGGGACTGTGTGAGCATCCGGCCCGCTCCAGAGAGGGCCCGTCTGTTTGCCTGCAGCAGATCGAAGACGGCCTCAAAATCGCCGCCGCGAAACTGAGTATCCACCTTGATGACATCGTGGTGGTCGGGCTCGATACACCCGGACCCGCCAGCTCCGCCGGTGTGCTGAGCGCGAAAGGCTCCACCAACTTCGTCCATGACGACTGGTCGGGGTTCGACATACGGGACGGACTCGCGCGAAAGCTCGGCAAGCCTGTGACATACCTCAACGACGGCAACGCGGGCGCGCTCTGGGGCCACTTCAACATCTTCGGCGCCAGCCAAAGGGCCACCTCCATATCGGCGATTGTCGGAACGGGCCTCGGCGGCGGCGTCATCGTGGAAGGCAATGTCGTGAAAGGACGAGGCGGCTTCGGTGGCGAACTCGGCCACGTTCTCATCCCGTGGCAGTCCATAGAGGGCATCGACGGAATGCCGGCCCCGAACTGCAACTGCGGCCGCATCGGGGATCTGGAATCGCTGTGTTCACTCACCGCCATCGGCAAAACAATCCTGCCCTACTTCCTTGGCCAGAACCCGAATCACGAACTCTCGTTGCTCAACGACATCCCAAAGGCCGCCAAGCTGGTGCGCGGCCGCGCGGAATCGGGCGATTCGCTCTGCCGCGACGTATTCCGCGTCCAGGCCCGCGCCCTCGGACTCTTCTTCGACGAGATGATCAACACGTTCGATCCGGACGCCCTGATTGTCGGCGGTGGCGCCATCGAAACCGGAGTCGAATTCCAGCAGTGGTTCGTCAGCGAGATTCGGGGCGGTATGCCGGTGCAGCGCGAGGAGCAGGCCGACATTCCCATCCACATCATGCCGAACGGCGACACCGCCGGATCCCGCGGCGCCGCCCTCGAGGCTCTGCGCCTGGCTCGGGAGAGCGGTCTCGCTTAGAAGTTAATCAGGCTGTAACCAGGTCTGTACTCAGATTTTTCTGAGAGAGAGAACCGCCGCGACCTGCACTTTCCTGTTGAGCACAAAAAAATTCCAAGGCTCATCAGGAGGCAGGCGACGTGTCACGTCTGAGGTTTTTGGCGGTTCTGGTTTGCGCGGCGGTTTCGCTCAGCGCGACTCCACTGTTTGTATCCGGCGATCTGTTGTGGGCGGCCCAGGACGGTCGCATCTATGATATTTCCAAGACCCGCACATCCCCGTTAAATTTCGCCACCGGTCACGCACCGATCGCGAACGTCGGCGGAACCGTGCTGGGGCAAATGGCATTCAGCCTGGATGCCAAAACGGCCTATGTCACCGTTTTCGGAAGCAACAAAGTAGTCACACTCACCGATTCTGGTCAGGTTTCCAACCATGTGACAGGGATCGCGAACCCTACTGGAATCATCCGCACCAGCACCGGCAAGATGCTGGTGGCCAGCTATACCGACGGCAAAATTTATGACATCACCAGCGGCTCGCCCGTGGTGTACGCCACTGGTTTGGTGAACCCAAGAAACATGGTGGAAACCGCGGCCGGAATCTACGTGGCCGATCAGGGCAATTCGACCGTGAAGCTGCTCATCCAGGGAAACATGGCTTCCGTGACGCCGCTCGCCTATGGCATCGACGCCGTTTCCATCGCCAGCTTTAACAACCGCCTGTACGTCACCTCCAATTCTCTTACTTCCGTGTATGACGTCACGGCTGGCGGCAATATGACTGCCAAAACGCCCGTCGCAAAGAATAAATACTTTACATCCCTTGCTGTCGCAAACGGCCACCTGTACGCAGGTACCAACTCGTCCACAGCGGCGGCAAGTGGGATCTGGGAGATCCCGAAATCCGGAAACAGCTACACCACTGCGAACGCTGAGACATACAACATGGCAATCTCTGGCGACTCGCTGCTGAGTGTGGTGCCGGACGCCGTGATCGTGACGCCTCCAGCCTCTGTACCCGAACCGGGCACAGTGATCGCCGGATTCTCCCTGCTCACTTTCGGGCTGATGTTGCGCCGCCGCTGCCAGGCATTAGCCAGTTAAGGTTACGGCTGGCCGCGATCCCGCAGCCAGCCACCGATTTTATCGACGGCCAGCATCAGGTTGTCGAGCGAGTTGGCATAGCTGAACCGCAGGTAGCCTTCGCCGTATGCGCCGAACGCGGTGCCGCTCAATGCAGCCACACCAGCCTCCTGAAGCAGCGCATCGGCGAGTTGTCTGGATGGAATCCCGGTGCCGGAGATGTTCGGGAATGCATAAAACGCACCCTGAGGCATCGGGCATCGGAAACCGGGCAGTGTGTTCAGCCCGGCGATAAACTGATCGCGACGCCGCCGGAATTCGGCCACCATCGCTTCGCAGTCGTCCTGCGGACCGTTGAGAGCCGCGATTCCGGCGCGTTGCGTGAAGCTCGCAGTACAGGAATTCGAGTTCACCATCAGCTTGTTTACCGGATCCACCAGCCACTCCGGCATCACGCCATAACCCATGCGCCACCCGGTCATCGCATAAATCTTCGAAAATCCATCCAAAATGATCGTCTTTTCCAGCATGCCAGGGAGGCTGGCGATGGAAAACGGAGGCGTATCGTAGTAAATGCGCGAATAAATCTCATCCGAAAGCACGGTCAGATCCCGGTCCCGCACCAGGTCGGCAATCGCACGGATATCCTCTTCTGAAATCACGCCGCCAGTCGGATTCTGCGGCGAGTTCAGGATCACCATCTTCGTACGGTCCGACAGCTTCGACCGAAAAACGTCCAGATCGAAGGCAAACCCGCGATCCTCAACCAGCGGAATCGGCACCGGAGTTCCGCCCGCGTGAGCGATCATCGATTCGTAGATCGGAAACCCGGGGTTGGGGTAGATCACCTCATCGCCTTCTTCGATCAGCGCCAGAATTGGAAAATAAATAATCGGCTTTCCACCCGGAACGACGCAGACGTTCTGCGGCTTCACGTCGATGCTGCGCGTGGACGAAATGTGCTGCGCAATCGCTTCCCGCAGTTCCGGGTAGCCCTGTGTCGGCCCGTAATGCGTCCAGCCGCCGTCGATTGCCTTCTTTGCCGCCTCGCGAATATGCGCCGGCGTTTCAAAGTCGGGCTCCCCTATTTCCAGATGAATAATGCTGCGCCCCTGGGCCTCGAGCGCCCGGGCCCGGACCAAAACCTCAAACGCGGTTTCAATTCCGATTCGCTGCATGCGGCCGGCAAGTTTCATATCGAAACCATCGTACGCCGAAACACCGGCACACCTGCTCGTTCCTCCGCCAGTTCCACCGCGTCGTCAATGGCGACCGCCTCGCCGGTAACACGGCCCGTCATCCGCGACCCGTCATCGTCAAACGTGACAATCACAAGCTGGTAGGGCGCCTCGGCCAGAAACTCCCGGGGTGCCGCGTAAATCGTCGTCTCCGTGTAAACCCGTCCGGTCCTCATGCCCCAGCCCCCAGAATGGTAACCACGCAGCTTGCGCCAG
>Ga0163150_10008487_pt1 | contig 11683 bp, 14 predicted proteins | sample OliLakLV19P2IB_FD_148628 | JGI IMG/M metagenome (GOLD analysis project Ga0163150, IMG submission 148628) | Freshwater microbial mat bacterial communities from Lake Vanda, McMurdo Dry Valleys, Antarctica - Oligotrophic Lake LV.19.P2.IB | ecosystem: Environmental > Aquatic > Freshwater > Lake >...
CTTCGCAGAGCAGCTCCGCTGCCATAATCGTGCCTCCTTGCACTTGTGCTGACCGCAGAGTTCATCGGTCGATACTCACGTTCTGAAACAGTCTCTTAGCAAGTGCTATACGGCGTCGGTGAAGGAATTATTGTCAACCAACCATTTGGAACTGCGAAGCACCATCATGGCATGGAGCACGAGCACGAGATTCAGACGTTCGAGATCAAGGACGTAACGCTGGAAGGATCGACCGGCGATGCCACTCTCCGAGACACCTCAAAACAGATGGGCAGGCCCGGTAGCTGGAACGGCGAGGCCGGCAAGTTTGTTTCGCATGCCTCCGAGGACACCCTTTCTGTGAAGCTCTCAGGGCATCGACACAGTGCGTCGGTAAAGGGAACTGTGACGGTCCCCAAGCACAAGGCCAGCCCCTCATCGTCACAGGTCACGACTGACTCGGAGCACTATCCGCCCGGGATTGGCGCGTATTTCATCATGCGCATTCGCTGATGGCGCGCCTGATTGTCGGGTTAGCCGGCGGGTTGCTCTCGCCCCCCTCGCGCGCGACTTCGGAATCCCATCGCGTAGGTATCCAGTAGCCACGGCGACGAGCCGCGGGCGACCGATTCCTGCCCCCCCATCACCACGACCGACCACGGACGGGTGAGCATCTCCGGAAGGAGTGCGCGATGTCGCTGCGCCTTGATCCGACCGAGCCTGCGGACATGACGGCGGACGAGCGGCTGGACGAGGTCGCCAGCATCTTCGCCCGTGGGATTCTGCGGCTGCATGGGCGCATTGTTCCCGATTCTCCCGACATCGAGAATCTGCCGGATTCCTCGCCAACATGCCTTGAACTCGCCGCCCCTCCTCGCCCTGATGGCGTCGCTGGTTAACGGCCAGAGAAAGGCGGCGATGTGCGATGTTGAACGTCGGTCAAAAGGTGCGCGAACTGCGGCGGATGACGTGGGCGAACTGCGGCTGGAGTACGCCACGGTCTTCGGCGAGCCGGCGCGGTCGGGCAACCGCCAGTGGCTCTTCCGCCGCGTGGCGTGGCGGGTCCAGGCGATGCCGAACCTCTCCCGCCGCCTTCTCGATGTCTTGGCCGGGTCCACACAGGCCGACGTGCGCCGCCAGATCCAGTACCTGAAAGCAGAGAACGATTTCCTTCGGTCGAAGATCGACGGGCCCGTCTGGGTCACACGAGAAGCGGGCGGGGCTGGCTCTTTGAGCCATGTGAAGATCAGCTACCCTTGCCGATGACACGAAGACACAAGATCATCGCGTTTGTGGTGTTCGTAGTCGTGTGCTACGCCGCGGCTGCCATCGGCGGGCTTGCGACAGCCGGTTCGGTGTCGAGCTGGTTCCAGACGCTGAAGCGTCCTTCGTTCCAGCCCCCGGACTGGGTGTTCGGACCGATCTGGACACTGCTATACGGACTCATGGCGGTCGCGGCGTGGTTGGTGTACCTGAAGGTCGGCCGGGTCAGGTCGGCGCCGATGATGCTTTTTGCTATTCAGCTCGTGCTCAACGTCGCTTGGTCAGTCATCTTCTTCGGACTTCATCGCCCCGGGTTGGCGGTGATCGATATCGCGCTGCTCCTGGCGGCGATCCTAGCGACGGCCATTGCCTTCTGGCGTGTGTCACGGCCCGCGGGGGCGCTCATGCTTCCCTACCTGGGGTGGGTGATGTTCGCGTCGGTGCTCAACGTGAGCATCTGGCGGCTCAACGCGTAGCGCGGGAGTCAACTTCCCTAATGGCAAGCGCAGTCACGACCGACTCGTGCCGCTTTGCGGCTGAGTCCAAGAGTCATGTGTGGGCCCGAACGGCTCTGGCGCGGATCAACCGTGAATTGCCAACGTCCAGCCGATCTGTCGGGGGCGCGACATCGAGGCCGATCACACGTCTGATCTCAGTGCCTCGATCCCACTCTGCTTCAACGACTCTTCACTCTCGACAACCCACCATCGACAGCCAACACCTGACCGGTCACAAACGAGTTGTCCGGGCTGAGCAGGAATGTGATCGCCCGAGCGATCTCGCCTGGAGCGGCAATTCTGCCCAAGGGGTGCATCGCCATCGACGCCTTGAGCGCCGCTTCGTTGTCGGTGATCCGCTTTGCCATGGGCGTGGCCACCAAGCCCGGGGCAACCGCGTTGAATCGGATGCCCGCCCCCGCGTAACTCGCCGCGGCCGCGCGCACCAATCCCTCCACTCCCGCCTTCGCGGCCGCGATCGCCTCATGGTTGGGCAGGCCGATACCCGCGGCGCACGACGACATCAGCACCACACTCCCGCCGGAAGCCTTCATGTGCTTACCCGCTGCTCTTGTTAGCGCGAATGCGGTTCGGAGGTTCTGCCCGATTGTCGCGTCAAAGTCCTGCGCCGTCGTCAGGTGGGCCGGCTTGAGCAGAATGGACCCGGCAAGGTTCACCGCGCCGGTCAGTCCCGGGTGGGCTTGGAACACGGCGTCGACCGCGTCGAAGTCCTGCGCATCTACGCACGCGACCTGTCCGTCACAGGATGCCGCCACCTCATGTAGACCAGCCTGTGTCCGGCCCGCGAGGACCAGAGACCAGCCGTCGCGGTGGAGAGTCTCGACGAGTGCGCGACCGATGCCGCCGGCAGCCCCGATTATTAGACACTTTCGATCAGTCATACCTCACCTTGCTCCTCGTTCGCCGGGTTCGCTTGCCGTATCAGAACGCTTTCATACTTCCCTATCGCAGCATGAGGATCGCAATGATTCCGCGGCCCGTCCACGCGACAGTCCGGACCCAGTTTGTGAGTACCAGCCGACGCCAGACTCTCTCATTGAATCCACTCGAGAGCCGTGCGTGCAGCGGCATTTGCACGCCAAATGTGGACGCCCAGACCAAGGCCAGAAGCCCAAGCCCGACCCATCGCACCGGGCTGCCGGCACCATGCCCCTGCGGGAACAACGCCAGAGCAATCGTGCAGGCCGCCTCGGCAAGCATGGCTGGTGCGACGATCCAAGTCGTCTTTCGCTGGTGGCCCGCGGAATACTCCGAGAAGCCGCTTGAGGTCACCTTGCCCATCAACGGATAATGCACGATCTGGACAAACCAAATGAGTCCGACCATGAACCATGTAGCGCCGGCATGGGCGAGGGGTAAGAGGGGAACTAGTTGATCGAGCACGCGAGTTCCTCGAGGTCTGGTCGATCGGCCGCGGTGGTATGGCGGTACGCCCGAACAACCCGCCCGTTGTGGATCACAAACGCTCCGGGCATCTGGAATCCGTCGCCTTCGAGTTTGCCGACGCCGTGCCCTCGCATCGCGGCGAGCAGCCCGCCGATCCATACACGAGGACCAAACAACTGGAGGAATGTGCCGCGTCGCAGTTCCAGCGCTCGGTAGAGCAGCCGATCCGGATCCGCGATCCATGCGGCCGAGGTTACTCCATACCGCTGGCCGAGCGACTTGAGCCCTTCGGATGTCGGGCTCAGTCCCACCACCGCCAGGCTCATGCCAGCCTTGTCGAACGAGGCCTGCCATCGCGCGAGATCGGCGAGCGTCTGCTTGCAAAACGTGCACCCGGAATGGCGCAGGAGCACTACGAGCGTCGGACGCTCATCAGAAATCGCCCGCAGGGTTCGGCCACGGTCGTCCCGCAACGCATCAAGCGCTGCTTCGAGCGAGACCGTGCCCGCGGGCGGAGCGGGCTGGGCGGCCCTGGCCGCGTGCCAGAGGATGATTGAAAAGGGAATCCACCACAGCAGATCGTTCGTGAGGATTGTGACCCCCATCGACCACGGCAGGTGCCCTCGCCACGCCGCGTCCATAAAGCCAATAGGCCCGAGGATCTTTCCGATCAGTCCCACGAGCACGATCGGCCAATGCCGGGCTGGATCGCGCGAGGCGATCGCGTACCCGATGCCGTAGACGCCAACGATCATGCCGATGCACGCCCAGAGTTGGGGCCATAGCTCGCTGTTTGCCGGCGACACGCCCAGAAGCGCGAGCGTCTGTACCGGCGCGATGACCATCGCCGCTCCCCAGACGAGGTTGTAGATCGCGGCCGCCATCAGCCAGCGACGCATCCAGGCCGGCGAGATCGCTCCATGTGAATCAGCGAGTGCCATGATTGTTCCTCTCGCCGAGTACGGCCGACTCCGTCGCCTGGTGCCGATACTCGAACATCCGGGCCAGCTTTCGCCGCACGTGCCAGCCGGCGAGAAGTTCCCCTAGCCGCCCGCCCGGAAGCGTGTACTCGATCCGGTCCTCGAGCACGCAGCGGTCCGGTCCTGTAGCCCGCACGATGTGACGATGCACCCACGACGCGAACGGCCCCGACACCTGCTCGTCGGTGAACTCGCCGCCCTCATCGCCACGATCAATGAAACTTCGATGTCTGGCCACCCACCGAAGTTTCAACGGCCCGACCCGCAGCACCAGCACCGCGGTTTGTCCATCCGCCAGCGACGCGGGTGCTCGCTCCACTTCGACCCGCTCCCAGGGCGGAATCAGCCTTCGCAGCGCAGCAGGCGACTGATGCCACGCGAACACGACTCGTGCACCGGCACCAATCTCAGAAGTTTTCGTGAACTCGGCGATACGCGTTCTCCGCACGGTTGCCGCTATTGCGTCAGGGTTCGTCCTTCGGGGTTCTTTGGATGCATTGGCCGCACACTTCTTCGAGCAGTACTTGATCCGCTCCCAATCCCGTTCCCACTTCTTTCGCCAGTTGAAGGGGTGCCCGCACACGGAGCAGGTCTTGGATGGAAGGGCTGGCCGACCCACGCGCCGATTCTACGGCGGGCATTGCGACGCAACGGACCCGACGCGATGGCTTCACGGACGCACATGCAGATTTCCATCACGGCGAAGTCGCTCCGCAAGGGGATCGGAATCGACGCTCGCTGAACCTCCGAGGTGCAGAGCGGAGCAATGACCAAGGCACTTGTCCGTAGCTGGCTCCTTCCAAGCATAAGTCGGCCGCTCATCGCGGCGGTTGCAAGTCAGCAGCGGTCTGCCGCAAGCCCTGTGCAGCACGCACCAGTCCGCTGAGCATCCCGCGAAACACGACCCCGTGCAGCGGGAGCACCGAGTACCAGTACGCGATGCCCAAGAGACCACGCGGGCGGAACCTGGCGGTCATCACCAGTTGCGTGTCCACGCCGCCAGTCAGCGAAGGGGACACATCGAAGCTCAGCGTTGCGACGCCCGGGAGTTTCATTTCGGCCGTCAGCACCAGGCGGCGTGGCGGCTCGATCTCGGTGACGCGCCAGAAGTCCAGCGCATCGCCCAGCCGCAGCTCGTCCGCGCTGCGTCGGCCGCGCCGCAGGCCCGGCCCGCCGGTGAGCCGATCCATGATGCCCCGCACGCGCCATAGCCAGTCGACGGCGTAGTAGCCGTGTTCCCCGCCCAATGTGTACACCGACGACCAAACCGCGGCGGGCGAGGATGAGGTGATCACCTCGCGGCGATCAACAAACACGGTCCCCCCCGCCCATGATGGGTCGCCAGGCATCACGCCCGCGTCCGACCAGGCCGTCTCGACATCACCCGCGTGTACCTTGGCCAATGCGGCCTCCATCGCCTGCCGAATGGTGAGACACTCGTGGGGCATGAGCCGGGCGGCCTCGTCGCTGCGGCAGACGACGCGGTTCTTCAGGCCCTCGGCCAGCGGACGCGCGATGCTCGCGTGCAGCGGCGTGACGAGGTGGATCCACAGCGAACTCAGCCGCGGCGTCAGCACGGGCACGGGAATCACGAGCCTCCGCCGCAGGTGCAGGGCCGACGCCATCTCGCGCATGATGTTCGCGTACGACGCCACATCCGGCCCGCCGATGTCCAGCGTCTTGCCGGTGGTGGCGGGGGTTTCGAGGGCCGCGATCAGATAGTGCATGACGTCGCGCACGGCGATCGGTTGTGATTCGGTGTGGACCCAGCGCGGCGTGATCATGATCGGCAGCCGCTCGACGAGGTAGCGGAGGATCTCGAACGAAGCCGAGCCCGACCCGATGATCATCGCGGCCCGCAGCACGGTCACGGGCACACCGCCGCGGCCCAGCGCGGCTTCCACCTCGCGCCGCGAGGCGAGGTGCTTGCTCAGGCCATCGCCGGTCTCACCCAGGCCACCCAGATAGATGATCCGCGGCACGCCCGCCTTGGCGGCGGCTCGCCCGAACGCTTCGGCGAGCGAGAGATCGCGGGCGCGGTACGCGGGCCCGGCGGCATCCATCGAGTGCACCAGGTAGTACGACGCGGCGCACCCGCGCAGGGCTTCCTCGAGCCGGGCCTCATCGCCCGCATCGCCCTCGACGATCTGGATGCGTTCGTTCCCGGCCCACGGGCGGGCACGCAACTTGGCGGCGCTGCGGGCCAGGCACCGCACGCGATAGCCGCGCTCAAGCATACGCGGAACCAGGCGTCCACCGATGTAGCCCGTTGCGCCGGTGACGAAAACCGTGGGAAGTTCCTCTGCGGGCATGTTGATTGATCGTAGCGACGCGATGCGGACGCATGTCTTCTTCGCCGCTTCCGTCGCGCTACAAACCTCCGACCACGGCCCGGCCTCTACGATGATGGTGATGCCATGGATGCAGCAACCCAAGCCGCGCGTCAAGGAACTCGAAAGTCAGACCTACGCCCTGTAACTCGCGTGCAGGCACCCCGGGAGCCGTGGTACGCCAAAGCGATGGCCGCTTGCTTGGTGATGCGCTCAGCCCCATGGACCTCATCCCCGACGTCATCCCGGTGCTGGGCAACCTCAGTTTTTGTTGTGGGGAACAGGGTTGTGTCTTCCAGGGTGCAGTTCAAGCACACGAACTCCAGTAAGAAATGCCTGTGGAGTAGTCGGATAGCGAAACCATGCCCTCACGTCATCGTCGTGGATGCGCATGTCCCAAGACCGCCCGCCAAATCGCAGTGAACCTTGCCGAGTGCATCCCCTGTCAAGTTGCCCCAGTTCATACAGAGCCCGTGTTTTTGCGATTCCCTTGCCAAACGCGATCGCGCGGCTATACTCGACGCGAATGACCTCGCTCACCCGCATCCATCATCACCATCATCATGCTCACAGCATGGCCGGGTGATGGTGCGCTGCGGATAGTTCCAGCCAATCCATCGACGCCGGCCCCGTGCCGGCGTCTTGTGCTTTTTGGAGTGCTCGGCGGCGGTCGGGTCCGGCATGGGAGTCACCATGCCGACCGAATCTTTCAACCAAGTCCTGGGCAACGTCCCACTTGAACTCGCGTTGCCAAAGGGCAGGATGCAGGAGGGCGTGTTCACGCTGCTCGCTGACGCGGGCATCCAGGTGCGTGCGGGGAGTCGCGGGTATCGACCATCCGTATCCCTTCCTGGGATTGAAGCGAAGATTCTCAAGCCGCAGAATGTGGTTGAGATGCTCGCATCGGGCACACGCGATGTGGGATTCGCTGGCGCAGACTGGGTGCAGGAACTGGACGCCGATCTGGTTGAAGTTCTCGACACCGGGCTGGATGCGGTGCGACTGGTGGCGGCGGCCCCAGCCGGGCTGCTGACCGATGGACGGCTGCCGCACCGCCCGCTGGTAATCGCGTCGGAGTACGAAGCCATCACGCGAGCATGGATGGTGACGGCGAACATCGAGGCGCGATTCGTCCGGTCCTATGGCGCAACCGAGGTGTTCCCGCCGGAGGACGCAGACTGTATCGTGGACATTGCCGCCTCCGGCGACACGCTCAGGGCGAACGGACTGGTCGTTTTCGCCGAACTCATGTCGTCTTCGACACGGCTGTACGCGAGCCGCCGGGGATACGAAGACCCCGCCACACGGTCGGCCATCGACCGGCTCGTGATGCTCCTTCGCTCTGTGCTTGAAGCACGCGGGCGCGTCATGCTCGAAGTCAACGTCGGCCCCGGGTCGCTCGAGGCCGTGATCTCGGTTCTGCCGTGCATGCGTGAGCCGACGATCTCGCCCTTGCACGGTGCAACCGGGTTCGCGGTCAAGGCGGCTGTGCCGCGGAAGCAGTTGCCGCTGCTGATCCCGGAGATCAAGGCCCGTGGCGGCACGGACATTGTCGTGAGCCAACTTACGCAGATCATCCCATGACCACCCGCCGGAACATCCTGCCCGGGACCGATACGCGCGGTTCTGCACGGCTCAGTCGCCGTGCGACTGACGTGATTGCCTATTCACCGCCGGTGCTCGGTAGGCCCATCGACCTGTTCCTGGATGCGAACGAAGGACCGAGCTGGGGGCTGGAAGGGCTGCAATGGCAGCACCTTGTCGGGTTCGGCCCGGACATTGCTCGCAGGTATCCAAGCACGGCCCAACTCGAACAGATCCTGGCCGCGCGAATGCAAGTGGACCCTGCGTGTGTGCTCGTGACGGCCGGTGGGGACGATGGGATCGACCGGGCTTGCAGAGCGTGCCTCGAGCCCGGGCGCACGATCATTGTGCCTGTGCCGACCTTTGAGATCATCGAGCGGGATGCGATTCTGGCGGGTGCGGAAGTTGTCCGCGTGCCTTGGCCGGAGGGCGACTATCCGATCCAAGCAGTTCTTGGGGCCATCGACGGTCGGACCGCGATGGTCGCAGTGGTCTCCCCAAACAACCCCACCGGGGCCGTTGCCTCTTCCGTCGATCTGGAGGAACTGGCCAAGGCAGCGCCAGAGGCGTGGATTCTTGTGGACCTGGCCTACACGGAGTTCGCCGACGAGGATCTGACGCGGGCGGCCCTTGGCTTGCAGAATGCCGTTGTTGTCCGGACGTTCTCCAAGGCGTTCGGACTGGCGGGCTTGCGCGTCGGGTATGCGATCGGCCCGCGCCGCATCATTCAAGCCATGCGGGCAATGGGGTCGCCGTATCCGGTGTCATCACTGAGTCTTGCGGTGGCGGCATCCGCACTGGAGCAAACTCCTGCGAATCTGCAGCGTGCGGTCTCTCGGGTGCGAGAAGAGCGGGGCGCACTCGCCGAGACTCTCCGTGTACTCGGTGCGCGTCCCAAGCCCTCGCAGGCCAACTTCGTGCTTGCAGAGTTTAACAGTTCCGAACTCAGGGAGTGGGTCTGGAACGCGCTGGCGGGGCTGGGGATCGGTGTACGCAAGTTTGCGGCGGGCAAGGAGCTGGACTGTTGCTTGCGGATCACCTGCCCGGGCAATAAGGCCGCATTTGAACGGCTCACTCGGGGGCTGGGGGCGGCGCTTCGACCGGAGGCCGTACTGCTGGACATGGACGGCGTTCTGGCGGACGTGTCCGCGTCGTACAGGCGGACGATCGTGCTCACCGCCCAGTCCTTCGGTGTTGACCTTACCGCCGCCGAGATCAGTCGGGCCAAGTCATTGGGCGATGCGAACAACGACTGGGTTCTCACCCACCGACTTGTGGCGAGTAGAGGCGCGAACACCACGCTGGCAGATATCACGGCGCGATTCGAGTCCATCTACCAGGGAACGCAGGGTCAGCTCGGACTGCGAGAGTCCGAGACGCTGATTCCGGATCGGGCGATTCTGGCTCGGCTCGCAGCTCGAAGCGGGTTACGGCTGGGAATTGTCACCGGGCGGCCACGGACCGACTGCGAGCGATTCCTTCGGCGCTTCGGGATCGCGGACCTCTTCCAGGCCATCGTGTGCATGGAAGACGCAACCGCCAAGCCCGATCCCGCGCCTGTTCGCCTCGCCCTTGACCTGCTCGATGTGAAGTCCGCGTGGCTCGTTGGCGATACGCCCGACGACATCGTCGCGGCACGCGCCGCGGCGGTGGTGCCGCTGGGAATCCCTGCACCAGGCGACACCGGCAATGCCGCTGCCACCCTGATGTCGACCGGCGCCGCGATCGTCCTTACCTCTCTCGCCCAACTGGAGACGCTGCTTCCATGAATCCTCGCACCGCTGAACTTCAGCGCAAGACCCACGAGACGGACATCACCGTATCCATCAACATCGACGGCGACGGCCACACCGACATCCGCACCGGCATCGGGTTCCTCGACCACATGCTTACCGCACTTGGCCGCCATGCCCGAATGGACATCACGCTCGAGTGCCGCGGAGACCTTGTTGTGGACGACCACCACACGGCCGAGGACTGTGCGCTCGCGCTGGGCGCCGCGATCGACAAGGCGCTGGGCGAACGCCGTGGCTTCGCCCGCTTTGGAAGTGCGTATGCCCCACTTGATGAGTCCCTCGCTCGGGCCGTTGTAGACATCTCGGGTCGCCCTTGCGCCGTGGTCGAACTGGGCCTGACGCGCGATGCGATCGGCGGACTGGCCTGCGAGAACATCGGACACTTCATCGCCTCGTTCGCAACTGCTTTGCGGGCCACGATCCATGTGGACGTGCTTCGAGGCAACAACGACCACCATCGGGCCGAGGCTGCATTCAAGTCGCTTGCGCTCGCCCTGCGTGCGGCACTCGGCAGGACCGACGAATCTGTCGTGCCGAGCACCAAGGGAGCTTTGTGAGCGCCACTCCACCCGAGATCGTCATTGTTCGGACTGGGTGCGCCAACCTGGCATCTGTTGCGGCCGCATTTGCTCGTCTCGGGGTGCCGACACGGCTGAGCGACCGGCCCGATGAGATAGTGGCTGCCACCGGAGTGGTCCTCCCGGGCGTGGGCAACTTCGGCCCTGCGATGACATTGTTACGCGAGCGGGGGCTCGATGTTGCGATCCTCGAACGCACAAGGCGCGACCGGGCGCTGCTGGCGATCTGCCTTGGCATGCAGATGCTCTGCGATGACAGCGAAGAGTCTCCCGGCGTGCCCGGCCTGGGCGTGATCCGGGGCCGAGTGTGTAGATTCGCGCCCGGGCTTCGAGTACCGCAGATGGGGTGGAGCCGGATCGTTCCAACCGAGTCGTCGCTGATGCTGGAGCCAGCCATCGTGTATTTCGCCAACTCGTTCCGGCTGGGCACGATCCCCCAGGGATGGGGCGGAGCGATTGGCGAGTACGGCGGGCCATTCGCCGCCGCCATCGAGCGAGGACCATTGCTGGCCTGCCAGTTCCATCCGGAACTCTCGGGCGGGGCGGGACTGCGTCTGCTCAAGCGATGGGTTGTGACAGCGGTGTGCGGGGAGGCGTTGCCATGCTGAGCCGCCGGATCATTCCCTGCCTGGATGTGCGCGATGGGCGCGTCGTGAAGGGCGTGCGCTTCCAGGGTCTCCGAGATTCGGGCGATCCCGCCGAACTGGCCGCCCGCTATGAGTCCGAGGGTGCCGACGAACTCACGCTGCTCGACATCTCGGCCACCCCCGAGGGCCGCGGCTCTGCCGTAGACACCGTCGCACGGGTCCGCAGGGTGCTCTCCATTCCCCTCACGGTCGGCGGCGGCGTGCGAAGCGCCGAAGATGCCGCGGCTCTGCTAAACGTCGGCGCGGACAAAGTCGGCATAAACACGGCCGCGGTGCGGTCTCCCGAACTGCTCACCGCGTGCGCCGAGCGATTCGGCGCGCAGTGCATCGTCCTCGCGATCGACGCGATGCGTCCGAGTGGCCCCGTACCTGAATGGCGTGTGGTCGTGCGGTCGGGGGCCGACCGAACCTCAATGGATGTCATCGAGTGGGCTCGCCGGGGCGCCGCGCTTGGAGCCGGAGAGATTCTTCTGACGAGCTGGGATCGGGATGGCACCCGCAGCGGCTATGACCTTGACCTGATTCGTGCCGTCGCGACGTCTGTGTGTGTGCCGGTCATCGCTTCCGGCGGGGCCGCGGGTCCGTCCCATCTCTTCGAAGCGTTCCAGGCGGGCGCCGATGC
>Ga0163150_10008488_pt1 | contig 11682 bp, 12 predicted proteins | sample OliLakLV19P2IB_FD_148628 | JGI IMG/M metagenome (GOLD analysis project Ga0163150, IMG submission 148628) | Freshwater microbial mat bacterial communities from Lake Vanda, McMurdo Dry Valleys, Antarctica - Oligotrophic Lake LV.19.P2.IB | ecosystem: Environmental > Aquatic > Freshwater > Lake >...
TGGGGGCGGGGTTAACTCAGGCGGTGAATGAATGTGGATGCGTCCTCTGCTGCAGCCGGGCTGGGTCAGCCCGGTGCGCGCGGCGCGCGGATCGACCAGGCAGGGCAGACTCGGAGCGCCGGGGGGCGCAATAGATGGAGGGCCAGCCCGCAGGGCGATCAAGTCGGGAGGCGAGGGAGTCAACCGGTTCACCCCAACCGGTCGGGTCAGGCCACCCCCGTCTACAGCGGAAAACAGCTTCGACCCTTACCCACTGTTGATCATGCCCCCACAGTCACCGCGGGCGGATCCATGCTCGACTTCCGGCCCACCCTGCGGCAGAAAAAAAGGAAGCTCTCCAGATGCACGCTCCACCCAAAGAGTATGCCGCAGCCAGGAGCAAAATTCTACCGAGCATCGGCCAGTGAATCCCCCCATCAAAACACAACCAAGGCCGAGCAAGGCGCGGCACCCAATCGGATGAGCTACTGAGTTTTTGACACTTCACCTCAACTCTAATCCGCCGCCTGCGTTCATCGCCCGCTCCCGCCCATCCGGTGGGAGCGTTGACATGCCCCATCTCACTTCCATGAGGTCACACACCCGCATCTTTATTCTCACCGCGCTTCTCGGCATTTGCCATCTGACTCCCGCATTCGCCCAACAGCAGGCGCCTGAGCGAGTCGCGCAACTGGAGTCGAAAGTTTTCCAACTCGATCGCGACATAAAGAATGCAAGCAACACGGGCCTCGTTCTTTTCTTGTTCGGCGCCTTTTGCGCGCTTTGGGCTCAGAACACCGGTCGGAGCGCCTGGCTGTGGTTCTTTCTCGGCTTTTTCTTTAGCTTTGTTACAGTTCTCTTTCTGCTCACCAAGAACTCCAATAACAACTTTCAGAGGAAACAATTCGGACGGGCCCGTTAACATCAACGTCGCCTAGCTCTGACGCTGGAGGCGAACTGCCGCTCCGCCTCTCCGTTCGACCCTGGCCGCGATTTCAGAAACTCCATTCGCGCCCGGCCTTGCGTTTCCGGCGATCGTCGCCCAGCTTGGCCTTAGGCTACGGGCTTCGCTGGGGTCACGTCTGAATGGCATTACCTTAAGGCGGCTTTGGGATGCAGACTGTAGTGTTGGCCGTGTCAGCCAATTCTCAGGCCCTGATGGAGTCGCCTGGCTTATGCCATTTACACGTTTTGGGCTGAAACATAATAATACCCAGCACAGGGTTGAGTAGTTACGCGCCGCTGGGATCACGTCTGAATGACGCTAACTTAAGCACTGTTGGGTCGACCGTATCGCCCGATGGCGGGCGGTCTCCAGATTGGCCGGCACGGCCAACACGACAGGGTTCAATCCCAAACTCGCCTTATTGAGACGCGTATGTGAGGGTCACAATTGTTTGGGATGTATTGTATTGGCATGTTTCCCCTTCCAATCGGCGGGTCGTCGATTTTGCCGGGGCGGGTTCTATCGGGAATCGTCGCGGATGCCGGCCCGTGCGAATTCCGATAGCCGGCGCCTGGCCCGCCGGCAGTGTTGGCCGGACAATCAGCAAATCACTCCGCGCTTGGCTGCGGGTCCGTGTCCCACGGGTCGCTCGCCGATCCAGCGCGCATCCGCAGGCTCGAGCGCCAATTGGTAGCGTGAATCCGACGACAGCCGGAACCGGTCGGACCGGTTGTCGAGGCTCGCATGGACGGTGCTGATGCCGAAGGTCAGCACATCGCCGGCCTCGAACCCAGTGGTCAACCATCGCCCGCCGAGCTTCTCTCGAAGCGTGACCGGGTTGCTGGAGAGTCGTCCGTCCCAGTCCTGCCAGAGCTTTTGTCCCGCTTCGATGTCGGCGGCGTCGGGACGGTTGGTGCAGTAGTCGTCCACATCGCGGCTCAGATACGCGGAGAGCCGCTCCTGCTGACAATGGGAGTTCTCGAGAATCATCAAACCTCCGACCTGCAGCGGGACGTCCCCGATGGGCACCCAGGCGGTGTAGAGGTTGTGGGTGCCGCGACTCATGTAGACCACGTCGCAGTGCGGGGTTGTTCCGCGGCCTCCGGCCGGAACCGCGCGGAACCAGGTGAAGTCGTAGTGGCGGATCGCTCCCCCGAGCAGCCGCTCATACCACCCGATCAGGGTTCGCCCATATAGCAGCCGATGGAGCGGCTCGTTGGCTGCCGTGAGTGCCTCGAATCCGGCGCCAGCGGCGCCCGCGCGGGCGACTGCATCCCGGTGCGGACGGCCCGGCTCCAATTGCCCGAGCTCGGCCAGCCGACGGGTGACTTCACTCCGGGCTTCCAGCACGGCCTCACGATCGAGAAGGCCGCGCAGGAACAGGTAACCGTCCTCCCGCATCCGCCCGCGCAGCGCGGCAGGGTCATCAGCCACTTCGCGGGAGTCGCGCAGTTCGCCAAACGCCGTTGGGGAGGTGTCCAGGGAATACCCCAGCGAGGTCAGGGGAGGCAGAGCGGTGGGCATCATGGCCGGAAATCTAGCGAGGACGATCGCGATTGGAATGGCTGGAGCGGGAACTTGCATGTAGGATTTGGGCATTGAATGCCGCCGGCGAAACCACGGAGCTGCTTCACCAGAGTGCGGTGGGAAGCCCATTGGGACGGATCGCTGTCGCAGGTCGGATCATCGGTAGCACCGGAGTCGATTTCGCGGCCATGCGCGTTTTGGGTGCCTACGCGCTGGTCTATGTTGTTCGTGGTGGAGGTCGTTTCGCCGACGCTCGTGGAACCCGGCGAACCATCCGCGACGGCGATCTGCTGCTGCTCTTCCCGGAGATCGCGCATGCTTACGGTCCGGTTCCGGGCCGGCGCTGGGACGAGATTTACATCGTGTTCGAGGGTCCGGTTTTCGATCTTTGGCGGCGGCGCGGTATTCTGAGTCCGGCTGAGCCCGTCCAGCATCTTGAGCCGGTGTCGTTCTGGCGGCGACGACTCGAAGACCTGCTGGCTGCCGATTTGTCGCCGCTGGAACGCGTTTGCCGGCTGCAGGCCACGCTGGCACAAGTGCTGGCGCAGCCCACCCACGATCTCTCCCGCGCGCGCGATGCCGCCTGGCTGGAGCGGGCCCAGGCGGCGCTGACATCGGGCCTCGGCAATGAGCTGGATCTGACTGCGGCGGCGCGCGGCCTGGGCATGTCGCCGGAGACGTTTCGCAAACGGTTCGTCCGGCTTGCCCGCATCCCACCGGGCCGGTATCGCGCGACGGCGCTCATCGAGGTTGCCTGCCGCCTGCTCCACGAAGGAGTGCTTTCCTTGAAGGAGATCGCGGCCCGTCTCGGTTTCTCCGACGCCTTCCATTTCTCGCGGCGCTTCAAGCAAATCACCGGCCGCACGCCGTCGCAGTATCGCGCGCTGGCGGCAAGGCGCTAGGCCCGTGCACGCCGGGCTGCAAGGGCTGCCGCAAATTTCTGCTGCGGGCTGGTATCGAGCTCTACGCGCTCAAGCCGACTGCGGGAGCGGACCAAATGAATCACTCCGGGGATGTGCGCGAGGGTCTGGAAAACGGCTTCTTCTGTGTTCCGATTCTGCCATGCCCGCCAGAACCGCGTCCCACGAGCACCGGGGTCACCGCCCTCATCTACAACAGAGGACTGCGCCCAGTTCTAATCACGCCCGGCGGTTGGGGATGCGACCTCGAAGCGGCCCAGGCAATGCCGGGCCGTGTTGAGAGCATTCGACAACGAGACCCACGGACCGCATGCTGATGCCTTGCCATCATTCTCATACGATGTATGATGCTTCCATGCGCACCACCCTGACTCTCGATCCGGAGATTGCCGAGCGTCTCAAACAGGAAGCCGCTCTCGGCAAGCGTTCCTTCAAAGCCATCGTCAACGACGCGCTCCGGAAAGGGTTGCAGATCGAGGAGCCGAAACGCGCCAAGCCTTTCCGTGTGAAGCCGCATTCCTCCCGGCTCCTTCCCGGCATCGATCCCACCCGGCTCAATCAACTCGTTGATGCGCTCGAGGTGGAGGCGTTCGCGACCAAGCACACGTCCCTGCCGTGATCATTCCCGACATCAACCTTCTGATCTACGCCTACAACGACCGGGCGCCGCATCACGCCAAGGCCCGGGAATGGTGGGAGGGACTGCTGAACGGCAAAACGCCCGTCGGCCTGCCTTGGATCGTGATCGGGGGTTTTGTCCGCTTGATGACCCATTCCCGGGTTCTGGCCACGCCTCTCGATCTGCCATCCACTCTCGGTCACGTGCGGGCCTGGCTGGCCCAACCCCCCGTCCGCATCATGCAACCCGGCACCCGGTTCGAGTCGCTCTTTTTCGATTATCTCACCCGGCTGGGAACCGCTGGAAACCTGACCACCGACGCGCAACTTGCCGCGCTCGCCGTGGAGCACCAGGCCGAACTCCACAGCACGGATTCCGACTTTGCCCGTTTCGACGGCCTCCGTTGGCTGAACCCGTTGAAAGCGAAATCTTGAAAAGTCTGGTCGTGCCCCCGCCGTTGTCCGACCCCTCCTGTAACTCAGAATTACCGCGATGGGTGATGGAAGGCGGGTAAGCCATTCCCAAAGCGCGCAAAAACGGCGGGGACGCAGCGATGCATGGAAGCACTCCGTGCGTGCCGATGATGACGGGGGCGGTTCAGAACAAGTCGGAATGGGTGCCGGTGCGACCCAAGACCAGCTCCCTCGGCGCAGCCCGGTAAATGAGCAGCCAATCCGGTTCGATGTGGCAGTCGCGCCACCCCTTCCAACCTCCTGCGAGCGGATGATCGCGCAAGCGGGCCGGGAGCGACTTCCCGGCGACCAACCGTTCGATCACCGCCTTGAGCTTCCTGAGATCCCTGCCTCGCTTGATTTGTCGTCGGACGTCCTTCTTGAACTGGGATGTTTGGGTGATCGTCATTCGTCCCAGGAGGCATAGACCTCGCCAGGGCTGGAGAACCGCTCCACGCCCTCGCCGCGGTCGGCACGCGAGAGGATCTCCGCGGTGAGCTTGTTCGGCACCTTCAACTCCAGGGGAAATTCACCTCGAATCGCGATCTGGCGATACAGGAGCCGGATGGCCTGCGTCGGGGTCAGCCCGAGCGAGTCGAGCACGCGCTCTGTGGCCTCCTTTGTGGAGGTGTCGATTCGTGCGTGCACCACTACCGTCCGGCTCATGTCACATCTGTATCACATATGTGACATGGAGCCAAGGTCCTTCTCCCAGGCCCATCTCCCGCCATCCCTCATTTCCAGTCGAGTTGATCCAGCGTTTCCAGGATCGCTTGGATCTGCGCGGTGCGGGCGGCGGACTTCCTGCCGAAACGGGCGGAGAGTGCGTCGGGGGTCGGTCGGCCGCCTCGGGCGAGTTCGCGGACGAGCGCGACTTGGAGCGGGAGTTCCTTCGGCCAGGCGAGCGCGCCGGATTCGCCCGTAGGAACGGGTCTCGCGGTGGTGGCGGGTCCGCGGTCGGGGCCCTCCAGCCCGAGCGTGCTGCGGGCGTCCGATCCTGCGCCGGTCGGATTTTGGTAGGCCGGACGCAGCCACCGGACCTTCCCCTCCGCTTCTTCGGCGGCCCGCCGGTGGTTCAACCCGACCAACCGGGAGAGAATGATCTGTTCGAGCGCCTCGGCGTCGGGTCCGCCCTGGGCCGGTGGCTTCTGCACGGGCAGTTCGGACACGTCGAGAGAGACCGGTGGCCGCGGGTGGTTCGCGGGCCGCGACACGCGGTCCCTCCCGGGGGAAAACGCTCCCTGGGCAAGGTCGGTCCAGCCGTAGGCTTCGAGCGTGGCGAGGTCGATGGCGTCGTGCAGTTCTTTGAGCACGGTAACGAGCCCGCAGTCGTGGAGGTCGCGCTCCTTGGGGGTGAGCGTCTCGCCGGAGCGTAGCCGCTCCAAGACGTTGTAGAGGCCGGTGAGGGTGAGGTCCGGATGCGCCGCCTGCACCGATTTGCGGTGCGCGTCGAGACGCTCGCCCAGTTCGCGCAGCCGGTTGGTGAGCGATGCATCGCCCGGGAGATCGGGGAAGGGAAAAGGATCGAAGCAGCGAGAATTGTTGTAACGCGGATCGTTTCCGATCCCCAAGCGGCCTCCGGCCGCGAGGGCCCAGCAGACATGGACCCGGCTGCTGAGCACGGCGAGCACCGCTCCGTCCTCATGGGCGATCACGTTCAGTGCTTGGTCAGGCAGGACATCCTTCGAAACGAAGATAAAGAACCGATGCTTTGCAGTGACCGGTGTGCAGATGAAGCGACTTGATAACCCCGAGGTCGCTCTCCTGAGCCGGGGTTGCGGCGCCGGGTCGCCGGAGATCGGGGAGGAAAATGCGGTGATCGCGCGGTCCCGGGAACCGCTCGTACACGCCGCCGGTCCGCGTGAACTCCGAGAAGATCTCGATCACGTGCCCGACATCGCAGACCATGAGAAAGGGCGGGCGCCCTTCTGCGGAAGGGAGATGCCCCACATAGCGGCGGGCCTGATGGCAGGCCCTTTCGAGAGCCGTATCCCACTGGCGCGTGCCCCGCTTCCCGTGGCCGGTTTTGCCCCCTGCCGGCGGCGCGGTTTCTGCATCGGCGCCTTGCTTGGTTTCCAGGACAAACGAACCCCGGCGATAGACGTCGATGAATCCGGTCGAGGTTTCTCCGTCCGCACCGCGGATCGCCACTGCCCGCTCGAACACGTACCGGTTGGCTTCGGGATCCGGCGTGGCTGGGTCGGGCCGGGGAAGATCGAGGAGATCGCACAGCTCGGTGACGAAGAGCTGGTAATTCGCCCGTTCATGCGCCCCCGAGGCCGACCAGCGCGCGATGAAGGCATCGAGCGTGGCATCGGTCGGGCATGGCGGCACTGCCTCTATCAGACCTCGGGGAGGCGGTTCAAATCGAACCGGTGAGAGCGACCACGGCACGGGGTCCGTTGGGATACGATGTCGGGGATCCGGCGGACGGCGGTGGGGTGCGCCGGGGTGTAGGGGTGCCGTCCCCGGCGCCCTTCCACCCAACCCGCGGAGCGCCCATCTCATTCTCCGGCATCTACGCTCCGCGCCTGGGCGTCTGGAAGCCGCCCCTGCAAAGTCGGGTTGCCCACCCCCCCAGGCGCGCGAGGACACGCGCCCTCCACGCAACCCCCCAGGCGCGCGAGGACACGCGCCCTCCACGCAACCCCCCAGGCGCGCGAGGACGCGGGCACTCCACGCAACCTCCCGGGCGCGCGAGGACGCACGCCCTCCACGCAACCTCCCGGGCGCGCGAGGACACGCGCCCTCCACGCAACCTCCCAGGCGCGCGAGGACGCACGCCCTCCACGCAACCTCCCGGGCGCGCGAGGACACGCGCCCTCCACGCAACCTCCCGGGCGCGCGAGGACGCACGCCCTCCACGCAACCTCCCGGGCGCGCGAGGACGCGGGCACTCCACGCAACCTCCCGGGCGCGCGAGGACGCACGCCCTCCACACAGCCCACCCCGCTACAGACGCCGCACTCTTCCCTTCCCACTTCCAAAATCTGACCTCACACTTCGGGGCCTATGAGTTTCCCGAAGGATTTCGTCTGGGGCGCCGCGGCGGCGTCGTATCAAATCGAGGGTGGAGCCACGGCCGACGGGCGCGGCGATTCGGTCTGGGACATGCTCTGCCGCAAACCGGGCGCGATCTGGAGCGGGCAGACCGGGGCGGAGGCGTGCGATCATTTCCATCGCTACGCGGAGGATGTGGCGATCATGAAGGAGATCGGGCTGAAGGCGTACCGGCTTTCGATTTCATGGCCGCGCGTGCTGCCGGAGGGTGTGGGAACGGTCAACGCGAAGGGCCTCGAGTTCTACGACCGCCTCATCGATACGCTCCTCGGTGCTGGCATCGAGCCGTGGGTCACGCTGTTTCATTGGGATTTCCCCACAGCGCTTTACCACCGCGGTGGCTGGCTGAACCGCGATAGCGCCGATTGGTTTGCCGAGTATGCACGCGTGGTTTGCGATCGGCTCTCGGATCGGGTCAGCCACTGGATGACGCACAACGAGCCGCAATGTTTCATCGGGCTCGGGCTTTCCGCGGGGGTGCATGCGCCGGGCGACAAGCTCGGGTTCCGCGAAGTGCTGCTTGCCGGGCACCACGCCATGCTCGCCCACGGCAAAGCGGTCCAGGTTCTGCGGGCCCGGGCCAAACAACCGCTTCAGATCGGGTATGCGCCGGTCGGCTCGCCGTTCTATCCGGCGACGGAATCCGAGGCCGATATCGCGGCGGCACGCGCCGCCGCCTTCCGGGTGCACGAGCGTGGACATTGGAACAACACCTGGTGGATGGATCCCGTCTATCTCGGACGCTATCCGGATGACGGGCTGGCATTGTTCGGGGCGGATGCGCCGCAGCCCAAGCCCGGGGACATGGAAACGATCCGGCAGCCGCTCGATTTTTTCGGGACCAACATGTACTCCGGTGCGTGCGTGCGGTCCGGAGCGGACGGCAACCCCGAGGTCGTCCCGCAACCGGTCGGTCACAAGCTCACCGCGTTTCGATGGACCGTCACGCCCGAGATTCTGCGCTGGATGCCGCGGTTCTTCCACGAACGGTATGGCCTGCCCATCGTGATCACCGAGAATGGAATGTCGGGTGCGGATTGGATCTCGCTCGACGGCAAGGTGCACGACCCGCAGCGGATCGATTTCCTGCAGCGTTACCTGCGCGAGCTGCGGCAGGCGTGTGCCGATGGGGTGCCGGTGAAGGGATACTTCCAGTGGTCGATCCTGGACAATTTCGAATGGGCCGAGGGCTACAAGGAGCGGTTCGGACTCGTGTATGTCGACTACCCCACGCAGCGGAGGATCCCGAAGGATTCGGCCCACTGGTATCGCGACGTGATCGCGAGCAACGGCGCGAAGCTCTGAACGCCGCCGGGCGGGGCGCGCGCGATCCAAGGCGGAGCTGCGCGTTGCTCACTCCGCACTCCAAGGCGGGCTGTGCCCGCGAACAGGGGGCTTCGCGTCGCGCGAAGCGCCGTGGAGCGCGGCGATCCGGCGCCGCTTTGGATGACGCTCCCGCGGGGCGCCCATCATCGTATCCACTCCGGATTCGATGGCGCCCAGGCGATGCTCTCTGAACGATGCGAAACGCTGTGAATGCCGCTCTGCTGGCTACGCCCCCCCGAATTCGTCGGTCAGGCGAACGAGGAGGTTGAACGGAATCTCGACCCCGAGGATCGCCGTCACCACGCGCTGGAGCAGATCGCGGAGACTGGCCGTCCGGCCCGCGAGCGTCACCTGCGTGTCGGGCAGGTGGGTTGCCAGCCAGAACCCCGAGAACAGGAGCGGCAGATAGAGCGCCATCACGAAGCGCGACCCGTCTGCGAGGATGGAATACCATGAGATCGCCAGGAAACTGAGCGACAGATACGCCGCAGCGAAACCCATCGGCCAGCGATGGGGATGGGCCCACGCACGCAGGAGGGTGCGGTTTCGCCAGGCCATGAGCCCCGCGGCGGCGAACGCGAGGGCCAGATATTTGAAGGAACCGTGGGCGCCGACGAGGTTCTTGATCTGCAGCCGCATCCCCGCCCATTGGCGCGCGGCGATCTGGCCGACGGTGTGTTCGCGGAAGTATTTACGGGCGCTCGGGATCTGATCGGGCGGAAGTTTGGGCCAGCCCACCCGGTCGCCTGCGGCGCGCGTGCCGCGTTTCACCTCGGACCACGAATCGTACCAGACGTAGAACGTCGAGTTCACGTTGTAGAAATACCGGCCGTACACGCGCTTGCTGTTGAGCAAATAAGGGGCGAGCAGCGCGAGGAAGGTGACGACGGCGAAGAGCGCGCAGAGCAGCGGGGGCAGGCACCTGCGGACGCGCCCGCCCGGGGCCGGGCAGCGGAGGGCGTCCCCTGCCGCGCGCAACGCCATCACCCCGACAAAGGCAGCCATCAGTGGCTGGGTGGATGCCTTGCAGTAATGAGCGATGGCGCAGAAGAGTCCGAACCACAGCCCCCAGCCAAGGCCCGGCGACCGCAGGGCCCGGAGCGCGACGAGGAAGGCCATGAACACGAACAGGTAATACAGCACCTCCGCCTTGAAATAGGGGGCGCGGAACACCAGGTGGCAAAAGGTCGCGATGAGCGCGAAGTTCACGGCGGCGTGACCGGGCAGAGATCGCGCACCGAGCCAGCCCACGACCAGGCAGGCGAGGAGGGCGAACGCGATGTTCACGCGCTTGCCGGTCTCGAAGAACTCGGCCTCGGACATCCCCGGCCGGTGGAAGATCGATTGCAGCATCGGGACGAGCGGCATCTGGTTCCGGTTGCCAACCCAGGACCGATCGGTTTCCGCCAGCCGGATCGCGTAGTCGATGTAGGCACCCTGATCCGATTTGGAGTGATCCGGGTTGGCCAGCCGGCTGTTGCGATGCGCGCCCCAGGAGAACAGAAATGCCAGCACCAGCGCGATCCCGCACCCGAGCGCGATCCGGCGGGGCGACGGGGACCGTCCTCCGGGTCGTTGCTGAGCGTTTGCCGGACTCGAATTCACCCTTCGCGCACTAACCGAAGTCGCCCGGCGCGTCGAGGCGCGATCCGATGCCCGGGTCCGACCCGCAACGCGACGAATGTCCGTCGCTCCGTTGTAGCGGCGGCTCTCCCGAAGGGGTGCCGCCGGGGGCGGGTCCGCCCACCGCCTGCCCGGTGGCACGTCCCTGGCTGCGCGAAGCTCCGCCAGGGACAGAGCCACCGCTACAACAGAAGGGATTCGATCCTGTTGACTGCTTGCACAACCGCCGCAGCTGCGACACAACAGGAATTGCATCCCTCCCCCGACCATGATCCCCCACTTCACCAAGCGCAACCCGCCCGTCGCCCTTACCATCGGAGGCTCGGACTGCTCGTGCGGGGCCGGCATTCAGGCCGATCTCAAGACGTTCGGTGCGTGCGGGGTTTACGGCCTGACTGCGCTGACCTGTGTTGTGGCCGAGGTCCCCGGCAAAGTGAAGGCCATTCATGCGCTCAAGCCGATCGCGCTCCGCCAGCAGATCGAGATCCTCTTCGAAAGCTTTCCCATCCGGGCCGTGAAGACCGGGATGCTTTACTCCGCGGAGATCATCCGTGAAGTCGCTGCGGTGCTCGAAAAGGTGGCCGATTGGCGCGACGAGGATCTTCCGCTCGTCGTGGACCCGGTGATGGTGGCGACCAGCGGGGATCCGCTCGTGACCACCGATGCGGTGGAGGCTTACAAGGAGGCGCTGTTTCCGCTCGCCGACGTGATCACCCCCAACCTTGATGAGGTCCGCGTCCTGACGGGAATCAACGTCACTGATTACCAGGCGATGAAGGCCGCCGGCGCCCAACTCGTCGAGACCTACCGGTGTGGATTCGTGCTGAAGGGGGGCCATCTCGGCGAAAAGGAAGGAGTGGCGCGCGACTACCTCATGACAGAGAATGGCGCCTTCCGGCTGGAAGCCCCCTACACCGCCGGGTTTCACAGTCACGGCACCGGGTGCACTTTCTCCGCGGCGTTGACTGCGCATCTGGCCCGCGGCCAAACCCTCGAGGAGGCGACGGAGAGCGCAAAGAAATTCGTCACCCCGGCCATCGCAAATCACTTCAAGTGGAATTTGCCGGGGGCTGACGCTGACGTCCACGCCCTCAACCATTTTGTCACGGCCTGAGCGGTGTGATCTGTGGGGAGGATTCACGCCCATTAGAGGGAGGGCGCTTCCGGCCTCCCGAAGCCGATCTTATTAGGGGGAATCGCTCGGACTGGAAGCCCTCGGTGGCACGCAGG
>Ga0163150_10008489_pt1 | contig 11681 bp, 8 predicted proteins | sample OliLakLV19P2IB_FD_148628 | JGI IMG/M metagenome (GOLD analysis project Ga0163150, IMG submission 148628) | Freshwater microbial mat bacterial communities from Lake Vanda, McMurdo Dry Valleys, Antarctica - Oligotrophic Lake LV.19.P2.IB | ecosystem: Environmental > Aquatic > Freshwater > Lake >...
ATTCTGTATTATATAAGAAATTCTTTTCAACTCCTTGACAGATTTGCCAGTTGTGCAATATGCTTTAAAGGCTAGTTTCCAACCTTGACTGTATGAAATCATTCCGTACGTACTTGCATACATATATTTTTTCTTCAAAAGAGAAGACAGTTATACTTTTTGTTTTGTTGGTTCTTGCAATTGCAATACCAATAACGCTCAGCCTTCTTGATCAACAGCAAGATCTTCGCCAACAAGCTGCCTACACCAATGGCGCAGACCTTACAGTCTCAGCAAGTGACACAACACCAAATGTAGGAGATACAATCACGTTAACACTCAATGTGGTATCTGCCACAATCCCTATGACCGCAATTGAAGGGCATCTCAACCTTCCCCAAGATACTTTTCAGATTTTAAATTTTGATGCGACTGGCTCAACATTTTCAGGAAGCCTCAAATATGGACCAGTTCAAAGAGGAAATGACTACAACTTTGTTCGTACCAATGACCCTACTACTCCAAGTATAGGAAGTGGGAAAGTCGCCATTATAACCGCTAAAGTTTTGCGTGCAGGAGTATTCACCGTAAATTATCTTCCACTCACGCAAATAACAGGAAAAGATCTTCCCAATGATAATATTTTAGACCAGGTATTTCCTGCAACTATCACTGCACAAGGATCAACAAACACACCGACCGCAACTCCGACACTCACGCAAATCCCCACTCCATCACCGACAACACCTGCCGGCCCTACTCCTACGAGAACGCCTACCCCAACACTTACTCCAACACCTTCACCCACTGCGACACCGACTCCAACTGTAACTCCGACGCCTACTCCATCACCCACTCTTACTCCAACTCCTGATCCAAACACTGCTCATCTTGAGCTTACCGTCGAATTACCTGGGATTGGCCTGAAAGAAACAACCGGAGTAACAAATCCTAAAAGAACAGCCCGTGACTTAACTGTTATGCTCATAAATGGTGCCAATCAGGAAGTTAGAACAACAACTGAGGCAATATCTTTTGATAGAAATGTTTATAAAGGGGTTATTAATGTTTCTGGAAATATAGTACCAGGACCTTATACTATAAAAATTCGCATGGATAACACGTTGTGGAAACTCATTCCTGGAATATATACGCTTGGACCTCAAAAAACCGTAAAGCCAGATTCACAATCGCTCATAACAGGAGATATGGATCGCAACAACATACTTGAGCTGAGTGATTACAATATTTTGGAAAGCTGCTACAGAAAAAGAAATAGTTGTGACGATAAGTACAGATCACTTACTGATTTGAACGACGATGGAATACTTGACGGTATCGATTATAACTTAATGGTTCGCAACTTCGAAATACGAAAAGGTGATTAATTCTTTATTCTACAGCCTCTATACGCGCTTTGATTACTTGACACACTACTTTTTGTATACGTATGATGGGATAAGGAGTATTTTATGAAAAAGTATTCACACAAAGTATTACTCAAATCTATCACCAAATCCCACTTTAAAATGATTGGTCTAATCATGTTACTGGTACTCGCCCTTGCAATCCCTACAACGCTGACCCTTATTAACCAGATGCAAGATATTCGTCAACGAGCCCAAACAACAAGTTGCCGAGTGCATCTTGCCGTCCCTCCTCGAACGTTCCCCAACGATATTGATCCAAATCCAACATCAGGAAAGACAAAAGAAAACTACAACAAAACATTTGATCGTGGAGATCTCAGAAATCCTAGCGATGGTTTGTATACAACAACAGACTTATCACGACCGATTGGAAAAAGAAATGGCAAAGTAGACCCGACAAATTGTTATCTCAATAACCATGCAATCAACATCGATAATGCAAAATGTGGCACAAGCTGGTATTACTCATGGGCTGCCTGTTCCCCATCAGGGTCATGGCGCCCTGTTGCACCCAATCATGGACCTCTCCGTGCCGCTCAAAATTCAGAGGGTAATACTGCATGTGTAGGTGCAAGAGATACATTAAAAAGTAATATCCTTGTTCATTTTAGAAACCGCTTGCAATACATAAAAGCTGCAACCCCCAAAGGCACCGAAGAAGCACGAACAAAGTGGAACTACCTTATGGCTGAAGTAAAATCCGGTATGACTACATTCGGTCAAATGTATTCATATGAGGACGATATGGACTATGCAGCACAAGAATTCTTTGGCAAATCATTTAATGATCTAATACTTGGTGAGAAAGGAAGCAACTGTTCTATGGATTCATGGAGTTATGTTTGTAGAACTGGCAATGAAACAGATCACGCAAATCCTGTTAGATGCGCGTCGGGCGCAAGCTGTTCAAAAGATGGGAGCAATAGGACTTATACCTGTTCAAACTATCAATCAAAAGGAGAATACCCTGAAGTAAAAAATCCTGCTACACAACCTGATCCTGCAGTATCATGCGGCCCAACCCAAACAACTCCATCAGGAGGTGGTGTGTGTGCTGTCAATTTAGCGATCCCTCCAAGAAGTTTTCCTACTGAAATTGATAATGATCCAAAATCCTCAAAAACAAAAGAGAATTACTGGAAAATCTGGAATAAAGACACCAAGCAATATGGTGATACGCTCGAGCGACCTGTTGGAAAAAGAGACGGTAAAGTAAGTGAAAACAATTGTTACTTGAATAATCATCCGATCAATATCGACAACGCAAAATGTGGTACATCTTGGTACTATTCCTGGTCACAGTGCTCGCCAGCGGGATCTTGGCGTCCTACTAACCCTCATGGTCCACTTGTACGAGGAAGTAATACCGAAGGTAGGGGTGCCTGTCTAGGTACAAAGGGTGCTTTCGATAGTGCATTTTTAGTCCATTTCAGAAATCGTTTGCAATACATTAAAGGTAATACTTTTCCGACACGTTTTGGACAGGAAAATGGACGAAGAGCACAATGGAACTACCTTATGGCAGAGGTTCGATCAGGTAATACTACTTTTGGACAAATGTACTCGTATGACGACGACCTAAATTATGCTTCTCAAGAATTCTTTGGTAAGACTTTTACGCAACTTCTTGCTGATGAGGCAACAAAAGGATGTGCGACTGATGCGTGGAACTCAGTTTGTCGCACCACAACGGTCGAAAAGTATCCTTCAATGAACTGTACAGGAAGCTCTTCTTGTCTGAGCCATTCACTCAACGGCCTATCAAGTACAAATCCACCCAAAATGGTCTGTTCAAACTATGTAGCTGGGCAAGGCGGCGCAGGAGGATCTAACACAACAAATACCTGTGCCTCCCCTACTCCCGTGACAAAAGTCTTAAAAGGTAAATTTGATTTAGCACAATGTGATGTGCAAGGTAGTGAAGATGTACTTCGTGGATGGGCGTGTCACCCTGGATTTAGTCGACCCGTTGATATTCATATTTGGGTCGGCCTACCAAGTCAGGACGGTAAGCAAATTGCAACTATCAAAGCAAATCTTGATAGAAAAAGTACCCTATTTTCAGACTTTTATGGCAATTTTGGTATAGAAGAGGAGAATAAACTTATCAACGAAGAATGTGGTGGTCAACAAGCAATAGGATGGGCAACACCTGTACCACTATCTATTAAAAACGGTAAAACTCACACGTTGTATGCGTATGCGGTTGACCCTGAAAATCTTAATAAGACGCTTCTTTTACCATTTTATTATTCATCAGCAAAACCTGCTTCGACTGATCCTTTTACAGTAACATGTACCAACGAAAAAGTAGTTAATCCTAGTCTACCTCCGGTCGTACCTACTACGGGTGGAGGACGTGGAACATCCCCTACACCAACCATTCCTCCGATGGCTGCAAGTTGTAAAGTACACCTTGCAATTCCACCCGTTAATTTCCCGACCGATATCGATCCAAATCCTCTTGCATACAAAACCAAAGAAAATTTTTACAAGCTGTGGGATAGAAATACCAAAGAGTATTCAACCACAGATCTTGCAAAGCCAATTGGAAAAAACAAAGATGGAAAAGTTGACCTTAACAATTGTTATATCAATAACCATAAGATAGGCATCGTACCAGCAGATGGGATAAGAACAAGCTGGTACTGGGCGTGGACACAGTGTTCACCTGGTGGATCATGGCGCCCCGTATCCCCTCACGTGAGTCCGGGAAGGCCAAAAGGATCCAGCCATGATGGTGCCAAGTCAAGTACCGGTGCCTGGGGAGTTATTGGAAGAGAATACATGGTTCATTTCCGAAATCGAGCTTTGTATGTCAAAAACTTCAATTTCAATACCAAATTTGGGAACGAACAAGGAACAAAAGTTAAATGGAATTATTTGATGGGAGAAGTACGATCTGGTAATACAACGTTTGGACAACAATATTCGTATGATGATGATCTTAATTGGGCGTCACGTGAATTCTTTGGAAAGTCATTTGCAGCAGTTGTGGCTCAAGAAAGATCACAAGGCTGCTCTATGGATTCATGGGACTATGTTTGTGCACATCAACCAGACAAAGATGACTTAAACCCAGTCAAATACTCAAGAGGTGCCACGTGCCTCAATCACAGTCGTGATAACTTATCAGCCTCAAATCCTCCTACCATGGTGTTTTCGGACTACACACCAAAAGGCGGCTTTCCAGAGGCCACCACAAATAACGCATCTTCAACCACACAATCTGTCCGTGAACTGAGTCTTGCAGACTATGCGATTTTCATAAATTGTTACAAAGGAAATGCATCTTGCGAGGCTGATCAAAAAAGCTGGGCCGATATAAATGGTGATGGAAAAGTTGATGAGGTAGATTTAGGTCTTGTTGTTGCGAAATTTTAAATTTACCATCTTGCAATTTACCAAAAAAGTACTTTACAATTGAAGAAGATGAATACGCGTACACTTATACTTATTGTCATTCTTGGAGTCATAACGATTGGACTAGTCGTTTTGGCAATACAGTCCCAATCACAGCCTCAACCGGCTGTAACCACTCCATCAGACCAACCTGCTATCACAGAAAAAGAAGTTAATCCAACCTCAGTACTTTATTTTGAGAAAGCAGTTGATGGAACTGTTTCGACAGGTAGTTCATCTGCAACTACTACTACTCCACTCAATATTATGCTTAACTCCTACCAAAATCAGATAATGGGTGCGCAGATTGAAATTTCTTATGATCCCCAAGTTCTTTCTAATGTAAAAATTACAACTCCTGCAACCTCTCCTAACTCATTCTTTGGGGAAGCATCAAGCTTTATAGTGCTTGATAACACCGTTAAACAAAATGAAGGAAGAATATCATACGTTATTGCGATGTCTCCATCTTCAGAAGCCAAAAAAGGAATTGGCACCATTGGAACACTAACATTTAGCAAGAAAGGCACATTACCAACAACGATTTCATTCCTCGAAAAATCAAATGTTCAAGAACTTGGAACTGTTACCTCAGTCCTCAAAGAAGCTCAATCAATCACAATTGAATAACTCAGATATCTGCTCTTTCTTCGCAGACTTGTGTTTCTAGCAGTATTTTTATAAAATTGTAAGATACTTTGGGCGCATGGCTCAGTGGTAGAGCGCGTTCCTGATAAGAACGAGGTCCTTGGTCCGATCCCAAGTGCGCCCACTCAAAGTAAACCTTCAAGCTCATCAGGAATTGCTTGTTCATCAAAAGTTCCTTGTTTTTCCCATATGAGACAGTTGAGCAAGAACTCTTGCAGTGAACGAAGTTTTTTGATCTCAGCAAGCATACGAGTTGCTTTATCTGGGTAATTGCGAACTATTTCATAGTATAGAGCAACAATCTGATTGAGACGATTCGAAACTGCTTGATACGTTGCAATAATTTTTCCTTGTCTCGAGCGCCTGTTATATGAGGAAAATTCATTGAGCCTTTGCCACTCACCTGCCTGAATTTCTTCTTGTAAGTTTGATTCTGAATTGCTATCTTTTTTCGAAGCTGATTCTTTGCTTTCCTTTTCTTCTTTCATATATTAAGCACTATCTTTCAGAGTATGTCTTAAGCCAAAACGTCCTAACCTACGTAGCGTGTTATTATTAGTCATAGCAGCCAATCCTGATGCAAAAAGGAGCGTAGTTCGTCCTACGCCTTGTAAGGTATTGACCGTTAACATTCCTGCTACCTCGAGTGGCTCAAGTACCTTTTTTTCGTACTTTTCATAGGGAGAAAACTTTTCCATGGCTGTATTTTACTCTATTATCCTAATTGAGTCTTCACAAATTAGTAACAATGCGAAATCACTTTTTGCTTTTACCCGCGGAACCTTGTAATTTATTGATTACAAAAAGTTGTGCTGCATCAAATGTGGCTAAAGTAAGTGCGGGAGCAATCAATACGGGTGCAAAATACGCTCCTATAAGCGCAATACTCAGTGCTCCTGCCAAAGTAAGTTTGTTGAAATTTTTATAGGCTTCTACACCCCGCTCAAGACTTGACATACTACCGACATTCTAAACCGAGGAAGTAATAAGATCAAGCGAAGGAAAAATAACCAATAACTTTGCACTTTAACTTTTGAACTCTTAACTATTTTTGAGGCGCGAAGGGGAATCGGACCCCTGCATAGAGGTTTTGCAGACCCCCGCGTTACCACTTCGCCACCGCGCCAAGCAATATATCTGACAGTTTAGCATAGAAAGCGTGTTTTTTCTAGTTTGAACATGTCCCAATAAGGTTAAATGAGCACAAAAAAAGCGATCACCTATTATTTTAGTAATCGCCTACGAGATTTCTATTTCTCTTATAACTATAAAGCGTTTCTGACAGTGGTAGGAATGGTTTTCGCCTAGATTACTCTAGACTCTCCATTCCTTTGTACTAAAGGCTGAGGAGTGCAGGCATTTTTTATAGTATTTTTAAGGTACTATAAAAAAATTTAGAAAGGAGGTGATCCATCCCCAGCTTCGGCTAGGGATACCTTGTTACGACTTAAGCCTCATTGCCAATCTCTATCTCGTCCGCGTAACGGCCTTCGATAGCTACCGACTTTGCTGCCTTGACGGGCGGTGTGTACAAGACCCGAGAACGTATTCACCGCGGCCCGCTGATCCGCGATTACTACCAATTCCGACTTCATGAGGGCGAATTGCAGCCCTCAATCTGAACTGAGGCGAAATTTGAGGGATTGGCTTGCTGTTACCAGCTTGCGACCCATTGTTTTTCGCCATTGTAGGGTGTGTGTAGCCCAAGGTATAAGGGCCATGCTGACTTGACGTCCGCCCCTCCTTCCTCCTTACAAAAGTAAGGCAGTCTCCTATGAATATGTAACATAGAACAGGGGTTGCACTCGTTTCCCAACTTAATGGAACACCTCACGGCACGAGCTGACGACAGCCATGCAGCACCTGTGCAAGCCTTCTTACGAATTTGCTCGCTTTCACGAGCATGGAACTCTTGCATGTCAAACCTTGGTGAGGTTTTTCGCTTTGTCTCGAATTAAACCACACGCTCCACTGGTTGTGCGGGTCCCCGTCAATTCCTTTGAGTTTTAGCCTTGCGGCCGTACTCCCCAGGCGGGATGCTTAACGCGTTAGCTTGCGCCAGTGGCTTACACCACTAGCTAGCATCCATTGTTTACGGCTAGGACTACACAGGTCTCTAATCTGTTTCGCTACCCTAGCTTTCGTGTCTCAGTGTCAGGAAGATCCCAGATACTTGCCTTCGCCTTTGGTGTTCCAGTTGATATCAACGCATTTCACCGCTACACCAACTGTTCCAGTATCCCGAACAATCCTCAAGTCTCCTAGTATCCTTGCAATTTTACGGTTAAGCCGTAAGATTTACACAAAGACTTAAAAGACCACCTACACACTCTTTACGCCCAATAAATCCGGATAATGCTTGCCCCCTACGTATTACCGAGACTTCTGGCACGTAGTTAGTAAGGGCTTATTCTATAGGCTGTGAAGGGCCTATCAAAAGAAGTTTACGACCCTAGGGCCTTCATCCTTCACGCGGCGTCGCTGGGTCAGACTTTCGTCCATTGCCCAATATTCCCGGTTGCTGCCACCCGTAGGTGTACTGCCCGTGTCTCAGTGCAGTTGTGGCTGACCATCCTCTCAGACCAGCTACCCGTCATCGCCTTGGTGAGCTTTTACCTCACCAACAAGCTGATAGGACGCAGGCTCCTCCTTAAGTGGACCGTTAAGTCCTTTACTCTTACGAGACTATTGTGTATTAGCCCGCCTTTCGGCAGGTTATTCATAGCTCAAGGGTAGATTCCTACGCGTTACTCACCCGTCCGCCACTGACTTGGTCTTGCGACCTCATCCGTTCGACTTGCATACCTAAAGCACGCCGCCAGCATTCATCCTGAACCAGGATCAAATTCTCAAAAAAAATTGACAAGATCCTTGTATTTATTAAAAAATAGTAGGACCTATGTCAAATCCCGAAATTAGAAATTTCGAGGGTTTCACTTCTTACGAAATGAGTTTTTTAGAATCCTACCACTATCAGAACGCTTTATTGTTAAAGGACAATTTTTAGAAATGAAAATATGAGATTTAGAGAAGAAAAAGAGGTTGTTACGCCGAAAATTTATAAACAGAAAACTGTATATAAAAATTCTGTGCGAAAAACCTGAAATCTTTTAATCTCCGAGTCTGCATTTTCATGCTTGTATATGATATATAACTTAAGAGACTATGTCAAGTAGGTTCAAAGAATACTTGCACAAGACTTTTTAGTGCTAGGGAAGATCTCTAAATCCTGTGAGAAGCGTGTTGTAATCTTGGGAATCAATAAGAATTGCATTGGTTACAGGATCGACATCATCATTTATGTTTGCAGCTGCTTTGCGACTACCGCAAAGAGTACTTGCTGCTCTATTGCCAAAACATGTTATCAAAATATTATAGTCAAAAATATCAAGCTTGCCATCGTCATTTATGTCACCTGGTAAGGGATTGATTGTACTCATTGTCAACGTGCTGCTTGGAACGAGCTGGACTTGAATCTTTTGATTCATGTTACCTTTGACCTTTATAACTGCATAATAAGGACCTGCCGTAATACCTGGAACACTTATAGTTCCAACAAATTTACCATCTACCTGGTTATACGCAATAGTTCCATTAACTGACGTAACCACACTATTTGCAGGGGTTAAGATATCGACCTTAACATTTCGAGTATCACTTGTAGGACTGACATTATCACCCGCACTTCTCCCAATACTTCGTAGCTTTATAGAGAGTCTTACTTGAGCAGCGCCTACGGCAGGAGGAGTTACTTGAATAAGTGTTGGGGTAGGGGTTCTCGTAGGAGTCACGGTTGGCGTAGGTGTGCGAGTCGGAGTCACTGTGGGGGTCGCAGTTGGAGGAGTTGTTACCCCAGGTGCGGCTGTTAATACGAGATTTAATGGAGTAGTAATTCCAAGTGCGTTTCCTGACGACTGCATCACCGTTACTTCATTGCCTGTCGTTGCATATTTAATCTGAGTTGTTGAAACTGCTCTTCTTGCTTTAAACGTAATCTTTGCAATAACGCCTGTACCGTTTGGCGGACTACCGGTAGTACTTCCTACTGAAATCGTTCCATTATTGTAGCCACTTGTCGGATCTATGACGGTTACCGGTAATAAAGGTCCTCCTACAATTAACGGTTTGTTTTGAGCATCCTTTACTATCTCTACATCGTTGCCATTAAATTGAATATTAAGCTTGGCTGCTGTTGCAGTAAGACCATTGGTATCAATAGTTGCATCAACCGTAAATTGCTCACCAACTTGATAGGATGTATCTGCTGATGTGAGACCTAAATCTGCTTTTGGTGACGTAGTTGGGCTCGGAGTTGGAGTATTAACAGTGCCGGTAATAGTGAGGTTAGCACCATACATTTGATTAATAATATTTTCACCGGGAAGATTGTGTCCGGTAACCTGGGTTAGCGGAAGATAATTTATGGTAAATGCTCCGGCTCTAAGTACTTTTGCAGTAATTACCGCAATCTTACCACTTCCAATGCTTGGGGTTTCGGGATCATTGGTTCTAATAAAATTGTAGTCATTTCCTCTTTGAACTGGTCCATATTTGAAAGATCCTGAGAATGTTGAGCCAGTCGCATCAAAATTTAAAATCTGGAATGTGTCAGTTGGCAAATTGATATGTCCCTCTATTGCAGTCATAGGAATCGTATTTGAAACTATACCAAGCGTGAGTGTAATTGTATCTCCTACATTTGGTGTTGTGTCACTTGCTGAGACTGTAAGGTCTGCGCCATTGGGATATGCAGCTTGTTGGCGAACATCTTGCTGACGTTGCACTTGTTGGATTGTAACAATTGTTCCAATTCCTACAACAAGCAAAACTGCAAGCGCAAGAATTTTACGCATACGGAAAAGTTTGTCGGTCAAACTTGACTTTGCAGATGTGTTATGTGGCTTATGTGATAAATTCTCTTCCATGTAATACGTATACCTTCAGTTTTTCAAAAAATGTCTATCTTGTCAAGAACTAATCCTAACAATTAAATTAATAAAGTATAATCTAGCAAATTATTTGCGTTTTACTGTATTTCTATAGTGTTTCTAAATAGGCTCTCCAGTCGGTGGTAAAGATGTTGTAGTCTTGAATGTCGACGATGGTAGCAGTTTGGCATTGAGGAGTACTAGTGGGGCATTGTGTAGCAATGTTTGCTTTGAGAATAGGTAAATCAGTTTTGTAGAATTCTGAATAGAGTTGATTTAAGTCTTGAATAGTAACTCTTCCGTCTTTCGCACCACCTGGCCCTCCAGTAAAGTCGGAACGCAAGAAACTTTGAGCTGAGTCTCTCATCCATGATGTTAGTAATTGGCCACGGATTTCACCATTGGGATTTGTATTAGTATGAATATTGACATATGCCGTGCCATCTTTTAATACTTGCACGAGCTGATCCATTGTTACTCCAGTCGCCAATCTGCTGGACTGGAATGTATGATTGGTGAGGTCTCCATTGGGCAAAGTATACAAAGGAGATGCATTTTCACCTTCATCAGCCGGTCCATGAATATGAGCAGACGTTTGATTGGTTATACCAACTAGGTCTAAATTGACGGTAAATGATGTCTCGGCATCATTAAGCTTCAGGCTTGCAGTTCCATTTGCAGAAGTTGTGACAGAAGGAACCTCATTCTCACCTTTCAACGTCGTAGTAAAGTTAGCAGAATTTACTTTTACAGATAGTGATGAGACTGTACCCAAAAGATTTTGTGTTTCTGTTCCCTTGCCAGATACACGCGTGCCAGGGTCTATAGAAAATAATTTGGCTGTGTTATTAGAAGACTTAATCCCTTTGAATGAAATTTGCGCAATGATACCATTTCCTTTAAACAAATTTCCTGGGAGACTACCTCTTGCCATTGTCAAGGTGCCGTTATCTAAGTCAATATTTGCGGCACCTATTAGCTCTGGAAGCGCACCTCCTGATTCAATATCCGTAATTTCAAAGTATTCTGAGGGAAATTTGATAATGATATCAGCCGCTGTAACATCACGAACTGGAGACTCAATAGAAAGATCGATGGTAATCTCTTCGCCCACCTCAACCACGGTTTTTGTAGATACCAATTTCAGATTGGCAGGATCACTCACTGCTGCAAGAACTTGTGAGCCGGGAATTAATCTCATCACAAGCACGGTACCCACTATAGCCACTACCAACAATATGCTCGTTAAGTATATTTTTTTAAAACTGTTTTTATTTTTCATAGTATATATATG
>Ga0163150_10008490_pt1 | contig 11680 bp, 12 predicted proteins | sample OliLakLV19P2IB_FD_148628 | JGI IMG/M metagenome (GOLD analysis project Ga0163150, IMG submission 148628) | Freshwater microbial mat bacterial communities from Lake Vanda, McMurdo Dry Valleys, Antarctica - Oligotrophic Lake LV.19.P2.IB | ecosystem: Environmental > Aquatic > Freshwater > Lake >...
CCTGCCGAAGTCTTCATGGGCGACACCGGCTCGCTCGCGCTCGGCGGCGCGCTCGGGGCAATGGCCATTCTCACGAAACAGGAATTACTGCTAATCGTCGTGGGCGGACTGTTCGTTGTCGAGGCGATGAGCGTCGTGATTCAGGTCGCCTCTTTCAAGTTGCGCGGCAAACGCGTCTTCCGCATGGCCCCCTTGCATCACCATTTTGAACTTCGCGGGTGGAACGAAACCAAGGTGGTAATCCGGTTCTGGGTGATTGCCCTCATCTTCGCGTTGATGAGTCTCGCGACCCTGAAGCTACGCTAACCGTGGACGTGCAAGGAAAAAAAGTTACCGTCGTTGGCATTGGCCGCACCGCGGTGTCGCTTGCGCGGCTCCTGATACGCGAAGGCGCGGAGCCGTTTCTCACAGACGCGAAATCCGCGTTGGAACTCGCCGATTACACAATCGAACTCGACGCGATGGGCGTACCGTATGAAACCGGTGGCCATACAGACCGCGCGTTTGACCGCGCCGCCGTCGTCGTGCCGAGTCCCGGCGTGCCGCCTGCATTGGAGTGCATACGTCGCGCTCAGGAATCCGGCGCGGAAGTCATCAGCGAACTCGAGTTCTCGTTTCCTCATTGCAAATCGCGCATCCTCGCCGTCACCGGCACCAACGGCAAGACCACGACGACTGAACTGCTTCGCCACCTGGTCGGCGCGTGCGGACACGACGTTGTCCTCGCCGGAAACAACAACACACCGTTTTCGACGGCTGTCCTCAATGATTCGCAGCCTCCGTTCATCGTGCTCGAGATTAGCAGCTATCAATTGGAACTCATCCAAACGTTCCGTCCCTGGATTGCGACGGTGTTGAACATCTCGCCGGACCACCTCGCGCGACACGGCAGCGTGGAAGCGTATGCCGCCGCGAAGGCCCGGATTTTCGCGTGCCAGGACGAAACTGACTCGGCCGCGATTAACGTCGATGATCCCGTGGTCCGCGCAATGGAAAAATCGGCCCGCGCCACTCTCTGGCACTACAGCCTCTTGGAGAAAGTGGAGCGCGGCCTGTGGTTGCGCGGTGATGCAATCTACCTCGGAGATTTGCACGTCGCCGATACTTCCGACACTCTTCTCCCCGGACGCCACAACTTGCAGAATGTTCTAGCCGCGTTGACGATGCTGTACGCCGGTGGATTCGATTGGGATGACACTATCGCCGGACTCCGCACGTTTCGCGGCGTCGAACATCGCATCGAATACGTCATGACTATCGAAGACGTCGATTACTTCAACGACTCGAAATCCACAAACATCGATAGCCTGCGCGTGGCCCTGGAAAGTTTTACCAAGCCGGTGGTGCTTATCGCGGGTGGCCGCGGCAAAGGCGCCGATTACGCGCCGTTGCGCGCGCTGGTGCAAAAGCATGTAAAACATCTCGTCTGTATCGGAGAAGACACCACCCTGCTGGAAACCGCGTTCGGCGATATCGTCACGCATGCGCGCGCATCGAGCATGGCCGATGCAGTCGCCGCCGCCGCCGAATCGGCTAAACCCGGCGACGCAGTCCTGCTCTCTCCGGCCTGCGCCAGCTTCGACATGTTTAACAACTTTGAACACCGCGGCACGGTGTTCAAAGAATCCGTTCGCCGCCACGCCGAAGGAGTGTTGTCATGAAACGGGAAACCTTGTTTGCAATGAACATCACGATCGCACTCGTGCTGATCGGCTTGGTCATGGCTTACAGCGCGGGTATCGGCCGGCCCCAACCCGGGGGCCATATCTCAGACCCCCTCGACTTCCTGAAATCTCACGGCGCATACGCCGCCCTGGGTCTGTGCCTAATGCTGGTCGCCGCGCGCATGGACTATCACGTTTGGCAGGCAAGACCCGTCGCATGGCTCATCGGCGGCTCGACCCTAGTGTTTCTCGTCCTCGTCTTAATCATGGGCGACGAAGTCCGCGGCGCGCGGCGTTGGCTCAGTTTCGGCGGGTTCGGATTCCAGCCCAGTGAACTTGCCAAGCTCGCGCTAATCATCGCGCTCGCCGTAAAACTGGCGGAAAACCAGACCAGTATTCGGAAGTTCTGGACCGGTTTTCTTCCTCCCATCATTATTACCGCAGCGTTTGCCGGTCTCGTTTTGCTCGAACAAGACCTCGGAACGCCCGTCGTGTTGGGCACGGTTGCCATAGCGATGATCTTCATGGCGGGCGGAAAACTCTGGCACATCGCGCTCGTTAGCGCCCCTGCCGTCGCGGGCGTCGTCGCGGCGATTCGCACCAGCCCTGAGCGCATGGAACGCATCACCACCTTTATCCGCCCTTGGGAGCACCGCTCCGATGGCGCGCTCCAGCTCATCGAATCGATGGCGGGATTCGCGCGCGGCGGGGTGTGGGGAAGGGGGCTCGGCGCTGGTGAACAAAAATTGTTTTGGCTGCCCGATGCGCATTCCGACTTCATCTTTTCCGTCTGGGGCGAAGAGATGGGCCTCGCGGGTACGCTGGTGTTGGTGGCGCTGTTTTCGCTATTGCTTATCGTGTCGTTGCGCATTGCCGTGTGCGCGCGAGACCTGTTCGGCACCCTGCTCGCCAGCGGCGTCGTTACGTTGATCACCGTGCAGGCCGCCTTCAACATGGGTGTGACCACCGGACTCTTGCCCACTAAAGGACTCGGACTTCCGTTCATCAGCGCCGGGGGCAGTTCGCTCGTCATGAACATGCTGCTCATCGGCATTCTGCTTAGCGTAGGCTCGCGCGCCGTCGAGCGCGATCGGCCCGTGCCGATGGCCGCGGTGCCGCATCGGGCATAACCGTGAAGCTGGTTATTACAGGCGGCGGCACAGGCGGCCACACGTCCCCAGCGGTCGCCGTGTACGAAGAACTGCTGCGTCGTGATCCGCGGCTCAGCGTGCTCTGGATCGGTCGCGCTGGCGCCATTGAGAATCGCATCTGCGCCGCCAAGGGAATCCCGTTTCGCTCCCTGCCGGTTGAAGGCTGGCCCCGCAAGAAAATCCTCCGCCGCGGCTTTGTGGCCGCGAAGCTCGCATGGTCGATGGCCCGCGCATGGGTCTACCTGCGCAACTTCGAGCCGGACGTCGTGTTCGGCGTCGGTGGTTACGTGTCGCTTCCGGCGATGCTGCTTGCCCCCCGCATGGGGATTCCGACAGTTCTTCATGAGCAGAACCGGCTGCTTGGCGTAACCAACCGGGTCGCGGCAAAAAACGCGTCGCGAATTTTTCTCAGCTTCGAAGACACGGTAGGCGCTTTCCCGCGAGAGCGCGCACGGGTTGTGGGCAACCCCGTACGTTCCGCGTTCGCATCGCCACTCGATAAAAAAGCGGCAATCGAACAGTTTTCACTGGACCCAAACATACCTATTTTGCTAGTATGCGGAGGTAGTCAGGGTGCCCGGTCCATTAACGACGCCGTAACCGGAATGCTCAGCGCATTGGCGCCAAACGAGGTTCAACTGATCTGGATGACTGGCAACGCCGATGCAGCTCCCGCGCGTGAAACCGCCCGTTCAGCGCGAACGCCCGTCCATGTCTACGCGTTTATCGAAGACATGGCCGCGGCCTGCGCCGCCGCCGATCTCATCATCACCCGGTCCGGGGCTTCAACCACTGCTGAAATCGCGTTAATGCGCAAACCTTCCATCCTCATTCCCTATCCTCACGCGACCGACAACCATCAGGCGCACAACGCGCTGTCGTTCGTCGATGCCGGCGCTTCCATTGTGCTGGAGGACGCCGCGCTTTCTCCCGAAATTCTGTTGCAGCAGGTTCGCGGTTTATTGAACGATCCCGATCGCGTGAGGGCGATGGGAGATGCCGCCGGAACGCTGGCTACACCGGGGGCCGCAGACAGCATTGCCGCCGAAATTCTCGCGCTGGCCTTCCTCGAGAGGGTTCCTGTGTGAATCCCCGAGCAAAAAACGGCGCGGACCCCGTCGACAAACTTTTCCGGTCGATACCGATAGTGAGCCTGCTCGCCGATTCCGTGCTGGATTTCGACATATACGTTCGCACGCGTAAAGACCTTAATCCAGTCCTGTTTCGCGGGAAGGATTTACCGCTCACGTCGGATACGCTTCAACGGCTCAGCGAAAATCGGCACGAATCGATTCTCATACCGGTGACTCAGGAACGGGCCTATGCGCGCTATCTGGAACAGCACCTGGAATTAGTTCTTCACGATGAAAGGACGCCCGTGCGCGACCGGTCCAGCGTCTTGTACACGACCGCGCACACGATGGTCGAGGACATCTTTGCCAGCCCCGAATCCACCGAAATGATGAAACGCGGCAAAGACCTTGTCGGGTTCATGACCGAGTTCCTCGTTCGCGAACCATCGTCGTTTCATCATCTCGCGGATCTGGTCTCCTGTGACTACTACACCTACACACACAGCGTGAACGTATTCGTCTACGGCTTTTCGCTTGCCTATCGGGCGGGCATCGCCGATCCCGATACCTTGCTCGAATTCGGTTACGGCACCTTGCTGCACGATGTCGGCAAGACCCGTATTCCTCAAGGTATTCTGCGGAACAAAGGCAAACTTTCCGAAGACGAATGGAAACAGATGCGCTTGCATCCCGTGTATGGTTATGAACTTCTGAAAGATCACGGCGTATTCACCGACCTTGCCTTGGACGTCACCCGGCATCACCACGAAAAAATAGGTGGCGGGGGATATCCGGATAATCTCAACGCGAAAGGCATCGACCCGCTCGTCCGCGTGTCAACAATTGCCGATATATTCGACGCGCTCACGACGCGCCGCACGTACAAATCCGCAATGGACAGCTATTCCGCGCTGGAACTGATGCGGGACCAGATGGCGCAGGACCTTGATCCCGAGCTGTTCCGGATCTTCGTCGAACTCATGGGAAGCACGCCCGAAGGCGTGCTTCCTCAAGAGCGCTAGCGCGGATCCGCGGCAAGAAATTCTTTTGCCCTTGCAGATTGTAAGCGCCGGCACATTGGAGTATTCTGCGGCCTTCCAATTGGGGAGGGGGCGATGTCCGAGTCCACGCTTGCACCTATAGCGGAAACAACCCGATTCAAACGCGTGGTATCTGTAGACGCCCTCCGCGGCTTCGACATGTTCTGGATCGCCGGCGCGGACGGCCTCATCACATCGCTCGGCCGGGTGAGCGAATCTCCTCTGGCGCAAAACCTCTCGGCGCAACTTCGTCACGTTCGCTGGCAAGGGTTCGTCTTTTACGATCTCATCTTTCCCCTCTTTGTCTTTCTCGTCGGCATGTCGATTGTCTTCTCGTTGGACAAGATCATCGCGAAAGAAGGCCTTCGCGCCGCGCACATCCGCATTCTCAAACGCTTCGCACTGCTCTACCTTCTCGCCATTCTGAAAGACAGCGGCATCAGCGATATGGGCCACGAAAGCCCCTTTAGCGGTGTCTTGCAACGCATCGCCTGGTGTTACCTATTCACTGCCGTGCTCTATTGCAACCTACGGCGGCGCGGACTTGCGATTGTCTGCGGCGCGATCCTCATCGGATATTGGACGCTGCTAACCTTCGTCGCCCCGCCCGGCCAGGAAACCATCTCCTACGAATCCGAGAAGAACATCGTTACCTGGTTCGATTCGCAGTACCTGCCATTCCGCGAAGCGGGCCAACGCTACGACCCCGAAGGTCTTCTCAGCACATTCCCGGCGGTCGCATCCTGTCTCTTCGGTGTATTCGCCGGTTATGCCATGCGCGACGGCAAACTAAACCCGCGCAACCGCGCCTTCGCGTTCCTCGCAATCGGCGTCGCGCTCGCTATTACCGGCTACGCATGGGCCGGTTCCTTCGATTCGCACGCCCAGATTTCACGGGACATGGCAGTCCCAAGTCCTGATATCGACCGTCTCTGGTGGCAAATGCCCATCATCAAGAAAATTTGGACGTCGTCCTACGTGCTTGTCGCCGCTGGCTGGAGCTGCGTGCTCGTCGGTATCTTCTCGCTCGTCATCGACGTGCTCAAATTCGAGCGCTGGGCTATCCCCTTCATCTGGATTGGGACCAATCCCCTCGCCGTATATCTCGCGCAAGACTTCATCGCATTCGACGACCTCGGCAACCGTACCGCCGGCGGTCCGTTCGCAACGCTCTTCGGAAAATACGCCCCGCTCATACCTTCCCTCGCGTCCATTGTGTTTGTTTTTCTCTTTGCCCGGTTCCTGTACAAACGAAAAATATTCCTTCGCGTTTAACTCGCTCCCAGACTTCAACGGGCCATGCGTGCGGCCAAAAATGAAGGAGTTGCGGTGTGAGCGAAGTCGCGCCGGATGAAGTGCCTGCTGAACCAAAACGCAAATATCCAAAGCTTCGCGCGTTCACGGTAAATGGCGCGCTGGTGCTCGGCGCGCTCGTGGCGGTGTTCGGAACAGCCGAGGCGTACTTGCGGTTCACCGGCTTCCACGCCGCCGATTTTTCCCCCAACGCCGTGCTGTTTGCCCAATGGACCGAGCCTGATCAGTTGCTCGGCTTTGTGCGCATACCCGGCACCAAGTGGAGGCGCAAGGCATATCCCGACAGGTTCGCGCCCGTCGTAAGTTACGAAACGGACGCGAACGGATTCAGGAATCCGCCGGGCATCAACGCGGCGGACATCGCGTTTATAGGCGATTCGTTTACCGAAGGCGCAACAGCACCATTCGAGAATACGTTTCCGCGTCTGGTCGAGGCCAAGCTCGGAACGCGCGTTATTAATCTTGGCCGGTACTCCTACGGCCCTCCACAGGAGCTCGCGGTGTTGTGGAAGTACGGCCTCTCGTATCAGCCAAAGACCGTTGTTTGGGTCTTGTTTGAAGGCAACGACCTCGCGGATTCGCAACTGGCATACAACGGCCTTTCCCGCCAATTGTATCTCCCCCTCACGACAAACTGGTCGAAGATGGGTTCGATGTGGTTCAACGACGTACAACTGCATGAGCTGGCCCAGCCACCCAACGGCGACGATTGGTACTATCGCGCCGCGCCGTTGATGAATCTCACCGGGCGCTTCGCGGAAAGCCACGTCGTTGGCGAAAACCTGATTCAAAACGGAAGATTCAAATATAGACCTCACGGCAACCCCTGGGAGATTCCACCCTCGTTGCGCGACGCGGTCGAGCAGGTGCCAGCACCTCGTGCGCCGGTCGTCAAACGCGCGTTGCGCGCGCAGGTTCCCGCGGGCACGGACGTCGAAATTACGCAAACGGTGCAAGACCTGAAGCCAGCGACCCCGTACTTGCTCACGGGGTACTTCCGCACCGAAAACCTGCTGGGACCTGCGCGGTTGGAAGTGCAGCAATGGCACAATGGCGAATGCACGCTATTGCGTTTCGCGCCCGGCGTCTCAAGAACGCACGATTGGACGAAAGTCAGCGTTGTGTTCACGACGTCCGCCACACCGGGCGACGTGCGCATCCTGTTGCGCAGACCAGCGAACCCGCCCAAGGCGAAGCAGGGAACCCCGCGGCCAAAACTGCTTCAACTTGTGGACGTGGCGTTGCATCAGCGTGCGCGGCTACGTGACTCGTGGGGATTGGTTGGTACGTTTGATTCCGCGGAGTACGGCGTTACAGAAGTCGGATTCCGCTACAAATGCCCGGAGAAAATCGACGAAACGTTTCCCCAGGGATGGATGGTCACCTCGGAGATGTTGGCAAGAGGCCACGACCTATGTCGCGAAAACGGGATTCGGCTGTTGATTGTTTACCTGCCAACCGCGTTGCGCGTGCATGGTCCATATTGCGATTTCGCTGCGGACGCGCCGCTGAACGAGTATTTGCCCGGTGGCGATTGGAACATTCCAGACGAATTTGCCCTGCGCGCCGCGGCGTTTTGCGCCGAACGCCAGATACCGTTTATCGACGCGACGGCTGCCTTGCGCGACGCCGCCGGGCGCGGCGAAATGGTCTACGCCCCGCGATATGACACCCATCTGTTTTATCGCGGACACGAAATCGTGGCGGAGTTGCTCGCCACCGCAATAGAAACGCACAAATAAAAAATGTGCGCCCGGAAGACCGGACGCACACTTTCAATCGACTACCAGGTAAAGGCAAACCGCCTTCGTCAAAGTTCCACGCCGAGGAAATCAAAAATGAGTTCCTGCAGTGATGTCAGGCCATCGAAAATAGTTGGGGGAACTTCTTCTACCTCTTCCGGAGTCGGGCTTACCTGATCCGGCGCGCTCAGCCAGCTTCCAGTCCGGAACGTCACTTTCGATCCCGGATGTACCGTCACGATAAATGGATTCGTTGTCGGACGAAGATAGGGGAGGTCCTCCGTCGCAAGAGTGATCCGCAGTTTGTGCCCCGCCTCGAACGTATAAAACGGCCGAAGATACCAAAATCCTGCGTCTTCTCCCGCCCCGGCACAGTGCGCAGATTGTTTCGCCCGTCCCATTTCGGGTCGGCGGAGAAGTCTTCGGAAACCTGCGCCGTCTCCGCGACTGCGGCCGCAACAACCAACATGCAGACCAACAAACGTGCCACCGGTACCATGTTTAGCTCCCCACGAGATGCGCAGCGCAAAATTGCACAGCCCCACGCACCAGTCTACACAACCGTTCCACGTCTAATATCACCTAATTATTTGTCCACGGTGATGCAGTCAGCAATGAGACAGGGCGGTCGCGCAAGTCCACCGACGTTCGACTGTACCTGGGATATTTCCTCAAGGTCGCGCAACGAATGTTTTTCTAAATTTCCCGTAGAGTTTGACTAGTTCAAGAGTGGCTGCCAACCAACACCTCTCTGGAAATCACACACCAAATCGACAACAAATGCATCAAGGTCGATAGATATGGGACCTATGATATTTTAACGCGGACTTGTCAGGCTGAAACCGTTCGGGAAGGCGCAAGGGACGGCCAGATTGTTCCGCAAGCTGGCTGCGATGCAGATCGCATTCATCAGTTGTAATTATCTTCGAGGAGACAATCAAACGCAGGCTTTCGTCGAATGAGATCAGGCCGCGGTCAAAAGCTCGGTCGTGTAGTGCGTTGAGACAAATCCCATTGCTTGGGTCGGCGCGGCGCTTCTCGTCAATACTCCAAGGGATAATATGGCAGGCATTGAGCAACTCAGAAATTGCCAAGCCGGTGAGGGCGCACCGATTATCATAAGAAGCCAGAACAGCGGAGCGAAAGAAGGATTGAACCCGGCGCGTCTTGGTTAATACCACGTTCTCCGTGGCTCCACTAGGTATTTTCAGTTCGCCCAAGTCTTGCTCTATTGCTGTGCGTTTTTTGCTACTCTCACTTATTGGTGAGTCCAGCTCTGGCAGGTAGTCCTCGACATCCTTACCGGTCATCGACGAGTAAACCGCTTCAGCGTTCTGCGCAACGCTAGCGGAGTCAGCTAAGAAGGCTTCCCAAAGGTCCCGATCCGCTCGGCTGACGTTGCCCAACGCCCTGATCTTGCGCGCCTGTTGGTGTGGATCCAGACTGGCGAAATTGCACGCTTTCATGGCCACAGCGCCCGGCGTTCTTCCAATAAGTTTCGCCAACTCGATTATTTCAGGATTTCGCTGATGCAAGCGCCCGAACGGTGTCCGGCAATACAGACGAAACACAACTAGCAATTCACTTTCATTCCATATCTTTCGCTCAGCGGACATGGATCATCCTTTCAGCACGAATGCCAATCAGACAAAGCGCGGCGTCGCAAGGTGATCTTGAATCATTCAGCATCCACTCGAAGATTCTCTGGGTTTCCAGCGTGGCCGACAGCAAGCCGTTGACGTTCTCCAACCATGTACTCCTGTCTCTTCGCTTTGCCATGCAAGATGCCTTGATTCCATTTCCCTGGTCGCCGGGTTCGTTGAAGACAGTGGCGACTTCCTCAAATCGCGGCGAGTCATGGGCTCAAAAAAATTGATTCTCACGTCTGCGAGACTTTCCGCTAATGCTGGCAAAGTATATCTTTCTTCGCCAAGCCAATACATTCGCCATGTGCATTCGCGCGGGACTTATCCCGCGAACGGGTTCTTGATCGTCAACCCTTCAATACGTTGTCCATGCTGCAAATCTTCACTGTAGAGGACAGAGCATCCGGCTTCCAACGCGGCGATGGTGTCCGTACCTCTCGCGTGGGTGAAGAGTGTTATTCCAGAACATACTTGGAATTGGGTATTGCACGGCGGTGGCGCGATCGGGAGACCGGCCACAACGGGGTGAGACGGGCGGCAACGGCGGGTTGGGGTGGCGCGGTCGTGAGACCGGCCACAACGGCGTGACCGGCGGCAACGAGGGGTCGTGAGACCGGCCACAACGGCTATCCCGCGAACGGATTCTTGATCGTCAACCCCTCGATGCGTTGTCCATGCTGCAAATCTTCGCTGTAGAGGATTGAGCAGCCGGCTTCCAATGCGGCGGCGATGATGAGCGCGTCGTAGAAGCCGTACTGATAGCGCGTTCGCAAATCCAGAGCGCGATGGTATAACGCTTGGGTTGGCATCACACGCCAAAGTGGAATAAGCACGCTGTCCAAAAATCTCCGGGCATCGGCGGGCGGCATTGGCGCGCGGAGCTTGCGCGTGACGACGTTCAGCGTTTCCTGCACTACCTGGAAACTGATGCAAGCGGAGCCGGATTCCAACGACGGGAGAATCAGTTCTTCCGCCGCGCGTTGTTTTTCTGGTGCGGTTTCATCGAACAAATAAATGAAAACATTCGAATCAATGAACTCAACGCTCATTCATTTCGTCCCGCGAAAATTTCCTGCCACCCGTGCGTACGCGCGACTGCAAGTCCTTGATCACGTTCATAGCATCGGACGCCCGCGATTTCTGCCGCGCGTAGCCCTCGAGCCAACGTCGGAACTCGTCGTTCAGCGTGCTCCGCTCCTCCCGCGCCCGCGCGCGCGCAGCTTCTATGAGCGTTTCATCGGCACTCAGCGTGATGTTTTTCATGTGACTGCAAGCTCCGTTAATTCGTATCAACAAAATACTCAACGCTCATTCAATTCGTCTCTCGTGAGTTTTCGGCCAACCCGCACTTTGCCACGAAGCTCCCTGACCGTTGCGTCAAACCGTTGGACGCGGATATGCCGCTGCGAATAATTCTCTAGCCAACGCCGACATTCGGCATCGAGCGTAGTCTTCTCCGCCCGCGCACGGGCACGCGTGCCTTCGACAAGGCTTTCGTCCGCACTTAGGGTGATGCCTCTCATTTAAAAGAATTATCCGTATGTTCAAATCGCTCCAGGAACGAGATATTTACACGAATTCAGTGTACACGAAAATAGTGTGGAAATAAAGCGCCCCGGCTTCCATGCGGGCGTGATTATGGGCAGCATTTTACCGCTACGAGTCTCGCCCGGCATGGAAGCCAGGGCTACAAATTACGGACGCGCGCACCAAATTTTCTACCAGCACACGCCGTCTGCCTATTTGGCAAGCGCGTTGAAAGTCTGGACGTGGGGGAGGACACCGCGCCTACATGCCCGCGAACATCGTGGCGCCCAGGATCAAGGCGCCCACCGCGAACCCGGCAATCAGCGTAGTGGATACCCTCCGGCGGACTGCGACCACCGCGACGCCCGCCGTCAACAAATACATGACGCCGGTTGCAACGTGGAGCGGGCCCTGGTCTTGAACGTAAACAGGTCCCCCAAGCTCGTTCCAGCCGGCGATCGGACCTCGAAAAAATGACGAAATCAGTCCGAAAATGAACCAGAGCGCCAATGCTGCAAGCAAT
>Ga0163150_10008491_pt1 | contig 11680 bp, 9 predicted proteins | sample OliLakLV19P2IB_FD_148628 | JGI IMG/M metagenome (GOLD analysis project Ga0163150, IMG submission 148628) | Freshwater microbial mat bacterial communities from Lake Vanda, McMurdo Dry Valleys, Antarctica - Oligotrophic Lake LV.19.P2.IB | ecosystem: Environmental > Aquatic > Freshwater > Lake >...
ATCTCGCTCCGCCCACCGTTGAGCAGCGCGATGAGCATCCCCTGTTTTTGTGCGAGGCTGTTGAGCCGGCCGAGCATGGCTACAGGCACAGTGGCCGTGACGTGCCGCACGTCAAGCGCGTTCGCCATGGCGAGCATGCGAGCGATCTCGCCATCTGTGCGCTCTGGCGCGATGTCGACCTGGACGGACCGAACCAGGATGGCCGCCGTGCTGAATTTCTGACGCAGATCCCGCATTTCGGCGATGCGGTTCCCCTTGCCGGTCCAGGGGTTAAAGTGCGGAGCACCGAGAGAGATGAGTCGAAGCTTCAGAGGCTGAAGGGCCGCGACCAGCTTGTCGATCGACGCGTCTTTGAGGCCGAGCGAGGTGGTGGTGATGCCGAGAACGGGGGCGAGCTGGGAGCGTTTCTTGCTCGCCTTCTTTGCGCTCGGAGTCTGCGCGGCAGTGCATGAGGCACTGAGGGCGAGCGCGAGGAATTGTCTGCGGGAGCTTCCGGACATTTCGAAACCCTGAGTTTAGCAGGGTAAATCGGGACAGGGGGAAGCCTCGCGACGACGCCCTTGCGCTACGTTATGACTTCACCTCCATCAGGTTGTCAAAGAGACTCTCACTCGCGCAACGCGACATTGTTCCACGGCAACCACACACTGTGGGAGGCGGGATCCGTGTTCCCGCAATTGTACGGTCGATAGTGGTGACGCAGCAGGTGGCCGCATCCATGGATTTCGGGGCCACCGTTCTTTCCGCAGCCCGAGTGTCTCTGCCCGCCGACCTGCTGCCGGTGCTGACCGGTGCCAAACCGCCTTTGACCGTACCCAGTGTTGGCGCGTTAAGCGAATCCCATCAGCGGCAGGCGATCCGCCGCGGCAAATGGAAGTACATCCGGGACTCGGACACCGACCTGCTTTTTCGACCTCGAAGCAGCCTCCTCCGAGCAGGACAATCAGGCCTGTCTACGGCCGGAGTTGGTTGCTGAGATGACCCCTCTCAAAATTCGGATGAAGTGCCAGCATCCGCATCCTCCCTGAGAAGGCAGGAAACCCGCAGCTTGTCAGCACGGGCATTCGCGCCGCGGACCTCGGAACAACGGTCGCAGACGAGGCGTGTTTCATTTCATCAGTTATCACACGACAGGACTGGGGGACGCGCCAGCCCACCATCAACCACCCCAACTCCCTAAAACAGCTCTACGTCGACCGGTGCCCCAACCCCGCACCCCAGCAGCTTCGCGGCTGACCCCTGGTTGGCCGCGATCTCGAAATACCCCGAGCTCCCCAGTACCAACACCACCTCACCCGGGTCGGCATCGGCGAACGTCAGCGCCATCCGGTGAACCTTGACCGTACCGATCGACACTTCGAAGGGCCGGGTCTTCACATCCCCGAACTCCGACCCGTGGAAATTCGTGATCAGGTTCCCAAACCTGTCGACGTACAGCACCGAGCCCGTCCACAACCGCTTCGAGGTCCGCGACGGCTTGTACGCGCTCAGCCGCAAATGATCCTGAATCACTGGTCCCACGCTCGAAACCCGAGCCCCGGCCGCAATCCGGGCCGCCACGGGAGCGAAGATGTCCCGGCCGTGAAACGTCCGGCTCACCCCGGGCAAGAACAGCTTGTCGTTTGTAATTTCCCGAGCCTTGTGCTCCGTCTCGGCATACACCAGCGCCAGCACCCCGTTGTCCGGTCCGATGAACTTCTGCCCGTGAGCCTCCACCAGAATCGGGCGGCGAGCCGTCCCCACGCCCGGGTCCACCACCGCTACATGGACCGTGCCCTTCGGAAAGTACGGCCATGCCTGCGCTACCAGGAACGCCCCCTGGGCAATCTCAAACGGCGGGACATCGTGGCTGATGTCCACCACCTGCGCGTCCGGGCACAGTCCCGCGATCACGCCCTTCATCACGCCCACATAGTGATCGGTGACCCCAAAATCAGTGGTCAGAGTGATCACCGGCCGACCTGTCTTCTTCACTGCCATGCGAAACGAGTTACCCCGCTATTCCACGCTAAAATAGGAACTGACCTGCCAACCAAGAAAATCAGTGACCCGCACATATTTCGACCACAACGCGACGACGCCTGCGTCCCCGGAAGCTCTGGAAGCCTACATCCGGACATCCCGCGAAGTCTACGGCAACGCTTCCAGTATCCATCACGCCGGACAGGACGCGCGCCGCGAAATCGAAGCGGCCCGGTCCAGCCTTGCGAAGCTGCTCCGCGCCCCGAACGCCCAGAACATCGTGTTCACCTGCGGCGGCACCGAGTCTGACAATATGGCCATCTTCGGCGTCATGCGTCGACACCAGCCCGGCAGCGCGCACTTCATCACCACCACAATCGAGCACCCTGCCGTGCTTCAGCCGGCCGCCCAGCTCCGGCGCGAGGGCTACCCCGTCACCAACGTTGCCGTCGGCCCGTCCGGTGTCGTCGACCCCGAAGACATCCGCCGAGCCATCCGCCCCGACACCGCACTGATCTCAGTAATGCACGTGAATAACGAGCTCGGCACCGTACAGCCCATCGCCGGGATCGCAAAGATCGCCCGCCAACACGGCATCGCCATGCACTCCGACGGCGTTCAGGCAGCCGGACGCCTTCCCGTCGACCTCGAAGCCCTCGGCGTCGACCTCTACTCCGCCAGCGGCCACAAGATGCACGCCCCTAAGGGCACAGGCATTCTCTACATCCGCAAGGGCGCGCCCGTCGACCCCATCCTGTTCGGCGGCACCCACGAGCAGGGCCGCCGGCCCGGCACCGAAAACGTCCAGGGAGCCGCCGCGCTCGGCGTCGCGGCAGCCACGCCGCGCTACCACACGCCCGAGCTGCGAGACCGCCTCGAAACGCGCCTCATTGGCCTCATCCCCGATCTGCGAATCAACTGCGCCAATTCACCCCGCGCCGCCAATACGTCGAACCTCCTCCTCTCCGGCATTGAAGGCGAGGCCGTAGTTATCGCGCTCGACCTCCGGGGCTTCTGCGTTTCCAGCGGAGCCGCCTGCTCCTCCGGCGCCGTCGAGCCCTCGCACGTCCTCACCGCCATCGGCCTCACCCGCCGCGACGCCAGGAGCTGCATCCGCGTGTCGCTCGGCGTGGAGAACACCGCGGACGAGGTGGATGCCTTCGCCTACGCGCTGGCCGACGTCACCGCGCGTCTGCGGCGGCTCTCCCCGGAATACACCCATGCCTGAGCAGACCCCGATCGCTGTGGCCATGTCGGGCGGAGTCGACAGCTCCGTCGTCGCCGGACTGATCGCGCGATCCGGCCGGCCCGCCATCGGTCTGACCATGCAGTTGTGGAACCAGCGCCGTCTCCCCGAGCTTCAGCCGGCAGACGGAGCGCCAACCGGCCGCTGCTGTTCCCTCGACGACGTCTACGACGCCCGGGCCGTAGCGGCGCACGTCGGTATCCCGTACTACGTAGTCAACTTTGAGCGGCAGTTCGAAGACAACGTCGTAAAGCCGTTCGTCGACGATTACCTGCACGGCCGCACCCCCATTCCCTGCACGCTCTGCAACAACTTCATCAAGTTCGACCAGTTCCTCGAAATGGCCAGCGGCGTCGGAGCCGACGTCATCGCCACCGGCCATTACGCCCGCATCGATCACAACCCCGCAACAGGGCGCTGGGAAATGCGCCGCGGCGTCGACCACACCAAAGATCAGACGTACTTCCTCTTCGGCCTCACCCAGCCGCAGCTCGCCCGTTCGCTGTTCCCCCTCGGCGCGATGCAGAAGCCGCAGGTCCGCGAACTCGCCCGCGAAATGGGCATCCCCGTCGCCGACAAGAACGACAGCCAGGAGATCTGCTTCGTCCCCAATGGCGACTACGCCGCCTTCATCGACGCCTACTTCCGGGAGAGCGGCATCGAACCGGAACGTACCCGCGGCGAAATCGTCACCACCGACGGCAAGACCCTCGGCGAGCACTCCGGCGTCCATCACTTCACCATCGGCCAGCGGCGCGGCCTCGGCATCTCTTCCGCCGAGCCCCTCTACGTCATCCAGACCGACCCGGCTACGCAGCGCATCACCGTCGGCCGCAATGAGGACCTGCAGCGCGACACCCTGACCGCGCACACGCTGAACTGGATCTCGATCGCGCCACCGGACTCACCCCTCCGGGCCGAGGTCAAGATCCGCAACAAGCACCACGCCGCGGCCGCCACCCTGTCTCCGACTTCCCACCCGGACCGAGTCGCCGTACGGTTCGATGAGCCACAGCGCGCCGTCACCCCCGGCCAGGCGGCCGTCTTTTACCAGGGCGATCTCGTCCTTGGTGGTGGCTGGATCGCGTGAGTCTGTTTATACGCTTTGCCCTCTTCATCCTCCGAATCGCACCAACCCGTCTGGCGTCGGTAATCGCCAGCATCTATGCCGGACTGCTCGACACAGCCATTCCGCGCCTCCGCCGAACCGCGATGCGCAATTTGGCGTTTGCCATGCCCGACGCCCCAGCCAGCGCCATCACCGATGGCGTATTTCGCTCCATCGGCCGAGTCCTGCTCGCCTTCGCCCGCTTCCCCGATCTCAGCAAGGCCAACATCCACCAGTGGATCCGCGTGGAGGGCCTCGACAACTACTGCGCCGCCAAACGCCGCGGCAAGGGCGTCCTCATCGCCACCGGCCACATCGGCAACTGGGAGCTGAGCGCGTTCGCCCACGCCATCCTCACCGAACCGATGAACATCGTAGTTCGGCCCATTGACGAGCCCGGCATCAATTCACTGGTGGAAAAGCGCCGCCAGCTCTCCGGCAACCGGATCATTCCGAAAAAAGACGCAGCCCGCGGAATCCTTCGCGCGCTGGGGAATAACGAAGCCGTCGGTGTCCTTATCGATCAAAACACCAGTGTGCAAGAGGGAATTTTCGTAGATTTTTTCGGACGTCCCGCGTGCGCCGGAAGCGCCTTCGCCAGAATCGCGAACCGCACCGGAGCCGCCGTTATCCCAGGCTACGCCGTGTGGTCGGAAGAAGAAGGAAAACACATTCTGTACTTCGAAGGGGAAGTCGAGATGACGGGCGATGACGAAGCCGACACCGCCCGTATCCACGCACGCCTCGAAGCCGTCATTCGCCGCTACCCGGACCAGTGGCTATGGATTCACAGACGCTGGAAAACACGCCCGGCAGGCTCGCCGCCCGACACCCAGACCCGTCCTTAAAGCAGCCGGAAGTTGATCTCGACGCTGGCCCAGACGCCAACTGCCTCTCCGTTGCTGTACCGCTTCGCCGGCTCAAACTTCCACTGCGCCAGCGCTTCCATAGCAGCCAAATCCAGCCCAAACCCGAGCGGCTGCAGGATCTCCACCTGGCTTATCGTCCCGTCGGTATCGATATACACCTTCGCCAGAACGCTGCCCTCGACTTTGGCCTCCCGAGCCTCTTCCGTATACTTCGGCTCCGGCTTAAAAACGGGACGCGGATTACTCATGCCCGCAAGGTCCGGTTTATCGTATCCGGCCAGCGACATGGCCGCCAGCAGTACAACCGCAATCGCCTTCATACAACCTCCCGCGAGACGTTCATGCACGTTCTCCACCACTCGTCGGAATGGCACGAAATGCGTTTCCGCGCAGGCCACTGAGGCTACTCGCGGGCCCCACCTGTGCCGCTTACGGCACACGCACAACGACGATGCCAACCTGCTTCCGGTCGGCCGTATACCCGATCGCCGCGACCGCGCTGCTCTTCTCATTCGCACGCAGACCCTGCACCTGCTGCTGTGCCGGTTGCTGCTGCCCGCCACCACCGCCGCCCTGTCCCGGAGGCGCCACCGCCACCGGAGGAGGCCCAAAGAATGCGACACCATCCGGATTCTTTGGCATCAGCAAATCCCCGCTGATTAAATCGTAGATCAGCAGCGACGATCCGTCGGTCTTCGTCCCCCGAGCCACCAGCTTGCGAGTCGCCTGATACACCCCGAGCAGTTGCACGCCCGTAAACCCGTCCGGAATCGGAAGCAGCCGCGTCTCCACCCGCTCCAGATCCAGCACCAGAAATCCGCCATCTGCCGGTGTGCGGCCCGCCGCCGTCGCCACCAGCATATTCAGTTCCGGTACAGGCGTCAGGTTCGTGATCGCCTGCACCGACGTCGGCGCGTCGAAGCGGTACGAAGTCCCCGAAACACCGTCCATCACGAAGACCGTATCAGCCCGGTTATTCCGCGACGGATCGATGTTGGCGGCAAATACGAAGTCGTTCATCTCGCCCGCCGCCGCGCTCGCGTTCAGAAGACCGGCGCCCTGCAACGGAATCGCGGTCGACTGTCCATTCGTCAGATCGATGGTGACAAAGCCCTGCCCCGAGCACGGATTCCTGATCTCATTCGCCGACGAGCGGTCCGCGAAGAACGCCAGCCGCCGCGACAACTCCAGGTTCAACAGCGCGACGCGAGGCGTGCACGTCACCGCGAACCAACCCTCCGGAATCGGGATCGCCCGAGCCACCGGCGCATCGGCAGCCAGCGAGAACACCACAGCGGCATGCTGCGAATCGTCGGCCTTCCGCCCCAGCACCACAAAGTTCCGCAACTGCGCATCAAAGAACGTGGCGGTCCGAAGCGCCGCCAGTTGCGCCACGGCGCCCGGCAGCGGACCACCGCCGCCCGGACCCACCTGCACCGGAGCGGCAGGAGGAACCAGAGGCACCCAGCCCGCCGGGAAATCCATCGATCCCGAAACCTGCCCCTGGGCATTCACCAGCGCCATCTTCGCCTTGGTCGGCTTGTCCGCGTTGTCGCCCACCACCACCGCGAACACGCCGTTCTGCACCTGCGTGGGCACCGCGAGCACCACCTTCAGCCCGTCGCCCAGATCGACAGTCAGATTCAGCGGATTCAGTCCCCCACCGCCTCCGCCGGGCACCGCTCCCGCCCCGCCTATATTCACCGGACGCGTCTCGCCGGTATCGGAGTCGATCTCCAGCAGGCCCGCGGGACCCATCGCCGCCAGGTAGTTCCCCTGCCCGTTCACGTTTAGCGTGTTCGCCGGCGACGGCAGATCCACCGTAAACGACTCGCCCCTGACCGCCGAATAAATCTTCACCTTCGCACTCACCGGATTCGGAGCCTGCGCCAGCGGCGGCCCAACCAGCCCGCCCAAAGTCGCAGTGTCCGGAGCCGCCGATACCGGAGCCACAATCTGCGGATTCGCCGCCGTCATGCAGTCGTCCAGCACCGACGATTTCTGCGCCGCCGTGTCGAACACCCAGGTTTTGTAGCAGCCGTCAGCCCCACGAGCCGCAGTGCCCGCCACCACGCTCGCGCGCAGATCCGTCGTCTGGATCACCCGCAGTTCCGGCGTGCCTTCCGGCAACGGCACGTACTCCACCACCGGGGCGCTCAGCTTCCGCCAGATCACCGGATTGCTCGACCGCCCATTCGCCGCGACAATCACCGCGTCTCCGTCCGCCACGCCCGCGGGAGGCGTCAGCGTCATCTCCCACTCGCCGACCCGTGTCGCCGACATCGTCGCCTCAGTTCCCGCCGGAAGCCCGCCGATCAGGGCGCGCACGTCGGATCTCGGCACCGCGCTTCCCACCTCGCCATTCGGCACACGAGGCTCGGTCGCCCCCAGGCCACTCACCGAAATCGTGGTGCCCGCCAGCGCCGCCTCTCCGAAGCCCTGTTCGTTCTTCGCTTTCAATGAGGGCACGATGCCGATCACCTGGAATCTGGCCGGACGGCTCTGCGCCTCACCGCGACGCACCACCACCTGCGCCAGCCCGTTGGCGATCTCATAGGGTACCTGCGCGATGATCGTACCCGGGCTTACATAGCCGACCGCGGCTGGCCGTCCATTAATCAGCACCTCGACTTCGCCCAGTTTCGTCGGCCATGGTGCGTCAGCCTTCAACGTATCAGCCGGACCCAGGTTCAGCCCGGTAATCGTCACCAGCCCCCCCGGCGCAACGACCGATGGCGCGGGTAGTTGTGTGAACGTGTTCACAACTCCGCGCGGACTCACCACAGGACTGGCCGTCGGAGCTTGCGCCAACAAGACAGCCGGGACCAGACAGAGCACGATATAGGCCTGACGCATCATCTTTGTAGAACCCGCTTTTTCGCGCGGAGTTGCCGAAGTTAAAACGTCATTAGAACAAGGAAAGAACCGACTGGAATACCGTGTAGCCGACCACCGCCGTGATCACCACCGCACCAATCCACAGTCCCGCCGTCTGAAAGAATCCAGGCCGCACCGAGCGCGGCGTCCCCTTGTAGTGCATGTACACCGCGCCAATCGACAGCACAGGCAGCATCAACGCCTGCGCATAACCCCCGGCACGCACCATCGCCACCGGCGACTGAACCACCAGGTACAGCAACACCGGAACAATCAGGTGGAACCAGATGAAGCGATTTCTCATCCGCTGCCGCGCCGGATAATCGCCCCGCGGAAACGCGCCCAGCAGTCGAGTCATGTCAGCAAATACGCGGCAATTCCCCGCCGTCGCCGCGAAAATCGTGCCATACAGGGTGGCAATTGCGCCGACGTAGAACAACCATACCGACCATCCGCCCAGCGTCTCGGTGTACATCGTCGACAGGATGGGAATCATGTCGTTCGCGCCTGGCACCATGCCGCGAGGATTCAGAATGCCCGCGCCCAGCATGTAGAAAGCGACCGTCGCCACACAATAAATCACCATCGACGCCAGAATGTCCACGTTCATCACACGCGTCCAGCCCAGCGCCCGCTGCACCCACGAACTGGTACCGTCATTCTTCCCCGTCCATCGCGCGTACCCCTTCTCCACGCACCAGTACGGGTACATGAACAGCTCCGACGCGCCTACACCTGTGATGCCGAACACCGCGATCGCGGTCGTCAACCCGGCGCCGGGCAGTCGAAACTCCAGCCCCGACCGCACATGTTCCCACGTGAAACTCCCGGGCTGCCGCGCCATCAGCAACGCGCACATCAACGTCAGCATCGTAAATAAAGCCACCTTAATCGTGGCCAGTTTCTCGATCCTTTCATATCCGCCGCCCAGCAGAATCCAAAGCGTCAAAATCATCAGCCCGATCACCCACGCATTCACCGGAACCGCCGGGAACAACAGATGCAGCACCTGACCCACACCGCCGAACATCGCGCCGATCTGGAAGAACGTCATCACCACCATCGCGGCCCACGCCCACACCACCCAGTTCACGCCCCGAAACGTAGGGCCGGGTATCTGATTGAATCCCTCTGCACCCGTCTGTCCGGTAGAAATGATGTAACGCCCGATCACGCTCTGCACCGCCGGCTTGATCACACAGCTCAGGAGGATAATCCAGAGCGCCGCATACCCCACCTCCGCCCCGAGCGTTGTGGTGGCAATCAGTTCGCCTGAACCGACAATCGATGCTGACAAGATCATGCCGGGTCCAATGCGACGCATTATGCCGAAGAACGTGGTCGGCGCGGCCTGAACTTCGTCCGGTTGAAACTCGTAGGGATCTCGTGGCTGGAGCGCCACGGGTACAGTCGACATGCGGTCTACTGTATCGCGTCCGTGTTGCCGTTCTGGAGCGTTACTCTGTAACAGTCGACACCGTTGCGGTGTCCACCAGTCGTGCAGTCGTTCACACTCGCTCTCATTCTTTCCTGTTGCGCTCTCCACGCAGCAGTCGTCTGGCAGGATCCCGCGGCGCTCGCGCGGGAGGACAAGGGAGCGCCCGCGCCTCCGTTCCGCTTCGACCGTGAGGAAACCGGCGGCACATCACCCAAGGTGGTGGTGAAGGACGCCAGGGGAGTCACCTGGTACGTCAAGTTCGGCTTTGAAGCAAAACCAGAAACGCTCGCCTCGCGCATCGTCCGGTCGGCTGGCTACTTCGCGCCGATCGCCTATTTCGTCCCGAAGGGCCAGATCCAGAGCATCCCCGCAGGCAACCTGAAGCGTGCCGACAAGGCCATCGACGAAGCTTCCGGCCGCTTCACCGAAGCCCGCTTTTCCCGCGAAGTGGATTTCGTCAAAGACGCCAGCTGGACGCTCGACGAATCCAGCATCAAAGGCTCGCGCGAACTCAGCGGCCTCAAGCTCCTCATCATGCTGACCTCCAACTGGGACATCAAAGATCCCAACTTCGCCGTCGTACGACAGGCCGGTCAACCTATGTTCGCCATCACCGACTGGGGCCAGACCTTCGGCGCGCCCGATATGAAAACACACTGGAATTGCCGGCAATATTCCGATATCACCAGATCCTGGCTCGATGGCGTGGAGGACGGCCACATTTACATGCGCTTCGGCGGGAAAATGAGCAACGTCGTCACCAACGGCATTCGCGTCGAGCACGCCCGCTGGCTCCTCAGCCGCATCAGTGGACTCACTGAGCCGCGCTTAAAAAAGCTGCTGCGCAGCGCCGGAGCCACGCCCGAGGAGTCAGCCTGCTTCAGCACCGCCATCACGCAGCGCATCACGTCTCTGCGCCTCACTGTACCGGCTGCTGCGGCGTCGGCCCAGCGGTAGTCGCGAGCCGACACCTTCCGACAATTGCCGAGATATGCCGTCCGAATATCGGCAGCCAATGGTCTTGAGGCTCTCGGCCGCGTTCATCGGCAGAAGCCCGCGCTCATCGTGCTCGACCTCATGATGCCCCGCATGGACGGCTTCGAGTTCACGCCCGAACTCCGCAAGACACCCGAGTACCGCGACATACCCATCGTCGTACTCTCCGCCAGGGACGTCACGGCCGAGGATCGCCGCCGTCTCAACGGCAACGTGGAAAAGGTGTTGTCCAAAGGCGCGCGTTCTAACGATCAGGTGCTTACCGAGATTCGGGAGAACATCAACACCTGCGTCTGACATATGATGTTCCGCATGCTCTCCAGGCGTGCGTGGGCCGGTGTGGCCCTGAGTGGGTTGGTGGGTTGTGGCGGGTCGAAGCGCCGCACCATCGGCGTGGTCCCCAAAGCCACTTCACACCTGTTCTTCGTGTCGATTCACAAGGGTGTCGACAAGGCTGCGCAGGACCTCGGCGTCGAAGTGATCTGGAACGGTCCTGGCGAAGAGACCGATCATGGCCGCCAGATCCAGATCGTCGACGCCATGGTGGCGCGCGGCGTCGACGCCATCGCCATTTCAGCTACCGATGAACGCGCTCTGGCAGCCCCTGTGCAACGTGCCATCGCCCGCGGAATCCCCGTAACCATCTTTGATTCCGGCGTAAATGGCACCGGATTTGTCAGTTTTATCGCCACCGATAATTACGGCGCGGGATGTACCGCCGCCCGGACTCTCGCGAAGCTCACGGGCGACACCGGCACCATCGGGATGGTGATGCACAAGCCCGGCGGCACCTCCACCGTTCTCCGCGAGCAGGGCTTCGAGGCGACATTAAAACAGGAATTTCCGAAAATGCGCATCGTGGCCCGGCAATACGGCATGTCGGACGAATCCCGCTCCATGGCTGTAGCCGAGAATATGCTCAGCGCGAATCCCGGACTCGGCGGAATATTTGCGTCGAGCGAAGCCAGCTCTCTTGGCGCCGTCCAGGCCCTGCGCTCACGAGGCCTCGGCGGCAAGGTTCGACTCGTGACGTTCGATTCCAGCAAGACTCACGTGCAGGGACTGCGCGACGGCATCATTGACGTAATGCTGGTGCAGGATGCCTTTCGCATCGGCTACGAGGCAGTCAGGTCGCTGGCCGACAAACTCAGTGGCCACACCCCCGCCCCGCGCCTCGACCTCCC
>Ga0163150_10008492_pt1 | contig 11679 bp, 11 predicted proteins | sample OliLakLV19P2IB_FD_148628 | JGI IMG/M metagenome (GOLD analysis project Ga0163150, IMG submission 148628) | Freshwater microbial mat bacterial communities from Lake Vanda, McMurdo Dry Valleys, Antarctica - Oligotrophic Lake LV.19.P2.IB | ecosystem: Environmental > Aquatic > Freshwater > Lake >...
GCATTGCGAAGGGTCTTGGCATCGACGTAACTCAATTAGAGACCGCGGAATTGGCCGCGAAATAGAGTTCCCTCCCCGCTCCCTTCGTCTTCCCCAAAAGACGAAACGGGCCGCCGCGCACCCCACGCGGCGGCCCGAGTTCCGTTTATTGAGCCTGCCCTGGCTGATAAGCGACGGCAGAATTACAATTACATTGCCAGCGATAACCGGTTCTCGTATACTTTGTTACATGACTTATTCCGGCAAAATAAAAGATGGTGTCGTCGTGCTGCCGCCTGATGCGCAAATTCCAGAAGGCGCTGAGGTAAAAGTCCAGTTTGAGCCTGCGCCCGAATTCGATCCGTTCGTTGATGCGGCGCGCAAGGTCGCGAAACCGCGCCCACACTGGCCAGACGATTACGTTGTTAATCACGGCCATTACGTGAGTGGAGAACCCAAGAAAAAGTGACGAACGCAATCTTTGCGGATACGTCATTTTACCTTGCGCTGATGCGCGCAGACGACCCTGCACATCTAGTAGCGGAGTCCGAAGCGAGAATAATACGGCCAATAATTACCACTGAGTTTATTATTCTGGAATTGGGAAACGCCTTGTTGTCGTGCCGCCGATCACGAAGATTTCCTGACGCTTGTCAAAGGAATGCGCGCAAGCACTCGCATTAGGGTCATTCCATTGGATTCGGAACTGCTGAAGCGTGGCTTGCAACGACAGGGTTTCGAGCGCTTTTGCGAACGGACTAATTCAAAACCCAACAGCAGCCGTCTATAGCAACAAACTGCCAAACACCTTTCGGCTGCCCAGCGGCGATTGATTCCAATCGCCCACTGAATTTCTTCAAGGGACTGTCACCGATTTCGCCTCAAAGCGAAAGCGGTAGCTGTCCCTGGCCGACGTAGTGGTCGGCGTGACACACGTCGAACCCGCTGGGGCCGCCGCGCACCCCACGCGGCGGCCCATATTTTTCAATTGATCAATGCACGCGCGAAACGCGCTCGGCGAGAAAGTTGATGATCTCCGCATCACTTTTATTTACTTCCGCGGTTGCGCGCTCCGTTAGAGTTTGCGGCGAAGCGGCGGTAAAGGTCACGCCATCCGTGAGCATGCTCTCCAGCAGACGCTTGCGCTCCCATAGATCGCGAAACCCTTCCGCGCTCGCGCTGGCATCGAAGTCTTCGGGCTTGTTTGGCTCGGTATTTGCAGTCGCATTGCCGCCTAAAAGAAACGCCGATAATTCAGCCTGCTCTTTCGGGCTTTGCTTAATTCCTATGTGGAGAAATTTTGTGTTGGTATCCCCTGTATGACAACCGTTGCACGTATTGAACGAAAGCACGCGCACTGCGTCAGCGTTCTCCCCGGTGGCCTTCCACTTGTCACCCGGATTTGCATGCACCGATCCCGCGAGAAAACGATTGCCGCGGAAATACTCTGGGGCGTAATGCGCGTGGTTTAACAACCGCTTTTCGTTCACCTGCACGTAGTCAATGAGCAGACCCTTATTATTCAGTTTATTCTGCGGCGTCTGTTTCGAGGTGACGAGTTTGAGCTCGTTCATCGTGAAGTTGAACTCGCGCAATTCCCACGGGTCGCCAAGCGCGATCTCATTGGTCCGCAGTTGGTTCAGCACCACATTCCCCGCCGCAAACCTGTCGGTGACCGCGTTAACTTTTTTAAGGTAATCAGGAGTCGAAAGTCCCGGATCGCCCAAGTCGTGCCAATAGTTCGCCCACTGCGTCACTTCCGATTCGGTGGCGGCTTGCAAACTGTATTCAAAAATTACCGTAAACGGCAGCGGCGCGCCTTTCGGAAAACCATCGGCGTCCAAATCCACCGTATCCGATTTGAATACACCGAACACGAAGCGTCCTTCACCCGCGTCATGAATTCGCCCGCCGACAATGTGACGCAGATCCATTCGGTTCACGATGGCGAGGAGACGAAAGGGAGCATTCGCGAGGTTCGGGTCCCACGTGTCGAAATCCAATGTGGTGTGGCCGTCCCGCTTCATCCAAGGAACGATAACTTCGGGGTCTATCCCCGGACGCGCGGCAACCTTGACCCCCAGGACGTCCTGTTCGCTTCTCCACGTCGCAAGCCATTGCTTGGTAATCAGTTTCGGGTTGCTGCCCGCCGTAACCGCGAGATCTTTTACCAGTTTCTCGAACGTCCACGGCCCGCCTGGCTTCGCGAGGTGTGAGCCGACAAAATCGCCGTGTACAATCATGAGTTCCTTGAAGACGTTTACTTCGCGCGCGTGTACCGCGCAAGTCAGCGTAACTAACGCACCGAGCATGATCGAAATTGGACGGTTCATGGTTTCGCCTCCCTGTTGCGACATAAGTTCACCCGCCACAGTGAGTGCAATTTATGTTCCATCCGCCGGGTTGTTGTGGGATAAGATGTTAAGCAAACGCGGAAGAGAGTTGGTTCAGGTTCTTTACATTCGAAGTGTAAATAAAGTGAACTAAAGCGTCATGGCCAAAGCAATAAAGAAGTCGAGCCGGCAGTACCTAGTGCATGCGCTGGCGGTGTGCTGGGCCTCGCCTAATTCCGTCATTGGGCATGCCATGGGATGGTATGGCGCGTCCAGTCGCGCACAGTTCCCCGACGGCATCACCGAATACTACGACAATCCGATTCTGAATAGGCTCCGTATCAGCGCGATCACGTTCGGAAACACCATCAACCACGCCACCGGCGTGGACCCTGAAACGCCGTGGCCGCGCTACGATTGCGCCTGCGACGTCACCAGCCTGCGCGCGCACGAATGCGCGCATGTGCGGCAATACCGATGGTGGGGGCCGTTCTTCATCCCCGCGTATCTGATTGCGGAAGCGTGGGCGCGAACTTTCGGAAATGGAATCAATGCGTTTGAAAATGCCGCTGATGATGCGTGTACGGAGGCGAGGAAGGAGGACGTTTGAACCACGCGGAGCATGAGAAATCAAATATTGATTTGAAAATAAGTATCGATGAAATGTACGCCGTTACGCTTCAGGAAGAACACAACAAGTATGACCGAAACTACGAGTAGCACAAAGAGTATTGCCGCAATGCTGCCTATCAACTTGTAAGCAGATGATCTTCCGTTTTTATATTGTTTCATGGTGGTTGTCTTCCGAGTGAAAATCAGTATTATTCTGATGCACACTCGGGAAATCGTTCGTAATGTATCACATCCGTGGAAACACGCTGAAAGAATATTTTTGCGAACAGACAACCCCAAAAATCGCTCCAAGTATGGGTATAACACAGGCCTTCCACATTGATGGTGATTCTGGAACGAATAGTGCGGCCTTTTGCGGAATAGACGGTGTCGGATACACTGCCTGCGAGAACGGATGCAACGAATGCTTTTATCAGTTCAGTGGTCCAATTCAAGTCTTGAGACTCAAATCTGCCATTTTGTCCGAGGTGAATACTCACGCGCGCATGCGGTTCTATCATGATCCAAAGCTGGCAAAACGAGTCGGACTTCGGAATTATCGAGATTTCCAGACACCCGTCTTTGGATGTCCACTTTGTCGTAGCTGCGCTAGGGCAAACCTTTTTCGTCTTGGCGACAAATGCGTCCAATGTTTTTGCCTGAAAGTTGTCTAATTCCAACATTTCAAATCCAGTATTGAGCGGTCAACGGGGAGAAGGACGTGGCGGCCGTTTGCATTTAATTTTGCTGCGAAACGAATGGCTTGCGGGCTGGCGAGTATCCACGGCAGAGCAGCTACACCCCCCGTAATGCGACGCGGCCTATTGCACGATGTGCGATGCAAGCAATTTTCGGCTGCGCAGTTCCTCGCGCAGGGATTCGAAGACGCGTGTATCAATGTTTTTATGTTCTATGGCGTCGTCGTGCATGGCGAGTAGAGCGTTGCCGATATCCTCACCGGGAACTTCGGAGATAATCTTCATCAACTCCGGGGTGAGCTGCATTGGGCGGCGTTGAGAGGGCGATCCTCCGTGGGTGATGGTTCGCACACAGAAGAGTTCGATGAGTCTTTCGTCGCGGTCGTCAGGGGAAATCAGGACCGCGTTTACGAGCGGCTCGCGCAGATCGTAGTCGTCTATCCAGTACGAATCGCCCATGCCCGTGGCGGAAATCGAATCGGAGACGACTTGCCAAAGCATGTCCGCGTCGGACGGTTTGGCCAAAGGCTGAAACCGCTTCAATGCCTCCATCCGAAAGGCCCTGTTGCCGGGATTCGATGCGTCGCCGAAACGGGCGATGGCCTCAACGAGGACGGCGGGCAAGTTTTCGGAAGCGTGTTCCGTAGAGATCATGCGCAATGCGAACGATGACTGCTCGATAGTGCCCTTACGGAGCATTTCCTCGATATTGGAAAACGGATTTTCGAACCGAATCTTCAGCACGTTGCTTGTAACCGTGAACCGGGGCACCTTGCCCAGAAGCGCTCCGAATTTGAGCTGCGCCACCTTCTGTTGCGTTGGGGTGAGCGGACCGCCGTGCCACGCATTGACGTCGGGGTCGTCGGTCGAATAGATGAGTTGAATTGTATACTCGCCGGGGCCGCGGTCGAGCGCGGTAGGGGACGGACCGCCCCATTCTCCGTAGACGTCGAAGCGTTCATTGGCTTGCACGATTGTGAAATCCGTTACCAGTAGGGGATTGGTGTTACCACACCGGCCATATTGGACTTCCGGGAGCGCATCCGGAGGCGCCGCAACGGTGAACTTCACCAGCGGATACCGCCCGCTGTCCGAGCCGTCGAGGGCGGGAACGAGCGCAATGGTTTGGCCGGATCGGTTTGTCAGGGTGGCGGTGATTTTGGGTTGTTCGCCGATGGCATAGACGGGCTTGTCCGAGGCAAGCACAAGTTCGAGCTGTTCCGGCGGAAGATGCGTGCGCACGTTCGGCGCCGCGAAGGTCCATCCGGCGTAGAGGGCGAGTGCGAGCGCGATGCCGAATCCAAGCGGGAATGCGCGGCGACGTGGCATGAGCTGTCCTCCCCAGAGTGATTCTACCAATACAATATATTATAGGACACTGCCGATGTCCGGAAGTTCGAAGCATTCCAAATTCGCGCGCGACAGGCTTCTAATGATTTATTTGCATCCACGCGCTCCTTTTTTCCCGCATGAATATTACGCTTCTTCGTAGGTCTTTTTCAGGTTCGCGAAATCACGCTTTCATTTGAGGCATACCTCGGGAGCAAGTGCTGTCGTTATGCGGTAGGATATCGTCTATCGTGCGCGCGTCGCGTGTGTTCATTGCCCAAATTGGCGCAGGTGGTGATCGAAGTGCTTATGACAGAAAACTCCCCATTCGCGTCCCGCCATCGCGCCGAAGATTGCGTGTTGTGCCCAAGACCCATTCGAATCCCGCGCCGCAAACCGCTCGACCAGCCCGACGAGCGTATTGACGTCGTTGTCCCAATCGGAAGGCTTCGTCACGAACGCCTCCGGTGGCCCGATCAACCGGCCTTTCGGCCAAGGCACGACATAAATTGCGAGGTACTTGATTGGAGGCCAACGACGGAAATCGCGAATGGGCGCTGCCGTCGCATCGCCGAGAGTGTGGCGCATCTGGTCCGTCAAATGCGCGACCATCTCGGGTGCGGTCATGCGGCCCCACTTGCGGGACGAGTCGGGCGCGAGCGCGCGAATGCGCCGGACAAGGTCTTCGCGGGTGTGCAGATCGAACATGCTGGGCATATCAAGGCCTCCAAATTGGGAAGAACCATTATATGCCACTATTAGCGGGGTAAGCCGCGTATTCTATGGCCTGCGGGTCGTAGCGTCAAGGAAGGGTACGGGAAAAAGAATCGAAAAAGATCAATAAAATAGGTAGCTGTCCCCTGTTTTGTCCTTTTGCATACATTCTTCCGAGGCTGGCAACCGGCGCTCTGCGGCTACGGTAGATGCGTTTGGTGTCAACTCCAGAATCGCCACCACGGTTTTGTTGCCTTCGACTCGGACGGCTCTTCGCGCCATTCGCCGTTTTCCATTCGAACCCACTTTTTCGAAGAATCGTCAAGCCCGATTTCAGTTCCGGGGGCATAATCGACGAATTCAACCAACCCGGGAGCAAACCAAAAAGACTCATTGCGATCGTCGAAGTGGACATTGATCGCGTAGTCCGACGACAGTTTGCCAATGACCATGACACCAGTCATGTACGGCGTGGTCTGACCAAATACTTGACCAACCTGGCCTGCTACACCCATCTGCTCCGTTTCTGCCGATGAACGGATTCGAACATGGTCTCCAAACGTCGGCGAACCAGTTGGAAAATTAGTTTTCATTTCACCCAACAGTGTCTTAACTAAACTTATGTGGACGCAGTGTCAAAAAGCGGGCGGCTGCTGTACCTTCGATTCCGGTCGCGATGACTTCCCCTCGGTGCTTATGGAAACCAAACGTGGCGGGTGCAGGTGATCAGATACATTTGTGCCCAGTGGAAAAGGCGCACGGCAATGTTGTTCGGCAAGGGCTAGCAAATCGGTGTCAGGTGCATCCATCATGTCCTCAAGCACAACTGAAACTGCGGGATCCCCGTGCGATTCACCAGGCACGAAGTGAAATTTCCCCAACTCAGGCATGGGACCGCGCGCGAACGTTTTTGTTCCTTCGTCAGAAATATCCAGAATGTGGGTCTGAGTCTCTGCGATAAAGCAGTCCGCCTTTCTCACTAGATAAGCATTATTGGGGTCGACTTCCAGGTGCCACACTGCTTCTGTTTTGCGGAACATATCAAAATAGCTCCCATCTGCTTCACAGCGAAGCAACCCATTCTCGAGTTTTGTGACGCTGTTGATTTGATCGATGCAGCGGGAAAAGCCTCGGCCGCATGCCAGGACAGCGTGAGCGATATGAGGATGTTGAGGCCAGCCAAGCCTGGGATATAAGTCGACACAATGAACATTGGACGCGACCACCTTTGCGTCGTTCGAAGGACTTATCAGATAGACAGTACTTCTCGAGAATGCCGAACTCTCTGTGTCATCCACTCTGGCGATGACCTCACTTGCCATGATGGCTTGCATTTCCCCGATTTCATTGTAACTCTGAGGCGGAAAGCTGCCGCCCATGGGGACATATCTCGTCGGCGATTGATCTGGATTTGTTATAAGGTGTGCAGCCCAGCATTCCTCATCACGTGTAACGGTCAGTCTGGAGAAATGACGCTCTGTGTCTGGGGAGAACTGAATGGGTATGGGTCGGCTAATCGACACCACTAACGTAAAGTTATCCAGGAACAACGAATCGAAATGTCGTAACGCGTTCTCGATGCTTTCCGGTGAGTGTTCTTCCGACGAAGCTGGTGCTGTGAGAAATATCGAGGCTAATACAAAGGCAGAGGCACATAATAGATGTATGCGCATTGGGAATTGGACTCCGATTCTTTAGGCGCCGTTTTCCATTACTTCTCTGGACAATCGGAAAATCGTTGATACTGTATCACATCCGTAGAAACACGCTGAAAGAATATTTTTGCGAAAAGACAACCCCAAAAATCGCTCCAAGTATGGGTGAAATACTGGCCTTCCACATCGATCGTGATTTTCGAACGAATAGCGCGGCCTTTCGCGGATTCGATGGTGTCGGATGCATTGCCTGCGAGAACGGATGCAACGAACGACTCTATCAGTTCACCGGTCCAATTCAAGTCTTGAGATTCATATCTGCCGTTTTGTCCGAGGTGAATACTCACGCGCGCATGCGGCTCTATCATAATCCATAGCCGACAATACGAATCGGACTTCGGAGCTATCAACATTTGCAGACACCCATCCTTGGATGTCCATTTCGTCATTGCAGTATTCGGGCAAATCTTTCGAGTCTCGGCGACAAATGCGTCCAACGCTTTCGCTTGAAAGTCGTCTAATTCCAACATTGTTAAAAGTCCGTGTGCCGGCTACGCAGTGTTGATTGAAGTAGGCGCGCTAGCCAGTACAAAGCGGCGCTCACGCCGCATTCCAAAGCGCTTCGCGCGCGTTAACGTCGTTTTGAGTTACGGATAGTAGCCGGTATACGACAAAAGCAGTGGCAGAAACTGGAGCAACACGTACGGCTCGAAGATGACGGCTAAGATCGTTTGCGCCGGATTGAATAGCAGACTGCCAACTCCCGACAGCACCGACAAGAGCAATTGACCGCCTAGCATGGTGTCCTCCTTTTTCTTCACATGAATTCTATGCTTCTTCGTAGGCCTTTTTCAGGGTGGCGATGTCGAGTTTGACCATCTTCATCATGGATTCCATGACACGCTGTGATTTTTTTGGGTCTTTATCGCCCAATAAATCCATCAGCACCGTTGGCACGACCTGCCAGGTAAGGCCGAACCGGTCGGACACCCACCCGCATTGTTGGACTTGTCCGCCTTCGGAGAGCTTTTCCCAGAAGAAGTCGATTTCCTCCTGCGTTTTGCAGTCGATGAAAAACGAGACGGCGGGGGAGAACTGGTAGTGCGGGCCGCCGTTGAGCGCCATGAATTCCTGGCCTTCAATTTCAAATGTGCCTGTCATGAACGAGCCTTTCGGGCCGGGGCCGGCTTCGCCGTAGCGGCGGATGTCGCCGATCTTCGAGTTTTTGAAGATGGAGGTGTAGAAGTTGATGGCTTCCTCCGCGTTGTTGTCGAACCAGAGGAATGGGGTGATTTTTTGTTGCATGGCGAGCGACTCCTTCAAGCGGGGTTGGCTTTTCATTGTTCATCATCGTACCAAAGTCGGAATCCGGTCTAAATGCTTGGGACTCCAAGGAACGAACGAATGGAAGCCGCCGGGAAGGACTCCCAGCGGGAGGGTTGACGTCCCCGTCGACTGCACGTTTTTTGCGTCGCTAAATGGGGGTCATGATAGTCGGCGGGGACGCCGACCCTCCCGCGCAAAAAGATAGCAATTGCGAGTTTTTCGTATTTTTTGGGCAAAGTTTGCCAATTAAATACGGTTTTGTTTCGTGGAGCATGAAAAATTTCACTCGCGTTGTGGCGGGTCTCCCGACCGCGCCACACGCCGCCGACCGACAGGTCTCCAAGACGCATGGAGCAACGAGTAGTGAGGTAGTGAGTAGCGTAGCGGATGGAAAATTTCGCACCAATTCGTCAACCGAACATGGGTTAAATCGCGGGAAAGTAGATGTGGCCCAGTGCAATGCGTGAGCACATGTGATTGAAGGGGACTGTCACCGCCATCGAGAATGATGCGTGAATCGGGGACAGCCACCGCCACCCAAAACGCGGCGGGGGTGAGAGTCCCCAGGCGGTGGCTGTCCCCGGACCCGGAACCCGATACCCAATCAAACCTCTTGACATCTGATTAAATATTCAGTATATTGGCGCAGTGGGCGCTACAGGAGGTTTTGGGCCATGCGGATGACTGAGCTGCTCCGGTACGACATTCCCCCCGAGATTATTGCCATGTGGCGTGAGCAGGTGAGCGAGACGCTGTTGCCGGTGCAGGAAATGGCGATTAAGCGGCACAACCTTTTTTCCGGACGGAACCTGTTGATTCAGGCGCCCACAAGCTCGGGGAAAACCTTTATCGGCGAAATGGCGGCGATACAGACGGCGTTGCGCCGCAAGAAGGTTATCTATGCGGTGCCGCTAAAAGCGCTGGCGGAGGAAAAATTTGAAGACTTCCGCGCGAAATACGCGCCCTACGGCATTGAAGTCATCATTTCCACGCGGGACCGGCGCGAGTTCGATGGCCGGTTGGAAAACGGAACATTTTCCATCGCGGTGGTCGTGTTCGAGAAACTGTCGCAACTGCTGGTGCGGCGTCCGGAGCGGCTCGAGGAAATCGAGCTAATTGTTGCGGATGAACTCGAGATTTTGTCCGACCCTGATCGCGGTTCAGAAATCGAAGTCCTGCTCACGCGAATCCTGCGGAGCAAGCGGCGCATGATCGGCTTGTCCGCGGTGATCGGGTATGCAGACAAATTGGCGCAATGGATGGATGCGGACTTGCTGCTGCACGAGCGGCGTCCCATCGAACTTCGATACGGCGTGCTGCACGAAGGACGCTTCAAATACCGGACCTATAACGAGTACGCGCAGGCCGAAGAACCGCTCATCCATGTGCAGTCGGAATCGTCGTGGGACGTCTTGACTGAGAACGTGCGCGCGATGGCGGAGCGGGGGGAGTCGTGTCTGGTGTTTGTGAAGGCGAAACACGAGGCGCGGCGTGGCGCGGAATTGCTCGCGGGCCGGGTGCAGTTGCCGGGGGCGACGGCGGCGATCGAGGCGCTGTGCAAGGTAGAGCAAACGCATTCGCGCGAGACGTTGCTGGATACATTGTCGGCCGGGGTGGCATTTCACAACGCCGATCTCTCTCGCGAAGAGCGCAAGATTGTCGAGGAAGCCTTTCGCAAGGGCGCGGTCAAGGTATTGGTCTCCACAAGCACGCTTGCCGTGGGCATGAACCTGCCCGCGCAAAACGTGTTCATCGCGTCCGACAAATGGCAGTACGACGCGCGGTTCGGCATGCCATGGAAGACGCCGATTCTGCGTTCCGAATACGAAAACATGGGCGGCCGCGCGGGGCGCATCGGGTCGGGCACGCCGTTTGGCCGCTCGATCCTCGTGGCGATGACCCCATTCGACGAAGCAACGTTGTGGCGGCGGTATGTCGATGGCGAACGGGAGCGCATCGAGCCGCGGCTTGCGCGAGAGCCCTTGGAAAACCATGTGCTGCGCCTGGTGACTTCCCGGACCTGCTTCGCTGAAAGTGAACTGCTCGAATTCTTCAGTTCAACGTTGAGTGGAAGCTGGGTGTGGACGGAGTTATACACGCCGGATGAAGTTGAATCCCGCGTGCGCGCGTCCATTCATCGGGCTTTGGACAGCGGCATGCTCGCAAAAGACGCAGAGGATCGCCTATGGGCGACGCCACTGGGAGTTGCCGCGTCGTGCAAGGGCATCTCGATTGCCACCGCGCTCGAGCTTGAACACTGGATTCGCGAATCGGAAACGCGCGTATGGACAGACATGGATTTGATGCTCGCCGCGGCGTTGACTCTGGATGGACGGATGCTACAGGTCACGCTCACGTCCCGCGAATACGAGCGGAGCGACTATCCGGGTGTGTTGAAACGCATGACCGCGGACGACGAAAGCTACGCGGACGTGCCGATGAACCGGTTGCGCAACAGCGCGCTCATGCCGTTTTTCGAGGAAGTGCGCGCGATAAAGGTCGCGCTGTTGTTGCACGAATGGATAGACGAATGCCAGGTGTACGACATCGAGGAGCGATACCACACTCTCCTCGGACAAATTACCGCCGCGGCGGAACAAATTAGCTGGTTAATCGATGCCACCGCTGCCATCGCCACGGCCGTCGGCGCGCCGCGGGCCTTTGTCGAGCGTATTGCGTTGCTAGCCGAACGGGTGCAGTTCGGCGTGCGACAGGAAGCAACGCCGCTGGCCCGCGCGCGTCTGGTCGATCGCAACGCGATTATTGCGTTGGAAGCCCAGGGGCTGTGCGCCGCCTCCGCCTTGGCAGGAGCTTCGCCGGTAGTGGTGTCGCAATGGGTGTCAAGTGGATCGGCGCACGAGCTCATCGAATGGGGGCTGCAAAACTTCGGCGGGTCCGCTCCCGCCTCCGGCGGGGAGGTACGCCCACCCACCTCCCCGCCGGTCCTCCTCATCGACGATCGGAGGCCCGGTCAAGTCCTGATCGAAGGAAAATCCGTGCGCTTGCAGGAAAAACAATATCAATTGGTCTCGT
>Ga0163150_10008494_pt1 | contig 11676 bp, 8 predicted proteins | sample OliLakLV19P2IB_FD_148628 | JGI IMG/M metagenome (GOLD analysis project Ga0163150, IMG submission 148628) | Freshwater microbial mat bacterial communities from Lake Vanda, McMurdo Dry Valleys, Antarctica - Oligotrophic Lake LV.19.P2.IB | ecosystem: Environmental > Aquatic > Freshwater > Lake >...
ATCCGGCGGCAGCGAAATGGCGCAGGCCCGCGCCCCGCGGCGGACGAAGTGCTCGAACAGCCGGCCGATGGCTTGCCGCAACGTGGAAGGGCCAGTCACGTCAATTCCAGTCGCCCGCGCCAGCCGCTGCCGGACGGCCGGCTCTTGCAGCTTGAAGACCAGGTCGTCCGTCCGCAGACATGGGACGTAAACCCGAGTGTCGAAGCCGGCGAGTTGGTCGTCGAAGTCGTTGGTGAGAAAGACCGCTTCCAGGCGGCTGCGGCGCAGCACCTCTTCTGCCCAACCGGGCCGGCTCATGGTTGCGGCGGAGAGATCGTAAAGCGCCTCCCAGTTGTCGGGCGTCAGCCGCTCTTCCTGGAAGTCGAAGAACGCCCGCAACATCTCGATCAGCCAACTGTACTGGATGGTGTTTTCCAGCGGCCCGAGGGCCGGCACCAGGCGGGCGACCTTTTCCTGGGGGGAAATGCCCGGCTCTTCGATCCGCTCCCGCGGCAGGCCGGACGAGTGGGCCAGCTCGGTGTAGTAGTGATAGCCCAGCACGTCGGCCAAGGTGGCGGCGGCCGGAGCGTGCGGGTCGATGTGCGTATGCGGATCGATGAGCGTCCAGGAGTCGATCTCATCGAACAGCCGCCCGCGTAAGGCTTGGGACATCGCTGCAACTCAAGTCTCGGTGGAAGCGAATCGGTCCAGAACCGTGTCGTATAGCAGTGCGTGGTATAGCAAATCCACCGGGGGAAACCAGCGGGCGCAGCGGGCAATGCCGGCCGCTTGAATCCGGCGAAGCGGGGCAACCGCTACCTTCGTCGCGACACCGAAGCGTCGGCATGCGCGTCATAAGCCGAACCGTGCGCGGCGCGGCGGATTCCGATTGTGCATTCCCTGCCAGAGATGCCAAGGCCGTCGGCGCATTCCGTGCCGCGGCATCTCATTCTAACGAAGTTTTCATTTCTGCTAGCACGATAGAGCAGACTGAAAGAACGGCGCAGGAAGCCAGGGAATGGCTTCCCGCCTGGGGCGACCGCGGCGGCAGGCCGGGTCGTCCGCAAGGAGATTGCCCACGGGAACCGGTTTGCCACAGCGGCAGGGCGGATCCAAGAATCAACGGAAGTCAGGGAGGACGCGCGGACGAAGGTTTTCCCCTCGTCCGCCCCGCCAAGCCGCCTCCGGCCCGAAGCCGGACATCGAGGCTCGGTCGCGCTCCTCTTCCACGGAGTCGATGTTTCCACAGGAGGGAGAATCGCATGGCATGGACCGGTCGCAGGCTGCTGACATGGCTGTCGGCAACCCTGCTCAGCGCGGGGCTTTCGGCGGCCCCCGGACAATCCGCCGAGTATCGGCCGCAAAGCGGCGGCCCCGATGAGTTGGCCGACATGCGGACGCGCATGGACTCGCAGGAGCAAGAGCTACGCGCCCTCCGCAGCGCGATGGGCCAGCAGCAAACCCAGTTTACATCGCTGGCCAACGCGGCGATGCAGGAGCCCGAAGCCGCCGAGGAAAACGCGGGACTCAAGGAAATCGAAATCCTCACCAAGCCGACCTACAAGATTGGCGGGCGGATTTATCTCGATCACCTGATCAGCGACCAGGACGGTCTGCACGAAGCCACCTACGGCGACGCCGAGAACCGCACCCGCTTCGACACCGCTCGAATCCGCGTCGAAGGCGCCGTGTACGAGAACGTCGAGTACATGATTGAAATCGCGTTCGGCGAGGCAGGGGTCAAAGCCAACGGCACGCAGAACGTGGACCGCCCGGTCTTCAAGGACGTGTTCATCGCCTACACGGAATTGGCCTACATCGGAACGATCCGCGCCGGCCACTTCAAGGAGCCGTTCAGCCTGGACGAGCTGAGCAGCAATCGGTTCACGACGTTCATGGAACGGCCGTTGATGAACGCCGTGGTGCCCTCCCGCAATCTTGGCATCATGGCTTACAACAGCGTTGACGAGAGCGACAACCTCTCCTGGTACACCGGCGTATTTCGTCCCGAATCGGACGACGATCCGCCGGACGTGAGCGAGGACCGCGCGGACTACGCCTGGACCAGCCGCATCGCCTGGAACCCGTTCTACGACGAGCCGACCGAAGGTCGTTACCTGCTCCACCTCGGCGCTGGCTTCAGCTATCGCGAGTACGGCGACGATACCGTCAGCTACAGCAAGGACCACGAGCTGAACGTGATCTATCCCGTGGGAAACCCGTTGCGGGCAACATTCCTGGTCGACGACTTGCAGCTTTTCAACTTGGAAGCGGCCTGGGTCAACGGACCGTTTCACGTTTCGGCCGAGTGGACTTACGCCAACCTCAACGCTCCGACCGGGGCGCTGGACGGCGAGTTTGACGGCGGCTACGTGCAAGTAGGTTACTTCCTTACCGGTGAACACCGCGGCTACCGCAAGCAATACCACGCCTTCGATCGCGTGAAAGTCTACGAGCCGTTCTTCTGCGTCACCACGGCCGACGGCTGCTGCAAAGGCCACGGCGCCTGGGAGCTGAAGGCCCGTTGGGGTTACATGGACCTGACCGACGCCGGCATCGAAGGGGGGCATGCCCAGAACGTCAGCTGCGGCGTCAACTGGTACCTCAACAGCTATGCCCGACTGATGTTCGATTACATCCACGGCGACAGCGAGGACGCCCCGATCACCGGCCTGGACGGCGGCGAGACGGACCTGCTGGGCATGCGTGCCCAAGTGGATTGGTAGTTCAACGCCCTCACCGCCGCGTCGGTGGAATCCGGCGCGGCTTCACTACGACAACGATCGCTTGGAGGAATAAACCCATGTTTCGTGCCACGTTCCTGCTCGCGGCCCTGGCCGCGGGATTGTTCAACGCGACCGCCCAGGCGGGCGATTGCGGCTGCTGCAATTGCGGCAACCACCACGGCGTCCGCAAGGTCTGCCGCCTGGTCTGCGAGACGGCCGAGATCAGCACGTACTGCTACGGCTGCAAGTGCGAGGACATTTGCCTGCCCGGCAAAAGCTGCCGCGGCTGCCTGCATTCGGATTGCGTCTGCGGCGAGGACTGCCCGGAGAACTGCTGCGACCACCGGCCGTCTTGCCACCTGGAGTGGTTCGATTGGAAGCCGTCTTGCGCCAAGGTGCGGACGGTGAAGAAGTTGGTCAAGTACGAATTGACCCGCGAGATTCCTTCTTGGACCTGGGTGGTGGAAGAGGTGTGCTGCGACTGCTGCCCGCAGGACTGTTGCGAGCCGGGCATGTATCCGGGCGACCCGGAAATTGAAGTCGCACCGCCGGAGGGGCCGGGCGCTCCGTTCGACGAAGCGCCTCTGCCGCCGCAAGCCAATCGGCATCCCAATCGCCTGACGCAGGCCTGGGAAGAATAGTCGAGCCGAGAGGGCAGAGTTCTGAAACTTCTCCTGTGCGTGACCGCCAGTCTCAGCCGCCAGCGCATGCGAGCGGATGCGCCGGCGGTAGGAAGGTCAACGGCCCCTCCGTCCCCCTTGGACGCGAGGGGCCGTTTTTCTTGGTCCCTACCCTCCCGCAATAGCGCGGGATAGACTTGGGAACCGTAGCCGGCGGCGCGTTTCGCCGCTTCTTCCGCTTCCTTCCCAGGCCGGCCGTGACCAATACGCTGTACCTGCCCGAACTTCGCGAAATGCTGGCGGAAAGCAATGCGGCCGAGCTGCAGGAGTTTTGCACCGCGCTGCATCCGGCGAGAACGGCCGAGTTCATGGAGGGGCTGACCGCGCAGGAAGCCTGGGAGGTGCTGCGGCATGCCGATCCGGCCACCCGCGCCGAAGTCTTCAGTTACTTCGATCCGCACAAGCAAGTCGAGCTGATCGAGACCATCGACCGCAACGAGATCGGCCATCTCATCACCGATCTGGCGCCCGACGAGCGGGTGGACATCCTGCACCGCGTCGATTCGCAGATTCGCGATCAAATTCTCACCCTGCTGCACGCCGACGAGCGGCGCGACATCCTGCGGCTGAGCACCTACCCGGCCTCCACCGCCGGCGCGGTGATGACCACGCAGTTCGCGCGGATCAGCGCGACGATGACGGTGGCCGAGGCCCTGGCCGATCTCCGCCGCCAGAACGAGCAGCGGGAGATGGTGTACTACTTGTACGTCGTTGACCAGGGCGACCACCTGCGGGGACTGGTCTCGCTGCGGCAATTGGTGCTGGCCGAGCCGGACGCCCGCATCCTGGACATCATGCAGACCAAGATCGTCTCGGTCGAAGTCGAGGTCGATCAGGAGGAAGCCGCCCGCACGCTGGCGCAGTACGATTTGCTGGCGTTGCCGGTGGTGGACCACGAGCGGCACCTGGTGGGCATCATCACGGCGGACGACGTGATCGACGTGGTGGTGGAGGAGGCCACCGAGGACGCGCAGCGAAGCGCGGCCGTGCAGCCCTTGACGTTGGGCTATCTGCAAACCCGGCTGCTGACGCTGACGTGGAAGCGCGGCCTGTGGCTGACGATCTTGTTTTACTTCTCGCTGGGCACCGCGTTCACGCTCGGCCGTTACGAACAGATCGTGGCGAGCGTGCCGTGGCTGGTGTTCTTTCTGCCGCTGGTTATCTCCTGCGGCGGCAACTCCGGCAATCAGTCGGCCACGCTGGTGATTACCGCCCTGTCGACGGGCGACATTCGGCTGCGGGATTGGCTCCGCGTGGCGATACGCGAACTGCTGATGGGTTTATTGCTGGGCGGCATTCTGGGGGCGATCGGATTTTTCGCGGCGTTATTTGTCGCCCCCACCGCCGCCGCGGCATGCATCTTGCCGGCCACCGTTCTGCTGGTCGTCATCTGCGGCACGATGACCGGGTCGCTGTTGCCGCTGCTGTTCAGCCGGTTGGGCTTGGACCCCTCGTTGATGAGCAACCCCATGGTGGCCTGCATCATGGACCTGCTGGGAGTGCTCATTTACATGTCGCTGGCGCTGGCGCTGCTGAGCCCCGCATAGTGCAGGGCGCCATGCGGCCCCCGGTGTATTCACCGGGGGCTAAGGAGGATGCCACGGCTGTGTCAGCCGTGTTGAGTGGACGATGCGCGGAGCGCCATGTGGCCCCTTACTCACCGGGGGCCAAGGACGAGCGCCGCGCGTTTGCACTAGCCCCCCGTGAATACACGGCGGGCCGAGGTGACGCCGCATCGGCAATCCGTTACGCGTCCACGCGGGGCTGGCCGACGTACAACTGCAGAATCTGGCTTTGCACCTTGATGGCCCGGATGAGCACCCAGATTTGCTCGGCCGTGAACTGCCCAGGATCGGTGGCGGCGAGCTGCTCCAAGTCCTCCGTCATGGCGGCGTGCTGATCCGTGGCGGCTTGCAACCGCATGCCCATCTCGCGCCAGGCCGCGGCCAACTGCTCGTCGTCCCGCAGCTCGTTGACGTCTTCCACGCCGCTGGTCAGCAGCAGGCACAGCCGCGCCACGTCGCGGGGCATGGCGTCTGGCTGCAGGCGTTCGATGCGAGAGGCCAGGTCGTGGCAAGTCATGGCGTCGGGCTCCTGCGAAAGCGCGGCGGCCGCGCTCGCGTTGGAAAACGAGGCTGCGCGCGGCAAGCCCGCGCGCCGCCGGTCATTTTCAAGCGCGAAACGAACGATCTCCGCGGCGCCGAACGGCGCGCTGGCGATGGGTCGCGGTCCTTGGGAAGTGGCGGAACGAGGCCGGCCGCGGCGCGTGGACCGCTCGCGCAACCGCCGGCATCTGAACTCTAGCTCACGTTTCGCCCCCGCGCCGGGAGAAATCGCCGACTTGCGGCTGGCACGCTTTACGTGAGCAGTATCCCGGCCATCAGCGACAGCGCCAGGATGGTTTCCACCCAGCCGGCGGCCTGCAAGTGCCCCGGCTCGGCCTCCGCGAGCATCCGCTTCACCTGCGCCGGAAACAGCGACAGCAGGCAGCCCTCCGCCAGAAACAGGCTGATGCCGATCAGCATCAGCACGCGGGGATAGTCCATGAGCCACGGCCCTCGCTTGTCGAAATCGAAGCCGCCTGGCTCCAGGAGAGTTAAAACGTCACCGGCGTGCGCGGCTCCGGCAGGGGCGTTTGCGGAAGCGAAAGCCGCTCGTCGGCCATGCGCGGCAGAACGACGGGCACGCTTTGGCCGGCCAGCCGCAGAAAATTCGCCAGCAGCGGATAGCCGTGTTCCGTCAAGATCGACTCCGGATGGAATTGCACGCCCCACACGGGATATTGCCGATGCCGCAGGGCCATCAGCACGCCCTCCTCCGTGCGGGCAGTCCCCACCAAGCAAGCGGGCAGCGCCGCTTCCGGTACGACCAGCGAATGGTAGCGGCCGCACTCGATGGGACTCGGCAATCCGGCGAAAATACCCTGCCCGTCGTGATGCACGGGCGAAGCGCGGCCGTGCATCGGCTCTGCCGCGCGGATGACCTGCCCGCCAAGGGCCTCGGCAATGGCTTGATGGCCCAGGCAGACGCCCAGCAAGGGAATCTCCCGGTGCAACTCGCGAACGACTTCCAGCGAACAGCCCGCTTGCCGCGGAGCGCAAGGGCCGGGCGAAAGAATCACCGCACCGGGCCGCATTCGCCGCACCGCCGCGGCGTCTACCGCGTCGTTGCGGACCACTACCGTCTCCTGTCCCAGCCGCTCGAAATAGCGGGCCAGGTTGAAGACGAAACTGTCGTAGTTGTCGATGAGCAGGATCATGGGCGCGGCGCAAAAGAAAGGCCGCCGCAGAATGGCGGCGGCGCTTTCGGGGCGATGGTGAAATTATAGCCGGACCGCGCGGCAAGTGAAATCGAACTCCAATCGCCGGGGAGGGTCCACCGTGCTCACCGCTCTGCACGGCTGACACAGCCGTGGCACCCGGCGACCTACTCTCCGGGGATCAGCCCCGGCACGACCGTCTCCGTCGATTGCCGGACGGTGTTGTCGTGGCTGAGCACGAGTTGTTCGCCGGCGAAGTAAGTGTTGAAGTCGGCGACAATGAGGTTATAGGTCTCGTCGCGGCCGGCGTCTTCCACCGCTTCGATCGTGCGGGCGCCGTCGATGCCGTGCAGGCGGTCGCCCACGGAAAGATCGCGGGCGCGGACCCAACCGCGTCCGGACACCCACAGCGGATGCCCGCCACTGGCGGTGAGCGTCCGTCCATCGACGGTCAGCCGTACCAAGGCGGCCGGCGGCCGAACCGTGGTCCGCAATACCGGCTTGTAGGCCAACTCGCCCGTCTCGGGATGTTGCGACAATACCAGATCGCCGATTTTGATTTGGTCGATGGCCCGCGGCCCGCGATCGGTCCACACGGGGGTCCCGGCCGCCAGGCAGTCCATGCTGGTCCGCGGCGGCGGCGAAGGCGTGACGTCCACGCTGTCGGTTTCGTACCGCGTCCAAACCGGTTTGGCGCCGGGCGTGTACACCTCGTTGCGGTCGGTCCACCATTGCCACCACTCTTCCGGCGTCAGGTTGCCCGCCGCGCCCGTGGCGACGGTCAAGGTCTGGCAGACGATTTCGTTGGCGGCCTGCGTCTCGGCGTTGTGCCGCTCGACAGTTTCGGCCAAATCCTCGGTTCGCTCGCGGGCTTCGGCATCGGCAAGTCGGCGGCCTGCCCGACTGTCCGCCCCGGTAAAGGCCGTCTCCAGCACCGCCAACTCTCGCTGGTCTTGGGACTCGCGGGTGACGGCCAAGACGTGAACCAGCCGGCCGTCAGCCGCCGTGTAAACGCTGCTGCGAGCCTGGGCCGGGGTATGCAGCGCGGCCAGCAAGAGCGGCACATAGGCGTCCTCGGAGCGATCCGCCAGGCACTCGGCGGCCGCGCGGCGGACGGCGGGCCAAGGCGCGAACACCGCATGCCGGGCCAGCGACTCGGTGGCCGCGCTTCCGCTGAACCGTTCGAGCTTCTCGATCACGCACAGGGCTGGCCGCTCTCCCTCCGCGGAGACGTGCTCCAATGCGCCGATCGCCGCCGGGTCGTCGATCTCGGCCAGGCGATTCTCCGCGGCGGCGCGGCGGCGCGGAGACTCGGCGGCCAGGTCTTCGGCCAGTCCCTTCAGCCGCGGCATCCAAACGGTCAACGCCTCGCGTTCGGCGGCGGCGCTGCGCCCGGCGTCTTCGATGTCGTCGCGGCGAACCCAGGTACTGCCCGCCCGCACAAATCCCAAGCGGGTGCGCGCGTCGGCGTGCTCGGCGTCGAACTCCAAGGCCCGCGCCAAGTGCGCTTGCTCTTGCGGAAACAACCGCTGCCGGCGGCACCAATCGGCCAGATCGAGCTGGCCTGGCAGCGTGTCGGGCGTTTCCTCCCGGCGGCTGCGGTAGCGGGCCAACCGGCGATCGTCGGTCAGCCGGTTCGAGAGTTCGTCATAGCGCGACCACTTGCCGCCGGTCCGGACGTAACCGCTGTGCCAACGGGCGGGCCCATGCTGCGGAGAAGCGGCCAACGCCTCGTGCAAGGTCCGCGAACGGTCGGATGCCGCGCCGTCGATTTCGTGGGCAAGCGCTTCCTGAACCAGCGCATCCGGAGTCGTAGCCTTGGCGACGCTCGATTCTTCGCCGAGAGCGAACGGCAAATGAAGGCAGCAAGCCGCCCCCACCAGACACGTTGCCAGACCAAACAAACGCCACGATCGATCGCGTTGCCACGTTCTCATGTTGCACCTGGGGCGGAACAGTTGTTGGAAGCCGGAATCGGCGCCCTAGAAGTCGAGAGGCGATGCCCGTCCCGGATTCTAAGTCCGCCAAGTGCCGCCTGCCAAGTATTTTCCGCCCTGCTTGCGCAACGCGGCAGGGATGCAAAGACGGGTGTCTTTCGATCCGCCCCGGAGGGGCGAGCGCCAATAGCCAGGGGCTGAAGGCCCCTGGTCACGATCCTACGCGAAATCAAACGTGTAGCCCCGGAGGGGCGACCGCAGGCAACGAATCGTTTTCCGTCGCCCCTTCGGGGCTATGAGACATTCGACGCGCGCCCGGGTCCAGGGGCTAAAGCCCCTGGCTACACTCGATCGCCCTCCGGGCGAGAAGAACCGACTACGTCAGAGAGGGCGTTCCCGACTCGCGTCGCGAACTTCCCCAATTGCGTGCAACAACGCGTCTGGCTAGCATGACCGGCGAGCCTTCCCACGGTTTTCCTGCCGTTTTCCGCCCTCCGCGGCCCGCCTATTTGAGGACTTCTCCCATGCTGATTTTCGACGCGCATCTCGACCTGAGCATGAACGCCATGCAGTGGAACCGCGACATCACGCGGAGCGTGGCCGAAATCCGCCAGCGGGAGCAAGGACAAACCGACAAGCCGGATCGCGGCCGCAATACGGTTTCTTTGCCGGAAATGCGCCGCGGCCAGGTGGGGCTGTGCGTGGCCACGATCATCGCCCGCTACGTGAAGCCCAGCAATCCGCTGCCCGGCAACTACAGCCCGGAGATCGCCTGGGCGCACACGCAAGGGCAGCTTGCCTGGTATCGGGCGATGGAGGAGGCCGGCGAGATGAAGCAAATCGTCGACCGCGCCGGCCTCGACCGCAGCATCGCCCTGTGGACGGAAAAACCGGCGGAGAACGCGCCGATTTGCTACGTGCTGAGCCTGGAGGGGGCCGATTCGATTCTCACGCCGGGGCACTTGGAACGCTCCTACTCACAAGGTCTGCGGGCGATCGGTCCGGCACATTACGGACCCGGCACGTATGCCCAGGGGACGCACGTCGAAGGTCCGCTTGGCCCGCGCGGCCGCGAACTCCTGGCCGAGATGCAGAGGTTGGGCATCATCCTCGACGCCACGCATCTCTGCGACCAGTCTTTCTGGGAAACGATGGAGCACTACCACGGGCCGGTGTGGGCCAGCCACAGTAATTGCCGCGCGCTGGTGCCGGACCAACGGCAATTCACCGACGAGCAACTGAAGGAACTGATCGCTCGCGGCGCGGTGATCGGCGGGGCCTTGGATGCCTGGATGATGGTTCCCGGCTGGATCCGCGGCACGACCACGCCGGAATCATCGGGCGTGAAGCTCGCCCATCTGGTCGATCACATGGACCACATTTGCCAATTGGCCGGCAATGCCCGGCACTGCGGAATCGGCACGGACCTGGACGGCGGTTTCGGCCGCGAGCAAAGTCCCGGCGACCTGGACACCATCGCCGATTTGCAGCGATTGCCGGAACTCTTCCGCCAGCGCGGCTACAGTCCGGCGGACATTGAACTGCTGGCCCACGGCAATTGGATCCGCTTTTTGCGCGAAGCGTGGAGCCATTGACCTCGAAATGCTGGGCCATCGCGATCATTAGCCCCCGGTGAATGCGCCGGGGGCCGGATTGCGGTTGCCGGCGCGATTACTCCAAGTCCAAGCCCAGCAGGTACTCGTCCAGCGCTTGGCGGGCTTGGGCTTCTTCGGTCACCAGCGCGGCGATCTGCTCGCGAAGGTCTTCGACCTTGTCCTCCTGCTCGCCGAACTTTTTGACGTAACGCGTGTAGAGGTCCGTGTTGCGGTCGAGCTGCGCCATGTTCTCGCGGATGCGGGCCTGCTCTTGCGAGATGACGGCGATTTCCTGCTCGAGTTGTGCCCGCTGGGTGGCAATGAGTTGCAGCGCCTGCTTGCGGCGGATGACTTCGGCCAGCGCGGTTTTCACTTCTTCGCTGACCACGCGCTGGTTGATGTAGAACTGGATCGTGCCGTCGTCGAGGTTGGTGAGGGCGATCTGCTGATAGCTGATCATCTCTTCCTCGACGACCAGCTTGGCGGGCTCACCCGGCTCGGCTGCGACGGCGAAGCGGTAGAGGTCGCGGGTCTTTTCCTCGGGCTTTTCCGGCGCGAGCAAGGTCCAAGCCGGATCGACCGGATACTCGATGAGGACTTTCTTGGCGCGGCGGCCGGAGTTCTTCACGGTGTAATGCACCGCCCGATGGTACTTGTGCGATGTATGCAGCGTGCCTTTGACCAGTTTCACGTTGACGAGCAGCTCGGGGCTGCTCTTGGCCTCGGGCGCGACCTCGGTGTCGAGGTCCAGGGCGTAGCTGATCAGCCGCTCGGTGCCGGGCTGCAGATCTTCGATCTGCGCGTCGCCGGCGTAGGCGCCGTCGTCGAAGACGGTGATCGGGCCTTGCATGAGGTGCAGTTCGGTGGTGTTCTTCAGCTTCAGGCCGTTGAGCGGGTGCTTGGCCTGGACGTTCTGGTTGTAGATCGAGACCTTCTCGCCTTCGACCGCGGCGTTGACGATCGGCAGCATGGCCGATTGCTGGCGGCGGAGCGTGACGGGAGTTTCGATCTGGTAGCGGAAGAGTTCGCCCACGTCGCCGGCGGCGGCCATGGATTGCACGCCTTGCTGGAGATTCATTGGTTGGTCGTAGGCGGCTCCGGAGGATTCCGCCAGGGAATCCGCGGCAAAGGCCGCTCCTCCGGCCGCGCCCGGCGCCTGGGGAGCGCGTCTCCGGCTGGCCAAGCCGGCGGCCGCCTGCTCCGACTCGGCCGCTTTGCGGAACTCGCCCTCCGCCGCGGCCAAGTCCTGCCCATACGTCTGCGGCCGCAACGAGGCAAACAACTCCGGCTCGACCACCGGCCGCGCCACGTACAGCGGTTGGTAGAGGTCCATCACGAAGGAGATCGGCCGGCCGCTGACCAAAGTCAGGTCAACGTTCTGCCAGTCCTCCTCGGTGGTGTTTTCGACGATCGCCCAGCCCTGCAAGAACGGCGACTCTTCGTCGCTGAGCACTAGCCGGTAACTGGTCTTCCAGATCGGCGATTCCTGAATGTAGCCCA
>Ga0163150_10008495_pt1 | contig 11675 bp, 15 predicted proteins | sample OliLakLV19P2IB_FD_148628 | JGI IMG/M metagenome (GOLD analysis project Ga0163150, IMG submission 148628) | Freshwater microbial mat bacterial communities from Lake Vanda, McMurdo Dry Valleys, Antarctica - Oligotrophic Lake LV.19.P2.IB | ecosystem: Environmental > Aquatic > Freshwater > Lake >...
TGAGCAAATCCCGGCACCGCCGCGATGGCACAAACAGCGCCCGCAATCCACAGAGCGCGTCTCATCACGGCATCACCTCCAGCACCCTCGCGGCACCAATCAGTTTCGGCGACGCCTGCACGCTGCCGCCCTCGGGGATCTCGACAGGTGTCGACTCCGCGGTAAGCTGGCTCAGCAGATCGGGGTTGCGCCAGTCGACCGGTGTGGATGGCATTTCCAGCGCATACAGCCGGTATTTCCCCGGTGTCAGCCCGGTAAGCTCGAACTTGCCGTCGGCTTTGGTGGGTGCGCCGGAGTAGAAACTCATCACGTGCCGGAACTTCTCCTCGGGCGCCAGCACCAGCAGCGCCCGAGTTTGCCTCGCGCCTTCCGCCAGTTGCCCGGTGAGCGTCCCGCCTCGCGAACTCACTACAATCTGCAACGCCGCGGGAGCTTTCAGGCCGATCTCCATCTCTTCGGTGAGCACATCCTGCTCGCCCAGCCGCATCGATTTCAGGAACCCGCCCTTCGGCAGCGGCCGCACGCTGATGTCCCAGATGGAAGGCGGCACCTGGTCGAATACAAAAGACCCGTCAGCAGAGGGTGTGACGCGCTGCATATTCGGTCCGGTTCCGATGCCCACCGGCGAGGTCAACTCCACGGCAACCTGCGACATCGGCACTTTGGTGTCGCCCTCCATGACCACCTTGCCCCTCAGCGACACCGCCGGGGTCAGCGTCAGGGCGACATTGTCGACATCGCCCTTCACGTCCACTTTCTGCACTGCCCAGAAACTCTTGTCGCCAGCCTGCATCGACGCCGTTACCCGGTACGATCCGGCGTGCAGATTCGGAATCTGGAACTGGCCGTCCGCGGGATTCACACCGGCACCGTGGTAATGCCGCGACTGGCGGTCGTCATCGCCGAAAGCCTGGACCATCAGGGGTGGCATTTGAGGTCCTCGACCCGGCGCCCCGGCTTCGGGCATTGGCGGGAGGTTCGTAATGCGCCCGCGAATGCTGCCCATCCGCTCCTGCTCCAGTCGAAAATCGATGCCCTTAAGCTGCTGTCCGGACTGCAGCACCAGCGGGGCCGCTTTCTTCCAGTCCGCCGTGCCGCCCTGGAACTGTCTGTTGTAGCCGACGGGCATTTCGCCCGGTGTCACCATCATGCGAGTATTCTGCGCCGTAGCGGAAAGATAGAAGCGTCCGGAAACGGGAGCAACCATGCGGTACTCACCCCGGTCATTGGTCCGCGTCTGGTTCACCGTCATCAGCTCGCGAGTGCCTCGCGGCCACGCCGCGCGCGCCATCTGGACAACTGCGCCGGTGATTGGCTCTCCGTCGCTGTCCGTCACTACGCCCGAGACCACCACGGGACGAACCAGCCGGACCACGATGTCGTTGCGCCGCTCTCCATTTGCCAGCGTGAGCAGCTTGCCCGCCTGCCCCGGAGTGTCGGCCCATGACCCCATGCCGGCGCCTTCCTTCATCGCGCTGATCGTGAAGGAACCGGCGGGAAGAGAATCCACCTGGAATCGCCCCGACCCGTCCGTCTGCTGCGCCGCCCAGGCAGGAGGGCTTCCCTGCGCGTACACGGTAACCACAGCCTTGCGGACAGGCGCCCCGGTCGCATGGTCGACCACCGTGCCGGCGATCACTCCGGTTCCCGCAGGCTGGCCGAACAAAGCCACGGCACCCAGCAGGGGCAGGCACATCAACTGGCGTAGCATCGAAAAAACTCCTGGCATCGACTACCAAAGACGCCATCACGAGCCATTTTGGCTACGGCTCACCCAATTTTCACACTTTTGTGTACGTTAATTAAAGGAACCGCCCATGATTCAAAACCGATCGATGCCGCAATCCACTGTAATTCCCGAAATCTCGACGGCGAACGCGTGGTTACCCAGCGCCCCTGCCAGGAACGTGCCCGGTTCCGGAGTGTCGGAGATACCCGCCGGTGTGGTTGAGCCATCGGGATTCAAATCCCACTGGAACGCGGGGGCATCGACAACAGTTTTTTCAGGCAGCCCTCAGAAATCTTAAAAATGCGCTCACCGATGGGTCAACAGCGAGGCCGAGTCTCGGTCCAGATAAACTGCGGCGTCGGGATATCGCTGCACCAGCGACGCCGGACAAGCTTCCGAAACAGGCCCCTCCACCGCACATCGAACGGCCTGCGCCTTGCGAAGCTCTGGCACCGAGCACACCCACCGGCCCATGCGCAGAAGTGCCGAACAGGTGACGGTGCACGCCTCAAGCGGCACCTCATCGAGGGATGAAAAGTGCCCTTCCCCGACCTGCTGGCGCCGGCAGGCATCATCCAGCGTGACTCGCCGAACCGTGTGTGAATCCTCGAAATCGGCTACATGCGGATCGTTGAACGCGATGTGCCCGTTCTCGCCGATTCCGAGGAACGTCACGTCGATCGGCGCGGCGTCCAGCAACTCGCTGTACCGGCGCAACTCCGCGTCCAGATCCACCGCGTCGCCTTCCATGTAGTGAACTGTCCGCGGATGCACCCGCTCCTCGACACGCGTGCGTATCCAGCGTCGAAAACTCGCCGGATGATCCGCGCTCATCCCGGCATACTCATCCAGGTGGAACATGTCCACCACGGACCAGTCGATGCCCGGCGACGTGGTGAACGCCTCCACCGTATGCAGTTGCGAGTTGCCCGTCGCGACCACGATCCGAGCCTGACCGCGAGCTGCAATCGCCGCCCGCACTACCTCAGCCGCATCCGCCGCGGCAGCCACCCCGAGTTCGAGGGACGTATCAAAAATCCGTAGCTCCATCACTCCATACTTACAGGGCGCCAACTTCGATACGATAGGAGCGCGATGAATCGACACCTTGTGGCGATTGCGATCGCGTGTGCGATGCCGCTGTGCGCGCAGACGCAGCAGGGGAGTGCTCAACCCAAACTGCAGGCCCTCATTATCACAGGGCAGAACAACCACGACTGGCGAGGGACAACCCCGGTGCTGCGGGAGATCCTCGAGGCCACCGGGCGTTTCGAGGTTCGCGTTACCGAAGAGTTTCGCGGTACCGGGCCGGCCACACTGGCTCCTTACGACCTGGTCATCCTCAACTACTTCGACCGTGCGAAGCCGGAGCTTCGCTGGGGCGATGCCTCCGATGCGGCCCTCCTCGAATACGCCAGGTCCGGCAAAGGGCTCGTTGTATATCATTTCTCCACCGCCGCATTTGTCGGATGGTCCGAATATGAAAAGATTTCGGGCGGTAATTGGCGACCGAATAGCGGACACCATTCGGCAAAACACGACTTTACCGTCAAAATCACCGACGCCACGCACCCGATTACGAAGGGCTTGCCCCCGTCGTTGCTGCAGCCGAATGACGAGTTGTACGCCAATCTGAAGTGGCAGCCCGCCGGGACGTACCGCGTGCTGGCGACAGCGTATGACGACCACTCGCTGTACGGCGGCAAAGCGCGGCAGCCCATCCCAGGGCCCGGCCTCGACCACCCCATGCTCTGGACCACGCAGTACGGAAAGGGCCGCGTATTCACTACCGCGCTCGGCCACGACGTACCCGCGCTCAGAACGCCCGCCTTCATCGTCACCTTCACGCGCGGGTGCGAATGGGCCGCTACCGGGCAGGTCACCATACCGGGGACGGTGGCGCCTTGATCGCCGCTGCTGGTGTGCTCAGGGCTGGGTTCGAGGGGGCACAGGCGCAGAGGCAAGAATGATAAGCGGCCGATTCAGTTCGGTTCGCCACAACGCTGGATCAGACCCCGAGTCCGGTCCTGCGATATACACTTCCCACATGTTGGCCGCAGGCTCGTGGCCCTGGGCCTTGATCCACGCATTGAACTCGGTCCACGCCTTGCTCAGGCCTTCGTACGGCCCGATGTAGCTGGTTCGGGCCACCGTGCACGCAGGCAGACTCGAGGGCACCACACGCTCGTTTGGTTCCACAGGTTCGGCCACCGGTACGCCGACCTCGAAGTCGAACATGTCGGGATCCATTCGGAAATGGTAGGAGAACATCGAACCCATCGGTGAAATACCTTGCGCTTTGAGCGACGTGTACAACTCGCGCATGGCAGGTCCCATCACGGTCCGGATCTCCGACCGCGGAATATTCAGTCGAATTACCGCAGTGTGTTCTTCGGGATGCTCAACAATGCGAGGCATTCCATCAGTAAACCACAGAATTCGCAGTCTGGCGAATCTCCAGACAGCCCTTCCCAAGGGGTAACAGCTTGCCCGGATTCAGCCTGCAGCCGGGGTCGAACAGGTTCTTCAGGCTTGCAATCATGTCCAGCGTCTCGTCGGAAAACTGTTTCGACATCAGCTCCATCTTTTCCATGCCGACGCCATGCTCCCCAGTGATGGAGCCGCCCACGGAAATGCAGTACGAAAGAATATCCTCACCCGCGTGCTGCGCCTTTTCCAGCTCACCCGGCTTGCGGGCGTCGAACAAAATAATCGGGTGCATATTTCCATCGCCCGCGTGGAAAATATTGCTGATGCTGAGTCCGTATTTATCCGCCACCTGACCGATATATCGCAGTGTCTCCGCAATTCGTGTCCGCGGCACCACGCCGTCCTGCACGTAGTAATAAGGGCTGACCCGCCCCACCGCGCCGAAAGCGTTCTTGCGGCCCTTCCACAACAGATCCCGCTCTTCCGGTGTCTTCGCCAGCCGAAATTCACGGGCCTTGCACGCCAGACACGCCTGTCGAATCTGCTCCATCTGGTGGTCGACCGTCTCCTGCAGGCCCTCCACCTCGATCAGCAGCACCGCCTGCGCATCCATCGGATAACCGGCGTGCGTCGCCTCTTCCACCATGCGCAGCATGACGCCGTCCAGCATCTCGACAGCAGTCGGCACAATCGCCCGTGCCGTGATCTCAGCCACCGTGTCGCCTGCATCGTCGGTGCGGTCGTAAATCGCTAGCGCCGTCTTCACCGCCTCCGGAGCCTTCATCAGCCGCACGAACACTTTCGTGATCAGGGCCATCGTGCCCTCCGATCCCGTGAACAACCCCGTCACATCGTAGCCAGCCCGGTCGAACGTGCGCCCTCCCGTCTCGATCACCCGGCCATCCGGCAGCACGGCCTCCACGCCCAGCACGTGATTCGTAGTCACCCCGTAGGCCAGGGTGTGCGGACCACCCGCGTTCTCCGCCACATTCCCGCCGATGGTACAAGCCCGCTGGCTCGACGGATCCGGCGCGTAAAAGTACTTGCTTCCCTGCACGGCGAGCGTGATGTCGAGGTTCACCACCCCCGGCTCCACGATCGCCACCTCGTTCTCGTAGTCGATCTCGAGAATCCGGTTCATCCGGGCAAATGCGATCATCAGACCGCCCTGCCGCGGAATCGCCCCGCCACTCAGCCCGGTACCCGCGCCTCGTCCGACAAACGGAAGATTGTGCCGGTTCGCGATCCGCACAATCTCCACCACATCGGCAGTCGAGCGCGGAAATACAACGATGTCGGGCTGGTGCTTGTCCACCCCGCCGTCGTATTCGTACAGGGACAAGTCCTGCTTCGCCGTGAGCACACCCCGTTCACCGAGGAGCCGTTCCAGTTCGCTCCGGGCCGACTCCGGAATCAAAGCAGAGACCTCATCGAATTCACGATTTCCGGGTCGTTCCAGTTGCGCGGGCCAATGTACTTCTGCACCACTTTGCCCTCGCGGTTGATCACGTAAGTCTCAGGCCATTTGAAACTGCCGTAGCTGCTGCTGATGTCCTCCTTCGGATCCCGCGCCACCTGAAACGAGGGCCGGTTCTGCTGCAGAAAAGCACGGTACGCCTTCTCATTGCGGTCGATACTGACACCGAGCACCACCACTCCGTTCGGCGCCATTTTCTGCGCGAACTGATTGAGAGAAGGCATCTCCTCCACGCACGGCGGACACCACGTCGCCCAGAAGTTCACCACCAGCAGCTTGCCACCAAAATCCGTGGTACTGATTCGCTGGCCGGACTCGGTCGTGACTGTGAAGGAGGGGGCGCGCTCGCCGGGCTCCACAACATGCTGCTCGAACTGGTCGTGGATCGCATACAGGAATCCGCCGAACAGCACGGCGAAGAGAATGCCGAGCACCTGATTGTTTCTTGCCATCTTCTTCAATTATAAAGCGGTTCTGCCACGACCTGTCCCGCCCCCCCTGCGACGGTGTGATGTTTCATTCGCGCCGAAACGTCTCGGTACACTATGTGGGCCGCTGATCCATGACGCAACTTCGCGCAGACGATCAGTGTATTTGGCGATTTCCTGGTGCTGTTCGCGATTATCAGTGTCCTCATCGAAGGATCGTTCGGCTGGCACGCGTACGTCGCGGGAGCACTCGGGAACGTCATCGCGTACGCGCTCATCCACTATCTCGTTCCCTCAGGTCGCAAGGGATAAACTGCCAAACGTCATTCGCCTTGGTCGGCCCCGTGCCAACGAATCGACGAGTCACAACATTCTCAACGGGCACCTTTACTTCTTCCGTGATACGGTGCGGGCAGAAATGTTGCCCTTCCTTCTCTTCGCGATGTTCTTGCTGCTGGTGGTTGTTCGATATTGGGTCGAAGGGCTACGAGACGATATCGCAACACTTCGAACAGGACTGCAATCCGCGCGGTACGAACTTACTTTGCTGCAAAACGTCAAGCCCGTCACCCACACGTGTGTGCCTCTGCGACGTATTGCGAGCCTGAACCTGTCATTCAGCCGGAAGTTTCTCTCATCGACGGTGGGCCTATCCGAAGAGGAACTGTCTTCGTTAGAAGGGCACGTGTTCTTCGCGCCCGATGATCGCCCGCCGATACTGTTCGACACGGTGTTCGTGGCTGTCGAGGACTGGGGAAGTCACTTTACGTTCCGTACTATCGATAGGGCTGACGACGATCCTGTTCGCCAGCGGCATGCCTACCGTGGAGAACGCTATCAACAGAAGCACGAGGAGGTACTGCTGTGGACGCGTAAGATTTCCTTTAAAGATCACGATCCCACAATGCCAGAAGGCTTGTCCAAGTCACGACTCCAACTACGGTCTTTCAATGGCCACATCCAGCTCATAGGAGTGTGTGGCAGATTCGGCATGACGTACGACCTCGACGTGCAGGAACAACACATTTTCCTCGACATTTCGCCATGGGGACAAGGTCTCGGGAGCTTCGCGAAGCCAAATGAGTCATGGGACGGGCATGGCCCGGGAGAAACATACCCGTACCGCGCTTCGGACGCGTACATCAAGTTCGAGTGCAACGATACCGCCACTGGACTCTACTGGTCACTAGAGGTTATCGACAACAGCCCGTCTGCTAACTTGCTGAGCATCGCCGCGCCCGTGGCTGAAGCCACACCGGGAGGCTTAACGGCAGCCTCCGCCGGAGTACCATAGGAAACAGAAATGGCAAAACTTGTAATTGACCTCGACGCGATCATCGTCCAGCTTGAGACGCAGAAGGACGCGATTGAGCGAGCACTGGAAGCACTCCGGGGAGGACCACGACGGGGACGCCCGCCCGGTCCACAGAAAAAGACCGCTGCAAAAAAGACCGCCAAGAAGAGCAGTGGACTCAGTGAAGCGGGGCGCGCGAAGCTCTCAGAGGCCATGAAGAAGCGCTGGAGTGCGAAACAGACCAAGCCGGGCGCAAAGAAGGCCACCAAGAAAACAAGCTCTGAGTGAGGCTGCGTAAATCATCGCTCCCGTCCCGCGTTCTCCGAGGACGCGGTCGTCGTGAGGCCACCGCCACGGCCCGTGTGGTGGGGTGGCGGCAATTCGATCAACCAGTACTTCCCTCTCTATTGCATCCCTGCGCCCTGAAGCACCGCTTTTATGGCGTATGGCAGCACCGCCTTAATTCCTTCAATTGTGACCGTCCCGAACGCCTTTCCTGCCAGTTCCTTGGACTTGTTCCAAACCGTATCAGAACGCACTGAGTTCAAGTACTCGTGTCCTTTGTAGGTCATTCGAACAGGATGCCAAAAGGTGCCGTAGTGAGAGGGTACTTTATACGTTTCGATAAAACCTGCCTCACCCATAAGACGAATATGGTCAGAAATGTCTTCTTTCGAGCGGTCATCGTATGTCATTGTCAGCCAGTTCTGGCCCCGAATTGGATCAGCGGAGGCAGGAAGTGCTTCGAGTTCAAGGAGGATGGTCCGAATGAGGTCAGGGTCCATTCGCATGTGGCTTAGCCCAATTGTATCTGAGTGCACGGGCATCGGCCTTCGGCTGGGAATCTAAGTTGCATCAGCGGAACTTGTGCCAAAGATGCGAAAAGACAGCCGCGTTCACAGAGTTTGTTGCATGACGATAACCCGGTTGAAGAATTTCGTCCAAGAGCCAAGTTAGCTTGTTCTGAAGTGTGGCCCCTTCGAGTTGCCGAACGAAAGCATTAGCAGCGAGTTCACCAGCGAAATGGAGATGGACGGACATACGCCCTTTGTCGTTATAATTTAGGCCCATCTTCGCCGTTGACGCCTCCGTCGCGTTTTCAATAGCGAACAACGCAGCCTCATCGCCAAAATGTCCGCCGATGTCATTTCTCACTTTTCGAATGAGATCGCGTCGCCGGCGAAAGAAGCGAACGGCGCATTTCCACTGGGAGCGGTGCGATGGCTCCTTCCACAAGGCTGCAATAGTCTTCATTCGCTCACACTTGCTGATCGCCAATACAGCATCTGCGATTTCGCACAACGTACAAAGTGAGCGCCTCACGAAATAGTGCCGGCGAGTTTTCCCGATATCCTGTGGCTTGGAGTCGTGCTGTGGAGGGTCGAGTACATCCATCTTGGGGATATACTCGACGTGAATACCCATAAGCTCGATGCGAAGGTCTTCGTAAAGTACCGACAGCCGCGCGACAAGGACGTCAAATTGCTTAAGCCGTTCACCTTGGTCAAGTCGGGAGTCGCTCCTAAACAACGTTGGCAACGTTGAAAAGCGGACGCATGAAGTATTCTGCGGCATACTATCAGCATATGCTGTTCTAGTCACCACGCGGCAACTCCTCACGTTGCAATGAGAACCCTGCGCATGTTCTCGGCCCTTCAACGGTGCTTCAGAAAAAAGATGCCGTCCCGTTCCACTTAGAGGAAGTGCCGGCGAGACGCTTGGCAGGTGTCACTCCTCCTTAGTGGTTGGTGCTTAGGCAACCACGCAGGCTCCGCGCACGTCTTACTCAGTAATGGCAAGCGTACAGCACGAGAATAACGACACGTACCGCTTATACCGTGCCCGACCAGAAGGTGCCGTTGGGGTGGTAAATCAGCACGGTTTTCTCATGGCCGAGTACGACCAGAGTACGGGGACAACTGCATGGCTGAGAGTCGTCGCCGCGACCACACGAGGGTCTGTCGAACAACGGCTCGCACACCAGTTTCCGCCAATGATCGAGCACACTATGGCTGTGAGCAAACCCTTGAAGAGCCGCAAACCTTAACCTCGCGCGTCGCCCAAAGAGCAGAGAGAAAAAAAGAAAGACTTAGGTACGTCCGCGTCGTCGGTAACAGACTGGTTGGCTGCGGCTGTTCTTGCCGATCACGCCCATTTTGCAGGTTTGTGCGGTCCCGTCGAAGGCTTGTGGCATCCAGTGCGGGAGCGGGTACTTCGTCGTGACTGCCTTGGTCGTGTTCTTGGTTGGCGTGACGTCTCTGACTACCATGCTTGTGCCGTCGTTGAACATGACGGTGTTGTTCGTGAGCAGGTACTCGGTGATGTTCTGCCTCTGGGTTGCGGCGTGTGCTGGTGTTGCTGCCATGACGAGGAGTCCGGCCAAAAACAGGAGTGCTATGTATGCGGTTTTCATGGGTTTGCCTCCGATAAGCGTGTTGTCCAGTCGGCAGTTTTCGTCCCTCACTTGTTGCAGTACGCGCCGAGGTTGGTGATGTTGATGTTGAGGTGCTTGCAGGCTTGTTGGAACCAGCGCTCGCGCGGGGTCACTTTGCTAATCCGCGCCAGGGCGCGTGGCACGCGCACGTGCCCTAGCAGTCCTTGTCCGGGTTGTTGTGGTCTTTGCAGTTACAGGGTTTCATAGTGTGCCTCATCCGATAATGACGTGCGCAAGGTTGGTGCCAAGTCCTAGTGCTAATCCGAGCATGATGGTCAGAAGGACCGATCCTACTACCCATGTCACGAGCTTTTGTTGGTAGGGTTGGTACTGTTCGTAATCCACGATGCGTAGTCCCTTCATTCTTAGGTCTGCGTCGAGTTCTATGCGTAATACTTGTTCTTGTGCTGTCATTCCTTTCATGGTTGTTTCCTCCTTGTTGGTTTGCTTAGGACGTCGATTTGTACCATTTCACCGACGACGATCCGGAAGATGGTGCGGTCTTGGGTGATGTGACCGACGAGTTCTTGGAGTTGGTTGCGGTAGTGGTTCGCGCAGTCCTCCGCTGACCATCCCGGGTGCTTGCGTTTGAGCGTGAGGGTCGTTGGGACGTCGTTCATCTCCAAGAGCGCCCGGTCCTGTCGTCGGATCGCGGCGTTGGCTTTCTCGCGGACTTCCTCGGTGATCTTGCTGACCTCGGTGCTCTGCAGCGAGACCTCACCATAGAGTGTGTCCACACCAGCAGGCTCGGGCGGGCGCTCGTCACTCTGTAGTGGTGCTATTTTGAGTTCTTCGCGCTCTTGGTCGATCTTGACGGCCCACATGTCATCCTCTACCATGCGGCACCGGCGCGGTCGCGCAACTTGCAGTAACAATAAATAAATATATTTATTATTACTGCCAGCAATTTTTTGTGCTCATACCGTACGTTCGCGATATTGAACGTAGCTTCCTTTCACCTTCGCGCGACAGCCTCCGGAATCACGTGGATTCGATCACTCCTTACGCTCAGTTTTCTGTTCGCTTCAAAAATGTGGCATTGTTGTGCCGCGATGGCCACCATTTCTGTGGTGTTCACATTCTTTTTGCCGGCCCAGGGCGTCGGCATCCGGCTGCTGGTTCCGTGGGAGGGACAACTGTCCGCCAGCGCCACCATGCAGCAGATCGTTTTCGTAATGCGGATCGTCGTCGATGCCTTCAGCTTCGCGGCCTCGTTTTCGTAGCGCTGCTCGGAATTACGTCCGGTATTCCTGTCTCACCGCGCGGGCACAACAATGTACCCAGAGTCCGCCGTTCCGAAAACGTAGCTGCCGTCAGCCGCGCGCTGCCACCACACTGCCGCGATAAACGCGCACAGCACCGCGTCGATGCAGTCCTCGGCAGGTTTCAGCGGCCCGGCTGTCGGTATCTCGGGAATCAACTCGACTCCGTCCACGGGCAGCGTCAGAATGAGCGACCGCAGCCGCGCCAGCTCCCTAGCCCGGTCCGCACGCCGCCCACGCTTGTACTTCACGATTCGGCCGAGCCCGAACAGGCTCACCGTGGCCGCATGAGGATGCACCTCAATCTGCCATCGACCCGCGGCCTGCGCCGGCATGCCCGGGCCATGGCGAAAGCCGCTTGCCTCAAGTGACCTGCTGAACCCCGTCACATAAGAAGCAAACGGCCGCCCCAGATTCGCAGGATGACATCCCGCATGAAAACGCTGAAATTGCGCGTTTAATTCCCGCTCACCCTGTCGAATTCCGGTGGCATTCGGAATTACCAGCGGAGCGTCCACGGCACACACGCAGTCGGCTCCGGCCCACGTCTCGATCCACGCCAGAATCTCGTCGACACGTTCCATCCGCTCGACGCTGCGGAGCACTACGCGGCCTTCTACC
>Ga0163150_10008496_pt1 | contig 11674 bp, 7 predicted proteins | sample OliLakLV19P2IB_FD_148628 | JGI IMG/M metagenome (GOLD analysis project Ga0163150, IMG submission 148628) | Freshwater microbial mat bacterial communities from Lake Vanda, McMurdo Dry Valleys, Antarctica - Oligotrophic Lake LV.19.P2.IB | ecosystem: Environmental > Aquatic > Freshwater > Lake >...
CTAAATCCGGAGACAACTACCAGTGCCGCTGGCGTTACTGGTCCCTTCACCTGAAAGAACGGCAGGCTGGCAACGGACAACAATACCAAGAGGAATGCAATCGCCCCCCACGATACTATCAAAACAAAGATGTCGATCAGTGACTGCAAGAGACTCAATGGGCCACGGGAAGAAGCCACTTTGCCAATGATTAGAAAGCCAACCGCTAAAGAGGATAGTGACATCGCTAGCGGTTTGACTAGCGGACTTAGCCGTTTGATCGGCTGCTTTCTTTGCGTCTTGGGCTGCGGATTCGACGGGCGAAGCAGCGCTCGGCGACTTGTCAACTTGCCCTTGCACTGTGTTTGCACCCAGGGCAAACAAGGCCAACAGGCCGGTAACCAAAAATCTTCGTTTCATCCTATATTCTCCTCTGAATTTCAAAAAGCTCCCACGTCGGGGCCAGCCACGCCAACCATGAATCACGACGTATTCAAGCGAGTCTATGAAATGGGCCCCTTGTGTTGACTGACCTACGTCGACACCGACACCTTCCTGGAGAACTTCTGATCATCCCCGGTTCGGATCGGCACGGAGACGATGCGCACCCGCTGTAGGATCGACCGGTGTTTTGCGTGCATCGAAGTGCATTTTGTGCTCAGGCGGACCTCGTTTGGTCGACCATCTGAAAATGCGTTAAGGGATCCCCCCTGGTAGACTCAGGGGAATCAAATTTCCTATCAGTAGTATCAGTATCAGTAACTTGATTTTGAATCGTGCGTTTCTTGGGATATGCATGTGAAGATTGTAGCGAAAGGATGCCCAAGGCGAATAGGACGTGGCATCAGAGAATGCGATTACTCGCCTTAGAAAGTTAAAAATAGAACTTGGATTTCTGGCAAGTCGTGTGACCATACGGAGTGTTATTATGTGATGATGCCAACTAGCGATAATCTTCGACACGATCAATTTCTCCGGCTCTATTCAGAGCATGAGCCGGCCTTGCGTGGATTTGTGCGATCCTTGGTTCCGACCCGCGATGATGCGCGCGATGTCATGCAAGAGATCGCGGTGGTGCTTTGGCGGAAACTGGATGACTTATCGAAGACCAGTGATTTTCGACCATGGGCTTTCGCCGTCGCAAGGTTTGAGGTTCTGGCTTGGCGACGAGATAAGGCTCGTGATCGTCACGTTTTTGGAGAGGAAGCGATCGCCTTGCTTTCCGATCAAGCGGAACAAATGGGTGGTCGGCTCGACGCGCAGCAGGATGCTTTGGAGGAATGTCTTCAAAAGCTTCCCGCCGAGCAACGCGTGCTGGTAAATGCTGCTTATCTTTCCGGAGCTCGCATCGACGATTTAGCTCAGAAGAGCGGGCGATCGGCGATGTCGCTTTATAAAGCCCTCCATCGCATCCGACTGGCCCTCGTCGATTGCACTCGCGGCGTGCTTGCAAGAGAGGTGCCATCGTGATGGCGAACGAACCGCGTTTGGAATTGCTCAAGCGTTACGTCGATGGCGTTGCTTCTCCGAAGGAGGTTGTTTTGCTCGAACAGGCTATCAAAGAAGATAGCGCATTTCGAATTATGGTCGTCGAATACATGCACATCGATAGCGCATTGGAGGCCATGTCGGTAGCCGAAGATTCCACGTTCGATCTCCATGCATTTATTCCGAATGCCCCGGTGACCAGTGCACGATCGCGACGGTTACGATCGCCCATTTCTTGGCTCGTTGCCACTGCTGTAACCGCAGCCGCTGCATTCGCGTTGCTTACGTGGTGGAATGTACCGAAAGATCGTGGTGTACGCATGCAGGTGATGGAAAGCACGAGTCGTTCGCTTCAAGCCGATACGCAAATTCGAATCCACTCGCTGCAACTTGCAGAAGGCGAGGTGCGCTTGAAGCTGGCATCGGATGTAGTCGTGAGAGTTTCATCGCCATCCAAGTTGCAGTTCTTAAACACAATGCATCTATCGGTTTTATACGGCAAGGTGACGGCAGATGTAGGCGAACATGGTAAGGGTTTCATCATCGATACGCCGAACACACGGGTGGTCGACTTAGGAACGCGTTTTGGAGTCGACGCGCGGGGCGATGGCTCGACGGACGTTGTCGTGTTTTCGGGTGTAGTAGAGCTTCATGAACTCGGTGCGAACACGAATTCAACACCGATCATTCGATTGGAGCAGGGCCAAGCTGTCAGTTTGCGCGAGCAACGTCAACTGGCTCGCATCGATAGTATTATCGGCAGTGCCAATCCAGAGGAATGGTCTAGAGGCGACGTCTCCAGTCAAGGCCTTATCACCAGCGTGACAGACAATGTCGCCGGCGAAGCGGATTGGTTCTTTCATCGCATTCAACCCAATGCGTTGCGGCCAGGTGCCTTCGTACATGTCGATAGACCGCATACATGGGAGGCTGTTCAAGGCGAAGACTTCCCGTCATCTCTTTTAGACGCCGACCTCGTGCAAACTTTTCGTGGTGCGAGACGAATTCGGCGGTTGGAATTGGAGTTAAGATTTAGTCGACCAGGACTTTTGTACCTGCTCATGCCCGATCGCGGGGAGCGGCCAGATTGGTTGGTGCGAGATTTTATCCCAACGGGCGAGTCCGTGGCGTTACAAGAAAGCTTGGACCGTCCTAAAGTCCGCGAATCCTTCACGGTTTGGAAACGCGAAATCGACCAAGCGGATTATGTGAAACTCGGACCAGCTCCACGCGATGCCAATGGCAATGCAACGATCATGTACGGGATTGCAGCGAAACCTATGCCTTTACAAGGAGTTTTTAAATTCCATGAACAATGAAAGCTTCTCGACGAACGCTTTGACGAAATTTTGGGGATTTCTCATCGCGATGGTATTTCACGCCGCTATCGCTTACGGCTTCGAGGAAGTATCGATTTCAATCCCTCGATTGCTTGAACAACTCGACTCTTCCGACTCGGTTGTCAAGGAGCAGGCGATGCTCGAACTACTTGGGCATGATAACCTGGCGCAGGCTGCGTTTCCCATATTGATCCAGCGTTTGGTTGACGACGAAACGCTCGATGCGAAAATTGCATCTCGAGTACTCTATCTTAAAACTCGCACCGCTGGCGACGTCGAGCAATTGGTAGCAGACTTAGAGTTAGACACGCAGGTCAGAGTGCCAGCAGCGTGGGGATTGAGTCGTATAGGATTGTCGGCAAGTGAGTCGGCTGGGGCAGCTCTCGTCGCTGCCTTAAAGTATCCCGACAAGCACGAGCGCAACTTCGTGGCCGTGGCCTGCATGACGACAGTCATTCCTTCTAAAGAATCGATATTGGTTTTGATCGATATCCTTCGCGACGAAGGTTCCGATCGCTCGGCACAATTGAATTACAAGTATCCGCGCGCGGCCGCAGCAATCGCATTGGGGTTAATCGGCTCAGAGTCCAAAGAGGCTCTCCCGGATTTGCTTCGTTTCCTTGATGAACATGACCCATGGGAATGCCAACGAGCAGCCGCCTGCTATGCCTTGGGCGGTATCGGTGAGGATTCTGCCCAGCCGATGCTCATACGCGCCTTGCGCGACGAAAGTCCGCTCGTACAGACTCATGCCGCGATCGCGTTAGATCGTCTCAATGCTGCAATAGAAATAAATTACGACGTTGTTGCATTGACGCGCACGTTGTCGAGCAACCCCAGTCGAGTCAATTCCAAGGTGCTTAGGGGCCTGCGCAAATTAGGTACGGTTGTCGGTAACGATCAGCCAATACGTCGGAAAGGGGCTGATCGAAGTTCAGGCCGCGTCGCACTCCCTGTGCATGAATCTATTTCGTTGGCCCTGGGCTATATTGATTCATTGGAAATACCACCTACGCCAAGAGGGAATTCACAACCGTTGAATCGATCCAAAATGGATAGTTCAACACGGACTTATTTGATGGCTCTCGGGGGTGTGCAACAGGGTATCGCGGCCACCTTGCTCGAATCTCTTGCCCAGAGTGAGCGCGACCCTCGAATGCTGGCCATTCGAAGTCTAGGCAAGCTTGTTCCAACCGCGATGCAAGCGCTTCCTTCCCTAAAATCAGCCGTGGAAGACCCCGACTGGATTGTTCGCCGCGAAGCCTTTTTTTCCATCCGACGCGTTGACGCGGCCGTCAGCAAACCTCATTGAAAAAGGAGATCTCTCGGAGATGAACAAAGTTGTCTTGTTGCTCGTGGCACTCTTGGTGGGTCCTACGTCGTGGATCCACGCAGCTCCACCCAACGTGATATTAATCCTCGCCGATGACTTAGGCTGGGCAGACTTAGGTTGTTATGAAGCTGATTTACACGAAACACCTCACTTAGATCGATTGTCGAGTGAGGGGGTGCGTTTCACGCAAGCGTATGCCATGTCCGTCTGCTCGCCAACGCGCGCGATGCTGCTTACCGGACGACATGCGGCCCGTCTCGGCATCACGGTCTGGATCGAGGCATCGCTTCAGCAGAACAAGAACCAAAAGCTTCTCGATGCAAGTTCGCTTCACGATCTACCTCATACGGAAACTACATTGGCCACACGATTGCGAGATGCGGGTTACTTTACCGCCTTAGTCGGCAAATGGCATTTGGGAGACGCCAGACATTTTCCCGAGACGCATGGTTTCGATGTGAACATCGGCGGCAACCATTGGGGCGCTCCACAAACTTTTTGGTGGCCTTATCGTGGCAGCGGTCAGTTCGGAAATGAATATCGCTACGTGCCACACCTCGAATATGGAAAACCAGGCGAGTACCTTACTGACCGATTGACCGACGAGGCGTTGCATGTAATGGATCACGCTAAAGCCAATCATCAACCCTTCTTTCTGTACCTCGCTCATCACGCGCCGCATACGCCTATCGAAGGAAAACCGGACTACGTGAAGCATTTTACATCCAAGATCCGCCCTGAGTTTCACCATCAGAACCCAGTTTACGCGGCGATGGTCAAATCTCTCGACGATAGCGTTGGCAGCGTGTTGACTCATCTGCGTGAACAAAACCTTGAAGAGAATACGATCGTGATCTTTACAAGTGATAACGGTGGCTATATCGGCGTGGACCGTAAAGCCGGCCAGACAATTCCAGTCACGAATAATGCCCCGCTTCGATCTGGAAAAGGTTCGCTTTACGAAGGAGGTATTCGAGTACCCCTGCTGGTGCGATGGCCGGGAGTGACGCCAAGCGGTAAAGTGTGTTCGGAAGCTGTGTCGTTGGCTGATTTTTTTCCGACGCTTACCAATGCGACCGTAAAATCACCTAACAACATCGCAATGGATGGATTGGATATTGCGGCTTTGTTGAAACATCCGGACGCGAAGCTCGATCGAGATGGTTTGTTCTTTCACTACCCGCACTATTACGCAACAACGACGCCGGCCAGCGCGGTGCGAACCGGCGACTGGAAGCTTATCGAATATTTCGAAGACGGGCGGGTAGAGCTGTTTAACTTGAAAACCGACCCAGGCGAACAAAACGATTTAGCTGAAAGCGAACCCAAGCGTGTAGCGGAATTACGAATGCAACTTGACCGATGGCGCAGCGATATTGCGGCCAAATTGCCTCAAGTAAATCCAAATTTTAAGCGTAAGCAGAAGTAGTGAAGTCATTTCAAGATGATCAAATACTCAATGCCATCAAGAATGATGAAGCTCAGCGAAAAGCATTTTATCGTTAACCAACTCATCCAAGTTAAAACAAGGTTAAAACTATGAAACCCCAGCCAATTCTTGCGTGCGACATAATGGATCGAGCAAAGATACCATCAATCAACCGTATCGTGTTCAAGCTTTGCAGCGCGATGCTTGTACTGATGGCTTCCGTCAGCGTCGATGCTCAGGATAAGACGGTGACCATAGACGAAAGACTGCAGCAACTGTTTAAGAAATTTCCAGAAGCTGACGCGAACGGCGATGGTGTGTTGACAGATCGCGAAGCCCGAGCCTACAAACAAAAATCGGCCAAGAAAACGGACGCAGACGATTCAACGAAGTCTCGCGACGTGAAGTTGCTGAAACCAACGCATACCGATGTTGCGTATGGTCCGCACGAGCGTAACATACTTGATTTTTGGCAAGCTTCATCGAACCATCCGACACCTGTCTTGATCTTCTTTCACGGAGGTTCGTTCAAAGGGGGCGACAAGGCAATGTTGCAAGATCGATCGATCTTAAAGGAGTGTATTGAAGCTGGCATCTCGGCGGTCTCCGTTAACTATCGTTTTAGCACGGATGCGGCGTTCCCCGCTCCGATGCATGATGGCGCTCGGGCTGTCCAATTTGTTCGATCGAAAGCAAAGGAATGGAACGTCGATTCCGATCTCATCGCGGTGAGCGGGAGTTCTGCCGGCGCTACGCTTGCGCTTTGGATTGCTCTGCACGATGATTTGGCGGATACCAAAAGCGAGGATCCAATCGCTCGATTTTCGACGCGCGTGAAATGCGCCAGTCCACACAGCGGTACCGCCGGGCTCGAACCTGAATACTTTCAAACGCATGCTGGTGTTACCAAATTGGGAGCAGCGCTTTGGCAACTGTTTGGCGCAAGTTCTCAGATCGAATTTGCGTCACCTGCGAAGCGACCGCTTCTGCGAGAAGCCTCGCCGCTGCTTCACGCAACCAGCGATGATCCTCCGTTGTTTCTAACCTACGCTGGCAATCCCGCCGAAGCACCGTTCGCCGCTGATTCGGTCCAGCGAGCTTGGATTCATCACGTCAGTCTCGGTCTGCCGTTGAAGGCGAAATACGATTCTTTAGGCTGTGAATGTACCATCCATCATCAAGCAAATCCTGCGAAGAAAGATGCAGAGATAGAGTTTCTGAAAAAGCACTTGTTGAGTCAACGTCGCGTCGAATTGGAGCCAGTAACCTACAAACATAACACCGACCGCGATCTCTTGATGACCATTACCAAACCTTCGGGCTGGTCGAAGTCAGACTATCGGCCAGCGATCATCTTCTTCTACAACGGCGGTTGGAAAGAGCCTGGAGCGACAAAGCCGCAGTTCGAGGAACAAGCCCGCTATTTTGCTGCTCGCGGCATGCTTGTTGGTCAGGCCGATTATCACGAGAAAAGCAAGGATGGCCCCACATCAGCGAAATGCGTTGAGGATATCTTCAGCGGCATCCGTTGGCTCCGCAGTCACGCCGTCGAGCTTGGGATTGATCCCAATCGCGTCACGGCCGTTGGTGGTTCAGGAAGCATTCATCTTCCAGCCGCCGCCCTGCATGTCGCCGAATTGCAGAGTGCAGATGAGGACACGTCGATCGATCCGTTGCCACGTGCTATGTTTCTTTTCAATCCTGACCCAGATGTGCTCGATGCATCGATGATGCGCAAGCTGACCGAGAGTCACGCGACAAACCCGAAGAGCAATCCGCCGCCGATGGTCGTTTATTATGGTTCACGAGATGCGGTAGCCTCGTCTCTCGATACGTTTGTTGAACAAGCCAAACAAGCCGGGCTGCCTATCGAAAACTTTATTGGTGCCGGAGGCGTGCATGGTTTCTTCAAATTCAGTCCAGGACTGGAACAGACCGTAAAACATATGGACGATCGACTATGTCAGATGGGCTTGCTCGACAGAGAGCCAACAGCGGATTTGCCGCACAAGATAGCTCCGGCTGATTATGAGGATCGCATTCTCGAAACTCAACAGCGGTGGCTCGAGCGGCATCACGAAATCGCCAGCTCTCGCCAACCGAAATCTACTCCGAAACAAGACCTTGGCAATCTGGAAAAACAAAGCGAGGTAGCGCCGCAACTTCCGCCGTCTTTCACTGCGAACGATAGTTCCAGTAATACGTTACCACCCACAAGTCACATCTATCAAGTTTTTGGCGAGCGAAAACTTCAAATTGCCATGCATTATCCAGCGGATTGGAAATCGACCGACCAACGAACCGCGATCCTGTTTTTCTCAGGTTCACATAAAGTGCAAGCGAACAAAGAGGGTGAGCTTCCGCCATTGGCCGCAGAACGTGAACGACTTGGATTGACCGTTGTCAATCAAGGGCCGGGTGGAGAGCAGCACGTTTCGATTTGCGATGCCATTGCGAAACAAGGTTACGTTTGTATGAGGGTCGAGTATCGCACGCGCGGAAAAGATGGCGTACTGCCTGGAGTAGACATTGCAGACGCGGTCAGCGCTATTCGATGGGTCCGTGGCCACACCGCGTCACTTGGCGTTGCATCCGATCGCATCGTGGCCGCTGGCGGTTCTTCGGGTGGCTATCTCGCAGCGAGTCTCTTTGCATTCGAGAGTCGCTTCCCGACTGCGGGCGATCCCTCGATATCGGCACGCCCGAATGCGATACTCCTTTACTCGCCGCTGATCGACTGGCTCGAAGTGGGAAGCATGTCGGAAAACTTTCTAGTCGTGCTCAACGGCGACCGGGAACTCGGTGCAAGAATATCTCCCGCGCGACATTGGAAACAAGACTGCCCTCCAACCCTCGTGATGGTCGGAAGCGAGGAGCCGCCATTCAAAACTGTCGAGGCGTTTGCTGAGAAATGGAAAGCGGCAGGTGCGCCGATGGAACTTTTCGTCGCGGAAGGCGGTGAACACGGTTTTTTCGGCAAACCCGCCTGGTTAGACAAGACCATTGTGCGAACCGAAGCATTTCTTCGAGAAAACCATCTTTCAGCGAGCGAAGCGTCCGCAAAAACTTCGTCTAACACGCCGCCCGGTGACAAACAAGTCTACAAAACAATAGGCGAACGAAAGCTTTCGCTTTCCTTGCACTTCCCGTCTGATTGGAAGTTCGCTGATAAACGACCGGCTATCGTTTTTTGGGGTGGTGGAGGATTCAATCCGACTAAGGGAGACACACTTGGTATCGAGGTTGCGAACGCGGGTCCAGGCCAGGCTTTCAAAGAAGAGGCCGAGCATTTTGCAAAGCTTGGATTGGTCAGCATCCGCGTAGAATATCGAAAGCGCAAAATAGACAACGTGCTTCCCGATAAGGCAGTCGAAGATGCAAAGAGCGCGATGCGATGGGTGCGATCCAATGCCGAGAGATTGGGCATCGATCCAAATCGTATCGTCGCCTGCGGAGGATCATCGGGTGGGCACTTGGCCGCCAGCGTTGCGACCTTGGCAGAATTCGATTCCGCCGACGATGACCTGCGTTTCTCCGCGAAGCCCAATGCCATGATGCTTCATTTTCCACTCCTCGATTTTCTCGAAGGCGGTACGCGATCGATGCCGTTCCTCGATGCGCTCGATGGAGATAGAGATTTGGGAGAACGATTGTCACCTGCTCGGCACTGGAACAAAGATTTGCCACCGACGCTAGTCCTCATCGGTACCCAAGATCCGATGTACGAATATCTAAAAAGCTTTGCGGAAAAATGGCAGGCGACAGGCAGCAATCTTACGCTGTTTGTCGGCGAGGGAGGCGGTCATGGATTCTCGACGACTCCAGCATGGCGTGAACGTTCGATGGCGTGCATGGAAGATTTTTTACGTAAAGTCGGTTGTTTCGAATCGAATCCAACAACGAAAACGAAGGCTACCGCTGACGAGACTGCGGTTGACCTTGAAACGCCTTCGATCAAGGAAAGGTTGGAAACCATGTTGAAGAAAACACCTGAGGCCGATGTGAATAGGGACGGTGTGCTCACGATGGAGGAAGCCATGGCATTCAAGATGCAATCGAGGAAACCGAAGGCCGCGCCCAGCCAAGAAGCCATCCCTACGGAAATCCAGAGCGTTGAAAAAAATCCGGCAAGTTCTCACGGGCTGCTTCCGTCTCGCGATTGGGATACGAATAAGGACGGAAAGATAAGCAAGGAAGAATTTAAGGCCCCGGCAAAGCTGTTTGAGAACATGGACGTCGATTCCGATGGATTCCTGGCCGACAAGGAACTCAACAAGCTTGATAGCCAGCTGAATCTTGACAAAACCGGCGATACGACGTGGGTCGTTCCCCCCGAAAGTGACTATCACGGTGTTAGCCACCATACCTACGTGAGCGAATCGATGAAGACCAAGGTCGGATACAACATCTATTTGCCGGATGACTATGCGACATCTGAGAAACGCTACCCAGTTATCTATCACTTGCATGGCTCGGGTGGAAATGAGTCCGTTCAAATTGACCAAAGTGTGGTCTACCACAAAGCGATTCAACAAAAGAAACTTACACCGGTAATCATCGTCTTCGTGAATGGCGGGCGACGTTCGTATTATTCCGATAGTGCCGATGGAAAGATTCTTTCAGAAACGACGATCATCAAGGAATTGATTCCTTACATCGACAGTACCTATCGGACGATTCCGGAAAAAGCATGTCGAGTATTGCACGGATTCTCGATGGGCGGCTTCGGTACCGTTAAGCTCGGTATGAAGTATCCCGATCTCTTCTGTGCGGCATTGTCTTTTAGCGGCGGTATGGCTTCGCCAGACAGCGTTCACATGGAATTCCTCAAACACATTCTGGGCAATAACGAGTCTTCGCTCAAAGAAAACAATCCGGCAGATATCGCAATCGCAAATAAGGACTTGTTAAAGGATCAAACGATTTGGCTTTTTGCCGGATCGCGGGATGTCTGGTTAGAAGACAGCCAATGGGCACATGAATTCTTGGAGTCTCATGGCATCGTCCATCGCTTTGAGATTTCTAAAGATACCGGTCACGCTTTGAAACGGCATTTTGAATTTTTCGGAGACGAGATTTATCGAATGCTCGGGAAACACTTTGCGACCAGCAAAAGTTTTCAATCGCAATCGAGAGGTGAGTAACCATTTGGCTAACCAACAGATCCGCCAAGAAGAAATTTTCGCCATTGCCACCGCCTGTGTCGAGCCCCGCTCGCTCTACCGCCCACGCAATCCTCAGGCCTCCGACCTGTGGCGTTTGCTCGGGCGCGACGATGTGGTGCCCGGCATGATCGTGGCGATTCAGACGCATGGCCAACTCCTGCACTGGCATCCACACCTCCTTGTACTGATCACCTGCGGCGCGTTTACACCCGAGGGCGATTTTCTGGAGCTGCCCGAGTTCGACATGGAGCGACTGTTGGTGGCTTGGCAGGAAGCGGTCTTCGAGCTGTACCTGGCCGAGAAGCAGGCTTGCCGCGATTTTCCCGATCCGAAAGGAGACGGCCTGCGAGCGGGAGTGCCGCGGAACTTCCAGATCCTCTCGCCGCTGGATTTTCTGGCTGAGTTCATACAGCACATTCCACCCAAGGGCTCGCAGTTGATTCGCTACTATGGTTGGTACTCGAACAAGTCGCGCGGGATGCGGAAGAAGGCGGAAGCGGCCGAGCCATCGAGTGAGGAGCCCACCACTTCTCGCAGCAGCCAGTCGTGGGCAATGTTGATCAAGCGAGTCTATGAAATGGACCCCTTGTGCTGACTGACCTACGTCGACACCGACACCTTCCTGGAGAACTTCTGATCATGCCCGGTTCGGATCGGCACGGAGACGATGCGCACCCGCTATGGGATCGACCCGTGTTTTGCGTGCATCGAAGTGCATTTTGTTCTCAGGCAGATCTCGTTTGGTCGACCATCGGAAAATGCGTTAAGGGATCCCCCCTGGTAGACTCAGGGGAATCAAATTTCCTATCAGTTAATTGTGCGAGACTTTAGCGAACTCGGAGCCGGAGACTGCTTCAGTTGGTTTTCGTTCCCCGGTGGCCACGCTTTCCCGGGCGTGACTCGACGGCAGACCTTTGCGTGGCTCGACCGATGGCTTGGG
>Ga0163150_10008498_pt1 | contig 11673 bp, 9 predicted proteins | sample OliLakLV19P2IB_FD_148628 | JGI IMG/M metagenome (GOLD analysis project Ga0163150, IMG submission 148628) | Freshwater microbial mat bacterial communities from Lake Vanda, McMurdo Dry Valleys, Antarctica - Oligotrophic Lake LV.19.P2.IB | ecosystem: Environmental > Aquatic > Freshwater > Lake >...
AAATACATGTTTTTGGAATTTGCCATCAATCCAAAGCTCTGCTCTACCTATACCATCGGGATACGTAGTGTCAACCTCTGCATCATATAGGCTGGTTACTGTCGTAATTTTTGAAGTACTATATTTGATTCCGAGGACTCCCGCTGTTGCTTCGACAACATTTCCACCTTTTATTCTCAGAATTATTCTCGTTGTTTTTTGCAATGCTCCTGTCGTCAGGATGCCTAGCGTTGGTTGTGTTGGCCCAGGGATATTTGCTTCTACTCTCTTAATCGTCGGTGGACTATCTTCCAAGCGAACTCCACTGAATGTATCATTACTAATTCCACTTGGATTTCTCTTGAATAGTGGTAGCTCTGGAATTTCTGATGATATTAAAATTCGTGGTGATGCTCCATCAAGCCCTGAATATTCAATGCTTTCAATGGTAGTATTGATCGTGTAATTCACGCCTGGATCTGCAACTTTTTTGTGATCGTTAACCACACCAACCATTTTTCCTAGCTTCATCCATGATGGAACTGTAAATCCATCAATTGGTGTTTCTAATTTGAAACTCTTTTTCTCCCTGAACCCCCAATCTGCTGCTTCTCTTCCACGTTTTTCTATGGTTGGGAAATCATTCCTCGTGAATGTTCCACCGCTAACAGATGGTAATCGTGCGAGAATTGACGTTCCTGTGTCCGTATATTGGAAGCCAAAAACAGTCCCATCAGCAACCCAATTCACTTGCAATGATGGATCTTCAATTATTTTAATCCGTTGAACTGGTACATCAACAGCAGCAACCTGACGTGTGATAGCTACTTCAGCAAATTGATCTGAATATGCAGCCACAGTAAATACCAGTCTCTGCCAGTTTCCTGTAAGATATGATCCGCCTGCCTCATTTGGATCACGATCCGTGGTTAATCCGTCCCAATTACTGTCGGTGAATGGATACAGATCTGATCCAACTGTAAATAGAGCTTCATCATCGCGTGCTAAAACTTCTGGATACGGTAGACGGAAACTTAATCCGTCATGATGATGAATTAATTGTCCTGTATCTGAGCCTAAGTAATTTGCTGTGGCATCCAGCCAGAATACTCTATCAGCCATCTTCGTTATCAAATACACTGCTGGTTTTACATATACTTTATTATCTGTTACGCCTAAAGCATAATTCACAGTATTGACGATATGGCGATCTTCCAAAGGAATTTTATCAACAAATTGCAAAGCCATTTGATTTGGTGTTGCATGATTGCCAGGAACCACAGCAACATCAAATTGTGCTTGTGGCTCTGCAAAATATGGACTCCCTGCGGATGCTTGTGTTTTCATTAATGGAAAGAAAGCAAATTTGGTTTGGGTGGAGCCGTGTATTTCTCCAGGCTTAATCGTTCGCTGCATGTAGCATCCATCAGCTACATCATCTGATTTGAATTTGAATCGTGTATAGACATCTTTCAAAAATCTTTGACGATAACCTTGACTAATTAATGGATTATCTGAATCGCCTTCCTTGAATGCATTTTCTTGGTCTGTCGTCCAATATTTTTCTAGGGTATCTCCACCCTCGGCAGTAAACGTAGATAATGAACCACCAATCAAATATTTACTTCCTCTATAGATTAATCTATCAATCCGATCCTCAACACCAGTAATAGTAAAATCTGCTGTAGGTAGCGTTGCAAAATCGATATCATTTGTTGATTGCGCACCAACGCCACCAATTGCTGTGGTTGCTTTTGACACGATAGTTATCGTCAGACTTGACAATGATTGCGTTGGATCAACCCACCACGTTGCAGGTTCTGGCAATAGATCATCCATCATTTTTGTGAAAGATTCACCGTGATAACTTGGGAAAGATTGCAAATCATAATCATCGAGCAATCCCCAACCTGTGGGAAATGTAAAATCTAAATTTGGCTTATCGACTAAATCACCTAAATATTTGATAACTTCTTTTCTATTCCAGCATTTTTCCGTATCTGAAAATGGAGTACCGAAACGAGTTTTATCAAAGTCTGAAATTCTAAACGTATTTTCCCCAAACCCAGCATCATGCTTGTTCCCATAATATTTATTTTCTAGTACTGGATTGAATGTTGGTGGTGAACTTAACACATTTCCCGCTGAATCTCTGTGACCCAGCAGCGGCTGTGATTGCAGGAAAAAACCAATCTCACCAGCTACTACCATGCCTTCGTCGTCGTATTCGCCTTTTACTTTTTTACTCACGACTGATTGAATGAATCCAAAAAATTTGATATTGCTTGGGCCTTCACTTGTTCCATCGGTAATCTTAACCCACATTCCTTCCAGCGGAACATCGCTCCAAGTCTGTGGAGTGTTCAGCCACGTTTTTCGTGTGACGCGAAATGTTGCTTGGCCCATTCCTTTTGGCATCACACGGAAACTAGTAGGAATCATTCTGCGAGCGCGTGTAAATCCGCTTTCTGGTTGATTTGAAATCCATGTAATAAATCGTTGACTCATGGATCAACTCCTGTAGTATTATTATCACTCATTCCAATAATTGAATAGGTTACTGCTAGTGGATATGTGACCCCAGCGAAGCTATAGCTTCCTTGACGAATGTCTTCGCTAACTTTATAAAAATAAACTGGTGTAAATGCTAATCCATTATCGAGGGTGATTGTTAAGCGTGTGCCAACGGTTGCTTTCATCGCGGTGACGTGTGCAGTTGCTAGCTCTTGTGTCAAAAAATATATTCGTGCGGTGGCTCCCCATGGCTCTGATGACGTGTTCAAAACTTGGAAAATAATCGTATCGTCACCAAATCGGATAATAGGTTCAACTTGATTATATGCTTTATTTGGTGTGCCAATAAACGAAAAAACATCTATAGTCGATGGAGTGGCTGTATGGACTGTGATTGTATTCATTTTATGTTTCCTAATTTTGAATGCATGGTCATTTGCGAAGATAATGTTTCTTTGCGAATGTCCATATGTGATGCCGCTTGAAGTACGAATTCTTCTAATTCTTCGTTAATATCGCGCGCTGTATTCCATGCTTCGTTACTGACCGCTTTATTTAATGGCCGTGGTTTCTGCGCTACCATTAATCCTCTATAGCCCTTTTTTGGCATGGTCAGCGGTACTGGCAATTCTATTTTCCGTGTTGGTAGTGGTGGTAGTGCAATTTGTTGTTGTAATAATCGTGCCTGTGGGCCACTCCCACTAAAAAATGATGGTGATTCTCCTGCTGTTGCTCCACGTCTTCCTGCACTCCGACTCACATTCATTCTTCCTCGCCCAACAGCTAAACTACCTACAGCCCCAGCTAAAGCGAACACACTATTTGCAGAACTAGCTGATTGACTGTCTTGATTTCTCATTGAATTAATTGATTGATTTAATTGGTCAACCTTAGAATCTAATGCAGAAATATCAGCTTTCAAACTTTGCCGTAAATCCCCAACAATTTGTCCATCAAGTTCAATCGTGATATTATGGATTTCCATTTTTTAGTTCCTGTAAATGTCGTGATGCATTTTGCTAAATAATTCATCTAATTTTTTAAGTTCTGGTTCCATTTGTTTTATGCGCGCTACAGCAGATTTCAATTGTGCTGCACTCTCAACACTTTCATTTCCACCGAATGGATTATTCCAATTATCTGGATAATCGAACACCCATGAACTCCGTGTTGGATTTAATTCTGCTCTGCTGACTGCTCCACCCACTGCGGAACCAACCATACCACCTACTATATTTCCTGTCATGCCTCCCACGAATGCTCCTGCTGGACCAGCAGCACCACCTAATATAGTTCCACCCAGCGCAAACCCAGCTTGAATTACACCACCAACAAATGAACCTGTTTTTGTTTGTTCTTCGCTACTAGATCTTCCTGATAGTGTAGATCCTAATTGACCAATCGTAGCACCGGCTGCGCCACCAAATAACGTCTTCAAATTTCCACCAACACTATTAATCTTGCTGCTGACGCGCAACACATCTGAATATTCAGTCTTCAAATTGCGTAATGATCCACCAACTGAATCAATATCAGCTATCGTAGCAGCTTTCCCGATCACTTGAAGAGTGTTTTTTAAATCCATGGGATAACCTCATCATCTATTTATGTGTTTTGATAGTATAACTTGGAACCTTTCCGGATGCGGACATCCAATCCAATATATTATAAAATTCACAAGGTGTTAATTGATAACCCCTGAAATCGTCTAAAGCGGCTAAGGCTATAACTGCTCTTCTTGAGCTAAAAAAGGTTCATCGACTCCGAATGCGGCATAGAGTATTTTTTGAAAATCACTCAAACATGTTATAGGAGCCCACCAATTTAATAAAACTAATGGAATATTATAACTTGCCAGCAACGATAACATTATTACTTTTGTTATTGCTGGATCGCTCCATGCTACTGCTTCTTTATTGATTTCTTGGCGAAGATAAAGCTTAAAAGCTTCCTGCCCATATTCAGTCTGATACTGATCTGCTGATTCGTTGATTGAGCCATCCAAGCTAAAGATGAATTTTCTAGGTTCGGCAACGCCTGGAATAATATGCAATACAGTACCATCAGCCAAGGTAACTCCAATTCTTTGAACATCTTTTCTTTTGGATAAATGTTCTGCTGGATTGAATGACATTGGCGGATAAAATAATCCATCGTCACATGGGATAGGATCACCATATTTCAACACTGCTGCATTTTTTCTGACGATTGTTCCAGAATCTCCGCGCATCGCTGGAATGTAGATATAGCCTGGATATGTTTTTTTAAACCACTCTAAATTTTCTAGAGCATCGCGTTCAATTTTAAATTGCCACATGTGCAAATCCTTATGAGTAGATTATTGGGCTAACGCCTGTTGCGTTGGTTGCCTCTAGCGTAACTTCGACGGTGGAAGCGCCTGCATGAGGAACTCCTGACCGTGATGATGTAATCACACATGATGCTAGCGTTGCTGTGTATTTAGTAACTGAGACGGTGTCACCATCTGAGCGTTTAATCATCTTCAAAACTAATGCACCAGACACACCCACACGCCAATTTGCACCATTCAACTGACCATTATCGCTCATTCTTAGAGTTATGATTGTCTTGATCATGTCAACGTGAGTGGCATTAGCTGTCCGCACACCTTGTGATCCTACGGAAAAACTATCACCAGTTTCATTAATTGCAAAATCCATTAAACTGTCAATATCTACAGCCTTCCACGTAGATTCGCCTGATGCTGTTCTATCTAAAATATAATTTGAAGTGGTCATGTGTATCTCCGTTGTGGTGTATTTATGCTTTTTTTCGTGTTTTTATTCTAGCTTTTCTAATTCGTGTTAATTCACGTTTTAAAACTTTTTCCATTTCGCGGTAATCTGCTGCATTCGGATCTATGAAATTTCGTCCTGCTGCCAATTGATAACGTCCATATTCAGGAATATTAAATCTTACCCTCACTCGATCACCTTCGCGGGTCACTCTTCCTGCGCGCATGCGATCCCGTAATCTCCCAGAAAGAACCAAGACAGGAAGGTTACCAAAATTTTTGAATTTCCACTTCCTGTACTCGGGAGAAAGTGGAGTGTATTTATATCTTGCCAAGTTGCCTGGAATAAAATGCCGAATAATAATTACGTCAATGTAATATTGAATTGCTGCAATTTGAGCTTGAATTAAATCTCGTTCAAAGGTGTTCAATGCTGCTATCGTATTGTCTAAATCTGAGAATGTTCGTGAAGGTCTAAATCGTGACATTATGTTCGTAAAATCCTAATAGGGACAAGCATACCAGGGGTAGACCATGGAGCCTTTAACCATTTTAACGCTTTTAATTCTGGTGGAACCCATGTATCCGTCAATAAATCCAAACCTTCTTTACTTTCTTCGCAGAAATTGGTAACGGCAGACCATTGATTTTCACCTTGGGCATAAAGACTGAAACCAAGCTTGCAACATACGGTATCGCGTAGGAGCGAAGATAAGCTTGGAACGTTCAACGTTGTTTGATCGACATCAAAAGAGAAATAAATGAATTGATTTTCTGGATCGAATGTCGCGGCTGTGCTGCCAACATACGTAGAACCACTGAGCCCAACGGTAAATGAAACTGCATAACTATCTGGGATGGTCACTGTTGGACAATCATCATCATGATTTTTTGACATGATATACGCTTTATTATTTGTTGATGTCAACAGAGGATTAAATGGAAAATCCCATTTCGTGTCTGCACCATCTGTTCGGGTTTGTGCCTGGACATATGGCAAAAATGATAACAGACGAATTGTCCTAGCGCCGAGGCGACTGGTTATTTTATTTAGTGACAGTTCCATTTCTCTTGTGATTCTAGCCTCGCCAAAATCATCACCACCATCAAAGTCAGAAAAATCTGTACCGATGTATGCGTTTTTGATATCGTCTGTAGTAAGCCCAAAATTATTGTATGCCATTTTTGTTAAGTCCCGTATGTATTAGTATAGGTGAGTTCGACTGAAAATTCTAAATCAACATAAGAGCCAATCGGTGAAACTTGAAGCTGTCCGATTTGGCTATCACCATTGGACAAGACAAATTCTTTTCTAATCAGTCTTAAAAATGTTCCTGCCAATCCATAAGCTAGTGGCTGTGTGTCCCCCTGCTCGACTGAGCTATGACATTTGCTGGCGACATGGATGCGAACACTTGCTGTGGCTGTGTGGGTGCCACCACCATCACGGTCAGTAGCTGCTAGCAGTGATGGACCAATTGATATTTCCAAGTATGGCAAGCGTCCACGATTCCTTCCTTTGATGTATTGTCCAACACCCCAAAAAACATGCATTTGTGACCATTTTAATAATTCCACATCGGCAGCATCTGCCATATCAGTAGATCTGCCATACTCTAGCAATAATTCCTTCACGCGATTATATGATTTCATTTTGATCCCCTGCTAATTTCAAGTAATGTTTTCACATCTGATCGCACTTCATCCAATGTTTTTCCTTGACTTTGAATTTGGAATTCAAGACGCTCTAGGCGAATTGATTGTGTTTGAATTTGACTAGTTTGCTCACGATTGACGATATCCCCTGCATCTATCCGAGAGACATCACCATTTCTAACGAAAGCTAAAGCTGCAAAAATACAACCAGCGATTGTGGATAAAGTTAAAATGACTGGTGATGATTCGCGTATGGTTGGCATTTTAGTTTTCCGCTGGAGTTATCGTATATTTATCTATTTTTTTAAATAATAGTTATGTTAATTTTTCAATATTCCATTATGTTAAAGCTATTGTTTTGATCCAGCCGCCGTCATAAATGCAAATTTTATTGTTTGTTGTGTCAAATACAATTGCAACTCTACCGGTCTTCGTGGTCGGAATTCCTGTAGGATTGCCTGCACATGTGGGAATGTATAAAAAGCCATCTGTGGCAGTTGTATCTAGGGCTCCGGTCCCAATTGTGACATTTTGCGCAATATCCATGGTTATGCATGGGGTTGCCAGCGTGTATAGTACCAGATTTGCATTGCCTCCAGAAGAAGAGGTACCAATGCAAAAATTATTAACTGTATTCCCACCAGATTCAATAATCACTGATTTTGCATTAGGGACACCAAAAATATTTTCCCCAGCGTCCCCAGACGCCTGTACAACCATCGTTATTGATTTATTGTTAGAGTTTTTAATTTCAAACGATTGATATTCTGCATCAATGCCCCGCAATGTAACCGTCTGATATGATGATACGTTCGACCTGAAAACTTCTAAAATACCAACACCACCAGCAGCCATTGTAACCGTGTCAGCAGTCGGAGAATATAATCCTGTGTTCGTGTCTCCAGTAAATGAATATGTTGGCGCAGAACTACTGCCAATTGGTCCATACAAAGGGAAGGTTACGCTGCTGGCTGATATAGCTGCGATCTGGGAAGCTTGACTTACATTATTTCCAGATATAGCTGCAATTTGAGTTGCTTGGTTTGCATTTAATGACGTGATCGTAATATTATTTGCTGATATAGCTGTGATCTGGGAAGATTGACTTACATTATTTCCAGATATAGCTGCAATTTGAGTTGCTTGGTTTGCATTTAATGACGTGATCGTAATATTATTTGCTGATAGTGCTGCAATTTGTGTTGCTTGATTTGCATCTAATGCATTGTTGTTCGTGATCTGAGTTTGTAGGCCAGCACTAATTGCAGATGTTGTTGTGAGTAGAGTATAGTTATTTAAGCTACCAGAGATACTAGAGATACTAACACCACTATCAAGCAACCTACCGTTCGTATCATGGGTAACTATGTTGCCATTTGTTCCAGAAATTGAAGAAACTGTTAGTGATCCATTAATTCTAAGACTTGAATTATCAAATTCACCATAGATTAATGCATTTGCTGATGTTCCTGCTGTGTTTGCAATATATAGTTTATTTGAACCAGTTTCATTTGATCCTGCACTAAACCCTATAGCTACGTTACCGCTTCCTGTTATGTTGCTTGAAAGTGTGCTCCGACCAGTTGCTGTATTTTGACTTCCCGTTGTGTTGAGTAGGAGCGCACTAGAACCAATTGCTGTATTATCACTTGCTGTATTACTTTGAAGAGAACTAACACCAGTCGCTGTATTATTGGTTCCTGTTGTGTTATTTAAAAGTGAATCCCAACCAGTTGCTGTATTAGCATTTCCTGTTGTGTTATTTAAAAGTGAACCACTACCAATTGCTGTATTAGCATTTCCTGTTGTGTTGTTGAAGAGTGAACTAACACCAGTTGCTGTATTAGTGCTTCCTGTTGTGTTGTTTAATAGTGAACCAACACCAGTTGCTGTATTATTATTTCCTGTTGTGTTGCTGAAGAGTGAACTATCACCAATTGCTGTATTATCAGTTCCTGTTGTGTTGTTGAAGAGTGCATAAACACCAGTTGCTGTATTACTGCTTCCTGATATGTTGTTTAATAGTGAACCAACACCAGTTGCTGTATTTTCAAATCCAGTAGTATTATTTTGAAGCGAATTAGCGCCAATTGCTGTATTATCATTTCCTGTTGTGTTGTTGAAGAGTGCATAAACACCAGTTGCTGTATTTTCAAATCCTATAGTATTATTAGTAAGAGAATAAACGCCAATTGCTGTATTGGTAGTTCCAGTAGTATTACTTTGAAGCGAATTAGCGCCAATTGCTGTATTACTAGCTCCAGTAGTATTATTCTGTAATGCACCTAAGCCAAATCCTTCGTTGTTTGATCCGGTTCCCTTTGGAGAAGAAATTGCTGCATTAAATGTCTTTGCTCCTATGATCGTTTGGGCACCAGAAATATTAACAACGTTTAAAATATTTCCTGCTGATATAGCTGTGATCTGGGAAGATTGACTTAAATTATTTCCAGACATAGCTGTGATCTGGGAAGCTTGGTTTGCATTTAATGCCGTGATCGTAATATTATTTGCTGAGATAGCTGTGATCTGGGAAGCTTGATTTGCATCTAATGCATTGTTGTTCGTGATCTGAGTTTGTAAATTACCTGTTGTGTTTGCAACTGATGACTGCAATGCAAATGCTGTTGAATTTAATCCATCTAATAAATCTGCATCTAATCCAGAACCAGTTCCATCATTATTTGAATGCCAGACTGTATACCCAGAAGTGTTTAAATCTTGAACCGATCCAAACCTAAGTTCTCCACCAGAACTTATTCCGACATATGCAGTTGCCCCAGTATGTGCAATTTTTATATTGCTATTTGAATTGCTATTGGTGCGTATAATTTCCAATGGGGTTGCTGTTGCTGCGCTAATTGAATATGCACCAATTGTGTTGACATTCCCATTTATAAATTGTTGTCCGTCATCTACACCATGCATTACATATGTTGCATTATCGTAAGTGATTTCAGAGCCAGAGGGAGTTGCTGTGTTTAAAGTAAATGTTTCTACTGGATCGCTAAACACACCATGCAATTGAATTACTGCGTCATTTATAGTTGAGGAAGTTGGTACCACTACTGCTACAGTGAAAACTCTAAGTGTTGAATCATACCACAATTCAACTTCACGACTATTGTCTGTGTATTTATCGTATCTAACAACTTGGAATTTATCAGTAAGTCCGTCTGTAGCTTTTTGAAAAAGAACATCAAAGGATGCTGTACCATAGATTGTAGCCATACCAGTTGTCGCAAAGCGATGCAGGGAAACCAATATGTTGCCAACAAAATATGATCCATTTTCGGCCCACTCTAGTTTCCAGTAATCGCTGGCTAACGATGCTTTATAGTATGTTTTAATTTTACTGGCTACTGTGAATTGATCAGATTTAACGTTTCCAAAAGCAACATCACCACTAACGTTTAATGTGCCAGTTAGAGTTCCACCAGTTAATAACAAATAATTAGCATTGGCTGCTGATAGTGCTGCAATTTGCGTTGCTTGATTTGCATCTAATGCATTGTTGTTCGTGATCTGAGTTTGTAGGCCAGCACTGATTGCAGATGTTGTTGTGATCAGAGTAAACGTTGCATTGGCTGCTGATAGTGCTGCAATCTGGGTTGCTTGATTTGCATCTAATGCTGTGTTAGTAATATTACTTGCTGATAATGCTGTGATCTGCGAAGCTTGATTTGCATCTAATGCTGTATTATTTGTAATTTGAGTTTGTAGGCCAGCACTGATTGAAGCAGTGGTTGTGATCAGCGTAAACGTTGAATTAAATGTTGCATCGGCTGCTGATAATGCTGCGATTTGCGTTGCTTGATTTGCATCTAATGCTGTATTATTTGTAATTTGAGTTTGCAAACCAGCACTGATTGAAGCAGTGGTTGTGATCAGCGTAAACGTTGCATTACTTGCTGATAGTGCTGCAATTTGCGTTGCTTGATTTGCATCTAATGCATTGTTGGTAATATTACTTGCTGACAATGCTGCAATTTGTGTTGCTTGATTTGCATCTAATGCATTGTTGTTTGTGATCTGGGTTTGTAGACCAGCACTGATTGCAGATGTTGTTGTGATCAGAGTAAACGTTGCATTACTTGCTGATAGTGCTGCAATTTGTGTTGCTTGGTTTACATTTAATGCTATGATCGTAATATTACTTGCGGATAATGATGTAATTTGTGAAGCTTGGTTTGCATCTAATGCACTGTTGTTTGTGATCTGAGTTTGTAAATTACCAGTAACATTTGCAACTTCAGTTACATATGCAATTTGTTGTTCAGAACCACTAATTCCAGCAAACCAAGAATCAGAAGATTCATTCCAAATAAATATTGCGTTTGGTTGATTTCCACGAACAACCTCTAATCCAGAATCAAGAACAGGAGCCCCAGTTACACCACGATTAAGAGTTATAACGTTATCGCTTATTTGTAAATTCTGAGCATCAATGGTTGTTGTAGTTCCAAGAATAGAAACGTTACCAAAAATAGACACATTACCATTTGCAATTATGTCATTATAGAATGTTTTATTACCAGAGATTGTTTCATTTCCTGTCAAATGAACAAACAACGAATCAGATTGTGGCTTTGTGTAATATCCAGATAATGAATCCGAACTACCGTTTAATGCATTTATTTGAGTTTGTAGACCAGCACTGATTGCAGATGTTGTTGTGATCAGAGTAAACGTTGCATTACTTGCTGATAGTGCTGCAATTTGTGTTGCTTGGTTTACATTTAATGCTATGATCGTAATATTACTTGCGG
>Ga0163150_10008501_pt1 | contig 11670 bp, 9 predicted proteins | sample OliLakLV19P2IB_FD_148628 | JGI IMG/M metagenome (GOLD analysis project Ga0163150, IMG submission 148628) | Freshwater microbial mat bacterial communities from Lake Vanda, McMurdo Dry Valleys, Antarctica - Oligotrophic Lake LV.19.P2.IB | ecosystem: Environmental > Aquatic > Freshwater > Lake >...
CGCCTGGCGATGCTGATGCCGGCAACCAACGCATCGCCGAGCCCCGCACGCTCCCCGTCCAGCTCTTCGCCACCTACGACGCGCAGGTATATTTTACCGACAACGTCAACCTGGTGGACGACACCCAGAACGCGGACTACGCGGTCATCATTGCCCAGACCCTCGCTCTTCGCGCCGACTTCAAATCATTCACCGTGGCGGACAACCTCCTGACCCCGTCCGCCGGCTTCAATTACCAACGCTACTACCACGGTGTGGACTCCAAAGACCACGAATCCCTTAACTTCGATTCCTACAGCGTCCCACTCTCCCTGCGCTACCGTTTTGGCGACAACTGGGAAGCGACCGCCGGCATTACCGGCACCTCGATTTACAACCTCGAAGGCCCGCCCAAATACCACCGCATCTTCCGCTCCTTCTCGCCCTCGCTGTCGCTGCGCAAGCTCATCGAAATCCGTGAAAACCAGATCCTCAGCCTCGGCGCTGGCGCCAGTTATTCGTTCACGAAAGGCGATTCGGATACGGCGATTTTTTTTCGTGAAGATCGCAACGACAAGTCGGATCTCTCGGCCGACATCGCCTACTACTACCTTCGCGGCAAATGGGTCGTAGGCCCCTACGCACGTTTCTCGTTTTCCGACTACAACCACTACCAGGAGGGCGGCTTCGTCGATGTTGATCGTCGCGACCTCACCGGCTCGGTCGGCCTCAGTCTCAGCTACAATCTCACCTCTTGGTCTTCCGCTCGTGTCTTCACCAGCTACGACTGGCGCAACCCCCAAGGCACTTCGACCGTCGACTACAGCTACAAGACAACCAACGCCGGACTCGGCTTGAGCCTGAGCGCGAGCTTCTGATTAGCCCGTCATGGCAGCGGCCGCGTGCGCCAAAAAAAAGAACCGCCCGGAAGCGTGAGCTCCCGGGCGGCGTTATTTACTGGTTTTAACTACGGCTCGCTTTGAACCGCAGGTGCGACGACATCCCTCGACTGAAGACCTCAAAGAGGCGAGCAGTCTGGGCCGGCGTCGCGGCTTCATAGGGTTTACGATAAACGGACTGGACCGGCTTGGCTGCCCGTGCCTTGTGCTTCTCAAGGAAGCCCGAGGGAGCAAACGAACCGGGAACGCTTAACGGAACCGTGTCTGTTGTATTATTCATGGTCAGGTGGAGGCACCGGACGGTTACCGCCCGATTCCTCCTGGCTGACCACAAGCTTTGCAAAGAACACGACCAGCTAAGCGGCTAACCGCCAAACGTCAACCACCCGAGCCATTTGCGCGTAATCGTAACGTTTTATTCAACGGCAAAGTAGACGCGGCATCTGGCCGTGTCATACCAGACGCCGAAAGGATTTGGGCTTTACGCAGCGGGGAGCGCCAGCCACCCGTGCTCAGAATCAGGTCGCTAGCGCTCCCCGCTACGCCTAAATCCAAAGTCAAAAAGCAGAGGGCCGTTGGTTGGTATTATCTGGAACGAGCGACGACCCATAACGCGGCAAGATGCCGCGTTTACTTTGCCCAAAAAAAGCGCACCCGATTGGGTGCGCTCGAAAAGCTGCGAGTCGTAGCCCGACCAACTCAGACCTTCGGACCACCCTGCGAGAGGCTGCGGGCACGGAGGCGAAGGCCGTTGAGGCGAATGAAGCCGGTTGCGTCGCTCTGGTTATACCAGCTCTTCACGCCCTCCATCGAAGCGATCTTGTCATCGTAAAGTGAATACTTCGACTTGCGACCGACCGTGATGACGTTGCCCTTGTAGAGTTTCAGGCGAACGGTGCCCGTGACGAACTTCTGGCTCTCGTCGACCAAGGCCTGCAGAGCCTCGCGCTCGGGGGCGAACCAGAAGCCGTTGTAGACCAGCTCGGCGTATTTAGGGATGAGGCTGTCGCGCAGATGCTCCACCTCGCGGTCAAGCGTGAGGCTCTCGATCTGCTTGTGCGCCTGCATGAGGATCGTGCCGCCTGGAGTCTCATAGACGCCGCGGCTCTTCATGCCGACGAAGCGGTTCTCAACCAAGTCGACGCGTCCGATGCCGTGTTTTCCGCCGAGCTTGTTCAACGCCTTGAGCACGTTGCCCGGGGTGAGCTTTTTGCCGTTAACGGCAACCGCGTCACCTTTCTCGAAATCGATCTCGACGTATTCCGCCTTGTCAGGCGCGTCCTCGGGCGAGACGGAGAGTTTGAACATTTCCTTGTTCTCCTTGGTGGTCGGGTCGAACCAGGGATCCTCCAAAATACCGGCCTCATAGGAAATATGAAGGAGGTTACGGTCCATCGAGTAGGGCTTCTTGAGGGAGGCCTCGACCGGGATCTTGTGCTTGGCGCAGTAGGCGATCATCTCGGCGCGGCCGGGGAACTCGGCGCGGTAGTTTTCCATCTTCCACGGGGCGATGATCTGAAGATCAGGCGCGAGCGCCATGTAGGTGAGCTCGAAGCGGCACTGGTCGTTGCCCTTTCCGGTGGCGCCGTGGGCGACAGTATCCGCTTTTTCCTTACGGGCGATTTCGACCTGGGCCTTGGCGATGAGCGGGCGCGCGATCGAAGTGCCCAGGTAATACTGGCCCTCGTAAACCGCGTTAGCGCGGATCATCGGGTAGATGTAGTGGGCCGCGAACTCCTCGACCAGATCGAGGGTGTAGTGCTTGGAGGCACCGGTGGCCCTGGCCTTCTTGTCGAGGCCCTTGAGCTCTTCCTCTTGGCCGACGTCGGCCGCGAAGGTGATGATCTCAGCGTCGTAGGTTTCCTTGAGCCACTTGACGATGACGGAGGTGTCGAGACCGCCGGAGTAGGCGAGAACAATTTTCATGGTTAGAGAGACTGCGGTTCTGAGCCAGCGCACGAGCCGGCGCAAAGCAAAACATGCCACGGGCCGCACTCCGCCTCCCCTACGCCCGTGCAACCGGGGGCATCGGGGCTTCGCGATGAGTCCTGACACTTAAGTCTCGATTGCTTTTACTCCCCGCCTCCTTCAGTCTGACCGTGTCCATGGCTACCCCCTCGCGCCATTTATCCGCCCAGCGCGGCTTTACGTTGGTCGAAATCATGGTCGTGGTCACGTTGATCGGCCTGCTCTGTGCCATCGCTGCGCCCGCTTACCAACGCTTGGTGAAACGCACTAAACTCACGAGCATCCGCAACGATTTGCGGGCGGCTTCCGGCGCAATCCAGATTTACTCGTTCGAACGCGGCGCTTGGCCGCCCGATGGCGTCGGCGGCTGGCCTACCGATTTAATCGGCTACCTGCCCCCGCCGGATCGCTGGAACCAAGTCACTCCCATCGGCGGCACGTGGGCCTGGGCCTTGGATACGGATGGAACCAAAGCCGCGCTAAGGATCAATAATTTCACCTTGCCGCTCGCACAAATGACGGACCTGGATGCGCTGGTGGACGACGGCGACACGACCACAGGAGAACTGTTCATCAACGGTGCTTCATTGATTTACGCCATTGAGAAGTAGGCGCCCGCAGCGATCTTTACGGCGCTTAACCGAGCTTTGAATTCGAGGCCAAAATCGACATGATGGCCTTCTGCACGTGCAGCCGGTTTTCCGCCTGGTCGAAGATGATGGAGCGAGGGTTGTCGAGGACGGCCTGGCTGACCTCCTCGCCGGGATGCGCCGGCAGGCAGTGCATGAACCACGCCTCGGGCTTGGCCGTAGCAAAGAGCTCGGGCGTCACCGCGAAGGGCGACATCTGCGCGATGCGCTCTTTCTTTTCCGCTTCCTTGCCCATGCTCACCCACACGTCGGTATAAACCACGTCGGCGTCTTTCACCGCAGCGAACGGATCGGTGGTGAAGTGGTAATTCTTCTCAAAACCCTCCTGCTTGAGAAGCGCGTCGAGTTCGGCCGACGGCTCGAAGCCCTGGGGGCCGGCGAGCGAGATCTTCATCCCGAAGAGCGCGGCGCCGAGAATCCACGAATTGGCCATGTTGCACGCGGTATCGCCCAAGAAGGCGATCTTGCGGCCCTTCAGCGATGCGAGCAGGGACGCGCCGTCACCGCCCCGGGGAGCCCAACGCTCGGCAAGCGTGAAGGCATCCGTGTAGATTTGGCAGGGATGCAGGAAATCGGTGAGCGCATTGATCACCGGGATGGTTCCGCTGGCGGCGAGTTGCTCGACTTCGCTGTGTTCATACGTGCGCACGATCAGGCCATGCACAAAACGCGATAGCACGCGGGCGGTGTCCTCTACGGATTCGCCCCGACCGAGCTGGATGTCGTTTTTGTTGAGGAAAAGCGGATTGCCGCCAAGCTCGTGCACGCCGACCTCGAAGGAAACACGTGTGCGCGTCGACGACTTGGAGAAAATCAACGCCCACGTCTGGTGTTGAAGCACCGTGCCGGCCGCGCGACCTCGCTCGGCTTTAAGCTTACGGGCCAACGCGAAAACCTCCGCCACTTCATGGGGCTTGAAGTCCGTCTCTTTAAGGAAGTGCTTCATGGAAAAATGAAGCGGATATGCGTAAGCCTTCCGCCACCCGCCTACGAGAGCAAAATACAGGCCGTATCTTTACTTTTTAGCGACAAGCACCGAGCGGATGATCTCCACCGCACGCGCGAGCTCCTCCACCGTCGCCGTGAGCGGCGGCAGCAGACGGATAACGTTACCGCCCGCCGAGGGCACCAGCAGTCCGGCGTCGCGCAACGTGGCCACATACGGCGCGGGATCGCTCGTCAATTGTAGGCCTACTATGAAACCGCGCCCCCGCACGCCGAGCAGCTGGGATGGAAACTCGGCGGCGAGCGATTGCAGGGCGGCGATCCACGCCACGCTCGCCTGGGCGACGTGCGCCATCAACTGGTCACGCTCGAGCACATCGAGCACCGCCAACGCGGCCGCGCACGCCAGCGGAGTGCCGCCAAACGTGGTGCCATGCATGCCGGGTTGGAACAGGTCGGCGGATTTCTCGCCCACCCAGATTGCGCCGATCGGGAACCCGCCGCCGAGGCCCTTGGCCATGCCGACTGCATCCGGACGCACGCCCGCGTGTTCGTAAGCGTAGAACTTGCCGGTGCGCCCCACGCCACACTGCACCTCGTCGAGAATCAAGAGAAGGTCGCGCCGGTTGCACAGATCACGTAGGCCGAGCAGGAACTCGGTCGTCGCGGGATTCACGCCGCCTTCGCCTTGAATCGTCTCAACGAAGATCGCCGCCGTCTGGTCATCGACCAGCTCCTCAAATGAGGCGAGGTTGTTGAGCTCGCCAAACGCAAAACCAGGCACCAGAGGCCGGAAGCCCTTTTGAATTTTCTCCTGAGGAGTCGCGCTCATGCCGCCGAACGTGCGACCGTGAAAGGCGTTCTTCGCGCAGATGACTTTGTAGATCTTACCCTCTTCGCCCCCGGCTTTTTTCATACCGTGGAGACGTGCGAGTTTCAGCAACGCCTCATTGGCCTCGGCCCCGCTGTTGCAGAAAAAAACCCTCCCTGGACCGGCGTAGCCGACGATGCGTTTGGCCAATTCGCCTTGGTTCGGATTGCGAAACAGATTGCTGACATGAATGAGTTCGCCGGCTTGGCGTTGGACCGCGGCGACCCAATACGGGTGGCAATGGCCGAGAGCGCTCACCGCGATGCCCGAGGTGAAATCGAGATACTGCGCGCCTTGATCATCCCAGACGACCGAGCCGCTGCCACGCACCAACGTGAGCGCAGGGCGGCCGTAGTTTTTCAACACATGCGCGTCGTAAAGATCAGCCGTGTTGGTGCGAATGACATCGGGACGATTCATCGAAGATCAACCGTGAACAATTTCCGTGCCGATGCCTTTATCGGTGAAAATTTCGAGCAACAACGAATGCGCGAGTCGTCCGTCGATGAAGTGGACGCGTTGCACGCCCTCGTGAAGAGCGCGGACGGCGCTCAGGACTTTCGGGCGCATGCCCTTGTCGATCACGCCGCGTTTCTTGAGTTCATCGACCTGGGAAACTTTGAGCGTCGAGATAAGTGAATCCGGGTCGGACGGATTCGAGAGCAAGCCCGGGACGTCGCTCATGTAAACGAGGCGGCGGGCGCGCAGCGCACTGGCCACGCGGCCGGCAACCAAGTCGGCGTTCACGTTATAAGGTTTGCCATCGAGGCCTTCGGCGACCGGGGAGATCACCGGGATGTTGCCGTCGGCGATTTCCTTTTTGATGAGCTTCACTTTCACCTCGGTGACCTCGCCCACGTAGCCGAGATCGACCGTGTTGCCGTTGTCGTCGATCGTGAGTTTTTCGCACACGAGCACGCTGTCGCCGGCAAGGCCCTTGGTCTTGGCCTTGGCGAGCGCGATGGCGTCGCACACGTCCTTGTTCACGATTTCGTCGAGCGTCTTCTTGACGATCGCCACGGTGGCTTCGTCGGTGATGCGCATGCCGTTCGGCGCGAATTGCGACTTCAGGCCCGAGGACTCCATGGCCTTGGTGATGGCCTTGCCGCCACCGTGCACGACCACGACGTTGATGCCTACGGCCGCGAGGAACGCGATGTCGTAGGCGACGCGGTTGCGCACCTCGGGATCGGGGTCATCCATGAAGCTGCCGCCGTATTTAACGACGAAGGTGGAGCCGCGGAAGTCTTGGATGTAGGGCAGGGCTTCTAGGAGCACCTTCGCCTTGGTGGTGATTTCGGTTACGTTCACTGATCGATGTTGGATAACGACGGGTAAATCAGGCACGGCCGGCATTTCCACCTTATTTCTTACTCAGCGCGGGAATTAACGCGTCCGCCGCACGTCGGATGCAGAATCGGCTTCACTCCGCGCGGCGTCGCGCCACATGTGAACGCGTGCCCAGCACCGCCCTTACCTTTTCTTCGCGCGAGCAACACCGCGCCTGGCTCTCCACTCAAGCCGCTCTGCCGCGCGGCTTCCGCGTTGGCACCACGCGTTTCGATTTTATGCCAAAAGAGGCCCCCAAGCCCGCGAAGATGACGCTCACGCTCATCGCGCTCGACACGCCCACGCCGGATTTCGCCGCGATGTTCACGAAGAACGCCTTTCCCGGCGCACCCGTCATCGTAGGCCGCCGTCGCCTCGCCGAACCGGCGCTCGGCGCGATCATCATCAACAACAAAATCTCCAACGTGTGTGCGCCCGGCGGCGTCGAGACCTCCGAACGCGTGTGCGTTGAAACGGCTCGACTGCTCGGGCTCCCCGCGACCGCCGTGCTGCCCTCGTCGACCGGCGTGATCGGCTGGGGTTTGCCGGCGGGCGATATCATCGCGCAGTTGCCGAAGGCGGCCGCGGCGCTCGCCGCCGGCTCCGTGCTACCCGCAGCGGAGGGCATTGTGACGACCGATCTGTATCCCAAAGTGCGCGGCGCCACCGTGGGCGGGGGTCGCATCGTGGGCATCGCAAAAGGCGCAGGAATGATCGAGCCCAACATGGCGACAATGCTGGTCTATATTTTGACCGACCTCGCGGTGCCGCGCGACACGTTGCGCGCGTTGCTCACGAAGACCGTCAACACGAGTTTTAATCGCATCAGCATCGACAGCGACACGAGCACCTCGGATACGGTCGCACTCGTCTCCTCGGGCGCGGTGCCGTGCGATGATCTCGGCGCCTTCGAGGCCGCGCTCGCGCAGGTGTGCAGCGATCTCGCCGAGGACGTCGTGCGCAACGGCGAGGGCGTGCGCCACGTCATCCGCGTGCAGGTGAAAAACGCCGCCACGACCGCCCTTGCCTGCGCCTTGGGCAAGGCGATCGTCAACGCCCCGCTCTTCAAGTGCGCCGTGGCCGGTAACGATCCCAACGTCGGCCGCCTCGTTCAAGCCATCGGCAAACACGTCGGCGCGCATGCGCCGGACACCGATTTGTCGAAACTGAGCGCGCGTATTGGCGGAATCGAAATTTTCGCGGGCGGATCGTTCCGCCTGAATCCCGAAAAGGAAACCGCGCTGGTCGGACACTTCAAACACGCGGAACTCTACACCAGCAAGCCGTCGCCTGATGGCGTCTTTGCCCCGCCGGTGGATTATCCGCCGCATGAGCGCTGCGTGGAGATCGAAGTTGATCTGGGTGGCGGCACCGCCGATGCGACGATCTTTGGCGGCGATCTCACCCACGAATACGTGAGCGAAAACGCGGATTACCGAAGCTAGAATGGTTTAACCCGAAATCCGGAATGGGAATCGGTTATCTGCCGCAACCTGCTGGGCACCTGCTCGTTCATTCACCCGCCTCGGTGCACTTCTAGTGCACCTCGCGGTTCTCTCACGACCATCTGCCTCAGCATCTTACCTCATCTTACCGACTCCGATTTCGGATTTCGGGTTTAATCTGAAGTGTGGCCGCGAAAGAACGCAAAGAGCGCAAAGTAAATCGGGTCTTCGCTGTTTTCAGTGGGTAGGCCGAGTAGCGCAGACTTCCAGTCTGCTCAGTATCCGAAGCAGGCTGGATTCTGGGCGACCGGAGTGGACACATTCCCTGGATCAACACGCGCTTGGCGGAATGGACGCCGTATTCCGGCACCGGAGTTTTTAACCACAGATACAGCGGAAAACCGCATGGAACCCCTATTCGGTCTGATTGGTTCTGATTTTCGTGTAGTTCGTGTTGAACCGGTTTGGGGGTCTGCCCGATCAGCTTGTTGGTTCCGCCGCCATCCGGTCTTGGTGGGAGCGCGCTTGCTCGCGAATCTGTGCAAACATCGCGAGCAAACTCGCTCCCACGTAAATCCCACTCCCCCAACTCATCCAGGCGCAAAAAAGCCGCCCTCTTGAGAAGGGCGGCTTTTGATGAAAACGTTTCCGACCGCTTAGCGCTTCGAGAACTGGAAGCGCTTGCGGGCGCCGGGCTGACCGGGCTTCTTGCGCTCTTTTTCGCGTGGATCGCGCATCAGGTGGCCGGCCTTTTTGAGGGCGGCGCGGAGCTCGGGATTGAGCTTCTGAAGGGCGCGGGCAATGCCGTGGGCAGTTGCACCGGCCTGACCAGTGACGCCGCCACCGGAGACATTGACATCAACGTCAACCTTGTCGCGGAGCTCGACGGTGAGCAGTGGGCGATAAGCCTGCTTGGCGAAGTTCTCGTGGGAGAAATAGATCTCAAAGTCACTGCCGTTGGCGGTGAGCTTGCCGGTGCCTTCGGAAAGGCGAACGCGGGCGGTAGCAGTTTTGCGGCGGCCGGTGCCGAGGAAAATGGTCTTTTCAGCGCTCATGGTAATCAGACGGAGATCTTGATCGGGTTCTGGGCCTCGTGGTTGTGGGTCGGGCCGGCAAACACGCGGAGTTTGGTGAGCATCGTGCGAGCGATACGGTTCTTCGGGAGCATGCCCTTAACGGCGTGCTCAATGATGAAGGCCGGATTCTTCTCACGCATCTGCTGCATGGTCTTGTAGCTTTCGCCACCGACGAAGCCCGAGAAGAACATGTATTTGTTCTGCTCTTCCTTTTTGCCGGTGAGGACAACCTTCTCGGCGTTGATGATGACAACGAAGTCGCCGGTATCGACGCTCGGGGTGTAGGAAGCTTTATGGCGGCCGCGGATGAGGGTAGCTGCTTTGACCGCGAGACGGCCAAGGACCTGCCCCTCGGCATCGATCAGATGCCACTTGGGTTGCACGGTCTCTTTTTTGGCGAGGAACGTTTTCATGAGAAAAGAGGCGGATTCGGTAGCTTTGCGCCAGAGGTGTCAACCCCTGTTTTGCCATTGTGAATAAAAAAGCCCGCCCTGCGATGAAGCAGGACGGGCCATGATTTTTAAATCAGTCTCTCAGGTCAGCTTAGAAGCCGACAGAAAGGCCAACCGAGAAAACAACCTGGTCTTGGTCAACGGGGGCGTGACGGTCGAGGGAGGTGTAGTTAACAGCGGCAGTGAGCTTGGCGGTATCGCTCAGCTTGTAAGGAACAGCAACACCGGCACCCCAGTAGGTGTAGTCGCTGCCATTGCCACCAGGGATCTGGATGTAACCGAGGGTGGCGGACAGGTCGAGGGAAACGCCGAGCTGGGCAACCGGCAGGCTGTAACCGACGGAACCGATGTAGGAGGAGACTTCGTAACGGAAGTCATGGTAGTAGTAAACGCTGGGACTGAGGAGGACGTTGGCTTTGACGCCAGCGAACACTTCGGTGCTGTCATCATTGCTGCCACCATTGTAGGTGTATTGGGTCACGCCGAGATCAGCCGAGAAGGTCTCGTTGATGGCGAGGTTGTAGCCGGCGTAGAGGTCGGCCTCGGAGAAGGAGGTGCTGTTGCTCAGGGCATCGGTATACCAAACGCCAGCGTAGAAGTCGCCGTAGGCGGCTTCGACAGAAGGCTGGATGGAGGCGTCAGCCAGCTTCACGCCACGGAATACGTAGTCGCTGACATACGTGACATCGAGGGTCACAGCAAGGGCGTTGGACTTCGCATCAACAGCGTAAGCGGACACGCCGGAAACGAGGGCCACGAGGGCAAGGATCGTCTTTTTCATTTTGTAGTAGTTCTGTAGTTATGTAGTTCTCTGTCAGGTTTGCCGATTTAAGTCTCGGGTCTCGCATGCAAAGAATTACTAGGCTCATTTCAAGTCTTTACTCATTTATGTCCAAACGGCGCTAATGACTCCCCTCGCCACCCAGCGCCTAACATCAGTGGCAACTACCCCACTTATTTCATATCCTTCCCTATGCGGAATTACGTCTATCTAGCCGCCATCGTCGGGGTGATTGGCGTGTCAGCCGGCGCTTTTGGGGCTCACGCGCTCAAAGATACTCTCTCAACCCGAGGAACCCTATCTGCTTGGAATACAGCGGTTTTATATAATCTCATCCATGCACCCGCCCTGCTTGCGGCGAGCCTTTACATCCGTGAACGGCCCAGCGCCGCCCGGTGGTTGTCGAGAGCAAGTATCAGTTGGGCAATTGGCTCAGGTTTGTTTTCAGGCTCACTCTATTGGCTGGCTCTGGGCGGGCCGCGCTGGCTCGGACCCGTAACGCCCGTAGGCGGAGTATTTTTGATTTTGGGTTGGCTGTGCGTGCTCGGGACCGCCGGAAAGTCCTCATCGGCAGCGGACAAATAATCAGAATTCATGCGACTGCCGCCTGAACTGCGTTCCGTGCTTGAAGCCCTGCGGCCGGTCGCCCGGCCCCGGCTGGCGGGCGGTTGCGTGCGGGATTGGCTGCTTGGGCTACGCCCAAAGGACTTCGATATCGAAGTGCAGGGAATTAGTTTCGCCGGGCTCCAGTCGATTCTCGCGCCATTTGGGGCCACCGATGTGGTGGGCCGTAGCTTTGGCGTGATTAAGCTTCGTCTCGGCGACACCGACTATGATTTCAGCCTGCCGCGGCGTGAATCCAAAACCGGCAATGGTCACCGCGGGTTCGCCGTAACGCCTGATTCCCTGCTGAATGACGCCGACGCGGCGGCCCGGCGCGATTTCACGATCAACTCCATCACCTGTGACCCCTTCACAGGCGAAATCTTCGATCCCCATGGAGGCGAGCGTGATTTGAAAAATCGCCTACTTCGCCACACCAGCCCGGCTTTCGTGGAAGACCCTCTGCGCGTGCTGCGGGCCTTTCAATTTGCGGCCCGGTTTGACCTCACGCTTGCCTCCGAAACCGCCGCTCTGTGCCGGAGCATCGCCACCACCTACGGCGAACTCCCGGTGGAGCGCGTAGGGGGCGAGTGGGACAAATGGGCGTCTCAAGCCACCCATCCTTCCCGCGGCCTCGCCGTCCTTGAAGAGACCGGCTGGCTGGTCCATTTC
>Ga0163150_10008502_pt1 | contig 11669 bp, 8 predicted proteins | sample OliLakLV19P2IB_FD_148628 | JGI IMG/M metagenome (GOLD analysis project Ga0163150, IMG submission 148628) | Freshwater microbial mat bacterial communities from Lake Vanda, McMurdo Dry Valleys, Antarctica - Oligotrophic Lake LV.19.P2.IB | ecosystem: Environmental > Aquatic > Freshwater > Lake >...
CGGCTCGTGGATCGCCACGGGCGGGCCGGGGGGGCTCGTGCGCGTGTGGGACCCTGCGACCCTGCAGCCCGTACGGGAGGTCCAGGCCGTAGCGCTCGCCGCCTACTCGCTCGCCACCGCGCGCGGACCCTGGGTGATCGCATCGGGTATCGACGTCGGCGGCGGGAAGCTCCTCCAGCGCGTGCGCGTGCTGGACGTCGTGGCGGGCAAGGCGGTGGGCGCCGAGGTGCACCCGCCGCTTGCCCATCTCCTGGGCCTGAGCGCGGACGGCGAGCGGCTGCTCAGTCTCTCCGGCCTGCGCAACACGTGGGGCGCGTGGAACGTGGAGGACGCCACGGGCCGCGACGCCGTCCTGCCGACGGACATCGCGGCCATCGAAGGCGCGGACGCGCGCTCCGGCATCGGCGTCCTCAACGCGGCCACCTCGACGGTCCTGGACTTCACCACGCGTCTGCCGCAGACCGAGCCGCTCGCCGGCAAGAGCGCCGCCCGGTGGAGCCCCGACGGCCTGCGCGTGCTCGGGATCGACGCCCAGGGCGCGGTGTTGCTCTACGAAACGCCGCTGCCCGGCCCACCGGGTTCGTGGCTCGACGACCTCGTCAGCGCCGCGAGCGGGCTCAAGGTGGGGGAGACGGGCCTGCTCCATCCCCTCACGGTCGAGGAGCGCCAGGACGCGCGCGCGCGGCTTGACGCGGCACGCATCGACGACCCGCATTGGGCCCGCCTGGTGCGCTGGTCGCTGTTGTCCCCAGCCGAGCGGGCCGGAGGACCGTAGCGCGGGCTCGCCGCCGACCGCGCGGGCGGCGCAGCCCCCGCGACGCCGGCCCTCATCATCCAGGTTGGGGACCGACCCTCCCGATGTCGCGGGAGGAGGGTGGAGCTGCCCGGTGTGGGCCCGTCGGCCGGTCCCGGTCCTCCGCGCCCGGTTGAACTCCGGCCCTTCGCGCAACGTGCCCCTCCACGTCCCCCTTCGGGCCCCGGACAGGCTGATCTCGGCTAGGGCATGCTGAGGCGTGGCGACGTACGGTACCCCTGCCCGATTCCTACCCAGGAGCCCGCAAACAGCGGAGTAGAGGGGGGTAGGGGATGGAGGCGCCGCCCAGAATTGAACTGGGGTACACGGATTTGCAATCCGTTGCCTAGCCACTCGGCCACGGCGCCAATCGCGAGGGGACATTCGACCTGAGCAGGGCTGGGCTGGCAAGCGGGGCGCGAGGGACGCGCTGAGCGCAAGCAAGGAGGCGGTGAGCGCAAGGAGGGAGCCGGTGAGCGCGAGCGAGGAGGCGGTGAGCGCGAGCGAGGAGGCGGCGAGCGCGAGCAGGTAGAGTGCGCACGGCCGCACGCGGGCGAGTGGCGGAACGGCAGACGCAGGGGTCTTAAAAGCCCCGGGGTGCAAGCCCACCTGAGGGTTCGACTCCCTCCTCGCCCTCTCCGCACGGCGCTGAGCGCGGCACCCGGCAAGGCGCTTTCTCTCAGCGCGGCATCCAGGACAGGGTCACGTGCATGATCGTCCAGTAGGGGAAGGCGTCCTTGCTCAGCACCACGTTCATGGCGCTCAGCGCGGCGTCGTTGCGAAAGCCGTAGGCCCAGACGAGGGCGGCGGCGATCACCAGCGCGAGCAGGCCGAGGTGCACCAGGTTGAAGCCCGCCCGAGTGCTGCGCATCCAGCGCCACGAGGGGGCCGCGGGGGCCGGGCTCTGGGCGGGTCGGCGCGAAAAGCCGGCCATGACGAAGACGTACCAGGCCGCCACGTGCAGCGTCACGATGGCGTAGGCGCGGCGATTCACCAGGATGTCGAAGAGCAGCACGAGCAGGATGCCGCCGTAGACGACGAGCATGGGCCGGTGCGTGGCCAGGAAGGCCTTGAGGCCCCCGGGATGACGGCGCTCGAGGCCCGCGCGCCAGCGCCACGCGAAGACGATCACCAGCGCCAGGGGCACGAGGCCCAGCACGGGGACGAGCGCCGGCGGAGCCCAGCCCAGGAGCTCGGCGGTGTAGCGCCGCGCGCCGCCGATGCGCAGTCCCGCGCCGACGAAGAACACGCCCAGGATGAGCCCCAGCGCGAGCAGCGGCAGGCCCAGCAGATCGCGGCGCGTCTGCTTGGCGTCGGGTCCGCTCTTGAGGTCGCCGTTGGCCTCGTAGAAGAAGGATTGGTCGCGGAACTCGTGCAGCAGGAAGTAGGTGAAGAAGAGCGCCTTGGGGATGGCCGCTTTGACGCCGCCGGCGTCGGCGAACAGCCGGCAGAGCACGATGCCGAGCACGGCCAGCCCTGCGAGCCAGAGCCAGGAGGTCCTGCGCTGCATGGCGCGCGAGGTGGTCATGAAGAGGATCGCCACCAGGAAGTGCGCCAGGCCCACCATGCGCATGGGGGTCTCGGCCGGGTGGTAGACGAAGGCTTCCTCGCGCAGCGTGCGTCCGGCGGCCACCTCGAGCAGGTGCAGGCCCCAGAAGAGCACGCCGCTGGCGACCACGATCCAGAAGGCCGCGAGCCAGTTACGCTCGGTGGTCGTGAGCGGCCGACCGGGGCGGAGCGCGAGGGCCTGGGCTGCGTGCATGGCCGGAGAACGTACCCCTGCGACCGGCCACCCTGCAACCTGCGGCTGGGCGAGGCGTCGAGCAGGTAGGATTCCCGCGTCCCTGGAGGCCTCATGAAGGTCCGCATCCAGTACTGCTCTGTGTGAAACTACGAGCCCAAGGCCGTCGGTCTGGCGGCCCTCCTGTTGGAAGAGCTCAAGCAAGGCGTCCAGTCGCTCGAGCTTGAGCCTGGCAAGGGCGGGTGCTTTGAGGTCTCCGTGGACGGCAAGCTGCTCTACTCCAAGCTCAAGACGGGGACGTTCCCCGAGCCCGAGGACATCCTGCGTCAGGTCACAGCCTTGTCGCGCTGAGCCGCGGCCGGGGCGGTCCGGGGAGCGCTCATGAGCGACGCGCCCTGCGCCGACCCCCAGCCCGCCCACGCCCCGCGCTCACCGTGGCCGCTCGCCGCCCTCGTGCTGGCCGCGATGGGGCTGCTGCATCTGGGCGTGGGGCTGGTGCTGACGCGTGCCGCGCGCGGCGACGTCAGCTCCATCGAGGATTCGTGGACCTTTACCGAGCTGAGCGGCGCAGAGGCGCCCGGCACGCGGCCGGAGGGCACGGGAGCCGACTTCGCTTCCTGGACTCGCGCGCACCGGCTGTGGGACGATGCGCGGCGGCTCGCGGAGCGCCGCGCTCAGGTGAGCGCGCTCACGCTCGCGCTGTGGGCCTCCTTCGCCGTGCAGGCCGGCTTCGTCGTCTGGCTGGGGCTGCGCGCCGTGCGTCCGCGACGCACTCGCTGAGGCACGGCGTGCTGCTGCGGCGGTCGAGGTGGGGGAAGTGCCCCACGGGCGGGCCTCGACCTCAGCCTGCTAAGCGCTCAGGCTGAACTGCCCTCAGCGGGCGATCACGTGCCCCTCGAAGGACACGGAGCCCGGGGCGGCCTCGGCCACGAACTCGGCCGCCGTGCCGATCACGGCCTGCTGCAGGCGTTCCAGGAAGTCGCGTCGCGATTCGTACGAGGTGAACTTGGCCTGGGCCTGGTTGCGCGGGCCGGGGTGCGGGTAGATGGGCACCTCGACCTCGAGGGCCTCGTAGTGCTTGCCGGCGTCGTCCACGTAGTGGGTGGCGGGGATCTTGAGCAGCAGGGGGCCGCCCAGGGCCTTGAGGCGTTGCACCTCGCGGCCCTCGAAGACGATCTCCCAGCGCAGGAAGCGGGTGGTGGTGTCTTCGTGCAGAACGATGTCGGCGCGCATGACCGCCAGCCTACCGGAGGCCGCGGCGCCCTCCACGCGGGGCGCGAGCGGCGTGAGCAACGTCTCGCCGGTCCAGGGCTGCCCGCGTCCCCCCGCGCGCCTCAAGCAACCTAGGCGCAGCCGCCCGTGGGATCGCCCGTGCGCCGCGCACGTTCGTCGAGCACCTTCTTGCGCCGCTCGGCGCCCTCCGCCTTGTCTTTGCGCCAAGCCTCACCTTTGGCGCGCCACGCGGTCCACTGCGCCTCGCTGGGCTCGGGGGCGCTCGGCGGCACCGGCGCTCCCGCGCGGCTGTGGGCGTGGATGAGGTGGTCGAGCGTCGACTCACACTCCGGATCGAGGGCGAAGGCCTGCTCGTACCAGCGCAGGGCCACCAGCGGCTGGTTGCGTTCCTCGTAGTAGAGGACGCCGATCCAGAGCGGGCCCAGCGGGTCGTCCGGACGCGCCTCGTGGTAGCGGGTGAGCTCGGCCAGAGCCTCCGTAAGCAGCCGCTCGCGCGTTGGGTTCTCCGGGCTCATGCTGCCCGCCCTCAGGCGCAGGCAGTTGCCCAGGCGCAGGCGCGCGCGCGACAGGTCTTCGAGCACGCTGGGGGCGTCCTGGTAGCCCTGCTGGCGCTCGATCGAGATCCGGTAGGCAGAGATCGCGCCCTCGTAGTCGAAGACCTGTGCCAGGGCGAGCCCGAGCTGGTAGGGCCACACCGGGCTGGTGGGGTCCTCTTCGTGCAGCTGGCGGAAGACCTGCGCCGCCTCCTTGTGGCGGTCGTCCAAGCCGTAGCTGATCCCCAGCATGGCGCGCGCGCGACGCTCGCGCCCTGTCTTGCCCCCGCGGCGCGCGACCCCTTCCGCCGACCTGAACAGGCGCAGGGCCTCTGGATGGCGCCCCTGGACGCTCAGGGCCGAGCCGTGCAGGAGGAGGGCCTCGTAGTAGAGCGTGTCGCGCTGACTGACGTGCAGCGACGGGGCCAGCGCCTGCATGCGCTCCAAGGAGCGCACCGCCAGCTCCGGCCGGGAGATCAAGCGCACCTCCACCACCGCACGAAAGTAGTGCAGCTGGGGGTCCTGCTCGCCGTAGGGCGTCATCTCTTGATAGCGGGCCAGCCACGCCTGCCCGCGCTCCGCGTCGCGTGCCATGGTTGCGAGCAGCACCCCTATGCCGGCCGCGTCCCGGTTGTCCGGGCACAAGGCGAAGGCCCGGTCCACCAAGGGCAGGGCACGGAGGGCCACGCCCTCCGCCTTGGCGTCCTGGCCGCGCAAGGTCTGCGCCTCGGCCTCCGCGAGCATTTCCTGCGCCTGGGAGAGCAGCAGCCGGCATTGTGACTCGTCAGCCCGCAGCGCAGGCGGCAGCACACACAGGCTCAGGCCCAGAAACAGGGTGAGGAGACGGGGGGGGGGCATGGGGGGCAGAAGGGAGATGCTAACGCCGGGCCCAACGCCCCGGGTGTTGAGCCCTTCCAGGTGTTGCAAAACCGCACACTGGCGCGCCCCGCCCCACGCACCGGCGTCGTGACTTCGTCGTAAGTCTTTTAAAAATATGATGTTACACGATGGCTGGCAAGCCACTCGATGGCATGATGCTTGCGATCATGGGCCTGCCTCGGTCTACACCAAGGCCCGGACGGCACGCTCCTCCCCACCGGGGCCAGGGGTCGCGCCAGGGCCGCAGGTGCGGGCCGGGGTGTGCAGGGACGCAAGTCCCCGTTCGGTTCGCAGTTCTTGAACACCCCTATCGCTTGCGGCCATCCGGGCGCGTTTCTATAACCCCACGTTGGCGCAAGTCGCTCCCGCAGCCGCGGGCGCGTAGCAGCTAGACCCGGCCCTCAGGCCGGACAGGAGTTTCGCATGGAAGTCCGAAGCCGCATCGCTCAGGTCCGCTCGCTCAGCAGCGCATCTGCGGGCCGCAGGGCCGGAGGCCTCTGGGCCGCGAGCCTGGGGCTCGCTCTGCTCGCCTCGGCCCCCGGTTGCGGCGGCGGCGGCTCCTCCGAGCACGTCGAGCGCCCCGTGGTGCGGTGGTTCTCGCCGAACCTGAGCCCCATCAACTTCGCGACCTCCGCGCTCACGCAAAACCCCACCGAGACGGACGGGTTCCTGCTGACGAACTCGGCCGACCCCTCGCTCGCCCAGCTCGAGTGGCGCGACAACGCGACAGGGCTCAAGGTCCCGCCCAACAGCCCGAACTCCACCTCTTACGGACCCTTCGGCCGGCTGGTGATCTACTTCCACGAGAGCACGGTCCTCGACCCTCAGAGCGTGCTGAGCAACGACCCCGCCGATCCGCTCGACCACGCTGCCCTGCTGGTGACCAAGTACACCCCCGGTTTCGGCAACACGATCCTCGAGATCGGCGAGATCCAGGTCACTGCCACGCGCATCGTCCTCACGCCCCGTTCCTTCACGGCCCAGGGCCTGGGCAACCTGCCCAGTCCGCTGCCCAACGGTCAGTACACGATCCGCCTGAGCAGCAACGTCACGAACATCGACGGCGACGCGCTCTTCCCCGCTCCCGTGTTCCACACCATCACGGTGGGTCCGGACACGGCGCCGCCGCTCGTGGTGAACACGACGCCCGGCGACCAGCAGATCGGCGTGGGTGCCGGCGTGCCGCCCCCCGCGCCCCCGACGGGCGTGGGCGCGGGCCAGATCGCCGACGTGCGCACGAACATCTTCGGCCCCACGTCGCCGGACATCATCATCGAGTTCAACGAGCCGATCCGCGCCTCGAGCGTGAACGAGAACAACTTCCAGGTGCTCAAGGCCGGCCAGGGCGGCTTCCAGCTGCCCGTCGCGCCCGGCTTCCCCAAGCTCAAGAGCGAGGTCGACAACGACACGCTGCCCAGCAACGGCCATGAGGTCATCTGGCGCGCCGACGCGGTCACGGGCGGCTTTCCTTTCCAGAGCTCGATCCAAGTGACTGTCGTGGGCTCTGACGGAGGCCTCAACGGTTCGCCCGTCGAGGACCTCTCGGGCAACGACCTGGCGGCCAGCTACGTCTTCACCTTCTTCACGGTCGCCCCGCCTGACGTGCCGCAGAACCCCTTCCCCGAGTTCGCGATCTGGTGGTCGGCCATCGACCGCGTGGGCGCCCTCGACGTGATCAACCAGCCCGGCATCGCCGACCAGGCACTCGGCGTGCCGTTCCCGTTGGGCGTGCCGCGCAACGTGATTCCGCAGTTCACCGACACGGTCTCGAACAACCAGAACATCCCCGGCTTCGCGCCCACGGAGATCGTGTTCGACCAGCGCACCTCGGCCGGGCTGTGCCACAGCTACGTCTACGTGATGTCCTCCGAGTCGAGCCAGGTGGTGATCGTCAACACGCGTACCTCCTTGCCCGTGGCGCTGATCAACACGCCCTCCCCGGGTGGCCTCGCCGGCCAGTTCAGCCCGGACGGTGCCAACGTGCTGGCGGTGACGAACAGCTCGGCCAACACCGTGACGTTCTTCGACTTCAGCAACATCACCCCGGGCACGTCGTTCTTGAACGGCCCGATCTTCATCCAGCGCGTGCTGCCCACCGGTAACACGCCCAGCGCCATCACCATGTCCGCCTCCTCGGGCGTTCTGACTGTGGCCGACTGGAACCGTGACGGCGGCGCCGCCAATGGTCCCTCGACTCCGCTGGTGATGTGGGTCGAGCGCACCGACGGTGCCATCGTGCCCTACAACCTGGGCGCGGCCGCCGAGAGCAAGCGCATCAACCTGGGCGCGAACGCAGCGCCCACCGATGTGGTGATGACGCCCTGCTTCGGCCTCAACCCGTTCCTCTTCGCCGCCATCTCCCAGGCGGGCGAGGGCCCGGGCCTGGGCAAGGTGACCTACTACCTGGCCGGCCCCGGTTGCACGACCGGTACGCAGACTCCCGGCCGCCCCGACGACGTCGTGGGCAACCTGGCTGGCTTCGACGGTCCCTCGGGCCTGGACGAGACCCTCAGCCCCGGCCAGTTCAACGTGTTCTTCGTGGTCGCCGAGTCCGGCGGGCAGGCCAACCGCGTCACGACGCTGGGCCTGCAGACGGGCGCCATCAACCTGCCGCGCGTGCTCAACACGTTCACGGCCGTGGGTGCCAATCCCACCAGCGTGTGCCATCGCGCTGCGTGGCTCAACCCCTGCATCGGTGTGGCCTTCAACGGGATCAACGAGTGCTTCCACGATACGACGCCCTCCTGCCACTACAACGGCACGGAACAGGACGTCGTGATCAACCAGCTGATCGACGTCCCCGAGACCACCGCGCAGAAGCTCTACATCTGCGCCTCGGGTGCCTCCCAGATCACGGTCGTGAACATGCTCAACGGCAACCGCGACTTCTACAGCCCGATCCCCATCCAGGGGCTGCGCCGGGTGTCCGCGCCGGCCACGCAGTAGGGGCGACCCTCGTGGTCGCCCGGGGAGTCCGTTGACTCGATCGACGGAATTCCGATTCCACCGGGTGGTATCGCCTTCGGGGGCTCGAGGTTCGGACACCGTCCGTACGTGAGCCGGAAGGGAACGGCGTCTGCCGTCCCGCCTGCACTCACCCATCCACGAGGGGGGGTCGCTTCCTCCGGTAGTCCCGACGGACTACCCGGGCGACCACGAGGGTCGCCCCTACCCGGAAACCTCGCGCGTGCGGGAGTCCCTGCGGCCCCCCCTACCCCCCACGAGGACGCGTCTACGCGTCGCGGTCGATCGCGGCCAGCACTCGTGCCACTTCGGCGGGGATCTCCGGCAAGTCGTGGAGCACGTCGCGCACGAGCGCATCGCCCGTGAGCCCACGAGCCTCAGCTTCGAAGGAGGGCAGCAGACGGTGGCGCAGGGCGGGCTTGACCGCCAGGGCGATGTCGGCGAGGGAGACGTGGGCGCGGCCTGCGGCCAACGCGGCGGCCCGGGCGGCACGGCAAATGGCCTCGCCCGCGCGCGGGCTGGCGCCCAGCCGCAAGTTGCGCCGCGCGCTGTCCGTGGCGGCGGGCCCCGCTGGATCGGTGGCGCGCACGATGCGCGCCACCTGCCGCGCCAGCGGCTCCGGCAGCATGACGGCCCGCGCCGCGGCTTGCAGCGCCAGGGTCTCGCCGGCGTGCAGCACGGCCGCGGGCAGCCGTGGCTGGGGGCGGTCCGTACGTTGGAAGACCGTCACCAGGGCCGCCTCGTCGGGGGCGGCCACCTGGATCTTGAACAGGAAGCGGTCGAGCTGGGCCTCGGGCAGGGGGAAGGTGCCTTCCATCTCGATCGGGTTCTGGGTGGCAAGCACGCAGAAGGGATCGGGCAGCGGCACGCGTTCGGAGCCCGCGCTCACGGCCTGCTCGGCCATGGCCTCGAGCAGGGCGGACTGCGTGCGGGGGGTGGCGCGATTGATCTCGTCGGCCAGCACGAGGTTGCCGAACAGCGGACCCCGCTGGAACACGAAGCGCCGCCCCTCGGGCCCGTCGAGCAGCACGTGGGTGCCGGTCACGTCCGCAGGCAGCAGATCGGGCGTGAACTGCACACGCGAGAACGTCAGGTCGGTGGCCGCCGCCAAGGCGCGCACCAGCAGGGTCTTGCCTACGCCCGGCGGGCCTTCGAGCAGGGCGTGGCCGCCGGCCAGCAGGCACAGGACCGTCTCGCGCAGCGCTTGGCGCTGGCCCAAGAAGGTCTCGCCGACGGCGGCCTCCAGAGTCTCGATCCGGGCGCGGGCCTCTGCGGGCGAGAGCGGCGGGGCGGTAGGGTTCGGCTGCAAGGGGGCTCCGGGGGCGCACGTCTCGAGGGCTCGGGAGGCGTTCTACTTTGTCTCAGGAGACCGTCCTGGGGCACGCCGGGGCGCTGGCTGGGGTGCGGAAGGCCGCTGAGGAGGAGCGCATCGTAGGCAGCCTTTCTGCTTGCCGACTACCTGCCGACGACTCGAACAGCTGGGCGCCACGCAAGCGTGGCGCCGTGGCCTGAGCGCCCCCAGCCCAGCGCGCCGGCCGAGCTGGGAGGGCAGACCAGGACTGCGCTAGGATCACGGATAGACGCGCCCCATAGTTCGCGCGAAAGGGGCGGCCTCGCGCACGTGGTCGAGGCCGCACACCCAGGCCACCACCCGCTCCAGGCCCATGCCGAAGCCTGCGCTGGGGCAGGCGCCGTAGCGACGCAGGTCGAGGTACCACTCGTAGGCTGCCTTGGGGAGCTTCTCCTCGGCGATGCGCTGCTCGAGGAGAGTGAGATCCGGGCAGCGCTCGCCGCCGCCGATGATCTCCCCGTAGCCCTCCGGCGCCACCAAGTCGCAGCCCAGCACGACTTCGGGGCGCGCCGGGTCGCGTTGCATGTAGAAGGCCTTGATCCTGGTCGGGAAGCGGTGCACCAGGACCGGCTTGCCAAATTGCGCAGAGAGCGCGTCCTCCTGGGGCGCGCCGAAGTCCTCGCCCCAGGGGATCGCCGCGGGGGTGCCTTCGAGGCGCTTCAACGCCTCGTCGTAGGACACGCGCGGGAAGGGCGGCAGCGCCGCCTCGAGCTTCGTCACGTCGCGCTCGAGCGTCTTGAGCTCCTCCCGTCGGCGCTCGAGCACGCGTGTGAGCACGTGGCCGATGAGGCTCTCCATCAGGCCCATGATGTCGTCGAGGTGCCAGAAGGCTGCCTCGGGCTCCAGCATCCAGAACTCGGTGAGGTGCCGACGGGTCTTGCTCTTCTCGGCGCGGAAGGTGGGGCCGAAGCAGTAGACCTTGCCCAGGGCCTGAGCGGCAGCCTCCATGTAGAGCTGGCCCGTCTGGGAGAGGTAGACCTTCTGCTCGAAGTACTCGACGGGGAACAGCGTGGCTGTCCCCTCGGCCGCTGCCCCGTTGAAGATGGGCGCGTCCACGGCGGTGAAGCCCAGGGCGTTCAAGTGCTCGCGGCAGGCGTGCTCGATCTCGGCCCGGATGCGCAGCGTGGACCGCGGGCGGCTGCTGCGCAACCACAGGTGCCGCTGGTCCATCAGGAAGGCGATGCCGTGGTCTTTCTTGCCCAGGGGGTACTCGCCCTGGCAGGGCGCCAGCACGGTGAAGGAGCTTGCCGTCAGCTCGACGCCGCCCGCCTGACGTGCATCGGCGCGCACCGTGCCCACGACCGCGATGGTGCTCTCCTGCGTGGCCTCGCTGGCGGCTTGCAGGTCGGCCGCGGGCACCTGGCCGGCCTTCACCACCACCTGCACCACGCCGCTGCCGTCGCGCAGCTCGACGAAGACGAGCTTGCCGGCGGCGCGTCGGTGCAGCACCCAGCCCTCGAGCAAGACCTCGGCACCCACGCGCTGGACCAGGTCGGAGACGGAGGCACGCTCGGCCATGGCTGCGGAGGCTCCCGAAAGGGTGGGGGCGGCGGAGTATACTCCCCCCGTGTTCGACTCGATCCAGGGACGCGTGGCCAGCCGAGAGCCGGCGCGGGTGGTGATCGAGGCCGGCGGGCTGGGCTATCTGGTCCAGGTGCCGCTCTCCACCTTCGACACCTTGCCCGAGGTGGGCCGCGAGGCGCGCCTGCTGCTGCACCTCACCGTGCGCGAAGACGAGTGGCGACTCTTCGGCTTCGCCAGCGCGCGCGAGCGGGACACCTTCCGCGATCTCTTGCGCGTGAGCGGTGTCGGCCCAGCTCTGGCGCTCACGCTGCTCTCGGGCCTGGGACCCGAGGCGCTCGTCCTCGCCGTGTGCGAGGGCGAGGCGGCCGTGCTCACGCGCGTGAAGGGCGTGGGCAAGAAGACGGCCGAGCGTGTGCTGCTCGACTTGAAGGATCGCTGGACGGCCGCAGGGCCGGGGGGCTCGGGGGGCGTGGCTCCGCCGCCCAAGGGGCCCGTAGGCGACGCGCTCCGCGCCCTCGAGTCGTTGGGCCTCGAGCGCATCGAAGCCGAGCGACGGCTGGCGGCCTTGGGGCCGCAGGCCCAGGCGCTTCCCGTGGCCGAGCTGGTGCGCCGGGCGCTCAGGGGGTGACCTGGGCCAGGGCGGCGGGGGCG
>Ga0163150_10008503_pt1 | contig 11669 bp, 8 predicted proteins | sample OliLakLV19P2IB_FD_148628 | JGI IMG/M metagenome (GOLD analysis project Ga0163150, IMG submission 148628) | Freshwater microbial mat bacterial communities from Lake Vanda, McMurdo Dry Valleys, Antarctica - Oligotrophic Lake LV.19.P2.IB | ecosystem: Environmental > Aquatic > Freshwater > Lake >...
GGGACGCCGTCCCCCGAACCCCCTGGGATTTATCGCCTTCTGGCCAGAGTGGATGAAGACCCCTGGAGAGCCGTACAATCAAGTTGTCTGCCGGAGGATAGGGCAACGCAGGGATGCGAGTGCGCCGGGATAAACCGGCATGTTGTAGGGGATGAAAGAGCCCTACGGAAAAGGAGCAGCGACTTTATTCCGACCTCGAGTCTTGCGTGGTGCGTCGCGAGGCGTACGGCGAAGCGTAGACAGAGGCATCGGTGGGCCGGGCGATTGAGCCCCGATAACTGACGAACCGCGTGCCGACCTTGTTCGCTTAATGGGAAGGCAACATCCGCTGAGGCGACAAAATCGCGAGCCAATAGCGGGACGCGGCGTGGTCGAAGACCCTGGCACGTCGAGAAACAACATGCACGAGAACCGGGAGACCTCCAAAGCGTCTGCCAAACAGGCAGACCGGTCCGCGAAGGCGCAAAGCCACAATGCGGACGTGTACGCAAGGGAGGGGTCTGACTGCTGCGTAGTACCAGTGAAGCAGCCGAACAAAGAAGGGAAACCTTTGGCGGAGGCGGTGGAGGGAAGGCGGCAGCCCAAGGAGAACGACGCGCAATCCAACATCCAACCGACACAGAGCGGGGAACGGGTGTCCCAAGGATTAAGCGGCGTGCGCCGGGTGGCGCGGGAAAGGAAACAAGAGCGGTTCACAGCTTTGCTGCATCATGTGACGGTAAATCTGCTGAGGGAGAGTTTTGACGCATTGAAGAAGAATGCGGCTCCTGGGGTGGATGGCGTAACATGGCTCGATTATGAGACGGGGCGGGAGGATCGGCTTGCCGATCTGCACGGTCGCGTACATCGTGGCGCGTACCGGGCGCAACCCTCGCGTAGAGTGTACATTCCGAAGGCTGATGGGCGGCAACGTCCGTTGGGCATCGCGGCTCTGGAGGACAAGATTGTTCAACATGCCGTGGTGACCGTGCTCAATGAAATCTATGAGGCGGACTTTAAGGGCTGTTCGTACGGGTTCAGGCCGGGACGCAACGCGCATATGGCGCTCGACGCGCTGAATGCGGGGCTGCAAAAGAAGCGAGTGAACTGGATACTCGATGCCGATATCAAGGGCTTCTTCGACCACGTCAATCATGAGTGGCTGTTGAAGTTCATCGGCCATCGAGTAGCCGACGACCGAATGCTGCGGCTGATCCAGAAATGGCTGACTGCGGGCGTTTCGGAAGATGGCGAATGGTCGCAGACGACGGTAGGTACTCCGCAGGGAGCAGTGGTTTCACCGCTGCTGGCTAACGTGTATCTGCACTATGTCTTCGATCTGTGGGCCGAGAAATGGCGCGAGAAAGTGGCGCAAGGGGACATGATTATCGTCCGCTACGCTGACGATCTCGTGGCCGGTTTCCAGCATCAGGCCGATGCCGTGCGGTTCCTGCGAGACTTTGAGGAACGGCTGGCGAAGTTTGGGTTGGAAGTTCATCCGGAGAAGACGCGGCTAATTGCGTTCGGGCGCTTTGCAGCGTCTGATTGCCGGAAGCGGGGGAAAGGGAAGCCGGAAACGTTCGCGTTCCTCGGGTTCACGCACTACTGTGGCAGGAACTCGAAGGGCCATTTTGTGGTCTGGCGGCGTACTGTGTCAAAGCGGATGAGAGCAAAACTCCACGCTATCAAGCAGGAGTTGCGCTGGAAGATGCATGAGCCAGTGGCGCAGGTCGGAGCGTGGCTGAAACGGGTGGTGGACGGGTACTTCCGCTATCACGCCGTGCCGGGCAACTTGTCTATGCTTTCGCGATTTCGAGAACGGATCTGTCGTTACTGGCGGCATGTACTACGTCGCCGTAGTCAGCGGCGGAAACCCGATTGGGAACAACTGCGGCCGATCTTTGACCGGTGGATTCCTCGCCCTAGAACTCTTCACCCTTATCCTGATGTTCGCTTCGACGCTCGAATCCAAGGGAGGAGCCGTATGCGGTAGTTCCGCTAGTACGGATCTGTGCGGGGGGTGATCAGTGATGGTCATCCCTACCGCAATCCCGAGCGCCGCGCCAGATCCGGAGTGGAGGGCGGCCCCGAGCCGCCTCCCCCAAATTCCGACTAACACCTAAGTCCCCTACCCACACAAAACAGCGAGGAGGCGAATCCTCTTGGCGCGGCGGCGACACCGCTGCCCCGTTTGGACGAGGATATTGTGTGAACCGTGCATCAGGTCTGCGCCCTTCGATTCTGATTTACCGGTGAGTGCTACCGAACACGACTGTGCGGCAGGATGCAGACCGATTTCCACGCCTGGGAACCGTGCGCGAACGGCCACCTTGAATACATGCAGGGCGATATCGTCGAAGAGCCAGGACAGCCGGATTTCTCGCTGGCGTGGCATGTCATCGCCGGTACGCAGCCGCCAGGCTAGTTCAGAAATAGGGATAGCGCAAAGAAGGTCCAAGCTTCTGAGGTTGATTTTGCTGTCGCTCGAAGGTTTGCATGCTCCATCTCGTAGTGGGTTACAGCAACGCCGTGAATGAGCACCGAGCGGAGTAGTCCCAGGCTGAATGTTATACCCGAACAGGTTTGCGAGCAAACTATGCGCTGTCGCCCGATTCGACAGCGGAAGAATATTCGATTCCGTGACTGGCAAGTTTCCGATAGAGGGTCACACGGGACCAGTGAAGACGCTTCGCGGCCAGGCTCTTGTTGCCGTTCACAGATTTCAGTGTGGTTAGAATCCGGTCACGCTCCTCAGCACCCGGTAGGCACAGCCGTTGGCAGAAAGTCTGGGGAAGATCCGTCACCTCAATCTGAGAACCCGAACAAGTGACGAGCGCCGCTTCAATCAGATTCTTCAACTCCCGGATATTTCCGGGCCAAGCGTAATCTTTGAGGAGGGTCAAGACCAAGCCCGAAGCGCCCTCTACCAGGAAACCCGACCGGCTACTGAGTTCTCGCACAAAATGGTTGACCAGAAGTGGTACGTCCGCGATCCGATCACGGAGGGGCGGGACACAGATCTCGACAACGGCCAACCTGAAATAAAGATCCTGGCGAAAGCTCCCCTTACGCATCATTAGATGCAAGTCGCGGTTGCTGGCCGCCACAATGCGAACATCAATCGGGATTTCCTTGCCGCCCCCCAGGAGCGCCACCCGCCGGGACTCAATTGCCCGGAGTAGCTTTGCCTGGGAATACAAACTCATGTCTCCGATCTCGTCGAGGAACAACGTACCGCCGCTAGCCTTGATGAAGGCTCCATCGCGCCGGCTGGACGCACCCGTGAATGCGCCCTTCTCATGCCCGAACAACTCGCTCTCAATCAAAGTGTCCGGAAGGGCGGCACAGTTCACGCACACTAGTGGGCCGCGATGCCGGTGATTGTGTTCGTGGAGCATGGAAACCACCAGTTCTTTTCCCGTGCCGGTTTCGCCTGTCACCAAAACGCTTGCCTCACTCGCCCCGACTCGGGCTACTCGCAGCCGGAGATTTCTCGCGGCGTCGCTTTCGCCGATCATCTGTGTTTGGCCACCGGACACCGGGTGTGAGCGGCGCAGCAGCGAAGAGAGTTCGTCCAATCGGCTACTAGGAACGAGATGCACTTGCCCCCTGAAGTCCGTCAGTACGGCCGCCCCGCACGTGGTGACAAGAAGAGTCGGAATGACCGAGAGGCCGGGCCAGGCCAAATCCATCCGAGTGGGAGCCAACCCGGAAAATACTACGACGAGACCCGGCCTCGGGCAGCTAGCCAGGCTACGAACTTCAATCTGGAAGCCGGCTTCTTCAATGACGCTTCGCCATTGCGAAGCTATGGGCGCGGAGGACAGCACCAAGCAAACTGGACGAGCGGCGGAACCCGCACCGGCCAGCACCGTTTGATCAGAGCCTACAAAACGAGTCATCGATTCAAACATTGATTTAAATCCTCGCGAACGGCTTGTTCGTTCTAAATTATATAGTCGCGGAATTGCCACTTCGTTTCCGTATGATGTAGATAAAATACTCGGGTGCAGCGATCGTTGCGGCGAGACAATAGTGTATCATCTCGCAAGATTACAATGGTATCTCACTCAAAAAAATAGCAATTTTCTTTTTCCGAGCCCCCCAGGGCTGTTTCAACATTTACACTCTGGCCGTAGCCGCCCACTCCGAGTATGGTTTCTTTTCTAGAGCTTACCGATTTACCCAGCGCGGCCCGCCAAATGCACTATACAAACTATGTTGCCCGGCGAGGACTTATCGGGAACCATGGCAAAGTATGCCAACTTCTTTCAGGTTGGCTTCAACGATGTCGAATTCATTCTGGAGTTCGGCCAGGAGCTCGAAGCCGGTCCAATAATACACACGCGAGTGGTGCTTAGTCCGGCGAATGTCACGTCGTTTTTGAGGCTGGCATCGGAGTCGTGGATGTCGTTTGAGGAGCGGTACGGGAAGAAGATGCGGGATAACTGAGCCGATAGGACGGATTATTTGGCGGATCAAGCCATCGGATCGGCCTTAAGGAGAATATTTATGCCATCTGCACTTACTTTTCCGGGTGTCTATGTGGAAGAAATTCCCAGCGGCGTCCGGACCATCATAGGGGTTGCGACATCGGTCACAGCGTTCATCGGCAGGGCACTTCGCGGGCCGGCGGATGAAGCAGTTGTCATCAATAGCTTCGGCGACTTCGAGCGTATCTTTGGCGACCTTTGGCGCGAAAGCAGCCTGGGTTTCGCGGTGCGCGATTTTTATCTGAATGGCGGCAGCCAGGCGATCGTGGTCCGGGTGTACGCACTGCCTACTGGAGGCGGTTCCGGAAAAGCGGCTGTCAATGTGGGCGGCCTAACCCTGGAAGCAGCTAACGAAGGCAAGTGGGGGAACACCCTTGGGGCCAAAGTCGATCAGGACGTTTCCGCTGAGGTCGCGGTTCGATTTGGACTTGACGAGACCGATCTGTTCAACCTGGCGGTGCAGGAGGTCGCGCCGGATGGGCAGGTCGTGACTGCGGAAGTGTTTCGCAACCTGACGGTCAAAGAGAGCCCTCGCCGAGTGGATCGGGTGCTTAAGGACGACTCGCAGTTGGCTCGATGGAAGGGATCGTTCCCTACCACCTTGCCGACGCTAACCGCTGGGACGGACGCGTTGACGGCCCTCGCTACCTTAAAACAGGCATCGAAAGTCGCGAAAGACGCCACTCCCCCGGTGCCCGCAACGATTGACGCCGCAAAGAAAGCGGTCACCGAAGCCGAGGATGCTTTGAAGAAGGCGTTGACGGATGCGGAAACGGCCCTCACTTCCGCAAAGGCGGCTTTGAAAGTCGCGGAAGACGCCACTCCCCCGGTGCCCGCAACGATTGACGCCGCAAAGAAAGCGGTCACCGAAGCCCAGACTGCCCTGGACGCAGTTCCAGGTAACGGCGGATCGAATGGGCAGCCCTTAGGTTTGGCGAATTTCCTGCCCTCGAGCGGGCAAGCGAACAAGAAGGGTCTCTACTCGCTCGAAAAAGCAGACATATTTAACATCCTCTGCCTTCCTCCCTATACGGCAACCGAAGATGTCGACCCTAAGCTGGTCACGGACGCAGCCGTTTATTGTGAGGCAAAGCGGGCCATGCTTCTGGTGGATCCCGTGAGTACTTGGGACACAGTTGCCGAGGTCATCGCCGGCATCCCGGACGTGGGCACCAATAGCAAGAATGCTGCTTTCTTCTTCCCGCGGTTGAGCCAGCCGAATCCCTTGCGGGATAACAAACTGGAAAATTTCGTCCCATGCGGCGCGGTCGCCGGTATCTTCGCTCGCACTGATTCGCAACGGGGTGTTTGGAAAGCTCCGGCCGGACTGGATGCAACGTTAGTGGGAGTCCCGAAACTGAGCGTCCCGCTGACGAATGCGGAAAATGGACAATTGAATCCGCTAGGGGTCAACTGTCTCCGCACGATGCCTGCCGCTGGGCGAGTCGTTTGGGGGGCGCGAACGTTGCAGGGGAACGACCGTCTTGCTTCCGAATGGAAGTACATCCCCGTTCGGAGGACGGCGTTGTTCATTGAGGAGACTCTGTATCGCGCCCTGCAGTGGGTGGTCTTCGAACCGAACGACGAGCCGCTGTGGTCTCAAATTCGCCTGAATGTCGGCGCGTTCATGAACACGCTCTTCCGGCAAGGGGCGTTTCAAGGCTCGGCTCCGCGCGATGCGTACTTTGTCAAGTGCGACAAAGATACGACGACGCAGAACGACATCGACCGGGGGATCGTGAACATCCTGGTCGGGTTCGCGCCGCTCAAGCCGGCAGAGTTTGTAATCATCAAACTCCAGCAGATCGCCGGTCAGATCCAAACCTAAAGGAGCCGCCATGCAATTCAGCGTAAATATTCAGCCACAACGGTTCGATCCGTACAAAAACTTCAAGTTCAGGGTCAAGTGGGACGGGCAATTCGTCGCCGGTGTCAGTAAGGTTGGTGCGCTCAAGCGCACGACAGAGGTCGTGAAACACCGTGAAGGCGGTGACCCCTCCAGCACCCGGAAGTCGCCGGGCAGAACCGAGTATGAAGCCATCACCCTCGAGCGCGGCGTGACCCATGACTTGGAGTTCGAGAAATGGGCTCGCAAAGTTTGGGACTTCCAGACCGGATTGGGCAATGAGGTCTCGCTCAAGGATTTCCGTAAGGACATTATCATTGAGCTCTACAACGAGGCCGGTCAAAAGGTGATCGCGTACAAGGTATTTCGGTGTTGGGTCTCGGAATTCCAGGCGCAAGCGGATCTGGACGCGAACGCAAACGCCGTCTTGATCCAGATGATCAAGCTCGAAAACGAAGGCTGGGAACGGGATTCAGATGTTACGGAGCCTTCCGAACGCGCATTGAGTTAATTGATCTGCCGCTTGAGGTGGCATCAGGATGAACGAAGCCGCTGCTCCAATCTTTCCGCCTCCCACGCCTCCCCGCGTGCAGCCGCTTTCGGCGAGCGAGTTGCTGTGCGTATGGGAGCGAGGGCGTTCCGCCTCTCCAGTTGAACAGGCGATTTTCCTGTTGGAATCAGCGTGTCCCGGCGCCACGCGGGAGTCCATTGCGGAATTGAGCATTGGACAGCGCGACGCCTGCTTGTTGGAGTTGCGGCAGATCCTCTTCGGCCGGGAGTTACGCGGCTTGACGGACTGTCCCGGCTGCGGCGACAGGCTGGAAATGACCATTCTCATCTCCGACATTCGAGTGCCGCCGGACGCGGAATCAGGGACGCGGCTCACGATCCAGCGTTCCGGGTATGAACTCGGTGTTCGCCTTCCCAACAGCGCGGACCTCTTGGCGTTGCCTACCGGCGAGAGCCTCCAGGCGATGGGCGACATGCTGTTCGCCCGCTGTGTGATCAGCGTCGCGGGCCCGGAGCACCGGCTCGAAGATATGCAATCGGTCGAGCGGCTCGCGGCGAACGTCCCCGTTGAGGTGGTCGAAGCGGCTATCGAGGCGATGGGCGAGGCAGACAGGCAAGCAGACGTGAAGTTGGACTTGACGTGTCCCATTTGCGGGATCAAGTGGAAAACGACGTTCGACATCGTGTCCTATTTGTGGAGTGAGTTGCGGGAACAGGCGATGCGCCTGATGCGGGAGGTTCATCTGTTAGCGTCCGCGTATGGCTGGGGCGAATCCGAGATCTTGGCCCTGAGTTCCTGGCGCCGGCAATTTTACATTGAGGTGCTGAGCGGATGAGCAACTTCCTAACCAATTTGATATCCCGTAGCTTCCGGGCGGCACCGATCCAGCCGGTGTCCATTGCCGGGCCGGTCGTGGCCGCGCCGGTTCATCCGCCATTCGAGGACCCATTCGCTCAGAGGCCTGTCGAAATTCCTGAGACGCGAGGGGCTGAAGCACCTGCTCGGTTGCCCCGGCCCATCGAACCGGCGGTTTCGCTTAGCGCTAGAACCACTCAGACAGAACTATCTTCCACTCCGGAGTTTCCGGCCGCAGCCGCGGCACTGACCGCTTACCCGTCCAGTACTTCGGCGTCACTAGCGGCGCCCTCTCCGCCGCGACCGATCGAATCGGCGGTTTCTCCTAGTGTTGGAACTACGCAGATAGAACTAGCTTCTATTCCGGGGTTTCCGGCCGCGACAGCGGCACTGGACGTTTACCCATCCGGTACTTCGGCGCCACACGCGCTGCCGCACCCGCCGCAGGCCATCGAGCCGACGGTTTCTCCTGGCGACAGAATCTCTCAAACGGTACTGCCTTCCAGTCCGGAGTTTCCTGCCGCGACGGCGGCACGGGGCGATTACCCATCCAGTACTTCCGCATCACAAGAAGTGCTATCCCCGACCGCGCAGGTTGCTGAGGCGCTTGATCAGAAACAAGTTCTTTCCCCCATTCAGCGAGGACATCTGACGCCGGCAGCGGAGGCCCGCACCGTATCCTCACCTCGAAGCGCGTCGAGGCCAGAGGAGGTGATTGTCAGGTCAGAGCATAGGTTCATTTCGCGGCCTCTAGAAACTGGCCTGGCGGCGCAGGCGCAATCAGCGGCTTCGCTTCCGGCCCTTGAGCGTATCGCTAAGGTGACCCGCGAATCCGCCACAACAGTTGTTCCCGGACCAACGACGAAACCGCGGCCTTCCTTGTCCCTCATCGGCAGGTTTACTCCCGCCCTCCAAGCACCCATCAGGCCACCTGAGGAGTCCCTTCGGGAGACGATCGTGAACGTTTCCATCGGCCGGATCGAGGTCCGCGCGAACCAGCCGGTGGGCAAGACAGAAAAGCCAAAGCCGGGCCACACGCCTCCGCTGATGGGGCTGGATGAATATCTACGCCAGCGAAGTGGTGGCAAGCGATGAGCAACCATCTCGCCATTGCGACGGTTACGGCTTCCATGAGGTTGCTCCTGCAAGAAGTAGTTGATGCCTCAGGCGTGCCCGCGACGGTAACGACGGTTCGGCCGGACGGAGCCAGTACCGCCAGTCCAAGTCCGAGAGTGAACGTGTACCTTTTCCAGGTCACTCCAAACGCAGCTTGGCGAAACTCCGATCTGCCGACCCGCAACGACAGCGGTGGACTCACGCAACGGCCGAGAGCGGCGCTGGACCTTCACTACCTGCTGACCTTCTACGGCGATGAGCCACAGTTGCAGCCGCAGCAACTGCTCGGCAGTGTCGTCCGCGCGCTACATGCGCGGCCCGTGTTGTCGAGGGACCGGATACGGAGCACAATCCAGAATCCGACCTACAGCACGATTCTCGCCCAATCGAATTTGGCCGAGGACATCGAATTGGTCAAGTTCACGCCGACCACGCTTTCCCTGGAAGAACTTTCAAAACTGTGGGCGGTCTTTTTCCAGACGCAGTATGCGCTTTCGGTCACTTACCAGGGAACTGTGGTCTTGATCGAAACCGACGATGCGCCCAGTTCGGCGCTGCCCGTGCTGGAGCGGAATGTCTACACCGTCCCTTTCCGGGTGCCCGTGATTGCCGGGGTCAAGGCGTCTGCCGGCGGGCCAATTCTGGGGGGGAGCGAAATTGTCATAGAGGGTCGCGCGCTCAAAGGCGATGTGACGGAAGTCCGATTTGGAGCCAGCAAAATGCAGCCGGTAGTTCCCGCGGTGGTGGCCGACACCGAAGTCAGACTATTGTTGCCCGGCGATCTCCGCGCAGGCGTGCAGGGTTTGCAGATCGAACAAAAAGTGCTGATGGGGACCCCGCCCGTACCGCATTCCGGCTTTGAATCGAACGTCGCGGCGTTCGTACTCGCGCCAACCATCACTCAGCCGCCGCCTGCGTTCACACAAACTTCATTTGACCCAGTGACTTTATTGATTAACGGTACGATCGCCGTCAATTTTTCGCCGAAGGTCGGAAAGGCACAGCGTGTGCGCCTCTCGCTCAATGAATTTCAAGCGCCGCCTACTCGAACGGCTCGCGGCTACGTCCTCACCGCGCCGAAGGACAACGGCGTCCCAGCCATACAGCAGGAAACGGACCAGATCCAGTTTGAAATTCTCGATACGGCGGCCGGGGACTACCTCGTACGCGTCCAGGTGGATGGCGCGGAGAGCCTACTCGAACGAGAGTTGAACAACGCCAGTCCCGCGTTCAATCAGTTTATTGGACCAAGGGTGACCATCGCATGAACGCCACGAAACAGTGGGAGGAAGAGAACTCGCGTTACCTCACGGCGGCGCTGGCCTGGCTGCGCATGAGGCTGGAGCGGCAGGCGCAACGGGAATCTGTTCCTGTCCGCCAAACCAGTGTCGACCAAACCAGCGACTCCCCGGCGACACCCGTGGAAACCGCCCAACCCTCGATTTTCGCACGTTTTCTGGGGCACGACGCGTCCCATGTACCTGCCCGACCCGTCCTCCTATTGCCGCCTGCCAGCGGGGGAATCAGCGATGAACAGATCGCCCGGGCGGCAGCCGAAATGGACGCGGCGGCCACCATTGATCCACCGCCCGCGCTACATATAATGGCGAAGCGTCTGGGGATGTCGCGATTTGAGCGGGACGTACTCCTGCTTTGTACGGCGATGGAACTGGGCACCAGCACTGCCTCGCTTTGCGGCTTGGCGCAAGGGGTGCCCAACCGTCCGTTTCCAACGTTCGCGTTGGCCATGACGTTGTTCGAGGAACCCGCTTGGGAAGCGTTGTCGCCGGAACGACCGCTCCGCTATTGGCGGCTGATCGAGATTAATCAGCCAGGGGCGCAGCCGCTCACCACCAGCGCTCTGCGGGCCGACGAACGAGTGGTCAACTACTTGAAGGGGCTGAACTACCTGGAAGATCGCTTGGCGCCGCTGTTGGTGCCGTTAACCCCGCCGGGCGGCGGAATACCTCTGCCAGCTTCGCAAAAAAGCGCCGTGGACACAATCATCCGAGGCCTCGAACCGGCAACAGAGCCCAAACGATTGCCGGTCATCCAAATGCCGGGCAGTGATTCAGAAAGCAAGCAATTGATTGCCTGGCATGTGGCTGACGCGCTTGGCTTACACCTCTACCGGCTACCCGCCGAATGGCTGCCCGGGAACGCAGGCGAGTTGGAGACGCTGGCGCGGTTCCTGAATCGCGAAAGCATTCTGCTACCGGTGGCGTTCTTGCTGGACGCCTCGGAAATCGACCGTCCCACTGGAGAAGCATCCGAAGGAATTCGTTCCACTACGCTACTTCGCTTTTTGTCCCGCGTCCGGTGTTTGGTTTTCCTGGATACCCGCGATGTCCGGCAACTCCCGGCGCACGAGAGCCTGACCTTGGATGTTGCCAAACCCACGCGAGCCGAACAGCAATCGGCGTGGCAGCAGGCACTGGGTGACGCCGCCGCGGACAGTCCCGCCCTGTTGGCGGGCCAGTTCAATCTGGGCTTGGCTGAGATCCGCCGCTTGACGGAAGCCGCCGCGAGCCCCTCCCCTGAGTCTTCGTCCCCCGGCGAGCGCACGGCGCACGAGCGGCTTTGGGACGGATGCTTGACTAGCACCCGGCCCCGCCTGGATGAGCTGGCACAGCGGCTTGATGTCAAGGCGAGTTGGGCGGACTTAGTGGTGCCGGGGCAGGAGTCGAAGCTCCTCCATCAGATTGCCGAGCAGGTCAGTCAACGCTCGAAGGTTTACGAAGACTGGGGCTTCAGCCAGAAAATGAACCGCGGCCTCGGTATTAGCGCGCTGTTCGCCGGCGAGAGCGGCACGGGCAAATCGATGGCGGCCGAAGTGATAGCCAGCGAACTGCGTCTGAATCTGTATCGC
>Ga0163150_10008506_pt1 | contig 11667 bp, 14 predicted proteins | sample OliLakLV19P2IB_FD_148628 | JGI IMG/M metagenome (GOLD analysis project Ga0163150, IMG submission 148628) | Freshwater microbial mat bacterial communities from Lake Vanda, McMurdo Dry Valleys, Antarctica - Oligotrophic Lake LV.19.P2.IB | ecosystem: Environmental > Aquatic > Freshwater > Lake >...
GCATCTTGGTGCAGCTACAACCACGACAACCTCACCCTGCCGGGGCTGCTGCCAAGCCCAGCGGGTTCGACTGGTGTGCGTGTCGTGACGGCAGCCCTCAGCGTCATTCTGGTCGGGAGTACCTTCACGCTGTATTTGTATTCCGACGTGTTGGCCGCCCATGCGACCACCCAGGTTCACGATTCAACCCCCGCCGACAACATCCCCGACTTCACCGCAGGCGATCATTCCCTCTCTTCGATTCTCATTCCAGCGCTGCTAGTTCTCGCCGTGGGAAACGCCGTCTTGCTGAGTACGGCACTGCTGCTCCCCGTAGCCTTAGTGATGCCAGTTCTGATTGAGGCCAACCGCTCGCGTCGGGGTAGGGTTGCCGGTGGAAATTGGCAAACGCTGGTGAATGACATGCAGCATTCGCCCGACTCCACGGAACGCGGAAGCTATTACATGGGCCGTGTTCTCAAGGACGGCAGCCCGTTGATCGTTCCCCGCGAAGTATTTCAAGAGCATGCTCACTTCCTTGGCGACAGCGGTGCCGGCAAAACCTCGTTGGGCCTGAATCCGTGGATTGAGCAGACGATTTCCTTCGGCGATTGCAGCCTGATCGTCATCGACCTGAAGGCAGACACGCTGGAGTTGTTAGCCACGCTCACGACGGCCGCCGAGTCTTTGCAACAACGCACCACCCGCCGCCTGCCGATCAAGCATTTCACCAATCAATCCCACCTCAGCACTTTTGCCTTCAACCCGCTGGCGCAGGCGTTCTGGAATGCGGCCGAACCCTATGTGAAAACCGACTTTTTGAACGGGGCGGCGGGGATTCTGTATGGCAAAGGTTACGGCGAGGGCTGGTATACGTCGGCCAATGCTGCCGTCTCGCACCACGTTCTCAAGAAGCATCCGGACATCAAATCGTGCCGCGAACTAGCGGAGCGGATCAGAGCCACGTTCGCCTCGCCGAAAAAAAGCGGCTTGCATCCCGCATTCTACAACGCCGGAGCCCATGTGCAGGAAGTCTTTGATCGGCTGGGAGCCTTCGATCCGATCAATGTGGCACCCGGCACCGGGCACCCGGATGAAGTCATCCAGGCAGCCATCGATCTGACCGACGTTTTTCGGAATCCGCAAATTCTCTATTTCCATCTCTCGTCAATCGTGGCCGCGGGGTCATCGCCCGAGATTGCACGGTTCGTGGTGTACTCGCTCTTGTGTGCCGCCAGTCAGACCGAGCGCAATCATCCCGTGTTTCTGGTGATTGACGAATTCCAACGGATGGTTGCCAAGAACGTCGAGGCGCTGCTCCAGCTCGCCCGCAGTATGGGCATCGGAGTGATCCTAGCCAATCAGAGCATGCAGGATCTAGGCGAACTCATTCCGTCCATTGAGGCCAATTGCCGTTACCGCCAGTGGTTCTCCGTGTCATCGCTCGATGACCGCGAACGATTGCTCAAAGCGGCGGGCGAGACTGTGGAACAGTTTACCTCCCAATCATGGGGATCAACTTCCAATGGCTCAACGTCGTCCATCACGATCTCCGAGCAAGTCATGAATCGCTTCTCGGTCAACGACATTGCCCTGGCCAGTGACCACGAAAAGCAGAGCATTGTCACTATCACGCGAGGGAAAGGCTACGCGCAGTTTGGCGGTCTACCAGTGATCGTCACGTCAGACTTCCATATCAGCGCCGAGGAATACGAACGCCGCAAAAAGCTGCCCTGGCCCGCGCCGACGACGGGGACTTACATCCCTCGCGAACATCAACAGGCTGCTCCAGCAAGAAAGCCCGTTTCCGGACCGGTGGTCACAACGGAGATCATCAGTTCTTTGCCGTTCGATGGACCGCCGCCGCTGATTGCCCCCGGCGAGAAGTTGCCCAAGAAACCGTCCAAGAAAGGGGGCGGACCATGAGCGGTGTCTGGATGCCTGCCGAAATGGAGATCGTCGAGGCGCTCACACGATGCGTCGGCGTAATGTCAGACAGTCAACTTATGGACGCTGGCTGGTCCGGTAGCGCGGCGGGCCATCAAGTCCGCTCGTTCCTAAATCGATTGCTGGAGGCTGGCCTGCTTCAGCGGACGATCGTCAACATGCATCCGCGCGTGTTGCTCGACAAACCGCTGGTCGCTTGGCAACCGGGCGCAGACCGCCCGGACCTTCGGGGCGCTCGGGCGACTATCAGAGATCGTTGGCACCAGCCGACGCAGCCGACCGAAGTTTATTGGGCGAGTAGACGAGCAGCCAACCTGTTCGGCAGTACGTCTCGCGACCTACCGGATCTGTTCCATCGCGACCATGACCTGCTATTGGCCGAGGTCTACGTTTTCTATCGCCGTCACCGAAATGCGTGGGCAAAGCGCTGGTTGGGGATCGGCGTCATTCCCCCGGCCAATTTTCGGACCAAGAACCCAGATGCGATTGTGTTTGGCAATGACGGCCGACCAGCCTGCGTCATTGAATCGTCCGGACATTGCGGACTCAAACAACTGAAATCGTTTCACGAGCACTGTGTCTGTTTCGAACTTCCCTATGAAATCTGGTGAGGCATCCTATGAACGTATTGGCTTCCACGAAATTGACCGGCACCGACAAGGTGATCCTCCGGCACATCGATCGGTATCGATTCACCGTTCGTGAAGCGATCGCTCGACTTCCGGAGTTCTTTCAAAACACACCTCATGAAATCGACGTTCGATTGCAACGCTTGGAGGATGCCGGCTTCATCGCCTCGACCTGGCTCTATGCAAAGCGTAATTGCTTCATCCTCACGAATAAGGGAGCGAATCGCATTCGCGGTTCGGTACCTGATCGCGACGCTCAATCGCCATTGTCCGAGGCTACCAAGGTTCGGCGATTTGCGGCGCTCACTTTTTGCTGTTTGACGTCGATCAGACGGCAACGGTTAACGGCGTCGGAGCTTTCCGAACATGTGACAGGCGTGAACGGTTCTGACGCGGACACGCCCTACTACATCACCCTTGATGAGGCACCGACTCGCCTCGGATTTTTGCGCGTCGATCTCGGTGGACAAGGTCGATGGGACCGGATCTCAGCAAAGTGCCAGCAAGATGTCCGGGACCATGCCAATGATCCGAACTGGTTGCCTTGGATCGCATCGAACCGTTTCGAAGTAACGCTGGTCACGGCCCTGCCGCATAAGGCAGAGCGTCTCCACCACGCACTCAGCCAGCAGGAACATCCGCCGCCAATTCCCATTCGCATCACAGCAATTCCTGAATTGCTCTACCTCATCGCGCCGCCACCGGCGTAACGCATTTTTTACTCCCTCCCCGAGGGTTGTAATTCGCTCTTTGTCCCAGGAGCACGAAAAAACATCGGGACATCGGAGACTTTTGCAAACCGTAGGCGAACGGGACGTTCATTGAACGCAGTTTGCCGAATCGCTGGAGTGACCAGCTTATGTACCGCGTACGACGAAATTTCGGTTGGAAAACTCGGTGGCCTTGGAAATTGTTTTTCCTTCCCAAGGTCAACGAACGCTTCTGCCCGAAATGCAGCATGCCATTTCAAGATGGAACGATGCCCGCCCCACTCGACACGTTCGACAAAGGCAACATCGCTGGCTGCGTTTATCCGTCAGGAGGTTATCGGAAGAACGAAGTCGTCATAAGGGTTGGGCGATTGAGAGCAGGAAGGGACAGTTTCTATCTGACGGAATTTATTCCGCTGGATGACTTGAACGACTTGATCGACGTCGCTTCAACCCTGCGAACACGACTGACAAAACCGCGTAACCAGCGCAGTGCGTCAGTAGGTTTGCGAAAGGTTTGAGTTCTGGTTTTAGGGGCGGCCTCCGGGCCGCTCCACTTTGGGTCTTGGTGATGAGCACCAGGACATAACAACACTGGTTCGAGGTGGATTCGGATGAACGCCTCGACCCGTCACATCAACAAGGAAACATATGGAAGAAAAGAAAAAACCCGTCAAGGAATACCCTTTTGGAAACATCAAAGCCAGTATTTGGGAGAACGAGTCGGAAGACGGTAAGTCTACTTACCGAACAACCTTCGAATGCAAATACAAAAGCGGCGATGGCGATTGGAAGGAAGTAACGTCGTACACAGTCCAGGAAGCCGTGAATCTCTCCAAGGTTCTGGATATGTGCTCTCGATGGATCATCGAGCGCGAAAGCGAACGTCGATCTCGTCGGAAGAACGGCGACTAGTACCAACAACCCGCCGGCCGGATGCAATCCGGCCGGCGCTTCATCACGGAGGATGAAGTCATGTCAGTCAAAGAGATAGCTGCAAAGTTCGACGTAGGACAGATCGTGATTACCCCCGGAGCATCTTGCGAGCTTTCGCAAGATGCCGTGCTGGGGGGCCTTATTCGCCATATGTCTGGCGATTGGGGCGAGTTGGAAGAGTACGACTGGAACCAGAACGAAGCCGCGTTGGAGCACGGCTTTCGACTGTTCTCCCAATACCTTGCTCGCGATGGTTCCAAGTTCTGGATCATCACCGAGCATGACCGTTCCGTCACGACCATCCTCTTACCGAATGAGTATTAGTAGCAAACCGGTTTTACCACGAGGTTGATCCTCAATTTTCGCCGGCTGGTTCCCCAGCCGGCTCTTTCCCTTGTTACCGCTCCACGACGCATCAACGTGGCGGAGCGGCGAAGGTCCGTTGCCTGAACCGTTTGATCAGACATTGGAAACCACAACATGGGAGAAACGAATGAAAAACAGCATCATTTCCAATCAACAACCTCACCCCCAACTTTCTCGCGAACTTTGGGAGGCATTACTCAACATCCACAACCTCTTTTTTGATCCTGTGCTGGACGCCTATTACGGGCAACCAGACGGCAAACTGTTCGAGCACATCCTGCGGTCCTTTCGGACACTTGATTGCTGGCTCGATGTTGCGATCCGAGAGGGCTGGCTGGACTGAGCTATTCCAGGTGAGGCGGGCATGGGGAGTTCAATACTCTCCATGCCCTTTTTCCCATCACATACCGACCCACAGCGAAGCCGTACGAAAGGGAAGCGACGTGACCAAGAATACGAGAGACCAATTCTCAGGCTCCAGCCAACTGCACCAACGCACGATGTGCCGACCCTATTGTTCGCTGGGGGCGGGAAATCTGACCTCGTTTCTCTGGAAGAGCGGTGACGCAGATTCTGGTTGGCGCTATCGGTTCAATCTTTTTCGCTTGGCCGCCCAGAATGGGCGAGTCTCGCAACTATTTCGCCCAGCCGACTTGATGGACTTCGTCAAATTCGCGCAGGTGATGGCCGCTGTCATTGCCGATGACGGCTGCCTAAGCCCAGTCGAGCGCGGCGACTTGCGGCGTTTGGCTACCGAGCTGGATGAGTTGCTGACACGGAGGACGGAGCCGACGAATGCACACCCCGCATCGAGCAATCCGGAAGAACTTCACTAAACAAGGAATCCCGTATGGCAACTGGACCGATTCATGAAATCCGGCGTGGCCTGATCAAGGTCCGAATCTGGCGTAAGCGAACTCGCAGTGGACTACGGCACACGGTCGCCGTCACTCGCCTGTTTCGCAATGGAGACAGTTGGAAGGAATCAACCCGTTTCGGTCGCGATGACATCCCGCTCATGCGACTGGCCCTGGATGAAGCACATACCTGGATCTACCAGCAACGGCAGGCGCGCACCTCGTGACATCATCGTCGTCGAATTCCGAACGTCCCCCGCACGACGCTGCTTGCGTTGTTGGCCAGGCCGACAAGCCGGTGGTTTCGTCGACGGTTCGTGATCTGGCGCAACTTGTCGAATGCGGCGCGAAGTTTCCGACGATCTACGCAGACCCACCCTGGCCCTATTCCAATACCGCTGCTCGGGGAGCCGCCGAGAACCACTATCAAACGATGACGTTAGAGGCAATTCGAGGCGAACCGGTCAAATCGCTCGCAGCAGAGAATGCCCATCTTCACTTGTGGACGACGAACGCCTTTCTCCGAGAGGCGTTCGACATCATCGGAGCATGGGGGTTCAAGTATAAGTCGTGCCTGGTGTGGGTTAAGCCGCAAATTGGCATGGGCAACTACTGGCGAGTCTCGCACGAGTATTTGCTGCTAGGTGTTCGCGGCAATCTCCCCTTCCACGACCGGACGGTACGAAGCTGGCAACTTGCTCGCCGCACCGTTCACAGTCGCAAGCCGTTCTTGTTTCGCGGTCTCATCGAGCAGGTCAGCCCCGGACCGTATCTGGAGCTTTACGGCCGAGAGGAACAGCGGGATTGCGGTTGGACGGTCTACGGCAACCAAGTCGAACGACGATTGTTCTAGGAGATCGTCTGCGATGCTGAAACGTGACGACCACTCCCGAAACGGCGACGGCGCGCCGTTAACCGTCAAGGTTCCCGGAGGCGTTCCGCCCTGGGTCACTCCTGAGCTGATCGAGCACACGCTTCGCGTTTGGCAACCTTTTTACCAAGACCAGTTGATCGCCGAAGATGCTTTGGCGATCATCATGAGTGCGGGCCGGATGGTGGATCTGTTGTCGAACGAGGAAGGCCATGAAACAATTCGTCGCCCTGGCGAGAGTCAGCAGCCGTGAGCAGGAACGTGAAGGCTTCTCGTTAGAAGTTCAGGAAGACGCCCTCAAACGCTACGCCGAACAGCACGACGGCACAGTCGTCAAGCTCTTCAAAATTGCGGAGACGGCGAGCAAGCGAAACGAACGCAAGACCTTTAAGGAAATGATTGCGTACGCCAAGCGGCACTGCACCGAACTGGATGGGCTCCTGTTCTACAAAGTGGACCGAGCCGCCAGGAATCTCTTCGACTACGTCGAACTGGAGCGGCTGGAGTCAGAATACAACGTCCCGTTCATCTCGATTTCCCAGCAGACGGACAATAATCCGGCAGGCCGCATGATGCGACGGACGCTTGCCAACATGGCGAGCTTCTTCACCGAGCAAATGGCGGTCGACATCAGCCAGGGTATCAATCGCCGGGTTCAGGAGGGATTCTTTCCCGGCAAAGCCCCGTATGGGTTTCGGAACGTCCGAGCCAATGGACGACGAGTGATTGAGTTTGATCCCGTTGCGGCCGCGAACGTTCGCAGAATGTTTCACCTTTATGCGTATGAGAATCACACGCTTGAAGGCGTGGTGAAGCGGTTTGCTGATGACGGCATCGAGTACCGACCTTCAACTCCCAAGTGGAGCCGCACGTCGGTTCACAACATGCTGACCGACCGGGCCTACATCGGCGAAGTCCGATACCGAGGCGGCTGGTATCCTGGCAAACATGAAGTCATCATCGACCGGGCAACGTGGGACCGGGTGCAGGCGTTGCTCGGTAACAACCAGCAGACTTCGCACACGATGACTTATGCCGGAGATTTGATCGAATGCGGCCATTGCGGCCACAAGATCACCGGAGAGCTGAAGGTCAAAAGGACCAAGGCGGGTCCGAAGGAGTACCTTTATTACCGCTGCACGAAGTACAACAAACCCGACCATCCCCGAACCCGAGTCACGGAGGCGGAGCTGGATCGTCAGGTTCTCGCAGTGTTCGATAAGATGCGAATCGACGATGACGGCGTCCGAGAGTGGTTTCGGGCCGTGCTCGCATCAAAGACCCGTGATGCACAATCGGATGCCCGTGCGCAGCGGGCGGAACTCCAGCGGCAAGAGACGCTGATTGCCGCACAGCAAGACCGGCTGCTCAATCTGCGGATCGACGACCAGATCGATGATCAGACCTTCAACCGCAAGCAGACAGAGTCGCGGGATCGTCTGGCGGCAATCAAGCTGCAGGCGGATGTACTGGACCGAACGCGGGACGAAAACGCGGAATTGGCATCGAGGGTGTTTGAACTTTCTCAAACCCTTCGCCAGAAATGGCTTACCGCCGATTACGCTGAAAAACGTAAGATCCTAGAAATCGTCTGGTTGAACTGTCGGCTTGTTGACGCAACTCTAGTCCCAGCAATAAGAAAGCCCTTCGACGTTCTCGTCGAAGGGCTCGTTTCAAAGAAAAGTGGAGGCGGCGGGAATCGAACCCGCGTCCCGAAGCATCTCCACGCAAGCATCTACGTGTGTGTTCGACTGGTTTAATTTCATGCGTCAGTCACCCAGTCGACCAGGTTACCCACGAACTAGCCAAGAACTTTTTTAACCGCGAGCGTACCCGGCAGTGACTCGCGGCGGTTCGGATTTAGTGACGTACGTCCGGGCCAATCCGACTTCAGCCCTTAGTCCGGGCCACCTCTAATTAGGCAGCCAAAGCGTAATTGCTGTTAGCAATTGACATTTGATCAGCTTTTTACGTGGCCCACTGATCAACCACGACACGCCACTTGCGCTTTGTCTACCCGGTCGAACCCTGTTCGCCCCCGAGAACTGCCCACTTGGTCGTGAGCACAAACCGCAACAAGCCTTCATTCTATTCGACAGAACGGCCTAGGGAAAGGAAGGGAAATCGTGCAGAAGGGGCTAAGAGCCAAAAGTCTAGAGCCAGAGAGATGGCTTTTCACACTTGACGCTCTGCCCTCGACTTTCCGCCGGTTCTGCGGAAGGGGAAAAGTTAGTTGTCGGCGCACTCCAACAGCGCCCTGGCAAGCCACGATTTCTGACTCATAGCTGACGGCTAACAGCTTTTTTACGCGAATCCCCGCTATTTTTTTCGGTCGGGTGGGAAACACAAGATGTTGTGGCACTCCTCGGCCCAGGGGTGCGGTGGGGAGGGAAAATGTCTATTGGTAGTAGACGGCCTGGCCGGACCCACTAGATGATGTGGTTTGGTGGAAAAAAACTCGCGATTTAATCGTCGTTGGGCCGAGTCCCCCAACATCTGGTAGTCCTAGCCAACCCCAATTTCTAGGAACCGGCGCCTAAACATAGCTTGGCGCTTCACTGATTCTATCACAATCAGGTGGCCAATTTTAGCCGCTAGTTTTGGCCGCGCGCTGGGCTGTAGCATGGTCCCCCGGGCCGTGTGATTTGCGCTCAAGAACTCCGGTCGCTAACGCTCGCGGCTCGCCTTGGCACAAAGAAGAGTGACCGCTGATTCACGCTGATGGGCGCTGATAGGAAGGCATTAATGGGAGATAGTGATGATGAAAAAACGTGCTTCCGGTTTCTCCCGTTCTTGTTAAACAAAGACTTACGTCGCCTTTGAATTGGCGACACATTTGAATTGGCAGGGAATGCAGTAATCCTCGGCTACTTTGGCGGCACGGAGAATTGTTGGGTCCGTTAGAGTCGCAAGTGATGCTGCCACTAATCAAAGCAGTCACTTGCCCTGCAATCTGGCACACTACTGACCGTGACCACCCAAGATTTACACTGGGAATTGTTTTAATCCTCTACTAGTAAAGGGCTTAGGAGTTTGACAGAGACTTTTTTGAGAAACGGGAATGGCCGTTGCATTAATCAAATACACAGATTTTTGCCAACCTCTATCGTTTTCAGCCGATGCCCCCATTCCGCTTGGCCCTATTTTTGATCGCGCTACTTGCGGGCTTTGGCTTTCGTGTCACAGCTTGCGACTCAGTCAATTGCAACTGTCAGCAAGTCATGCACTCTCGTGAAAGCGGTTGTTGGATCGCAACGACCGCAAACTTCCGCATATGTTCCTTCACCAGTGCGACTCAAGCGGGACGTATTGCCCACCATTGTGAGCATTTGCGAGCTTCTTTAGCTATGACTCATGGCCTCAATAATGGTGCAACTAACTGGAGACCGAAATGTGAAGTCTTTCTTTTTAAGGATAAGAATAAGTATGGCGCGGTCGTGGGGCGGCAAGCCATGGAAACACTCGGCTCATCGCTAGTGACACCAGAGACCGGAGCGGTCAAAAGCCGGCGCATCGACCTACGAACAGACGTGCCACACTACTTGTACGAAGTTTTGCCTCACGAGCTGACGCATGTTTTGATTGCCGATCACTTTCGCGATGGCCCTCCCCCCTTGTGGTATGACGAAGGCCTGGCCCTGTTGGCAGATTCACAGTCCAAACAGTCTCTTCATCAACGCGACCTCCATAACGGGCTAAATCAGGGCTTGGCTTTCTCACTCGATACCTTACTAGCGGCAAAGTCATACCCCCCTGCAGACAGGGTGGGCGTTTTCTATGGCCAATGTGCGTCTTTGGCGCGCTGCTTGAGCCAAGTGGGACCACCTGAAAAAATCCATGAGTTTGCTCGACGAAGCGATCAGATCGGTTTAAACCTAGCGCTGCAAGAGACTTATGGAATTAACGGGGTCACCGAGTTGGAACCGATATGGAGAAAAAGCCTCAGTTTTTAGGTCACGATCTCTCCGGCACACTATTCGCATATTAAAAACTACGATTGAACTTCCACTCCTCAGGGAGCGTATAAGTTTAATTGGTCGGCATAGCTTCGCTCTTCTCGGTGACTTATAAATAAAACATGAAACCCTCGTGCCGCTACTTCCGATTTTTTTTGGTGGCCAGCCTTTCGCTGAGTCTGATCGGTGGCAACTTCTGTTCGCCTAGCGCGATGGCTGAGTGCCCAGCAAGTAAGAGAGTTACTCCTGTAGCGAATATTTTCTGCTGCGGTGCCAATTGCCAGTGCGGCCCTGGTTGCTGCGTTAGCACTCCTGAGAATAGCCAACAGCCTACGAACAATCTTGAACGAGACTTGCGTGATCTCGTGAAGACCACTCCTGACGTATATTGCGCGGTCTGCGAACTTACTTTTGGACAGCGGCTTTCCAAGCCAGCTTCGGATTTTTGTGGGGATAGTCATTCTCCACAAACTTTGGTCACGCAGCACACCTGTCTTCAGGTCTGATGTCTGCGCTGTTGGTGCGCACTTAGCGTAATTGCTAGGTTTCTTACGCACGATAGATTGATTGATTTCTTGTTGTCGTAGTTGCTGCACGATGTGCCGCAAATTGCACGAAGAATCCTGCCACGAAAGCCCATCATTTTGTCGTCCCACTGGGTGACAGACTTTCGACGGCCATTTTTTAGGCGGAGGTGTATGATGAACGCACGAAAAGTATTTCTAGCGGTTTTAGCAATCAGTCTTGTTGGTCCAAGTGTCGGACAAGCGGGACAAGCTCTAGGCACCGCGAAAGCGCGGGGAGATTTCAGGCCCTACAGCCAAGCACAACAATCGGCATCGCGTGGTGTGAGACGATCTCAGCCTGCCTATCGATATAGTGCTCCTCGCAGTGCCCCGGTGATCGTGGAAACACCGGTCATTCGCGATGTACCGGGCCCGGTTGTGGCGCAGGCCCCAGTAGCGGAAGCGCGCAGATTCTCTCAAGCTCCTATCGCTGAGCAAGAAGCTGCCGCAACTTCTACCAACAAGCCTTGCCCGCAAGCAACTGCGACAGCGGCTCCCTCAAGTTCCGGCCGTCGGTACTCCTATGCACCGGCACCGACTTCTTCGGGGAACTATAGCCGTTCGTATTCCGGTAACTCCGGCCGGTCCAGCACACCGACCTGGTCGCTGCCGAAAACGGATTCACGGAAGTTCAACAACCGTTAATTAGTTGAGTAGCCCTGGCCACATATTACGCCTAGGCCAGGGCTTTTACTTCACTGGCGATTCACATTATTTCTTAAGCCGACATTCCCCATATGGACTGAGCCTGGAACCGATCCAGGCACCGAATGCTCCCCATTTTATTGGTCGTCCCCACCGCGCGTCTAGCGCGTGGTGAAAATTTCGACAGATCTTCTTGGCCCGCGCC
>Ga0163150_10008510_pt1 | contig 11666 bp, 11 predicted proteins | sample OliLakLV19P2IB_FD_148628 | JGI IMG/M metagenome (GOLD analysis project Ga0163150, IMG submission 148628) | Freshwater microbial mat bacterial communities from Lake Vanda, McMurdo Dry Valleys, Antarctica - Oligotrophic Lake LV.19.P2.IB | ecosystem: Environmental > Aquatic > Freshwater > Lake >...
CCGGAAATCCGCGCGGCAGGCGCAAGGGATTGAAAAATCACAAGACGGACGCGGAAACAATGCTGCGCATGCCCTTGAAGATCATGCACAACGGCAAGCCGCTGATGATCTCGACGCAGGCCGCGACCTATTATCGACTCCGCGAAAAGGCCCTGAACGGCGATATGCGTGCAATCGAAAAGATGCTCGACCTCATTGAGAAACTCAATCTCGGCGACAAAGCCTCAAAAGCTGGATTGTCACGCGATGACCTTGAGGTCTTGAAGGTACTGAAGCGGCGCCTGCAAAGTGGCGCCGTACCTGATCTCGATGAGGACAAGCCGAAAAAGGATTCCGCGGCGTCCAAAAAGCCCGATGGTGAGGATGCGCCCGTCGAGCGCTATCGGGCGAAGTGGAGAAAGCGGTGAAGAGGCGGCGGCGCGCGGCCGTCGATGAAAGTGATGAGTTCGACGCGCGCCTGATCGATGCCGCGTTGCGATATGATCTCGGCGCCTTCCTGGTCAAGGTCGTCCAAACGCTGAAACCGGGCCATCCCTACGTGCACAATTGGTCCGTGGACGCGATGCTCGAGGTGTTGCGCCAAGTCAATGACGGTAGCCTCGGAAGGGTCACTATTTCGTTGCCGCCGCGCTCGCTGAAGACCACGATCATGTCGATCGCCTACGTCGCATGGCTGCTCGGGCATAAGCCGCATCTGCGCATCATTTGCGTATCCTATTCGCAAAGCCTTGCCGCTAATTTCGCGCTCGAGTTTCGGCGGGTAATCATGTCCGAATGGTACCAGCGGATTTTTCCGTGGGTGAGCTGGACCAAGGACAGCGAAAGCGAGTGCGCAACGTCGCAGGGCGGCTTCCGCTACGCCGTATCCGTAAACGGGTCGCTCACGGGGCGCGGCGGTGACGTCTTGATCGTCGACGACGTTATGAAATCGGATGAAGCCAACTCTGAAATCGCACGCAAGACGGCGATCGACTGGTTTCAGAATACTTTGCTGAGCCGCTTGGACGACAGGCGGCACGGCGCCATCATCGTGGTAGGACAGCGGCTGCACGAGGGAGATCTTATAGGCTTGCTGCTGCAGGAAGGCGGCTGGCATCACCTGAAGCTCCCCGCCATCGCGGAGCATGATGAAAAGATACAGATCGGGCCTCGCAAATACTACCATCGCAAGATTGGGGAGCTATTGCACGAAGGCCGCGACCTTCGTGAAGACCTTGAGAAGGTAAAAGCTCGGCCGCATATTTTCGCGGCGCAATATCAGCAGGAACCGATCCCCGCGCAGGGTAATCTCATCAAAGCCGCCTGGGTCAGGCACTACGACACGGTGCCGGCGCGCTCCGAGGGCGCGTTGATCGTCCAAAGCTGGGACTTGGCGAGCACGCTGGCTGGCGGTAGCGATTGGTCGGTATGCACGACCTGGCTCATGGACAAGCGGCAATATTACCTGTTGCATGTGTGGCGAGGCCGATTGGAGTTTCCCGCCATCCGAAAAAAGCTGATAGAGCTGGCGCGGTTGCACTGCGCTGACCGAATCCTGGTTGAGGAGGCCGGGCCGGGACTTCATCTCGTCCAGGAATTACGGGCCGCGCCGCCGGCAGGGGTTGTCATGCCGATAGGCATCAAGCCCGTCGGCAGTAAAAGAGATCGAATGGAGCACGCCGCCGTTTGCTTCGAGGGCGGACAGGTCCATCTGCCAAAATCCGCAGATTCGCTCTCCGAATTTCTTCATGAGATGCTTGCCTTTCCCGCAGGCCGCCACGACGATCAAGTCGATAGCGTTTCGCAATTTCTCAATTGGGCCGAACTCCATTATCGGGAGCCCCCGGCTTATTATTTTAGCCCGCCACAGATAATCTATCCGAGATAGAACCTGGCGCCCGCGCTGCCCATCTTACATATCCGCCGATGGGTCGCCGACCATAGCCGGTGACCCAACTGAGACTCTCAATTCGACAAGCGAAGGTTGACGAAACGGCTTGATGTTCTCGAGCCCGCATACCCGTCTAGCTCGGGTATTGGTCATCGCTGGCGAATTTTAGGCAACGCGGCGAACGCGTTTGCGGACAATGTCGGAGAAGACGGCGCGCGGGTTGCCATCGAGCGCTTCGACGATGCGAAGGAACTCCAGTAAATCAATTCGACGTTGACCTGTCTCGTATGACGAGACGAACGATTGAGGCTTCCCTAGCCGCCGGGCGAGCGCCGCCTGTGTCACGACCATGCGCTGCCGCAAAGCAGCCAAAGCCGCCCCAACCACCTTTTGTTCTCGTGGACGGACCCACACCGGCCGGCTTCCCCAATGGAACCGGCGACTTGACTAAATTGAGATTTCCAATATTGAAAAATCCGATATTTGGACTCCTACGCACGTAGCGGGGCAAAGCCGTCCGGCGAGCGGCCGCGCGCCTGCCGGGTGGCTCCAGCAACAAGCGATGGTTCGTCGCATCCGCTCAATTCGACTTGCCATGACGCCGGCGTGAATGACGGTATCGAGCCATGGCCACCCAACCGCGAAAGCCGAAGCCGATCGCACCAAAGGAACTGCGCTATATTAAGCTAGGCGGTGGAGATCGATGGTTTCGGCCGTCCCTCGAGCGCGGCGAAATCCACTTTGGATATCGGCCTGTGCCGCACGCGCTCTGTGAGGCGGGCAAATGGGATAAGGTTCGCAGCCTTCTGGCCGGATCGGACGGCGGACAACAGGGCCAAGCCAATGCCCGGCTCAGAGAAATCCGGGACTTCTACTTGTTGGGGGCGGATTGTCTTTGGATAACATTCGCTGAAGGCCACCTCTGGTGGGCATTCTCTGCACCGACTGTAACTTGGATCGACGGTGAAGATGCCGGCCTCGGATCGCGGACACGGCCTGTCCTCGACCGTTGGCGTAACTGTGACATCACCGGGCGACCACTCAGGACGGTCGAACTCAGCAGCAAGCTTACGCAGGTCGCGGCGTATCGGCGGACCCTCTGCAAGGTCCATAGCGGCGATTACTTAATTCGAAGGATCAATGCTCACGAGGAGCCGCTGCTGACCCAGGCTCGGCAAGCGCAGGCCGCGATGACTACTATCGCTCAAAAAATGATCGCAAATCTGCACTGGGCCGACTTCGAAACCCTTGTCGACCTGATTTTCAGCCGCTCGGGTTGGCAACGAGTGTCGCGCGTCGGCGGAAGTCAGAAAGATTTCGACTTGGTCCTGGAAGAGCCGGCAACGGGTCAGAGTGCTTTTGTCCAAGTAAAATCCAGGGCCGGGCGCGACGTTCTCGCGGACTACGTCGAGCGCTACGACGCCAGCGACGTGTACGATCGCATGTTCTTCGTTTCCCATTCTATCCTGAACGAAATACCCGTGTCCGATCGCGATGATGTCCATGTCTGGACTGGCGAACGCTTGGCGGAAAAAGTTGTGAGGGTGGGATTGTTTGACTGGCTCGTAGAACGGTCTTGTTAATACGCTGTATGCCGATCGACCGCCGCGGATCACCCCCGGCAATCCGAGACCTTTCTCAGCTACGGGCAAACCTTCTCGGTTGATTCTTAATCTGACGCGTCGAAGCGTCGATCGCATATCGAATGTTATGACGAAAGGAGCGCCGGCTTGGTTCGAGTCTTATATGCCGGGCCAAGCAGGACAAATCTGGGCACTGGTTGATCGCGGTCCCAGTGCCTGTTTTTGGCGGGGCGCGGACCGAGTCATGCTGGCATGGACGTTATGTCGTCTATCGAAAACTCAAAACGGATTAAGGCGTTTCGCCGGGACCTGATCGCGGCAGTGCCGCGGTTCTCGAATGACAAGGCATCACTGCCGGCGATGGAGGCCAAACACTTGACCGACCTCCTCATCGCCTTTATCGGGTGGCGGCTCCGTTTTGTGGGCGCCCGAAGGCGCAAGGTCAGAGGCATCGAAGCTTTAACCGGCGATGCGCGGGCGACCGCGCTCAGGCCCAACATTGAGGCATTCCTAAGGGCGGTCGAAGCCGGCGAAGACCTGACGCCTTACCTTTCGCTTGCTCCGCTTACACAGGGATACACGCCCGCTGCCGAACCGGGGACGCTTGGCGCGGACACATGGGCGGACAAAGATTTCCTGCTCAATGTGATGGGCCTTCATCACTTTCATCTTGGTATGACCAAAGAGGCGGGCGGCCATATGGCCCGGACGAACGAGGTGCTGTTCGTGTCCGTCACGCGAGACACATTCGAGATCATAGGGCTATTCGATCACGCGGCTTTGAACACGAACCCGGCGGCGGCATGACGCCGGAGCGCGAGAAGCTATGGTCCGCCTTGCAGGCGCGCGAAGCGGCGGGGATGCTGCCGGGACAACTATCCATCGGCGCTACGCCGGCCTCGGAATTACCGGCGGAAGCACACCCGTCGCCGTTACGCTCGCCGCCCAGCGGCATCTTCGAATCATTGGTGAAATCGAACCCAAACTGGATGATCGTGATTTTCTGGCGACGCTCTATCCCGACGGAAAGGTGCCCTCAAACCCTAAGCCAAAATGGCACTACCGTCACTTGGACCTTGCATTGCTCGATCAGCGCGGCCAATTGTTTGGCGTTTTAGAACGGGGGCCAAACTGATGAGTGGCGCCGACATATCCAGTGTGCCGGAAGAAGCCGGCGGTCTGACAACGACCGACCTCGGTCCGGTGGTGGAACAAGCGATGCCTGTCATTGACCGCTATCTGGCGGCGCAGGATATGCCATTGACGGAGCGGCCATTGCCGGCGGCGATTCGATTTGTCCAGGAGCTAGTGAAAGGCGTGCAAGAACCCGGTCAAGATCTGGTCACCCCGCGCGAGACATCTGAGTTCTTAGCGACCAAGTGGTTTGCTGATCTCTATTCCCGCGTTGATAATTGGTATCGCGCTGCTTTTCCCGGAGCGATGGACGAGGTTCCCGACAAACGCGCCCTTGGCGTTGTCATGATCGCCGGAACACTTTTCGCGATCCGGGTGCCCGTCGTCCGCTGGCGTCCCGGAAACGACAACACCGCCTGGATCAGTTTTCCAGATGGAATCCGGGACAACGAGCAGGCGCGTGAATGGATAGAAAATCCGCCAAACCTCTCAAGACTCTGGCCATCGGAGCAACAAGCTGCCGCCGATCTCGCTGCGGAAGTGGCGAACGCTTTGCGTTTCATTCAATCCAACGTTATGGGGATAGAGTCGAAAGATGAGGTGCTAAGCGGACTAAAGGCAGGGATCAGGCCACGCTTGCATCGTGCGGCGGAACTCGCACGCGAAACACACCCGCAGTCGATCCAGCAGGCATTTTGGGAACTGCAGCTTGCGTGCGAGGCAGCCCTCAAAACTCTGATGCAACAGCGCACGGGAGCCTTTGAAGAAACCCACGACCTGTTTCGGCTCTACGATGCGGTGTTGTCGCCGCCGCCAGCCTTCAGCCGCGATCTGCTCAAACGCATGCCGCGGTGGCAGGAGGCTGTGGAACTGCGTTACGGCCAAGGCCCTCGCAAGAGCGTGTCCGAATTTATGGTCAGCTACCGGGCAGCGCTCGCGATTGTTCGCGGCACGCTTTCGTCAATGCGAAAATGGGGACTTGGTAACGCGGAATTCCAGATCGGACGGCTTCCATGGATGGAGCCTCGGGCATAATGCCAGCAGTCGCCGCGTCATTGGCATCCGACAGCAACCCCTAAATGAAACGGCGCGGGTCACAAGGCCAGCGCCGCCACTATGATCGCCGCGCCTACGCCGCTTCTTCGAGCGGTTCGTCCTCGGAGGAGTCGTCAAGGCTGTCCTCCTCCGGTTTTTCATGCCCGGAAGGATCGACCGCCGGGAACAGCATGGCCTCGGGAAGCCACAGCGTGCCGATCTACCGCACCTATCCGGGCATGCGTGTGCCGCGCCCGCTATTGCTCCAGCCCTACACGAATGACACGCCCATCACCGACATCGCGCGCGATGTGCTCGCCCTGACTAAATGAACTGGAACTCGACTCAGTTTGACGGGGCGTTGCCGATCCCACTCCGCGCCGCCCGGCAGGTCGGCCAGGTGCTTAAGCACGTGCCCGCGGGGCAGAGGGAAGCGTCGGATTATCCCTATTACATTTAGCGCCGCATGTTCGGCAACCGGACCTAATAGCCGTATTTGTCCTGGCGATCCTTGAACGCCTTTTCGCCGCCTTCCATCGTCGAGGTAATCACTTTGCAAACCGAAGGCTGATCGATCGCCCCGGCGCACTCGAACTGGCGTTCTCCGTTCTCTTTCACGTCAAGATGCCCGACTAATTCGGATGATCCGTTGACGACGATGTTAGCGTTATGGCTGGCAAATATAAGCTGGCGGTTCTGTTTCGCGCTGTGAAGTTTGTTCGTCAGATCTGCGATAATCCTGTTATCGAGATCGCCTTCTGGCTGATCGACAATCAATGGTCCCCCTGGTTGCTCCAAGAGCATGAAAAGCAGGGCCGCAGCTCGTTGACCTTCGGACGCCTTTTCAAAGGATATCTCTCTGGAGCCGTCAGAATATGAGAGCGTTATCTCGGGTCTGGGAACGGCGGCGGCAATCGCTTCGACGCGCGATGTATCCATGCGCTCGGTGAGCGATGTCCGGATGCGCTCGGTGTCACCCAGAATCTTCATTAGGTCCGCGCATTGCGGCTGCTTCTCTCCGCTGGCCGCTCCCATTTGACGCCAATAGAGCAGAGACAGGCACTCCGTCCGAAGCCGGTCCAGAACATTCCAGACAGAGTCGGATGCCAAAGCTCCTTCAAGTTCCCGAAGGCGGGTCGCCTCCTGGGAACCCGTCTTGCTCGCAATAAGATCGACCGCATCCCTTATCTCTGAGGTATCGCCGCCAATTTCGACCACTGCTTTGATTTTTCCACTGGAAAGCCTTTCGATCTCTGTGGTCCATTCCTGAGTTCGTGCCGCCCGCTGATCGTTTATCTTCCTCAGCTCGGCAAGCGCCTTATTCAGAGTGGAAGCGGGGTCGCCATCGGCCTGCAGATTTGCTTCTAGGTCGCCGATCTGATTGGTGACATCCGTGATTTCCTCGCGAAGTTTTATGATCTGACTCGTGACCGTCTTATGAGCGCCGAATTTCTCCAGCACGGCATCTCTCGCCGCTCTTTTCCGATCTCGGATATTGTTTTGAAGCCGGCTCTGTATGCCGCTTGTCCCTCTGAGATTACTTCGGGCAATTGAATTACGATAAAACGCCGGTTGCCCCCATCTTCGCTGTTCTGTTGATAGACCGCGTGAGCCAACGTTGCAGACCCGGCAAAAAAATCGAGGGCGATGTCCGATGTGTTCGCGGAGGTCGAGAGTTGAATTAGACGCTGCAAAGTGCCGATTGGTTTTGGATTTGGAAAAATTTCCTTCTCAAACCCTAGTTCAACTAACTGCTCGCTCCCCCTTTCGCTATTAACATCCTTGAATGTCCACGACGAAGTAGGTTTAACGCCATCGCGACCGGCCAAATAGTCTTTTTCGAATACGGACCATTGGTCACGGTTGGGCATGTGCCGAGCCATAAGCTGATCTGCTTGCGCTCTCGCGGTATCCAATCCCCAGCGCCATCGGCCGGCGACGCCGTCTTCTCGGCGAGGCAGTATTTCAATGAAACCAGTTGGGATTGGCTCTTTTTCTCCAACGAGAAGTTCCTTCGTACTTTCACTATAGTAGAATGGAAAATACATGTTGGGGCGATCTTCACGGCGATCTTGATCTCCAGTTTTTCTAAGATCTATTTCGCGGTACTTCTGGCCGTTGGAGTCTGATTTATTGTAGCGTCGAATAATGTTCTCGTCGGGCTCCCATCCGTTCAGCGCCGTTTCATTTTTCTTGTATGCGAGGATGTATTCATGTGAAGTGGCGATATACTTGTCGTCCGACCGACCCTTGGGGTTGCTGATATTTGCGATACATGAAATGAAATTTTCCTCCCCAAATACGAGATCGCATACTTGCCTAAGATTGAAAAGTTCGTTGTTGTCGATTGACGTAAAAAACAGACCGTCGTCGGAGAGTAGATTTTTCGCGAGATACAATCTCGGATACATCATGCTTAGCCATCGGGAATGAAATCGCCCCACGCGGTCGGAATTTGTGGAGAACTTGAAACCTTGATCATCGATCTGCCCAGTGTACGCCAGATAGGTGTTGAGCGTCTCTGAATACTTGTCAGGGTAGATAAACTCATTACCCGTGTTGTATGGCGGATCGATATAGATCATTTTGATTTTGCCGAAATATGCCTTCTGGAGCAGCTTCAGCACTTCCAGATTGTCGCCTTCGATAAAAAGATTCCCCGTCGTATCGAAATCGACAGACTCCTCCCGCAGCGGCTTAAGCGTCGCCACGCTCGGCTGCTGAATGATCTTCATGCACTCGGCTTTGCCCGGCCAGTTGAGGCCAAAGCGCTCTTTGCCGGGATCAACCCACTCGCCCAAAGCGCGCTTAAGCTGGTCGAAGTCGATAGCGCCTTCCGCGAATACTTCCGGAAATGCCTGCCCGAGGCAGCGCTTGAGTTCGTCTTTCTTCTGCTCAGCAACATCCATCGATGTCAGCTTCATCTTCGTAGCTTCATTCATTCCCGACATTCCTCTCACTTCACTTCAAACCTGATCGCGAACAGCTCCTCGTCGGACACGCTTTGCCCGAGGCGCTCTTCCACCTGATCCAGAAGGCCATCCTTCTGAACCTCTATTTCCTTGGCGGCTGTATCATAGGCACGCCATGCTTCGTCCCGCTTAGTCTCCAGCTCCCGCGCCTTGCGTTGAAGCGAGAGCTTGTCGGGCAGATTGCCCGTCTGGCGGATTTCCTTCTTGAGCGCCTTGATCTGCTCATCGAGTTCCTTGAGATCGGCTTTGAGACCGGCCCTCCGGTCGTCGGCCCAATTGTCGAGCTTATCCATCTCCTCGTCGAACCATGTGGACTGCCGCGCGGCCATTTCGTCGAGGATCGTTTTGCGCTGCTTCTCCACGCCTTGTTTCAGGGCGTCGGGCAGGCGAAGCTCGGCCGCGCCATTCTTCTTGGCCGGAAGCTCGAAGAGGCGCATTGCGGCCTTCGGGTCGAGGCGGATGCCATCGTCGGTCAGAGCCGCGAGGATGACGTGGTCCTGATCGTCTGCACCGCGGATTGAGAGCTTGTGCGCCACAAGGGTGCCGGCCTTCCCGACAAGCGGCTCGATCGCGACCGCTTTTTGCGGCCAGCCGCTGTAGTCAAATATGATCTCGGCCCCGCTTAACGCGCGTGTGGCCGCCGCCGACAAAATATGTTGCGCCAACGGGTGGCCAAGGCGGTAACGATGTCCGTCGATGCCAAGACGGGACATGAAGTAGCTACCCGTGGGCGCATTGATGCCGTCCGGCGTAGATTTCAGTGTGAACGTTAGATAGCTGTCGTCGAACTTTGCGAGTTTCCCCAATTCGTGTTTGGTGATCGCCCAAAGCATCCGGGCATAGCGGTCAAGATACTCCTTGCTCTGCGCCATATTGATCTTGAGACGATCGTGAACCTCGGCGTCGAAGTTCTCCAGGAGCTTGCGACGCGTGTCCTCCATGGTCGCGCTAATGTTCGTGTCCATTTCGGCGCGCAAGCGCTCAAACTCCGCCTCGATGTCCTCCGTCGTTCGGCAGTTCTGGTAGATGGAGACAATGCGCTTCTCGAACTCAACGCCTGATTCAATCGCGCCCAATACCTCGTCGCTTGCGCCGAACACACCGGAGAAAAGCTTGAATTTTTCAGCCAGCAGCTCATAGACCCGCTGGTCGGCTGCGTTGTTCTTGTTGAGGAAGTTCACGACGACAACGTCGTAACGCTGGCCGTAGCGATGACAGCGGCCGATGCGCTGCTCGATGCGCTGCGGGTTCCAGGGAAGGTCGTAATTGACCACCATGGAGCAGAATTGAAGGTTGATTCCCTCGGCGGCGGCTTCCGTCGCTATCATGATCGCTGCTTTGTCGCGGAAGTATTCAACCAGCGCAGCGCGAATATCGGCGGTGCGCGACCCGGTCACGCGGTCTGTCCCCTTATGGCAGTCTACCCACGCTTGATAAATGGCCTTTGATTGCGGGTCCGAATTGGAGCCGTTGAAAAGGACGAGCTTGCCGTCATAGCCGTTCCCGGAGAGCAATCGGACCAGATATTCCTGAGTGCGGCGGGACTCGGTAAAAATGATGGCTTTTTGCGCGCTACCCAATTCGGCCGCCTTGGCAAAGCCGGCGCGAAGAGCCTGCAGCAGCGCATGCCCCTTCGCATTCTCAGCAACCGATACGGCAAGGTCGCGAAACGCGCGCAGGTCGGCGATCTCCTGTTCAATGGCAGCGACATCATTCTCGGTCAGAATTTCCGGCTCTCCTTCGGCCTCGTTCCATTCGTCGGCGACTTCCTCGAATTCCTCGTAGTCTTCGGCAATCTCCTCTTCGAGTTTCCCGCGGAGATTTTTGTCGTCGCGAAGCTGTCGTTCAAGCTTGCGGGCAAGGGAATCCAAGGCTCCGGCGATTGCGAAGGTGGATGACGCGAGAAGCTTACGCATTATGAGCGTCATTAGTGTTCGCTGACTCGACGGCAGAGCCTGCAAGGAAGGTCGCCGCAGATAATCGGACACCATGTCGTAGAGTTTCTGCTCCGCTTCTGTTGGCACGAATTCCTGGGTAATCGGGATACGGTTCGTGTAACGGATATATTCGAGTACCTGCCGACGCAGAGTGCGGTAGCAGATCGGCTTCAACCGGGTTTTCAATTCATCAAAGAGGCTGTCGCCCGTGAGACGGGTATATTGGGCGCGGAAGCTTTTGGCGTCGCCGAAAGCATAATCGTCGATAAGGCTGACGAGCCCATACAGCTCCATTAGCGAATTCTGGAGCGGCGTCGCAGTAAGCAGCACTTTAGGGGCGTTCGCGAGCGCCCCCTTTAGTGCTTTGCCGATCCGGTTATCCGGTCGATAGACGTTGCGTAGCCGGTGGGCCTCATCGATGACGACGAGATCCCATGGGATGACCATGAGTTCATCAGCATTGCGAGCCGCGAACTGAAATGAGCAGATCACTAGGTTCTTCTGCTCGAATGGGCGGCGTACGCCTTCTTTCTTCATCTTGTTATAGTTGCGGGCCTCGAGGATCGTAGCGGGGAGAAAGAATTTCTCGGCAAGTTCCTGTGTCCATTGCTTGCGGAGATTAGCCGGGGTGATGACGAGGATGCAGCGCTTCCCTTCGGTCCATTTCTGGGCGAGTACGAGACCAGCTTCAATGGTCTTTCCAAGGCCAACTTCGTCGGCGAGCACGGCGCCTTTGGAGAGCGGTGATTTGAAGGCGAACAATGCCGCCTCGACCTGATGGGGATTGAGATCGACTTGAGCGTCTAGCAAGGCGCCAGCGAGCTTCTCGGCATCCGATACGGAATGCCGCTTGCTCAGCTCCTGAGCAAAAAGCTTGGCGTGATAGTCCGTTATCACTTGCCTTGCCCCTTCTTTTTCCCCCGCTCTTGCTTTCGCAATTTAGCTTTTTCGCGACGAACCGAGGGCTGGCTGCGCGTTTTGAGGATCGGCGATCCACTGGCAGCGTCGGAATTTTGAAGCACATACGCGCGCATGAACTCACGAATGACCTGAGCCGCAGCGCGGTCTTGCATGCGGCAGATTTTTAGAAATCTCGCGCGCAAATCGCGCTGGACTCTGACGCGGAATCCCGAAT
>Ga0163150_10008513_pt1 | contig 11662 bp, 9 predicted proteins | sample OliLakLV19P2IB_FD_148628 | JGI IMG/M metagenome (GOLD analysis project Ga0163150, IMG submission 148628) | Freshwater microbial mat bacterial communities from Lake Vanda, McMurdo Dry Valleys, Antarctica - Oligotrophic Lake LV.19.P2.IB | ecosystem: Environmental > Aquatic > Freshwater > Lake >...
ACCCATCTCTCGAAATCACGCCAGTGATGAAATGGCTCGAAAAAAGCGGCTGGCAATTTGGGTATCCGAAGATCAAGAAATTCGCACATACTTTCATCCCAAAAAACATCCAACATCAGTTCACGTACACCAGCCACATTTCGCTTCCGACTGAGGTTGCAAAAAAATATCCATTTAGAACCGACATGTTGATGTACGGCTGGGAAGATATCGAATGGGGAATGCGGTTACGAGATGCAGGCGTACGGCTCTTCTACGAGCCAGATGCGAAGGCGTTGCATCATCATCACATCACGATGGAACAGTCGCTGAAGCGTATGGAGATACTTGGAAAATCAGCCAAAGAACTCTCAGAAAAAATCCCAGAGTTTGACCGAGTACCGAAAGGTTTGAAACTATTCGTCTACAAAATTCTCGCCTTGTTTCCGACGATGACGGGGAGGCATCGGAAGGCATTTCTTTCTCGGAACAATCACCCCAATTGAGGACCAGATATTTCGCCAGAAAGAATGCGTGCACAACACTGTACTTCTTTAGAAAGAATAGTAGAAACAAGATCTTTGGCGGAATCTTCGGGATCGATATCAGTATCTGCTTCAGGATCGACTTCTTTCTTATAACCAACAAATCGATTCAACTCAGATGAGTGGTGTAATGGGTCGTTCAAATATGCGCTGACTGCAATTTCTAGTATGTGTTTGGCAATTGATCTAATAATGTTCTGCGCTTTCGTATACTGACTCATATACACGTCCTCGAAATCTTCGGCTGCAGGTAATGATACTTTGGAAGCACCATTCAAAATATCCACTAAGCTCAACCTGCTCTCTTTTCGAAGGGCAACAGCGGCGGGCCTCAAAATCTTAATCAGCAATGCCTGTTTAGCCAATTCATTTGTGTCTACTGAGAGCCATCGGCCTCCAATAGAGACATTAAGTAGGCTTGTGGGAACTTTTTTCTGAAGAATTTCCTCGCCTATGAGTTTTTTTATAGCGTCATCCATAGTTATACTATAAAACTAATTATCATTTATAGCAAGTGACAGCAACCTCCGAATTTGCTATGATGAATAGACAGAATCTAATTTCAAGTAGTTTGACACTATCCTGTATGAAGGATGGTGGTTTTCCCCAAATCGTTATGCGCGCATCGTTCATCGCCGCCCTCAACCAGCTCTGCTCAGACCGTAATGTAAAACCAGAAGATGTTCTGGAGGCAGTGAGGCAAGCCATTGCAACAGCCTACCGAAAAGATTATGGAAACAAGGAGCAGGAAATCCGTATTGTGCTCCGGGAAGATCAGGACATGCCTTCAGTTCTACTCGTGAAAGAAGTAGTAGAAGAAGTCATGAACGAAAACTTCGAAATTAGTGCGAAGGATGCGAAGAAGGTAAAGCCGGGCGCAGATGTGGGAGACGAAATCGAAATCGATGTGACACCAGTCGGCTATGGTCGCATCGCTGCACAGTCAGCGAAGCAAGTCATCATCCAAAAGTTACAAGAATCTGAAAAGCAAAGTCTCTTTGCTATGTTTAAAGATCGTGAGAACGAACTTCTTACTGCGACAGTAACGAAAGTTGAACCAAATTGGGTAACCTTGGAAGTAGAAGGAATGGCGGTTTCGCTGCCATGGAGAGAGCAAATTCCAGGAGAGCATTACTACACAGGAAAGAGGCTACGTGTGTACCTCGATACAGTGGAGCTGACTGGTAAGGGTCCACAGCTACGCATTTCTCGTACGCATCCAAATCTTGTGACAAAACTTCTCGAACTCGAAATTCCAGAAATTCGTAACGGTGATGTACAAGTCATGGGCATCGCTCGTGATGCTGGTATGCGCACGAAAGTTGCAGTGAAAAGTGCAGACCCACGTATCGATCCTATCGGTGCCTGTGTGGGGCAGAAAGGTGTACGTATTCAGTCTGTGATGGAAGAGATTAATGGCGAACGAGTAGATATGATCGAGTGGTCGGATGACGCGATTAAGTTGATCTCTACTGCGCTCCAGCCTGCTTCTATTTCTGCAGTCATTATTGTGAATAACACTGAAGGAATGGATGACGAAGGACGAAAGATTAAGAAGCGTGCGGCTGTGTTCGTCGAAGAAGCACAGCGACCGATGGCTATCGGAAAGAAGGGGCAAAACATTCGTCTCGCAACACAGCTTTCTGGTTATGAATTGGATATGTATAACTACGAAGAGCTACCAGCCTTCAAGGCGAAGCTTGCAGAACTCCGTGGAGAAGAAGTAGAAGTAGCGGTACTGAACGAACCTACGGAGGGTGAGGATGGTGAGGAGAAAGAAGAAATAAAGGACGGAAAAGAAGGAAAGGAAATAGAGGAGAACGAAGAAGGAAAAGAAGTTGTTGATGAATCTGTTACAGAAGAAGTAAAAGCCGGAGTAGAGCCGAAGAAAGAAAAAGAAGAAGAGAAAGATGCGGCCGCGTAAACTTCATCTCCTCAATTCACATCTTTCCGCAGCCGAGAGTCGTACTCTCGGCACTGCTCAGTAGAAGCAGTTTTTGCCTTTAAGGAATCACGCAAAGGAAATCGATCCTCCGTTACGAATACACGATGATTAGAAAATCAATCCCATACTTCTCTCTCATCTTTCTGCTGTCTCAAAACGGTAGCTTCTATCACCTCTTCCCGCAGCGGAGATTCTTGCATCTCCGCACTGCCGCGAAGCGGCAGGTTCTGCGGCCAAGATTTTCGCACCAAGGAAGTAGAGACTCAAAATTTTGCGTCTCTACCGAATAGACACAATTACCGCTACTCTCACTCCATGCCTCGCTTCGTCATCATCGATACGGAAACCACGGGCTTCGTGCCGAAGGTGCATCGAGTAATCGAAGTTGCTGCAGTAACGGCGGAGAACGGAAAAGTGACAGAAGAATTCGAATCGTTACTTTCCATTCCTTCTGATTTCGAAGTGCCACCTGCAGTGCAGATGCTGACGCGCATTACACTAGCAAACTTGGAAGGGAAGCCAACATTTTCCGACGTGCAAAAAAAATTAGAGTCAATGTGCGAGAAAGGTACGATCATCGTCGGGCAGAACTGGCCGTTCGATCTCAGTATGCTTCGCGGTGAGGGTTTCGATCTCACTGATCATCCATGGATCGATACATCGATGATTGCGTCGCTCGTCTTCCCAGAAATGCCGAGCTATTCACTTGGATATCTGAGTGATGCGCTCAACTTAAACCACGTACCCAAGCATCGTGCGCTCGGCGATGTACATGCGACCTACGAACTGTTGATGAAATGCATCGAGCGACTAGAGGAACTGCCTGCAGCGGATATGAAAAAGCTACAGGAGGTCGCAAAACGGTCTCCTGAGGGCTATGCACAGTTCTTTGCGTCACTCGAAGGAAAAGGGAAAAGTGCGCCAGTATGGATCAAAAGTGTAAAGCAAGGCGCACGATCGACAGAGGATGTGATGCCCCTTTCCTTGAAGCCACCAAAAGCTGGAGTTGTCGCCTGTGTGGAAGAGCCGCTTTCAGATGAATGTGTTGGTCGAGTCATCCAGGGACTGGAAAGTGGTACATGGTTCGCAGTAAAGAATTTGGATGCGGTGCTCCGAAGATGGGAGATGCCAAAAGCAGTAACTGTCCTCCGCGAAGCGGGACAGATGATTGATTCGAAGCTTCAAGAAAGATTTCTCGCACAGGAAAACTACACGGCAGACGAAGTAATGCTCGCGATGAAGCTCTGTCTGTACGATGTGAAAGGAAAATTTGATCTACCGATTCATGGAGGTGAGTATCAGTCGTTTTCGGCAAAATTAGCATGCACTCCAGAGAGTGAAGAATGGCTACTAGAAGCCAAAAAAGCACAGAAGGAGCCAACGATACTCAGTCATGCAGAATTACTACGCATTGCGAGAGATACGCCAGATGTACTTCTTAAAAATCTGCATGTTGTGATCGACGATGCATCAATGCTCGAGGACACTATCACACAATCTGAAGGATGGAATTGTTATATCCCGACACTGCGCGCTGCAGCAGCGGGAGACCAAGAGCTCAGTCAATGCACAGACACCATCGAGCTTTGGGCAGAGAAAACAAGAAATGACCAAAGTATTCGCTACCTCGCGCCATCTGATTTACAATCACGCGAATCTTCGCATTTAATCGAACTTCTACAGTCAATGCTTACAAAAGATCTACAAGAGAGTGTAAAACACGCTCTTTCTGATCTTCTAAAAATTCTCGATGGAGATAATCTCTCGAATCGTTTCGCATGGATAGAAGCCATGAAAGACGGAAGTAAAAGTATTCAATCTGTCCCAGATCATGTCTCGGATGTGCTTCGAGATCGATTATTGGAACGAACACGACTTACACTGCTCTTGCCACACCAGGGTGAGAAATTTTCTGATGCGTACCTAGGACACGACATCCCAAAAGTGACGGATGAAAGCGCATGGTCCCCTACTGATATTGGTCTCACCTTCCCCATCGATGCGCGCATGGACAGAATGATCGAGAATGCGCTTGGAAAAAACGTGCTGCTGGTTGGCAGCAAGCGTGTCATCGAAGATATTTTTGTCCGTCACTCCAAAGCTGCAGAAGAGCGAGGGCTCACACTCATCTGCCAAGGATTTTCTGGTGGACAAGGACGTATGCAGGCAGAGTTTTTGGAAGCAAAAGAAGATGTGTTGCTCGTACTAACGCCGTGGATGTACGAAGGAATGGATTTGGCTCCAAAAGCTGTAGATACGCTATTTTTAAGCACTTTACCGTTCGATCATCCATCGCACGCAGTCATCGGAAGGCGCGCGCTTCGATACCAAAATGCATTTTCTCAATACTCACTACCAAGATTACTCAATCGACTCTTTCGGATTCTTCGAACATTCGTCTCACATGCAAATGACGACGCCGCATGTATCGTGATTGATGATCGCATCAGAACTAAAGGTTACGGCAAAGATGTGAAAACGTATTTGGAATCGCTGGTTGGAAGCGAGAATAAGAAAAGTTCAGAAAACACTAAAGGCCAACTGCCTCTCTTGTAAATTTTTTTGTCGCATTGGAAAATTTTGTCGCAGTTTTCGCGAGTAGAGCGTCTTAAAAAATGTGCTGTTTGAGGAGCTCAGAACTAAAGTTTTGGTGCTGGGCGACGAGTTCACGTTTTTAGCTCTACGAGTGAAGTTAACTGCAGAAATTTTCCACAAAGCGACGATTTTTTCTCCACTTTTTTCTAAAAAAAGTGGAAAGAGAAAATATACTAATGGTGAATAGTTAATCGGCCCCCTTTCCAAAAAGTACAACGAAGAATGTCCTCCACAAAATCCAGATATCGAAGAGTAGCGACCACTCTTCTATGTAACGTAGATCCAATTTCACCTCTTCATCGAACGGAAGATCAGATCGGCCAGAGACTTGTGCGAGACCAGTGATACCCGGACGAACAGAAAGCACCCGCTTATGCCACGACTGATACTTCGCAACCTCGCTCTCCAAATGCGCTCGTGGCCCAACCAGTGAGAGATACCCTGCAAAGACATTGAAGAGCTGTGGCAGTTCATCGATGCTCCACCGACGAAGGAAGTGGCCAAGTGGAGTGACACGTGGATCATTTTTGATCTTAAAAAGTGGTCCGTCAGTCCGATGGCTCTGATCGATCAGCGTCGCCTTTTGCTCGTCAGCAGAATGAATCATCGTACGAAATTTGAGCAGGATAGCTTGCTCTCTCCCGTACTGTCCGACGCGTTTGGAGATATAGAAGATGGGCCAGCCAGATGTAAGAAGAATGAGAAGAGATGTAATAAGAAAGATCGGACTAAGAAGTACGATGAAAAATAAAGAACCAATAACATCAAACAAACGTTTCAGTACTCTCCCCCATCCATCGAGTGGTGTCGGTGAAAAACGAATTATTGGCATCAGTCCGATGTACTCGATGCGGAGTAAGTGCGGCACATCAGCAAACACAGGCGGCAAGAAACAGTACCCAATATGACGACTGCGACAGTAGTCGATGAGGCCGGTGGTGGAGTCGCTCGTTTGGTTTGGGTCTGTATGAAAGAGGAGATCAATAGGCTTTTCCTCGTGAAGACGCTGCAAGTCTTCTGATATTGTAATGTGCTGAATAAACTGAAAACGAGGATCATGTTGAAATGTAGAAAGAACATTCTTAGGCAAATGCATAGAACCAAACGAAGCAACGCGGCGGTTGCCAATACCTCGTTTGAGGAGAAAGCGTTGCAAACCGATAACAGCAGAACGACCAATGGCTGAGAAGAGAATGGCAAACCCTGTAGCATGTACCAAAAGAATACGTGAGAAGAAGAGCTGCTTCGCGATCAAGAAAAACCATCCCATGATAAGTACTGCCCAGAGGAGCGCACCGAGGAACACGAAGCCGAGCTCTCTCCACGCACCGACAGTATTTTGGAGTGCGTAGAGTCGAAGAGAAAACATGACTCCGATATAGAGCGCTGCAGACCCGAGAACAAATCGGAAAAGGTAGTCGTGTACCGAAGGCAAGTTATTCGATGGTACGAGCAGCTGCATATTCGGGAGCAAGTCGATATTGTGCTGACGAAGTGTGTACGCCAGAAAGAGCGCGCCAAATATCGCACAAAGATCGAGCGGGATACGAAGGATGCCCATGATAATCTCGGACTTTTTCATACCAGTGTTAGCTTATCTTGTTTATCATAGAGGCGCACCATTTCGCGCAGGCTTTCTGCCTGCGCTTCTATCTGCGCCTCTACCTGCGCGTAGTGAAGCACATGAAAAAGGCCACTTTCGTGGCCTTGTTTCATTTCCTGCTCTTCAGTCGATACGCCGGATTCTGTGCACTCGCTTGCGCGAGGCGATGATCATCTCTCTAGCCTGGCAGTTGCTTGCCAGATCGGTCATCGGGTCCATCCTTTCGAATCTCACCGATGAAAGTAGCGGAGGGGTACCGAGGCTCATGGAACCGCGAGCGGTTCTCTGCACCCAAATCCTCCTTGCAGCACCTAGAGTTTGCCGTGACCCAGCACCTTCAGAAGTTCTTTTGCAACACTTACTGTCTTGATGCGTGTTGCGTATGAGCCCTTGAAGGTGCTGGGCAACCCCGTACTCGGGGACGTTTCACTCTCCACTGAAGGAGATCGTCTCTGTGGCACTAGTCCGTGCATCGCCTTACTTGATATGCGCGATGCAGGTGGGCGTTACCCACTAGGCGTTCCGTTGCTGTCCGGACGTTCCTCCCAGCACCTTCAGAAGTTCTTTTGCAACATATGCTTTACGATGCGTGTTACTTTTGAGCTCTTGAAGGTGCCGGGCGATCATCTGAAAAAGAGCAGGAAGCCCATTATCTCTCATTCCAAGGGTTTTGACAATGGAATGGCGAGGATTCACTTCATTCTGTACACTCTCCCGCGGTGCCGCTGTAGCTCAGTGCTTAAGCTCCGCGTAGCGGAGCGTGAAATAGAAGAGCTGCTCGGTCCCTAGAGATCCTTTCATTTTCATTCGTCCGAGCCGCTGTAGCTCAGGGGTAGAGCAACGCACTTGTAATGCGTGGGTCGTCGGTTCAATTCCGTCCAGCGGCTCCAGATCCACGCTCAATACATAGAAGTACAGTTGCATGTAACGACGTCTGTTTGAGGGGCTTACTTCAACTCAATAACAGGAAGGTGGAGGGTAAACGTTGTCCCTTTTCCTTCGGCGCTCTCAAACGTCAGCCTCGCTCCTATCGCTTCAGCAGCGAGTTTGGAAATATAAATTCCAAGACCATTGCCGTCGGTATCGCTCATGCGAGCATTTGTACCACGAAAAAGCTTTTGACCAATTTGTCTTTGCTGTTCTTCTGGAATCCCTATTCCTGTGTCTGTAAAAGCAATATGCATTATTCTTTTTGTTGCATCCATCTTTGCACTGACAGTAACTTTGGACTCATCTGAACTGTATTTCACGGCATTGCTGAGAAGGTTATCAATAATAACTTCGATAAGATTTTTATCGGTATGAAGCAGTGGGATTGATTCTAAATTGTTCGTAACAATCTCAATATTTTTCTGCTGTAGTGGGATAGAAAGAGCCCGTTGAATGCGATGGAAAATATTAGTAAATCGCACACCTTCTGGACTCACTTGAAATTTCCCAAGCTCCATGCGAGAAGCGTTAAGCAGTGCATTGACGAGGTGGTTCATGCGCGTATTCGCGAGCGCAACTTGCTCGATATATTCCTTTTGCTCTGCACTCAGCGCTGGTGGCTCATCACCAAAAAGTTCGAGATACCAACGCATGGTAGAAAGTGGTGTGCGGAGTTGGTGAGAAACGAGTGAAATAAATTCAGATTTCAAAATATCGATTCTACGCGCATCTGAGACATCGCGCATCGAAAGAACAGCTCCTAAGCACTGCTCGCCATCAAGAATTGGTGCAGCCAACACTGCAACTGCAACGTGGGAAGAAAGGTCTCGACGAATATAGAACTGCGGATCTTTAAATGGTGAATACGGCTTTTTTTCTCTGAGAACGATATCCAATGGATGATCGCGCTCTCCTATGCGAGTACCAGCAATATCAAAAAGTGTTACGGCTTCGTGTGCTTCTAGTGTTTGTGTATCGAGCCTGGTAAGACGTGTCATGGTCTCTGCTGCATGGTTCATGTACGTCACCTTTCCATTCGTATCTGTCACCACAAGTCCATCAGACATACTGGCGAGAATTGCAGCTTTCTCGGCTAACTCTTTGCTTAGGGCCTTTGTGCGTTCTGCCACCAGTTCCTCTAAATGCTCGTATACTCCACGTAATCTCTGTGTAAGATCAAACGCTGAGACATCCACTTGCTCAAGTTCGTTGCCTGTATAGATCGAACGTTCATAGTTCCACTTTTTTGTTTCGAGTCCGATCAGTTTATGTGAAAGATCTTCAAGAGGGCGAACTATGCGCTTACTCATGACAAATGTACTGAGCGAAAGAAGTGCAACTAAAATAAAGCCAATACCGGTGATATTCAGTGCGAGGCGAAAAAATGGCCGAGCAAATTCAAAGCGATCGATCTTCACTAAGATTGACCAACCAACCGAAGGCAGAGAACGAGAAGCAACAACAACAGAAATACCTGCGTAGTCTTTTTCCTCACTTACTTCATTCTGGCCAGCAAGTGCCCTACGTACGAAAGAATCTTTTCCTGCATCTGCACTCGCTGTCACAAAATGCGTACCATTCGTACTGTTTGCTCCACGGAGCACGAGAGGCACTCCTTCTTGGTTGATCGCAAAAAGCACTTCAGCGGTTTTACCAAAAGCAGCAACATCTGTCAGTCTGGATGCGAGCGGCTCAGTATCAAACACTGCGATGAGAACGCCTTCGCGCTTTCCTTCTCGCGTCAAAGGAGCACTCAGCAAATACGAGCTCCATCCATCATCATGAAATTGTGGAATAAAGCGAGAGTGCTGTACCGAACGAAAGTTGATCGGTAATGATTCTTGAATCTGTTGCGTATTGATTGCTCCCGCAAGCACGGTTTCCTCTCCTTCGAGTGGGAAGAAAGCAAGCCCCATAAAGCCATCCGTACTGGAGATGGTGGTAATGGGAAGGCTTTCAAATGATCTCCCAAGAAGCGAAAGTGCTTCGCGTTCAGCAGAAAGTGTTGTTTCAAAAATTCCTGCCTTAGCTTCTGCGAGTGTGCCAAGTTCCACTTCCGATCGGCTACGAAGTTCGTGCCACGAAAGAATGAACGCAGTCGTTGTGGAAGCAACGATCGCAATCGTTAAAAGAAGGAAGGTTTGAAAGAAGAGCGAGGTACGAAGAGAGGTGTATGCACGAGCCGTTGACGACTGTAAACGTGACGACATAGAAATCTATGTATTGTACCATAGATCTCTCGTTTTTCCCAGTCCTGACACGCTTACGAAAGGGCTTTCCTGAGCTGTAAACCCAGAAGTAAGCACCCTGTAAAAAAAAGGGCAGTGATACCACCAAGTATTGTCGTCATCGGTGAGACTAAAAACGGCAAAAGGAGATAGGCAATGATGGCAACTCCAGCCGAAAATAGTATCCATAAAAGAAAATCGTGACGTGAGAAAGAGTTGGAAAAGGAGCGTAATGCAGTTGGTAACAGCACAAGACAGAGAAGTATATGCACAATAAATAATGTAAACGTCGCGCCAACAAAACCCGCTTTGGGAATAAGAATAAAATTGAGGGCAAGAGAAAGTACGGCAGCGAGCGTCATGGGGAAAAGCATGCGTTTCCAAAGATGTGCTGAAAGTAGTACATAAAAACTAAAGAGAATCAGAGTGTTTAAGAACATTGATGGCGAGAGAAAGAGAAGTGCCGTGTCCGCACCAACAGTACTGCCATCTGTGAGGTACACATCGTCTGTAAAAAGATGCATCAGCGGACGCGCCCAGAGTGCAGCAAAGATTGATGCAAAGGAGCCTAGTAGGAGCAAGATCAGTAATGTTTTTCGTATGAGTCCTGAGACATCTTCCCCTCGTTCGCGCTTTGCACTGAGGAGTGGAAGTGCAGAATTGAGGAGAAATGTTGGGACGAGATACGTCATCTCTGCAATTCTGAGTGCAAAACCGTACCGCGCATTCTGCTCTTGAAAATCATCTCGAAGAAAAGCGATCATCGTAAGATCAAACTGCCTATACAGCGCGATGCAGAAGAATACAGCACCGTAGGGAAGTGCCAGCATGAGAAGAGGTCGAATGTCCGCCCAGACAAACGATGGATACACGCGCATCTTTTTGATGGCAAAGATGAACGAAAGAACAAAAAGAGTGAGTGAGCCCAGGACACCAAGCCAGAGGAAAAGTTGATAGATCGATTCATCGTCACTCCCACGAACACCGTGAGCGATAATGACTGCCATGAGTCCCACGGTGACAACGCGTTGCATTACTTCAGCTACGAAGACGATGTGCATGCTGTATGTGACCTGGAAAATGGTACGTAGCACTCCCGAAAGAAGTGTAAGAAATGGAACAAATGAAACGATGGTAATGCCGATAGGAAGTGGTGTTCCCTGCCACGCAGGCACTACCCATCCGATGGCAACGGCACATCCAAGAGAAAGAATCGTCAGTGCAATACGAATCGTGATAAGAGCTCCAAGCACTCGCTCTTTCTGTTCTGTTTTGGAAAGCTCATTGATAGAAACGGCGTAGAGTCCGAAGTCGGCGAGAATCGCAAAGATCTGCAAAAACCCGTACGCAGAGTTGTATGTTCCAGCGAGTTCCACCGAGAGTCCGATCGCAACAAATTTTACTGCGATTGCCGAAAGCACTGCCATCACGGCTTGGCTACCGATCTGCCAGAGTGTGGAAACTGCGATGGCGCGTGAGTGCATTGGAGGGATCTTACAATGAAGAGTGGAATAGTACACCCCTACAACAGGGACCTATTTAGCTTATAAAGTATGATCAGTCTCGGACTTCATTGGAACGAACGTATATGGGCATTTTTCGAGCGGTATCTTTGTCATTGTTGTGTTAAGTCTCCCCTTAGTAAAAAGTAGAACGCGTGCGAGTTGATCATCACTCTCTTCTGGTGGGGTAAAGCTAATGATAGTTGTCGCGTCTCGACACTCAATCGTTCCGTCACGAGCAATTGTTATTTGTGCATTTTTTATCTTGTGAAAATCCTGCAAGTACCATCCGCCTAAGCTACACTGTATATTGGTATAATAAATAATCTTTTTAG
>Ga0163150_10008514_pt1 | contig 11660 bp, 12 predicted proteins | sample OliLakLV19P2IB_FD_148628 | JGI IMG/M metagenome (GOLD analysis project Ga0163150, IMG submission 148628) | Freshwater microbial mat bacterial communities from Lake Vanda, McMurdo Dry Valleys, Antarctica - Oligotrophic Lake LV.19.P2.IB | ecosystem: Environmental > Aquatic > Freshwater > Lake >...
AATTAATACAATAAGTATAGCATATTTTTTTGGTAATAAAAAAATAGTGCCATATATTATAAGATTTATATTTATGTTATGGCAATAAGGTTCAGGGGGGCCTCTGTCCCTTCTTTGATTTTAAGAGGAAGGACAAAAATTTTAAAACCAGTTGCTGGTAAGGTGTTGGCGTTAGCGATATTTTCAACTAGGTACTTGTTTGCGCCCAAAATAGTTCGGTGAACAGGAAAATCTTTTCCGTTGGCGTCAGCTGAGAGCGTGTCTATACCGAGTCCTGCTATCCCCTTCTCTACCAGCAAGCGGGCAGTGCTTTCATGGACGCTTGGAAAGGCAAGGTTGTTATGGTACTTTTCCGGATTGTTCCAGTGCCGGTTCCAACCTGTATAAAAAATTACAAATGTATTTGGTTTAATTGCTCCGTGTTCTTTTTCAAAAACTTCTACCACCTCTGGCATAATAATATAGTTTTCGTTTGCAACATCATCAACTTTAATTACCACGCAGTCTGTAACGAGTTCGCAAAGATCCAACTGTTCAATAGTTCTGCCGCCCGGAATACAATGCGCAGGCGCGTCCATGTGTGTACCAATTCCAGCTGGAGTTACAATTTCCTGAGTTCGAAAAACATTCGGTTCTATGCAATCTTTATAGTCCGTCGCAATGGACAATTTAAAGCCGCAGCCTAGATCGTAGGTTGGAATTTCTGAGCTCAGAGTATGGGTGAGGTCTATTACAGTCATTTATAAGATTTACGATTTTATATCACATAGTCTTTTAATCAATTTTGGCAAATCCGTTATTGAAGAAGTCTTATAGTCCGCGCCTTTAAAGTTTTTTCTGGGATAGAGAATAACTTTCATGCCGGCCGCTTTTGCTGCTTGTATGTCAGTAAGAGAGTCCCCAATATATACGGACTCTTCGGGCTTTACCTTTAACCTTCCAGTCTTCTTTTCTAGCAGTAGTCCGGACCCCGCTACTATTATTGTGTCGTGCTACTCTATCTCTCATATCATCAGTTTGTCAAATGTACCAGGATTTGTCTTCTTGGCATTCTAAAAGGTAGACGTAGTGCATATTTTTGTTTTTGTGCCGCGTAAAGGTCTCATGCTTCGCATGACCCCACACGGTCACGTAAAATTCTTGTGTTTTATCACGTTCGACTGTTTTTTGTATTCATCGGGCTTGCCACGTGATGAACGAGTCCGACGAGTGAATTTTACGTGGCAGGGGCGGTAGGAATCGAACCTACGCAAGCGGTTTTGGAGACCGCTGTACTACCATTATACGACACCCCCATGAGACTAGAATAGAGAATATGGTATTAAGAATTAAGTAAAAGGTTGCGAAAATAAAAGATATTAGACAGCTGAAATAAAGGTGATTGTCTTTTTGATCAATCCACGCAGGAGTTTGTTTACTAGGTCTGCTTGTTGTGCTGTGGTGGCAAAATCTTGCGCAGTAATGTAACCGACATCTTTAGCTATTATAAGTTGATTTTGGATTTCGGTGAGCGACCCCAAAGACATATAATAAAAATGATTTTTTGTCTTTGTATGTTCCCCTGCTGAAGCCTTCGGCTATGTTTGATCTGACCTATACCACAGCTCTCTCCATTTGATCAACCAAACTAAATCGTTCGTCAACTGGGAATAGTTTAACTAATTTATAAATAATGAGTACAAGCTGGTGTCCTTCTTGCCAGGTCACCAGCTTGGTAAAAGAATCAATCTTACTTAATTCTTCATTCCTCATTCTAGTTACTTTGTTTCTTTGTGTAATGTAATCTTCTTGCAGAATTTGCAGAATTTTTTTAGCTCTAAACGTTTTTTTGCACCGGTAGTGTTTTTCCCCTTACTTTTGTTCATTTGGTAGTTTAGGTTGTGACACACGGTACATTCCAGGTTTATTAAGCGTTCTTGGGACATTTTAGTATATTTAAGAGTAAAAATTCTATTAAACTCTCTGCGCGACAAAGAATTTAAAGTTTGCATCTCACCGATCCAGAGTGAGGTGAATAATTGTTTTATGTTGCACCCTTCGCTTCCCACTTCGTCCGCCTTAGGCGACTACATGGAATCTTCGGACAGCCACGGGTGACAGACTTCTAGGTAGTCTTAATGGCCAAAGGCGACACGAAGCCCTGCCTACCGGCAGGCAGGTTTAGCTAAGTATGGAGCCGGCTGTCCCGATTTGATCGGGACTACCTAATTATCAAGTTTATATGGAGCCGGCTGTCGGACTTGAACCGACCACCTACGGTTTACAAAACCGTTGCTCTACCAGATGAGCTAAGCCGGCATAAATATTGAATCACTCTGGCTAATGGTAGCTAAGCATAAAGCCGTGGCAGGCTCCCAAGCTTTTAATATTCTACCATAAAGGTTTAAAAAAATCCAGTGGCCGCTTCACACATTTTTTCATCTGTAAGTAAGCAGTTTTACAGCTGTCATATTATTTGGATAGTTTAGAACAAACATCCACTGTTTAACTTTAAACATATTTGATATACTGCCTGTAGAGAGCCGAATTACAGCAGTTTTGGCAGTTACTGTCAGGAAAGCTTCTCAACGTTGTATCTATATTAATTCAGCAAATATATATGATAAAACCAAATAAAATTCTAATAGTTGAAGACGAATTATTTTTGCTGAATGTTTTATGCGACAAATTTAAGCGCGAGGGTTTTAAAGTCGTTCAGGCTACCAATGGCGACGAAGGTATGAAAGCTGCCATAAAAGTTAAACCCGACCTTATTCTTTTAGACATTGTCATGCCTTTGGTAGACGGAGTAACAATGATTAAAAATATGCGTAAAGATGAACGCACTGCGGACATCCCGGTTATAATTATAAGCAACCTAAGCGAAGTGGAAAAAATTACCGAAGTACTGGGAGTTCGCAAAGGTATTGTTGAACACTTGGTAAAAAGCCACTGGTCTTTGGAAGGCGTAGTAAAAAAAGTAAAAGAAACTCTTCAGGTTTACAGCATGCTTCGTGATGTTCCGGGCACTAAAGCAAAGCATCCAGCTTCTTAATATTCATTCTTAAATAAGCATTGGAAATATAAAACACATTATGAACTATCAGGTAAAAGATATCACCATAGCAAAACAAGGACAGCAAACCTTAGCATGGGCTAGGCGCGAGATGCCAGTGCTTAACAGCATAGAGGCAGAGTTTAGAAAAAACAAACCATTTAAAGGTATTACCTTGGCGTTGTGCTTACACGTAACCAAAGAAACCGGCATTTTGGCTTTGGCTTTGCGGGAGGGAGGAGCTAGAGTTGTACTTTGCGGCAGTAACCCCCTTTCTACCCAGGACGACGTAGCGGCGGCGCTTGCCAAAGAAGATATAAACGTTTTTGCCTGGAGAGGAATTTCCCATGCCGATTATTACAATTGTTTAAACAGGACTTTGGATTTTAAACCTCATATTACCATAGACGATGGAGCTGATTTAATTTCGTTAATTCATTCAAAGCGCACAGAGCTGTTAAAAACCGTCTGGGCAGGTCAGGAAGAAACGACCACCGGTGTAATTCGCCTTAAAGCCATGGCAAAAGACGGAGCTTTAAAATATCCAGTCGTTGCAATAAATGACACTCCAACCAAGCACATGTTTGATAACCACTATGGCACAGGCCAAAGCACCATAGACGGCCTTCTCCGGGCGACAAATATTCTTCTTGCCGGAAAGATAGTAGTGGTGGCAGGATATGGAGATTGCGGTAGTGGCATAGCAAAACGGGCCCAAGGTTTGGGAGCGAGAGTTGTGGTAACAGAAGTGAATCCCCTCCCCGCGCTTAAAGCAACTATGGACGGTTACAAAGTTATGCCTATGAAAGAAGCCGCAAAAATTGGCGACGTTTTTTTAACCGCCACCGGTGACAAAGACGTATTGGTTGGCGAGCATTTTAAACTCATGAAAGACGGAGCCATACTTGGCAACAGCGGCCATTTTAACGTAGAAATAAAAGTACCCGACTTAGACAAACTTTCAAAGTCTAAAAAAATAGTTCGGGCTAACTTGGAAGAATTTACTCTGCGTGACGGCCGCCATATGTATCTAATTGCCGAAGGCAGGCTTATGAACCTGGCTGCAGCTGAAGGCCACCCTTCCGCTGTTATGGACATGTCCTTTGCCGGACAGGCTCTTACCTGCGAGTGGTTGGTGAAGAACTACAAAAAACTTTCTCCGGAAGTTTATGACGTTCCGCAAGAAATAGATGAAAGAATTTCCAAACTTAAACTAGCCAGCATGGGCGTTAAAATTGACACTCTTACTCCTGACCAGCAGAAGTATTTATCTAGCTGGCAAGAAGGGACATAGTAGAATTAAGAGTGCGTTTCCCTTGCAGTATTCCCTCCCCTTGAGGGGTGGGGTAGGGAGGGATGATTCGGTTGCAGTTAATACCTCGCAGCTCTGCCGCGGGAGTGGTCATTTGATTTGCGCTGTTTGACAAAGTTAGAACGGAAATCAAAGGTTGAAAAGTTTAATTATGCGGGATAAATCTATCTACATAGGTTTGTTTGACAGGCGAAAGTTATTAAACTAAAATGTAAATCTATGCAAAAGAAAACTAAAAAAACTACTTTAGATACATTGGCCACTGCTATGCAGGCTGGTTTTGTCAAAGTCCATACAGACATTGAATCCTTAGCCAGAATGACTGCAAAAAGTTTTGAAAATACTCCAACCAAAGACGACTTTATTGACTTAAAATCAGATGTTCAAACTTTGAAAAGCGATGTTTCGGGCATTAAACTTAGACTGAATAATTTAGCTCCTAAATTTGAAGTTAAAGAACTGGAAAAACGAGTTGTTCGGTTAGAGCAAAAGGCAGGAATCCGGCATAGTGCCTAATTATTGTGACATAGTTAAAAAAATCCGCATCGGTTGATGCGGATTTTTTTTGGTGGGCAGGATAGGATTCGAACCTATGAAGGCATAAAGCCAACTGATTTACAGTCAGACGCGTTTGACCGCTTCGCTACCTGCCCGTGTTGTCAAAGAGTTTATGAAAGGCTTTCCCGCCTTTGTAGCTCTTATGTGTACATTCTAGCACTTGGATAATATTATCATTTCTGGTTGAAAATATCAACTGTCGGCAGTGTCGTAACCTATACTTTTTCAAAATTAACCCTAAGTGCATTAAGGATTACCGCTACGTCCAGTAGTTCCTGAAGAAGGGCACCGTGAACAGGTTGAATATACCCAAATGAAGCTATTATCATAAGTAGAATGCTAATTCCCATGCCGAGAAATATGCCTTGCTTAGCAATGCGTAGTACACGCTTAGCAATGGTATAGGCCTCCCCCACTCTTTCCAGGTTATCCATGGTAATAACAATGTCGCTGGTGTCAGCCGTCGCAGTTGCGCCGTGGCCCCCCATTGCTATGCCTACATCTGCTACGGCTAAGGCTGGAGCATCGTTTACTCCGTCCCCTATCATTGCAACTTTCCCGAACTGTCGTTGATGGTCTTTCACTTCGTTAACTTTGTCTTCTGGTAACGCTTCGGCATGAATGTCGGTTAGGCCAACTTGCTTGCCTATTAAATCTGCCACATTCTTCTTGTCTCCGGTAAGCATGACAATTTTATTGAGTCCCTGTTTTTTTAAATTTGAAAATACATTTTTTATTTCCGGCCGGACAACGTCGGCAAATAGTATGCTACCCACCAAACCTTCTTTACTGCCTAAATATACCGCTATTTTTCCTTGTTTCTGTAAACTTTCATGCCCCTGGATTACTTGTTCTGAAATGGTAATGCCATTTTCGGTTAAAAATTTTAGCCTACCAAAATAATATTGTTTGCCTTCAATAAGCCCACTCACTCCCTGTCCGAAAGACTCTTTAAAGTTTTCTGGAAAATGTAAAACAATATCATTCTGTCTGTGGGCGTATTCAACAAGTGACCTAGCCAAAATATGAGTAGAGAGCTGGTCTAATGAAGCTGAAACACTTAGTACGTCTTTCGCATTACTGTTTTCATGTGTTTGTATATCTATAACTTCTGGCATTCCTAAAGTCAGGGTTCCGGTTTTGTCAAAAATAAATGCTTTAACTTCTGCTAAAGTTTCCAAAGCGCCGCCATTTTTTATTATAATTCCCCGGCTAGCAGCTTTGCTGATACCGGAAATCATGGCTATCGGCGTTGCCAGTATGAGCGGACAAGGAGTAGCTACAACTAATACTGCCAATAAACGAATTGGGTCGTGAGATACAAACCAGGCAAAGGCCGCAACTATAAAAGTTATTGCGGTAAACCACAGACTGTATCGGTCGGCCAAACGGACTACCGGCGCACGGCTTTCTTCTGCTTCTTTTATAAGACGAATAATTTGTTCGTACTTGCTTTCGCTTGCAAGACGGACAGCTTTAACTTCTAATACATTTTCTTTGTTTATGCTTCCAGAAAGAACCAGGCTACCAATTTTTTTCTCAACGGGAACACTTTCGCCCGTTAGAGCGGATTCGTCCATTTCCGTCTGTCCACTTGTCACTATGCCGTCTACCGGGACTGCTTCACCTGGTTTTATTATAATAACGTCATTAATTTTTACTTCTGAAGCTTTTATGTCCAGTATTTTTCCATTACGAGAGATATGAGCAATAGATGGAGCGTTCGAAATAAGAGATGATAGTTCCTTTCTGGCACGGCGCAAGGCGTAATCTTCCAAAGCTTCCCCTCCGGAAAGCATGAGAACAATAACTGTACCGGCAAGGTATTGCTGCAAAACGAAAGAGGTTATTATGGCAACTATAGCTATAAGATCTACCCCAAAATGACCACGTGCAATATCTTTTATCATTCGGTACAGTAACGGCAATGTGCCAATAATAAGAGTGATTTTCCAGACTAAGTCGTCATACTGTTCATGTCCCACCCAGTGTAAAATGAGGCCAGTAAAAAGACCAACAAAAGATATAAAAGGAATTGCGTATAGTTGTAATTTAAATTTCATAAGCATTTATATTAGAAAAATTTTTCCGGTGGATATTGAACGGGAGGCAAGCCATTTTTTTCCGTGGTAATTGGATAAGCTCTTTCATGCATGACGGGAGTTATTTCCAAAGCTTCTACTGTAAACCTCCAGCCGTCACCATAGTCAAAAAGAAAAGTCATTTTATCTCCGGATTTTTTCCACACATCGACTACCTTTGTTTTTTTAACACTTCCAGCCTCTGTTGGTTCAACCTCATCTAAGTCAGCAAATAATTCATATTGTATTTTGGAATCATGATAATAAGCTGTATCAATATTACTATAAAATCCGAAACAATAATCAAAATTAAATTCAAAAGCCTGCGTAATATTCTCGGCAAACTTATATAAATTTTGTCTACCTAAAATTGCTATCTTTACCCACGGCATTTCTTTTCTCTTTGAAAGATAGTACCCCCTTGGGTTGGTAAATACAACATAGTTTTTAACTAGGGCCGTGACTTTAAAAGTATATTGGATGTCGCTTTTTTTGGATCTCGTAGCGCGCATATAGTTTATTATACATTAGTTTGACATTTAGGGTTAGGTTTAGACTATAAAATTTCTCAGAGCATGCTCTGTGGTTTATAGAGATCTAATTGCAGTTCATTCCTTCCGAGTTATACGATGTAATTATCCCTAGTCAGTATTTCATACTTTGACCGCATAAATTCAAGCTATGTAGCAAGTCAGCTCCCTGTCCGCTTATCTATCCAGCTTAATGTCCTCGGATAAGAGTCAGAAATTAATTTTTAAATAGTCTACTTTAATTGGCAGTTCACAGATAAACTGTCTTGATGGAAAACTCTAATACACCGGTCAGGATGGATGTGTAAGTCAACTTTAAAAGCTATCATACAATGTTCTTTTGGAATCACATAAGTCGTTCCTTCAAAACTGAAGCTATTGCAACTATCCACTTTTCTGGTATCCTTAGAAGCAGAAGATATCATCTAAATCTACTTCTCCAGAAAGTGGTTTGAATACGTCAGGGTCAAACCGCTTTTTTGGTACGCAGCCCGTAGTCCGGTCAATATGTTTGTAATTGTACCAGTCAATCCATTCCCAGAGTAAGGTATTAGCATCGTCTAAACAAGCAACTTTTCTCGCTTCAGGCTTGGCCGAACAGATACAACTCAACATTGAGGAAGAACTGCTCGACTATCGCATACTCAGAGGGTCAAGTCTGAATTCTTGATAAAATGTATCGCCTTAATACTATCCATATATGGATAGACCACTTAGAATAGAATACCAAGGGGCTTATTACCAAGTAATTAACCGTGGTCTTGAGCGGCGAGAGATATTCCGTAATCCTAAAGACTATGGCTACTTTTTAGGCCTGCTCTCTCATATCTACGAGAAGTATGGGGTAATTTGCATTATTCAGCCATTTCTCAAATCTATATTCGTTTAAAAACCAATTCACTAGTTGATAAAACCCTGCAACAAGCTGTGAGTAAAGTAGATGTTTTATGCAAAATGTCAAAAATTCAGACTTGACCACCTTTACTTTCAATATCGAGGAAGAACTGCTCGACTAGCAGCAAAAAACCTGGCGCACCGTAACGGTTTGCCAGGTTTTTGTTTTTCTTAATAAAATTAACTGCTTTTATTCTCTACTATTTCCATTGCTTGTAAATTATATAGGTCTACAATAATATTTTTTGCTTCAGCTATGGTAAACCATCCGGTATCATAAAATTCAGTAGGATTAACTTTGAAATCTAACCCGTTGGTTTCTAGTAAAAACCAAATATCAAAATGTTCTTTACATTGTTTTGCATCCGAAATCAGACAGATGGTTAGCAAGAATGCTTGTGGAAGTAAATTAAAAAAATGTTTAACGCCTAGTTCCTCATTAATTTCTCTATTTAAAGCGGTTAGCAAGCCTTCATCTTTAACAATATGGCCTCCGAGAGATATCCATTTGTTTGCTTTTTTGTGGTATACTAAAAAAACTTTTTTTGTGACAGGGCTGTATGGTAAAAAATAGACACAAAAATGTGTATTGCGCTTTCATCTCTTGTTAGGGCCCCTTGCTTTGCTCTTTGTACAAATTTTTTTCCGATGGCATTTTCCTGAAAGCCAAGAGAATTAACGTTATTTATAATTTCTTGTTCCAGAGTATTCATGATTTAATTATACACCTTTCCATTTCGCCGCCATCTTAATATTTCTTAATCGTGTACGCTTACCTAAAAAACTTCGTAAAATCACCTCTGTAAAAATATTTCAGCAACTTTTTTTTCACAAAAAGTCTTCGGATTGAACCTTATATCAAGTACGGGACTGCTTCTCTAATTGCAAAGTAAAAAATTGATTTCACCCCACAAACACAATGGGCTTCCCTAAGGGAAGCCCGAGTTTCAGCTCAAAAAGAGCCTTCTAGTTTTGAGATGGAGTGTTTATACGATACCGCTCGAACCTACTTTATCAAAAATTCATGAGAATATCCACAAGCGTACCCCGTGCGCTACGCGCCTCTGTGCGAAGCACAGAGCTTCTGCAAAGCAGAAGTGCGGGGTACGCATACACACTCCACTCCGCCTCGCGGACTCGGCGGCAACCCCGAAAGAAAAAACACTCCTTGCATTTTTGATTTGGCGAGGGTGAAATTTTTCTTGAAAAAGGAAAGGGTGTTTTTCTTTCGGGGTTCTGCCCTCCAAGTATTCGGGCAGGCGGAGTGCAATGCAATTCGGACTCGTTTTTGCGAAACTATTTTGCGGGAGGAATGGTTCGCAAAAACGAGACTGATTTTTTGAAACGGCGGGATTCGGGTTTCCGCCCCGCAGGAGGGTGCGGGAGGAATGCGGGGCGGATTTGGGTTTGGATTTTAGCGGGGATTATTTCTTTGATTCCTTTGAGATAAGACCATCAATTATTTCTCGAGGCACAATCTCGTCATATTCAAATATCACCTTTCCGTCCTTTTCCTTTTTGAACGAAATGCGAATATTTTGATTTTTCTCATCAATCGTCTGTATTTCCACTTCAAACCCTTCCGCAAAATCAAACCCTTGATTATTAAGCGCCGAGACAAAAGCGTCTCGTTCAGCTTTTCCTTTTGTCTGTTCAATCACTTTTGCCAAAAATGACTCTCCAATACCTTGGTGAGTACCAAGGAAACGCTTGAGTGTATCTTCATAGTTCTTGCTTTCATCTTGCACCAACTTATCCCAACGCGAAGCGACAGTAATATATTTTTCCACTATCTCTGCAACTCGTCCCGCCATACGATTATATGTTTCCGTATCGTGATCTAAAAATGATTCAGCGAGCGCGTCGCTTTCCTCTACTAAAAATTTTAAATAGCCACCATTCTTTACAGCTTCAAGTGCTCTTTTTCCGAAATCGGTTGAAAAATCGATATTGAAGTCCAAACGCTTATCAACGCCGATCTTGCTTCCAATTTTTAGTTCCTTGTTCAGCTTCTCTTTCAGTTCCTCAATGCTTTCGTCTCCTGTTATTTCGTCCAATTGTCCTCCCATTATTAATCCTGCTGTTTGTTGAGTTCTTTTTCTAGGACTACCAAATGCAACGGCTTGCGAAATATCTTTGTCTTCAGATTTATCAATCGCTTGATTTCTGCCTATTTCAGTTAATTCCATTTCCTCATCAGATTTGTCTTTGTTTGATTCTTTTTCTGCATGGCGAAAAAACCGCAGATCAATTTTTGAAGTTATAGTTTCTTTGTTTTCTCTATTTTAAGGATTAAATCGTTCGGTTTCCATATTATTTGATTTTTTCCAAAATCCTCACCACCCCATTATCCGCATCCACTTCGACTAAGTCACCATCTTTCACAAATTTTGTTACGATTTTTAGTCCAACAATACAGGGCGTGTTTAATTCACGACTAACAATTGCGGCATGACAAGTTAAACCTCCTTCATCAGTAATTATTGCAGCTGCTTTTTTCATAGCAGGAACAATGCTTGGCGATGTTGCCGTTGAAACTAAAATATTTCCTTGTTCCATTTTATTCATGTCTTCGGAAACATTTATTATTTTAACTATACCAGTAATTTTTCCAGCACAAGCGACTGTCCCGTTTAATTCGGTGATTTTTGATAAATCCTGCTCAATTTCATTTCTTTTAATATGTATCTTTGAAAAATCCTCTGCTTCATTGCCTATTAATGTGGTAATTGTGCCGTCATCATTTGGTAGGCAAATGTGAAAACTTTTTATACTGTTTACAATGTTCCAATCAACATTTTTTCCAAATATCGCTTTTTCAATTGTTTCCAACGGGGCTGAGCGTACTTGGTCAAGTGAAACAAAAAGTCTTTTGGCAATTTCACGACATAATTTTTCAATGTGGTAATAAGACTTACTTTGATAATCTTTTCTTCTCGGTTTAGCCCAGACAACCTTGCCAGCAATTTCCAAGATGTATTTGTCTAGACCTTCAGGTTTTAATTCGTTGAGGTATTGCTCTTTTAATTTAATATTTTTATGCCTTTTTACTTCAAATGAATTTAATTTTTCTCTAGGATTAACTTCATTTTTTACATAATCCACTATAAATTCATGAAATTGTTTCTCCGAAAATGCCGGACCTGTATAAACATAGTAAACCCAAGCATGTTTTTTGGTATGCTCCAAAAGTTTTAAATAATATTCGCCATGCTTATTCTTGACTTCATCAAAAGAAAGTGACTTAATGT
>Ga0163150_10008518_pt1 | contig 11655 bp, 6 predicted proteins | sample OliLakLV19P2IB_FD_148628 | JGI IMG/M metagenome (GOLD analysis project Ga0163150, IMG submission 148628) | Freshwater microbial mat bacterial communities from Lake Vanda, McMurdo Dry Valleys, Antarctica - Oligotrophic Lake LV.19.P2.IB | ecosystem: Environmental > Aquatic > Freshwater > Lake >...
CCGTCTCGCCTGCGGTGAGCCCACCTGTCCTGAGCCTGTCGAACGGGGTCGAACTACGGGAGGCGACGCTGGCACAGCCTGCACCTCGCAGCTCATCTCCATCCCCACCGGCCTGGGAAAAACCGCTGCCGTCGTCCTTGCCTGGCTCTGGAATCGCGTCGCCCGAGGCGACGAATCATGGCCACGCCGTTTGGTCTATTGCCTGCCCATGCGCACACTCGTGGAGCAGACGCGCGACGAAGTGACGAGGTGGATCACGAACCTTCAGAAAAATGCCGATACACTCCAACTCAGCGCGGAGGTTCGCGAGAAACTCGCGTGGCTCGCCACTCACTCGCCCGTCATCCTCATGGGTGGCGAAGAAAATGACCCCGCTCGCCGTGAATGGGACATTCACCCCGAGCGCCCCGCCATTCTCATCGGCACACAAGATATGCTGCTCTCCCGCGCCCTCAACCGCGGATATGGCATCGGCCCCGCCCGCTGGCCAATGCACTTCGGGCTGCTTAACAACGATGCGCTTTGGATCCTTGATGAAACCCAGCTCATGGGGCCCGGCCTATGGACATCAGCCCAGCTTGACTGGTTGCGACACGCTCGATTCGCGTCTCTGAAGAAATGTCCGACGTGGTGGATGAGCGCGACTATCGGAGCGTCGTTTCTGCAAACTCTAGATCGAATCAACGCCAAATTGCCCGCCACTCCCGTCGTCAGCATTCCGGACGACGACCCTTCCGCCGCCACTTTGTTCAAAGCAACGCGTCACGTCTCCACTTGGAAGCAGCCGAAATCGGCCAAGGTCGGCAAAGCAGCGAAAAAGACCTCGTCAAAAAATGACAATCCACGCGACTCATTCCTCTGCGCTCTGGCCGACTCCATTTTACAGGAACACAAGAACGGCACGCTTAGCCTCGTCGTATGCAACAACGTTGCAACCGCGCAAACCCTCTCACGCTTAGTCAAAGCTGCCGCAGGTCCTCACATCACCGATCGAGTAACACTTCTCACCTCCCGCTTTCGCCCTAAAGACAGAGCCGACCATCTTGGAAAACTTCTCGCTTTCGAGCACCTTCGTAAGCACGCAAGAAATACCAAAGCAAACATACCTCATCAGGGCCTTATCTGTATCAGCACCCAGGTAGTCGAAGCTGGCGTGGATGTGTCTTCACGACGGCTCTGGAGTGAACTAGCTCCCTGGGCCTCAATCCTGCAGCGGCTCGGAAGACTCAATCGCGATGGACATCTCAACCAAGAAGCGCATGCCTTCATTTTTGAAGTCCCTTCAGACGCCCAGAGTCGTTCAACAAAATCGAAATCGGGTCCTTACGATCCCGTCGAAATCAAGGTTGCTCAAAAAATCGTCACTGCCGTGGAGTCAGCCTGTGAAACTGCAGATCCCTCCACACCGATCCGCCAAATTCTCAAGGAGTTCGAATCGGACAAAGCCATCGCCGCCCTTTTAAAGCAGTCGCTGGAACCCCGCCCGGAGCCTTTCCCTCGTGCAATGGACGTGCATGGGCTTTTTTCCACAGAACCCGATGCCTTCGGTGGCTTTACCGACGTGAGCTCTTGGGTGCGCGGCAGCGATCCCAATGCAGACGTCACCGTTTTCTGGCGAGCTTGGCCTGACGCAAAGACGTCGCCGAATGACTACGATGGCCCGGGATTCCAGCGAGACGAAGGTTGTCCTGTTGCCGTGCATCGCATCCGTCCTTTCATCGAAGCGCATCGGCAAGCATGGACATGGAATCCCACCAGCGACCAATGGGTGAGAATTTCTCCATACGAACTTTGTCCCGGTATGACCATTTTGCTCCCCGCCTCGTCTGGAGGCTACAGCACCGAGCTTGGATGGACCGCAGATAAAAAACACTCAGTGGAGGACCTGTCGCCACCGGGACCGTTCGAAAAACGCAACAACGGGGATGCTCCGACTCAGGCAGGTGGCCACTGGGTGCCTCTTAACGACCACTTGAAAGGCGTGGCCGATTCTATGGGTGAAATTACCGCCAAACTCGGATTGCCCAAATCACTCGACGAAGCACTCCATCACGCTGCTGCCCTTCACGACATCGGAAAGAGCATAGAACTCTGGCAGGATGCGCTCCCTCATCCCCTTCCTTCAAAACCAGCAAACACCTTTTGGGCTAAAGCACCTTTCCTCCTCAAAATAGAAATAGACCCATCCGAAAAATCAGGTTCATCCAACCTTCTTTCCCTAATTACCAAGGAGTCGCCGTCAGCGATTCTCGTCCAAATCAAAACCGAAAATGCCGATTCGAAACATCTTCTCATACAGATTGATCGGCACCTGAAATCAGAGACCCTAGACACACTTGCCAATATGCAAGGCGTCATGAGCCGACCTCGCATTGCAGCATTTCGCCCCGGACTGCGCCACGAAGCCGCTTCAGCGCTCGCCGCATGGCATCGCTACTACCACACCGAATCGGCGGATTTTCCCGCACTCACCATCTATCTGATTGCAGCGCACCACGGGCTCGTCCGCACCACGCTCAGCTCCCGTGAAAAGACCGGGAAACCCAACATTTGCGGCATTCCGATCAACCGTGATTTTCCTCTGCCTTGGCAGGCGAACTGGAAACTTGATTTCGAATGCGCACGGGACGGCACGAGCGGGGGATTCTCCGAAGACGGCCACAGTTTCGTATGTAACGCTCCCGGATGGAGCGGACTCGTCGCTGATCTGCTCGGTGGATGGGAATCCGACGCACCCAAGGGAGCAAGCGGAGCCGTTCCCTTCGACGAACCGCACTCTCTCAACGCGTTTAACCTTTCCTATCTGGAAGTGCTGCTACGGGCAGCGGACGCGCGCACATCGGCAACCGAACAAGGCCTTCTACCCTCTCAAGCGAACTTCGAACCTCTGCCGCTACAGTCATGACACACAAAACGCTGACCGTCGTCACCCTTCCGGGTCTGCATCTGGATACTCTTGGCCATTATTTTTGTGCCCTCGGCTTGCTTCGGTTTTCAGCACAAAAATGGGCTCAAGTAAAAAGCTGCTGGCGTAACGGTACATTCTGTCTCGTCGGTGGTCCATCTGACTTCGCAGAACTTGAGGCCTTCCTCTTGGAAAGAGGAGCGGGCAGACACTGGACGCCTTATGCAAAAAGCTGGGATGCCTTTCAGAAGAAAGACACGGCGACCCAAGGAGCTGAAAATTCAACACTGTGGCGCGCCCAAAAAGCCTCGGAATTAGAGGTCCTTCATTTCCAATCCCACATCGCCACCTCCTCCCGCCTAAGTTTTAATCCCGTCTTCGGTACGGGCGGTAACGCAGGCGCTAGGATTTTCTCAAAAGGCTGGGATAGCGCATGCGACGCCATTGCCCCCAAGAACAAGAAGTTTCCGCGAGGCATCACTGCGGAAATCGTGGCGCAAGACCTCAACGCGTTTCTCCAAGGAGGAGTATCCACTTACCTTTCTGACTACGGAGCTGGTTGCTGGTTCAGTGCTGCGAACAAGATGTTCAATAATGGAATTTCACGTCCATTCCGCGGCGGTCAGATAACCCCTTGGGCAATGCTTCTCGCCTGTGAGGCATTTCCAATGCTCGTCGGCGCGACCTCCCGCCAGATAGGATTTCATCGCAAAGCGACAGGCGCGTTTCCTTTCGTCACCTTGGGCGCCTCTCCCGAAGCCGAGCAAGAAGCAGGCAAGGTTGTCGGAGAATTCTGGGCTCCGATTTGGGGACAACCGCTTTCTGCTAACGAAGCCACGGCACTCATCCAGCGTGGACGGGCCGAAGTGAACGGGCGCGGCGCGATCACGGCCGCCGCCTTCGCTGCCGCAATTATCCAAAAAGGAACCGACGCAGGACTTGCCGAATTTCGTCGCTTCAGTCTTCAGCGAACTACCAGCGAAAACACCTTTGAATCCCGCCTCGCCTCAATTCATCCTCTCGATAACCGCAACGACACTGCGCAGGCCCAGTCTGTTAATCTTATCCTTAGACTGCGGGACAGCCTTCCACGCGATTTCAAAAAGGGGGGAAATTGGGTCTATCGCGGACTTCAGGGACCTATTGATCAAGCCTTGATTAAACTCTCTGAGGTCACCGGAAACGATAGTCTAAGACGCGAACGTTCATGGGTTCTCGTCGATGCCGTTTTTACCGCGCTGGAAAAAGCGGACCGTAACAAAACATTCCGCGCCGAAAAAATTCACTTCGAACTGCTCCCTGCTACTTGGGCCGCCGCGCTCCTATCAGGAGGATATGATAACACCGTCGAGGTGCGTGTTGCCCTGACCCTTGCGACGCTACGGCCCACCCAAGTCAAATCGCACGCCGTCCCCCCCTCACGTCGTCCCTCAACACCCGCCCCACTCCTCGCCTACCGTCTTGGAGTCACCGGTCGCCTACGCTGGTGGCAAATGCCTGAAAGCATTCCGCTTCGTCGTATCTGGTCGTTGCGTAGCATCGAAGACAATCTCGCTGCAGTCATTCAACGCCGTCTTTCGACTGAATCGGAAACGCGATCCCTTCCGCCTTTCGACACTCAACTTATACTATCCGCCTCCGATACCGCCGCATTCATACACGGTGATATCGACGACGAGCTTCTCACCCATTGGCTCGACCGTTTTCTCCTCTTCGACTGGAGCTTTGTAGCAAAACCGGAACGTGCCACTTTTTTTGCATTTTTGAATGTAGCCCCCTTGGGCAAAGCCCACTCAACGACGCCCGAAGTCTGTCTTCACGGATTCTTTCGTCCTCTTTTTCACGACTACACTCTTGAGACATTACGAGCCAAAGCCGGGCAAAAAGCCGACAAGCCGCATTCTTCTACTTCCGGTTCATTGCGCCGAGTCGTCGCGCTTCTCGACCGCGGCGACGTTCCTGCGGCGTGGCAGGCTGCGGCCAACATCTACCAAAGTCTTTCATTTCCTATCGCTGATTTCGGCACCAACACCTTTGAGTGTGCTCATCCCAAACGTCTGCTGGCCTCCTTGATTCTCCCTACAGCTCCCGCAGCCATCGCGTCGCTATTCAAACGTTGGATTACACCGTCTAAAGCATCTCGCGAATAATCTTAGCCTCAAACCATCCCATTCACCGCAATCATCAATCATGAACACCACAAATAATACCACTGACCTCACACCATCCGCGCTTCTGGACGGCAAAACTCACCGCCTAGTCATTCAAGCGACGCTCGCTCCGGCTGCCGGCCAAAATCGTTTCCAGCCGGCAGGTTTCCCTGAAGTTGGCCACGTCATCTACGACGCGCCACAATCCGATGGTTCAACCACCAAAGTCTGCATCGTGGACAGCGCCGCCAGCATGGCCAATCACCTCGAGAGCGTCTGTGTTGACCGTTTCAGCATGGAGCTGGTCTCCGATCTCCAAGGCCTGCCTTACGTGCAATGCCTGACCGACAACGGGTCCGATAAAATTCCCGCGCGACTCGTGGTTACGACTCTATCCGAAGGGCATCGCCTCGCCTCCAGTTTGTTCACCGACGACAAATCCAAAGTCGTGAATGCCGACAACTCCCTGAACGAAAATAATCTCGGGCAGGTGCTTCTAGAGAAATTCAAACTCGTGAATCTCGGAAAACGTTCCCATCCACTCCCGAACGACTGGTGGAACGTTTTCAACACCATCTTCGAGTACGACCCCAATTCTCTCGTTCACGGCATTCTTTTCCCCGCCATGGGCATCAAGCTATCTCGTGTTCTCACCGCCAATCTTGAGGCACTCGGCGCGGCGCGTGTCGCTTCCTCAGGCGTGAAGTTTGACAAACTCCTCATGACCACCTCCGGCCAGCCTATCTTCGCCAAAGACGAAGAAACTGCCCGAGAAATTCATGCCACCTTCGTCATTGATCTTTCGCTCATACGCTCCTTCGGTCGGGAAAAGAATGGCCTCCAGAAAAACCAAAAGGAACTGATCCTTGGTCTCGCTCTCTGGAAAATCAGCAAGCTACTGGAGGCACCGTTCCGCTACCGCTCCGGCTGTGATCTCGAACTCGTAAAGCTGCGGAAAATCCAAAACGGCACGCATACCGACTTGGATATTTCCAGCCTCAACATCGACATCGCTAGCCTCATCAATTCTGCGAAATTTCCTAAAACGCCCATCACTAAAATCTATTGGCCTTCCACGGAACTTTTCAAGAAAGCCAAAGATAAAAAGGACATTCCTGAAGACGCTTTGACCGATACGGAGGATTCCGCTGCCGAAGGAGAAAAAGCCGAAGATTCCGCAAACTAATCGACATGAGAATCATCCTTTCACAACGATTCCCATTGGGGCGCTTCCACGCCAACCCTTGGAAAGCGTTCACGTTCGACGACCCATACGGCGAATGGCCTCCCAGTCCCTGGCGTCTGTTGCGTGGCATCATCGCTCGCAGCCATCAAATCGAACGCGAACAGCCTGAGATCGGAACGTTTCAACGCGAAACTCTCAGTCATGCATTCTGCGCTAGTACGCTCTCATGGCAACTGCCTGAGTTTTCCTGGCGCGGTCCCGGCCTGCGCCAGTATCAACCGACAGAATTCAAAAAAGTTCCTGCTGCAGCCAAAGAGCCCGGTCAAATGACCTACAACACTACCAAAGTGCAGGATAACTTTTGGCTCACAGCCAATCCCGCACCCCAATTATTTTGGATTCTGGAAGCCGATGAAAATCTATGGACGCCTGAAATTCTCGATCACCTCGATGCCTGCATTGCACGGATGACCTATTTTGGTCGAGCCGAGTCCATCACGGAAATTTCACGTCTCACGACTGACGCTTGTGACATTAACGCGAACTGTTTCCTTCGCGTCCAACGCACCGCTAAAACGGTTCCCGTCCTCTGTCCACGAGCTGATGCATCTCTCGAACAAATCCAGTTCACAACCGACGACAAAGCCGTGGCTGACGCTTCATCTCCTCCCGGGGGAGTCTGGCTCTTCGCCGAACGCCCGGCGTTATCCAAACGCATACCGCAGCTCACTCGCAAATCAGCTCGTGAGTTGCCGCCAGTGCAAATGATGCAATTCGCTTTAGGTGGACGCGTTTTCCCACCCGAGCAATCGTGGATTCGTGTAACAGAAAGATTCCGGGGCTCCGTGCTAAAGGAACTGGCAAAAAATATCACGGGAGAGCCGCAGGCACAGTTCCACAAACTAACGCCAAAAGAGCAGTCGCTATTTTCCCTGATGACGGGGAAAGCCACAGACAACCTGCCCTTGTCCAATCATGCACACACATCCTTTTTCCTTATTCCTGATGCAGACGGGAAACCTACTCGCCTGGTCTGCTACCGCCAGATCCCGTTCACTTCTCAAGAACAAGAGGCAATGCTGGCTGCATCCGAACGGTCTATTGCTTGGGAATACGGCAGCGACGACTGGCAATTGCGCCTCGTCCCACTGCACGTCGAAACGTTACTTCCAAAAGCTATAACCGGGACCGCAAAAACTTGGGAGTCGATTACTCATTACGTGCCGTCTCGGCATGTTTTGCGGCGTAACGGAAAGCCCAAAGCAGGAAGCGACATTCCCAGTCAAATTGGCAGAGATCTCGATCACTTAAAACTTTCTCCTGCGATCGTCACCATTGTCGGCGACGTCGAAACTAATCCCGTCCGTTGGGTCAAAGTTCACTGCCCTCAACGCATACGGGAAGGCCAGACCAATGATATAAAACGTGGCTATCGACTTCGCTTGGAATTCGAGCGACCAGTCCAAGGTCCTATCGCCCTCGGACACTCATCCCACTTCGGCCTCGGGCTCTTTGTGCCGGTGGCCTGATCGCTCCTGCTGCCGCCATTCTCACCTTCACTTTCACCCTCACCTTGCCGCGCCATAGCCCGCTAGGGCGACGGCGGGTCCTCTCCCATGCAGGAACAACATCTCAAGATCCAACATGACCGTTTCACCGCCGAGATCGTAATGGGCGGCGAGTGGTCGCTCTACGAACTGGCCGCTTTCATCATCAAGACTGTCGGCTTCGACTTCGACCACGCCTTCGAATTCTGCGACAACCTCAAGAATCCCTACCGCAGCAAGGAGCGCTACACGCTGTTCGCCGACATCGGCGAAGGGCAGGCTGGAGACGCAGCGTAAAGCAGACGCGGATTTCCGAGCTGTTCCACCCCAAGCGAAAGATGCTCTTCCATTTCGACTACGGCGACGACTGGTTCTTCCTCGTCACCTGCACGGCCGTGAAAGAATCCGCCGCCAAACGCCGATTCAAAAAAGTCCTCTCCACTCGCGGCACCCCACCGGTCCAGTATCCCGACTACGAGAAATGACCGCCGCCCACTTCGGCCTCGGGCTCTTTGTGCCGGTGACCTGATATTCATTCCCCATGTGCGCCGCCCAGCAGTCAGCCGATCCCGCCGCTGATCTGCTGCCGGCCCGCATGCTCAACGAGTTCGTCTATTGCCCGCGTCTCTTCTACTACGAGCACGTCGAGGGCGTCTTCCTCCACAGCGCCGACACCAAGCGCGGCGCGGCCGAGCACACCCGCGTGGACGCGGGCAAAGGCGAATTGCCCAAGGCGAAGAAGAAAGCAGAGGACGGAGCACAGAAGACAGAGGACAGTTCTGACGAGAATGCCGATCAGTCACCACCCGCCGATTCGCCGTCTTCCGTTCTCAGTCCTCCGTCCTCTGACGAGGTCATCCACGCCCGTTCCGTCATGCTTGGCTCGGAGGCGCTGGGCGTCGTTGCCAAGCTCGACCTGGTCGAGATCACCTTGGAAGCGTCCCTCTCCGCAACAGCTGCCACGACGGCGCGCACCGTCTGTCCGGTGGAATACAAGTCCGGTGCTCCGCGTGAAGGCGACGGAGGCCGCGAACTCTGGGACGCCGACCGCATGCAGCTCGGCCTCCAAATCCTCCTGCTGCGCGAGAACGGCTATACCTGCACCGAGGGCGTGGTGTTCTACCGGCAGACGCGCCAGCGCGTGCGGTTCGTGCTGACCGCCGAGGACGAGGACTGGATTCGCCGTGGGATCGCGGCGGCGCGCGCGTGCTCCGCCGGGCCGATCCCGGCGCCGCTCGACCATTCGCCCAAATGCCCGCGCTGCTCGCTAGCCCCCGTCTGCCTGCCCGACGAGACCCAGTTTCTCCAGATGGCGGTGCCGGACGAGGAATTGCCCGCGCCGGAGGCCCAGCTATCCCTGCCGGGGCTGACCGGCGAAGCCGCCAGCACCGACTTGGCGGTGTTGGCCGATGCGTTGGCGACGGACGATCCCGCTTGGGAAACGCTACCGGAGCCACGCCTGCCGCGCCTCGCGGGCGAAGGCGAGGTGCGGCGGCTGATCGCGCCGGATGTCGATACGAAGGTGCTCTACGTCAACACGCCCGGGGTAGCCGTGACCAGGAAGGGCGAGACCGTCGTCGTGAAGGAGAAGGGCGACACGATTGCCGAGGTGCGCATCAAGGATCTGCACCACCTGGCGGTGTTTGGTTCTGCCCAGATTTCCACGGCGTTGATCCAGACGCTTTGCGAGATGGAGGTGCCGGTTTCCTATTTCTCGATGGGTGGTTGGTTCTACGGCCTGACGCGCGGGCACGGGCTGACCAATGTGTTCACGCGCATCAAGCAATTCGCCCGCGCCGCCGACCCCGAGCAGGCGTTGCCGCTGGCGCGGCTTTTCGTCTATGGGAAAATCCGCAACCAGCGGACGCTGCTCATGCGCAACCACGTTGAGCCGCCACCGCTCGCCTTGCGCGCGCTCAAACACGCCGCCTCCGCCGCGCTGGCGGCCCCGGGCATCCCGACGCTGTTGGGGATCGAGGGCGCGGCAGCGCTGGTCTATTTCCGCAATTTCGCCGGCATGATCAAGGGAACGGAAGATAACGATGATATTCCCGGGCTGGAGGAGGCGGTGGAAAAACGGGTCGGCGACGCCCAGAAGGAGTTCAATTTCGATTTCAAGACGCGCAACCGCCGGCCCCCGCGCGACCCGGTCAACGCGCTGCTGTCGCTCGCCTACAGTCTGTTGGCACGCGATTGCACCGTGGCGGCGCTGGCGGTCGGGTTCGATCCCTACATCGGCCTCTATCACCAGCCCCGCTACGGCCGGCCGGCCTTGGCGCTGGACGTGATGGAGGAGTTTCGCCCGCTCATCGCCGACTCTGCCGTGCTGACCGCAATCAACAATCGCATGATCGCGCCGGCGGATTTCGTGCAGGCGGGCGACGCGGTCAACCTCACGCCCGCCGGGCGCAAGCGCTTCTTCTTCGCTTACGAGAAGCGCATGAGCGACACGATCACGCACCCGTTGTTCGACTACAAGGTGAGCTACCGACGGGCCATCGAGCTGCAATTCCGCCTGCTGGCGCGGACGCTCACCGGCGAGATCGAACGCTACCTGCCTTTCACCACGCGCTGAACGGACCACGCTATGCTGATTTTCCCCGCCAACCGATGAGCCGGACCAACTACATTGTCACTTACGACATCAGCAACCCGAAGCGCCTGCGCAAGGTGTTCAGGGCTTGCAAGGATTACGGCCTGCACCTGCAACTGTCGGTGTTTGAATGTGATCTCACCGCAGCAGAGAAAATCGATTTTGAAAGTCGCCTTCGAGGTCTCATCGATTCGGAAGACGATCAGATTCTGTTCATTGCACTGGGTCCGTCGGAGAGCCGTGGCGAACGGGTCATCTCCGCCATCGGCCAAAGCTACATTCGGATCGACCTCCCGTGCTACGTGGCTTAAGGTATTTGAGGATTGGGTTCGGTTGGATTCGAAATCCGTTCTTTGAAATCACCGCGCGAGCGGCGAGGCGCTGCGCTCGTCCCGCATGACCGCTCGCCCATTCCTATTGAGAGATTTACGACAAAATCAGGCCGATGCCACCTCCCCCATTCCATTTTGACAAGCCGGTGCTCGCATACCCACGTAACCGCGATTCACCAACAGCAACTTCCCCAGTAGCTGTCTCCGCGCTCCTCGGAGCGCGGCCCCATTGAAGCCTTGCGTAGGTCGCTGCGTTTCCGGAAACGGCGCTTGTCTCCGCGCTCCTCGGAGCGCGGCCCCATTGAAGCCTTGGTTACAACAATTTTATAATGGCCCGTATTCGATGTCTCCGCGCTCCTCGGAGCGCGGCCCCATTGAAGCGACCGCTCCGGGACGACAATCACAGCTAACGCTGGCGTCTCCGCGCTCCTCGGAGCGCGGCCCCATTGAAGCGTCGCAGGTCGTGACCACGGTGCGATCCCATGCTGGTCTCCGCGCTCCTCGGAGCGCGGCCCCATTGAAGCGCGGTTTTCCAGTCTCTGTCGCGATCCACCGGGCTGTCTCCGCGCTCCTCGGAGCGCGGCCCCATTGAAGCTATTCCGATCGCGGCCAGCGCGTGCAGGACGTCGCCGGGTCTCCGCGCTCCTCGGAGCGCGGCCCCATTGAAGCTGCGGGCCTTCTTGAGGCCACCGCGCAGCGGGTTGGGTCTCCGCGCTCCTCGGAGCGCGGCCCCATTGAAGCTTTGCTGGCGGATCCGGGAAAAACCGTAGCCGTCTGGTCTCCGCGCTCCTCGGAGCGCGGCCCCATTGAAGCCAACGTGCTGGCCGTGGACGACGGCGCCAGCACGCGTCTCCGCGCTCCTCGGAGCGCGGCCCCATTGAAGCAGCAGCACCCACGCCTCGAAAACGAGGCGGAGTGTTGTCTCCGCGCTCCTCGGAGCGC
>Ga0163150_10008524_pt1 | contig 11651 bp, 7 predicted proteins | sample OliLakLV19P2IB_FD_148628 | JGI IMG/M metagenome (GOLD analysis project Ga0163150, IMG submission 148628) | Freshwater microbial mat bacterial communities from Lake Vanda, McMurdo Dry Valleys, Antarctica - Oligotrophic Lake LV.19.P2.IB | ecosystem: Environmental > Aquatic > Freshwater > Lake >...
CTCTTCGCCGGTATCGTCGGGGCCAGAGTACGGCCCGTGCCGCCGGGCGTTGATGCGATAGTAGACGTACAACTTATCGCCGACGCGAATTGGGGGGCCGCCGGTCAGCATGTTCAGAAACCGGTCCGGCTCGCCGATGGCTCCCACGTCGATCAGCGGTCGATCGGCCGCATACTGCCAGGCGTGGCCGTCGCGGCTCGTCAGCAGGCGGACGGTGCACAGCGGGTTGTCGGGCGTGCGGTCGAAATACGTCAGAAATCCCAGATACTGGTCGCCGTACACAAATCCCTGGTTGTTGTAAATCGTATTGACCGTTTCGCCGGAGCGGGCGAGCAGGCAGGTCTTAGGCGGTGTCCAGTGGACAAAATCGGCGCTCTCGCTCATGGCGCGGTGGGGCAGGGTCCGCAGAAACGCCACGTAGCGGCCGCACAGCGTGTCGATCATCATCGACTGCGCGTCCCCCACGGGGCCGAGGTCGTTCGTTGCGGGGCGCGGATGGTGGCGAAACACCGGCTCGGGCGTATGCGTCCAGCACAGGCCATCGGGCGACGTCATGGTGTAGATGCCCGACAGCGGCCCATCCCAGTCGAAGCTCGACCAGCCGATGCCCTTGTATCGACGTGTCTCGTCGGGGTCGGAGGGATCTTTGAGTATCGACTCCCAGTGGTCCATCCCCTGGTGGTACTCGTCGCCGACGACAACGTTGTTTTTCTTCGTTCCCTCCACTTCGTGCAGCCCCACTTCAGGCCGCTGCCAGTCGATGCCGTCAGGCGACGTGGCGTAGCAGAGTACGTGCCGCCACTTCTGGAACCCCGGCTTGTCAATGCCGGTCGCCCCACCTTTGCCGCCGTACCACGCCTTGAACAGCTTCTCGTCCTCGTCGTAGACCACGGTCCCCCATGTCGAGTGCAGCCATTCCCATGGCTTGACTTTGCGCAGGACCGGATTGGCGGGATGCTTCTCCGCGGCGTGGAAGACCTGCTCCGCATTCTCCAGCTTTGCCACGCGGGAGAGATCGACGAAAAGCTGCGCCGCCTTTCCAATCTGCGGCACATCATCCGGCGCGGAAACCGCAGCGCGAGACGTGAATGCCAGCCCAGACGCAAGCGCCACACCCGACTTCAGAAACTTGCGGCGTCCGACCGACTGTGGCACGCCACCGGAGCGCCGGACCGAAGTTTCACGCATGTCGGCTTCTCCTGTGGACGCGGGCAGGAAGTCGCATTCTATTCGACGCGGTAAAGCTGTAATTCCTTGTCGTACAGGAGACGCTGCCGATTCGTTTCGTAGTAGGTGATCCAGTCTTCGATCGTCGGCTGCTTAGCCTCCCACAGCTGCTCGGCGTCTTCCACTCCGAACAGCGCCGGAAACGCAAACCGCCGCAGCACGTAGACAGGGTTGCCGTAATGGCCCGGTGCATTCACGTCGAACTGCGAATGCGGCGGGTTGCGCTGGGCTTCCTGCTTCATCCAGGCGAAGAGCGAGTCAAGCGCGCCGCGATCGCCGACCCAGCAGGCCCGGATAATCGAGGCCGAATACCGCATGTTGAAATCGTCGCTCTCCGAAACGCGGACCAGTTGCCGGCCGGCCGCTTCCGAGTCGCCGGCGAGAATGCCGACTCCGCCCAGTGCCCCCAGCCGCTGCTTGACCGGGAGCGATTCGTCGTCTGCCAGCTGCACGAGCAGTGGCAGCGAAACGTCGCCGGATCCGAACAGGTGTCGAAACCGCTGTTCGAAGTAGCGATAGGTTGCGGCGTCCCACTCGTGGTGGCCGAGCCGATAGTGCACCGCTGTCAGTTCTGCGAGGGCGGTCCGCGCCTCTGCCATGTCGGCCGGCGCGGGGTGATTGCGCCTTTGCGGCTGCACGAAGCGAGGTTCGATGTAGCGGCTGCGGCGGATGATCGGTTGCTGGAACCTTTCGAGCGACTCATTTCCGGTGTAGTCCCACAGGCCGGAGCCAAGCGAGCGCCACTTCGGATTGTCGTCGACCCAGAGCTGCTGCATGAGCGGCGTCAACCCGCGTTGCCATTCTGGGTGAACCGGGTGGCTCTCCAGCGGCATGCCGACGACCTGTTTCTGCGGCTTCGACTTGTCGATGCTGAGCGAGTCGAACACCAGACCGTCAGGATAGTACGATTTCAGCGTCAGCCGGGGACCGTCGATCAGCACATGCAAGAGGTGCGAAGCCTTCTCGTTCCACTCGGAAACACCCGGGATCAGTCCGTGCGGATTCTCGCGCGTGACGACCGACTCAAAGTATCCCTTCGCCACCTCGGCGCCGGAGGTGCCGACCAGCAGGTCGACGCACTGGTTCGGTCCATAGGCGGCTGAGCGGCTATAGGCGTGCAGGTGACCGCGGAAGACGAGATCGCAGTCTGGCAGAGGAGGATCCCAGGGAATGTCGCCTCCTTGTACGACGTTTCCCGCCAGGCCGAAATAGTGGCTGTAGAAGAATCGCCAGGTCACATCATCGTCGGCAAATCGGCGCTCGGCGAACGACTGCCCCGCACTGCGGCCAGCGCCTCCTTCGCAGACGAAGACGGCGTTACCGTAGCGAAAGCTGAACGGGCCTGGCGTTCCATCATCGTTGTCGCGCGGACTGTAAAAAACACGCCAGAACGGCATGTCGAACCGCTCAGTCATGAGGCCGTCGAGCTTTCCCGGTGCGAAGTATTTCGGGTACAGCGGATCGAGTCCATGCTCCCAGTCGGTCGCCCAGTCGTGGTTCCCCTGAGTGGGATAAAACGGCGTGTTGCGCAGCATGTCGCGGTACACGCCGAACGTCAGCAGGTCGTATTCCGCCTCATCCACCGCCCACCTCTGAGAAACGTCGCCGGTATGAATAATGAAGTCCGGTTTGGGCCGCAGAGCCAGCAGCAGATCGGCCACGGGGCATTGGTCCCCCGTCTCGGGATCGCCGCTGTCCCCCAGGACGACGAAAGAAAACGGGCGGCCGGCATCGGCCGCGTGCGTGCAGAAGTAATACGACTCATCGTCCGGCGTCAGCCATGTTTCGCCCGAGCGGATGCGGTAGTAGTACCGGGTACCGGGCTCGAGATCGCTCGCCTCCACAAAATGCATACGGGCCGGCTGGGCAGAGTCGATCGCTCGGCCCAGTTCGCGGGTCGGGCCGAACTCCAGAGTGCAGGGTTGTTCGTCGTCGATCATCCATGCCACGCCCATCGAGTGGCTGGTTCCCTTCTGCAGGTAGGGATGCCGCAAAAGTTGCGGGGGAGCATCGGCGACTGCCGATCGAACGCCGTCGTCGCGCGCGGACGAGAGAGTTCCAATGGGCAGCATCAGGCCAGCCGTCAAGCCGACCAGCAGGAGTTTCCGTCCGGCACCGCCGGGTAGCCGCGGGGCGCGAAACATCGTTTTTCCTCGAGCGGGCGGACCAGTTGCCTTCAGGCGATCTGTCAATTGACAGATTGGAACGCATAGAGCGACCCGTTGCGCAAGATGAATCGCAGGCGGATTCGTTCACGGGAACTCAGTGCGTCCTGCAAACGACAGGTCGCAGCACCGAGTTGCCAGTGCACTTCATATCGCAACGGGTCGCGGGTGGTCAGAACGCATTGCTGCCGTGCGAAGCCCGGAATTACGGCACCCTGTTCGTCGCACACTTCAATCTGCAACTCACCCGGTTCAACCTGCGCATTGACCAGCAGGCTTCGCCCTGAGATGTGCAGCGCGCGAGTTTCGAGCAACCCCTCGACGTTCGAGTCCTCCGGCACCAGTGCAACGAAGCGGTCGGCCGGCAAAGTGGCGAGGCCAATCCCACGCGTCATCTTGACAGCCGGGTCTTTCAATGATTCTCCGTGCCCATGGTTCGTCCCCGAGTAGTAAATGTGGACCAGGTCGTCTTTCACGAACATCGTTGTCGAGGGATACACCCGCGCGTCCCAGGCGCGCGCGGCGACGTCGGCATCCAGCCCGTGGTCCATCAACGCTCCTCCCGCGACGCGATTCCATTGCAGTCCATCCCGGCTGACGACAAGCTGCACATCCATTGTCCCCAGCGAGTTGTTCCCCGCCTGCTTGGCCAGGTACAGCATCGGCACGAGCCCGATCAGCACATCCCCATAGGGAGTCACCGAGATTCCATAGGGCTGCGACCACGGATAGCCGTCGTTGACCGAGGACTTGAACACCGACTGCTTCGGTGTCCACGTGAGAAAGTCCCGGCTCGAACACACCCCCACGCCACGCATCACTCCCTGCCATTGGATTCCGGTCAGCGAGTCCGCGACGCTGTTCTCCGGCTCTTGGAAGCGCACAAACGCCAGGTATTGATCGTGCCAGCGGACGAAGCACGTGCCTGTGTCATTCTTCCGCACGGCTTGCGCCCAATTCGTGGCCGCTTCCGTCTGCATGTCCCACTTTACACCGTCCTGTGAGAATCCCAGGACATTGCCGCCTAACCCCTTGTAGCGGCGGTTCGGGTCGGGATCGTCGGGGGTGGGGAGCACGCAGAACCCGTGCGCCCGTGCAACGATGATGTTGTGTTCACGATATCGTCCGAAAGGACTTACACCGACTTGCGGCTTGTGCCAACTGACGCCGTCGTCCGACTCCGCATAACACTGAATGTATTCGGCGGTCCCGGGCGCTTCGGGCGTATCGGGGATGCCGCTGTCCGATTCGCTGGCCAGGTACCAGCAGCGATACTTGCCGATCGTTTCGTCGTAGAGCACCGTCCCGTAGACCTGCAGGCTGCGTTTCTCCCAGGGCTGATCCTGCACGATCAATGGATTCTGCGCGTGCCGCGTCGGTGATTGGACCTCACGCTTGAGGTTGTGCGATACGGCAACCAGATGGTCATCGAGAAAGAGCTGTGGATGGGGCGACAGCCGGATGACAGCACTGTCTGGCTCGGTCGCGGGCGACTCGTTCCACCCCAGCACGCCGACCAGAACCGCGATTCCGACGATCCGCATCGATTGTCTCCCCTCGCTACTCGTTAAACAAACGGTCACTGTGCGGCGGCTCGCTCGCTGCTGTGATGAAGTCAATTCCCTACGTCCCGACGATTCCACTGATGTCGATCAGGTGCATTTGCCTGCCACTCCCTCCGTGCGGCGAATCGATCACCACGAATCGCCCGTCAGGACTGAAACGCGGATGTGTGTCGCATCGCCATTCGCCGGTGTATTCCGGCGGAGACAGGAAATCTCCGAGCGGGACCTTCCGGCAGGACTGCACGTGATAGAGGTAGGGATTCTGGTTGCGGTCGGCGTCGGGATATGTGTCGCAGAGAATCCACTGATTGCCCGGGAGGTACGTGCAATGACCATCCAGAGTCATCACGTCGCGGGCAACGACTTCGATCCTGCCGTCCATCAAGTCTTCAAACAGGTAGAACCGCGCACCGTCGCTCGGCTGTTTCGAGAAGACCAGAAGATGGCTCGGATCGCGCCAGATGTAGTGCGACGTGTGTCCGTTGAAGTCGAGCACTCGGACGTCGCTTCCATCGGGAGCGGCGGTCAGCAATCTGGATTGACGCCCCTGGCCGACTTTCCAGCGATGGAGAAATGAGAAACGCGAACCGTCGGTGTTAAAGAGGAGATGATTGAACCAGTGCTTGGTGTCTTTCATGCTCGGAAGCTGCGGTCCGAAGCCGGCGACTTCGGCCACGGAAAGAATCAGTTCCTGTCGGCCTGATTCCAGATCGATGCGAAAGATCCCCGTGCTGTCGGGTGTCTGCTGCTGCGAGTTCGGATCGGGAATCCCGTTGTAGCCATAGCCGGGGCGCATGTCGGCCAATCGGCGGAAGTCCGGGGCGATCGCGTGCATGCCGTCGGGACTCAGGGCATAGATGGGGTGCGGAATGGTCCTACGTTGGCGGGTCTGTGAGTCCAGAATGCGACAGACGTACTGGTCGTCCTCGCGGTCGTTCCAGAGCACTGTTGACGTCGACTGCGGCAGCCATTGGAGCATGCAGCCTTGTTGCCAGCACCAGGCAGTCGACTCGCCCAGGTCGATCCAGCGGTCGCCGTCGTGCAGGTCGACCATTCCTACTTGAATGACGTCGTCCGGCTCCGGAGATCGATGCTCGAAGGAGACCTGCATTCCGAGACAAAAGCGACAGCCGGGATTGAATTGCAGCTTGTCGTAGTACCCAAACCAGTGGTGCCGCGGGCCCCGGGTCAGCGCTCGGACCGGCGGCAATGCTGTCGAGTCTTCAGCGCGAGCACTCCACGGTCCGAGCGCGACACAGGCTGTGGCCGCGCACCCGCGGCGAATTAACGACCGTCGTGACAAGAGTCTCTGGTTCACGCTCTCCATCCGCTGACTTCTCCACTGAATTTAATTGCGCTCATTTGGCAGATGCCCTCTGGTGCCCTGTAGCCTCCCGACATACAACGCTTCCAATTTCACATCTGGTCGTGAGTGAAACGGAGTGAATACGCATCAAGCCTGGGCGTCACCATCGCATCGTCCGTCGACAATACGAACTCCAGTTTCACAGGCTGATCGATCTCCGATGCCGATCCGCTTTCGACCGCTGTCACGAGCGGAGCGCCCTTTGCGTCGAGCACATTCACGACGAGCTTCGTACGCGGTGGCGTCTCCGCGTCATAAGTCAGAGACGTGAATGTGCAATGCGGCGGCAGTGTGAGCAGCTCTGTTCGGAATCGTCCGGAGGACTGAAACTGATCACCGTTCCGTTCCAGAACGAGGTCGTCGGTCAGGTTGCGGACATGCTGCTTTTCTCCCCGAGACAGGAAATATGTGTCCTCATAGGCCCACGGGTAGACGTTCAGTCGCTGATACGTCCGTCGCCGCTGAAACACTTCGGCATCGGCGCCGAATCCATTGGTCTCGATCACGTCCAGTCCACCCCAGCCCGCGACCGCCAGCTCCATCTGGGGATCGTCGTCGACGTTGCAGTAGAACGCTTCGTTCCAGTAACGCGGACTCCCGACATCCAGTTGAATGAGGATCTCCCCGCCGGCTGAGAGCGCGAAGACAATGCCGTGCGGCTTTTCCGGATCCAGCTCGCCCGTATAGAACGGGCCATTCGTCATCGCCAGGATTTCCAGGTCTTCATCGCCGTCAACGTCGCACAGCATCGGGGACACATAGGCATGTGCTGCATCGTCGAACTCGGGCCGCAAATCCTTCCTCCACTTGAAATGACCGGAGGCATCGAGGCAGTACACTTCGCCGCCGAATGTCATGCCGACGATTTCGACCGCACCGTCGCCATCGAGGTCGGCGACATTGGGGGAATCTTCTTTGGAAATCCCTGCCACCTTCCGCAGCACCGTTCCATCTGTCTCCAGGGCATACACCGCGTCATGTGGGTCGTCATGGTGATAGTTGTCGACGGACTTGATGATCTCCACTTCACCGTCATTGTCGATGTCAACAAGCACCATGTCGGCGCTTGAGGCATTGTCGTTCGAGGGAAGCTCCCATTTGCTCTCCAGGGAGATCGGTTCATATCGGTGCAGCACTCCCTTGGCGAGTTCGTCATCCCCTGAACCAGCGAAGAGATCCCAACGTCCGTCATGGTCCACATTCATCGCGGTCGTGTAGCAACCACACTGCGACCAGCCGGGCCGCTGAGCAATCAAGGTCAGGTCGCGCATGTTCACACGCAGCAGGTACTTCGTGCGTGATCCGAAGTAGCCGTCCAGCACTCCGTCGCCGTCCGCATCGACAATCACCGGCGAGTTGCCCAACTTGCCGTCCCCGGAGTCGAACTGTTTCAGCAGTGTGCCGTCTCTGATATTGGATGCGCATCAGCGGATCGGATTCCCGCTGCGCTGCAGTTTCGCCGCCGTAGAGCGTCAGGCAATGCAGCAGGCCGACGCAGTACACTGACGTCAGCCAGACAATGCAGTGCCTCATAACACCTCCAGTCGAAGTGGTAGGCTCTGTCAGCGGATTCAGAGAAGTTGACGACTTGTCACGATTCCGAACAGCGGTGAGCGACGTCCGCTTCGCGGCGCGCTCGTCTCGCTCTTTACTTGGCTGAAGCAGCAAGCCCAGCGCGACCCGCCGCATCCACAGTTCGACGTGAATGCGCCGGACCATTACGGCAACCCTGTTTACGTGCTGCGGCGGTTTGCGTTTCCGGCGCTGTTCGGAGTGGAAGACGCCGAGCAGCTGTGGGAGGCTAAGCAGACGACAATCGACGACTGGATCACCTTCTACGAAACGAATCGGCAGCCGGATCACTCTCCAGGCAACTCGCCCGTCAACTCGAACTTGAAGTCGTTCGCGGCGGCGTCCGCAGCCACCTGCGCCGACAGGCCCGACTCTCTCGGATTCCCGTACTTGGCCGGGAGCAACCGCTTCGGCGTAGGGATCTTGTCCGGATCAAGTGGGCGTTGGTTGCCTTCTGGCGGTATCTCGACCTTCTCCGACTTGGTAATCGTCACCACGTGCGAGCCGATCACGGCACCGTCATGCGCGTCGACGGTGGTCAGTTGAAATCGCCCCTCGGAGTTCGTCACGCCGACGGCCGGCCGGCCGGTGGGGGGCGTAAACACGACGTTGGCGTCCGCAAGGGGCTTGCTGTTGTAGAGCACCACCCCGCCCGCGGGCGCCATGTCTGGTCCGTCCGAGCCACAACCCAGAACGCCCAATGCGAGGGCAATGATGGGAACCGCGACGAGACACCGAGTCATGAATCCTCCAGCGAATAGCACAAAAGGAAGCCGACCGGCGCGATCGCGCCGACCAGGCACTCGATTTTCTCCGCTCGCGGCTGCCGTTAGTATTCGCCGATCGGTTGCCCGTCGCGGCGGTCGCCCAGGCGCTGATAGGTCATGTAGTCGATATTCTCGCTCAGGAAGTGCACCGAGCCGTCACCGCGCAGAATATCCACGCCCCCTTCGTGATTCGACTTAAAGCCTTCGGAGGCCTGCGGCGTGTCGCGCTGATAGCAAGCGCCGCTTGGACGCCCGATGTCGTCGACACACGTCCGCCAGTTGATCGGCACGGTCGTGGTCGCATAAGTCGCACCCCACAGCCATCCGCCGACCTGCCCGGAACTACAGTTCGGCAACGTTTCTCCCATGGCAATCGTATTGGACATCCCGTCCCTGATGTCGCGGATGCGGGAACTCCAGCAGGTCCGCGCGAAAAAGCCCGAGACCTGTGAGCCCTGGCAGCTCATGCCGACGTTCGCCGAGCCGGTCCCGAACACGTTCCCCGGAAAGCCGCAATCGGTCCCGCTGGTAATGGCCTGGGCGCCAGCGCTGGGGGCGTAGTTCTGAATGGTCCAATCGTCGGAGAAAATGCCGCCGGCCCAGGTATTCCAGGGTTGATCGTGATCGCTGGGGCAGTTGTAGACGGGAATCACCTTGGCGATCGGATTGGTTCCATCCGAGCAGAGGCTCAACTCTTCGGCCAGAACGGGAATGCGAAAATCGTAGCAGCTGTACAGCGGGGCCTGATCCACGTAGGGCAAAATGTGGACGAACACAGTTCCATTGCGCGGCGCGCCGCCGGTGACGCCGATGAAGTGGCCGGCCGGAAAGATATTGTGCGTGTCGTGATAATTGTGCAGCGCCAGGCCGATCTGCTTCAGGTTGTTCTTGCACTGGGTGCGGCGGGCGGCTTCGCGCGCCTGCTGGACCGCGGGCAGCAGCAGGCTAATCAGCACGGCGATGATCGCAATCACCACCAGGAGTTCGATCAGTGTGAATCCAGCGCGTTTCATGCGACCTGCTCCACGAAGGCGAAATGAGATGTATTTCTCACCGGAATCGACGAGATGCCGACCCGACTACGCGCTTACGTACCGAATGCAGACAAGAGAAGCTTCTGGAAATGTTCGCCGATCGTACCGCCGAAGGCGAGGAAATCAATAGAACGCGCGACGAATGCTGGCTAAACTACACCGTTGTTTTCACGGGATCGCAACGATGCGCCGCGCCGTGTGGCTGACGATGTTGCTCGCCGTCTCGGCGATCGGAATCGGCTTGGCGGTATGGCACAGTGGGCGCGAGACGGGCCGGCGGCAGCAGATTGAAGCGGCGCTTGCCGCGCGCGATACTGCGCAGGCCCGCGATCTGTTGCTCGCGCGGGCGCAGGATGATTCCGCCGACGCCGAGACGCAGTTTCTGCTGGCGCGGGCCGAACGGCGTCTCAATAATTTTCCGGCCGCCAACCAGCATTTGGCCGGCGCGCGCGAACTCGGGTATGGCGCGCAGCAGGTCGAAGGCGAGGAACTGCTGCTGCTGGCGCAGAGCGGTCATCTCGATCGCGCCGAGCCGCACCTGGCGAGGTTGCTGGAAGAGGCCCACGGCGATTTACCCGAGATCTGTGAAGCTTACGTGGTCGGGTACTTCCGGCACTTGAAGTTCGACGCGGCGCAGCGGCTGCTTGATCGCTGGCAGCAGGAGTATCCGGACGATCCGCAGCCGCATCTGCTGCGAGCATCAATGTGGGCGCATCTGGAGCAGTGGTCCAAGGCCGAGCAGGCCGCGCGCGAGGCGCTGCAGCGGGCGCCAGAACACGAGACGGCACGGTTCGGACTGGCCGGCGCGCTCTACCGGCAGAACCGCTATCACGAGGCGGCCACGGAATACGAGTGGTGCCTCGAGGCGGACCCGCAGCGATATGAGGCGCGATCGGGACTCGCCGATTGCCTGTTCAACCTGGGCGAAAACGATCGAGCGCGTGCCCTGTTTGAGCAGGTGCTCGCCAACGATCCCGAGCATTTCGGTGCGAAATTGGGAATGGGCCAGTTGGCGCTCTCCGACGGCCGGCCCGATGAAGCGTTGAACTGGCTGACGCCCGCCGCCCGCACGCGTCCTTTCGACCTGGGTGCGCGATACCATCTGGCCTTGGCCCTGAAAGCGACCGGCCGCGAGGAAGAGGCTGGCAAGCACTTCGATTACGTCAGAGCTGCCCAGGCCCAGTTGGACCGCTATGCGGTACTTTCCGACGTCGTTGCGCGCGAGCCGGGCAATCTCGCCGCCCGTCACGAGCTGGGGGTGATTGTGCTGCGCTACTTCGATCCGGCGAAGGGGCTGGGCTGGCTCGAATCGGTGCTTGAGCGCGATCCGCAACACCAGTCGACGCACCGCGTGCTGGCGGAGTACTTCGAGCGGCGGGAGGAACGTGAGCGGGCCGCCTATCATCGCCGCATGTGCGCAGACGCGGAGAGTCAGGGCAATGGATCATCGGTCCATTGAACTGGCGAAAGCACTTTTTGACGGTGCTCGCTGCCGCACGGGTGACGTTCGCCGACTGACACAGCCGTGGCACAGCGATGCACGCACAGCGCCCCGGACGCTTGAAGCGTCCGGGGCGCTTACAGACAGTCACACCTTTGGCAATTCCCAGCCCTTACGGTGTTCACGGCCGAGCAGCTTGTTCGCTTCAGCGTCGTCGAACTTTTCGGTGGCCGCGTCGAACCGCAGCTTCTTGCCGGTGCGCCAGGCAATGTTGCCGGCGTGGCACATCGACGAGCTGATGTGTCCCGACAGGATTTCCTGAGTCAGCGTGTCGCACTGCCGCGAGCGCATCGCGTCGAGGAAGTTGCGGGTGTGGGCGTTGATGGTCTCGTCGCTGGTCGACGTCCCCTCCATCACCTTCTTGCCCTTGGCGTCGAACGCCCGCCAGCGGGTGTTGACGATGTGGACCCAGCCGTTTTCGCCGTAGATCGCCGCTCCTTCGGTGGCGTCGAAC
>Ga0163150_10008525_pt1 | contig 11650 bp, 8 predicted proteins | sample OliLakLV19P2IB_FD_148628 | JGI IMG/M metagenome (GOLD analysis project Ga0163150, IMG submission 148628) | Freshwater microbial mat bacterial communities from Lake Vanda, McMurdo Dry Valleys, Antarctica - Oligotrophic Lake LV.19.P2.IB | ecosystem: Environmental > Aquatic > Freshwater > Lake >...
GTGGGGGGTGGCGGGGCCCAGGCCGGGGGTCAGGAATTGGAGTTTATCCTCCGTAATATCATGGACTTACGGCTGCAGCTCGAGGAGGTCAGGCGGCGGCTGGATGACCGGCCGCAGCGAGTCCAGGTCATTGAGCTGGGCGAGAGTCAGCCGATGGCCGACGTCTTGCCAGCTGGAGAGGTGGAAGAGCGGGGCGCGGTGGTCTACCGCCCCGGGATGACCATGGCGGATCTCGAGAAGGAGGCGATCGCCGTCGCCCTCAGCCAGTCGCGGGGAAACCGGCGGAAAGCGGCCGAGGTCCTGGGCATCGGCGAGCGGACTTTGTACCGGAAGATCAAGGCTTACAAACTAGAGTAGGTGACCACAGCTAAGTCGTGTAATAATCCGGATTTCGGGAGGTTCAAATGCTTGACACCCGGACCCCGGGGACCCCATATTCACCGAGACCCTTACCCCCCACGTCCCGACAGGGTCTTCATCCGTGATTTTCTCGATAGACCCTGGCGCGTGCGTAACGTGCTTGGCCTGCGTCCGTGTCTGCCCAACGGGCGCCGTGGAGGTGCAGGATCCGCTCGTCCGGATCGAGGACGAGTCGTGCATCCGTTGCGGGCTCTGCCTGCCGGCCTGTCCACACGACGCGATCGAAGTCACCGGTGAGTTAGGCCGCGCCATGTCGGTCGCCGCCCGGGGGGGCGGCGTGCTGATCCTGGCCCCGGAGGCGGCGGCGCATTTCTATCCCGCCTCCCCGGAGCAGGTGGTCAACGCGGCCTACGCGGCGGGCTTCCGGATGGTCAACCGCGGCGTACTGGGCGACGAGCTGATCGCGGCCGAGTACCTCCGGCTGTGGCGGGAACCAGGCTGGGGGACGCTCCTGCGTTCCACTGATCCGGTCGTGGTCGACAGCATCCGGCGGGACTATCCCGAGCTGGTGCCGTACCTCGCCCCGGTCACCATCCCGACGGTGGCCGAAGCGCGGTACCTGCGCGCGCTGTTCGGGGAGTCGCTGGAGATCGTCTTCGCCGGTGTCTGTCCCCCGGCGGGGCGCGCCGAGCTGGATGCCGCGGTCACCTTCCGCGATCTGGAACAGCTGTTCAAGTTGCGGGGTGTCGCTCCCCAGGAGCAGCCCAACTTCTTCGTGCGGGTCCCGAGCGAGCGGCGGCGGCACCTGAGCACCGCCGGTGGACTGCCGATCGAAATGCTGCAGGAAGCGGCCTATGCCAGTCGCCGGTTCCGGAAGGTGCGCGGGCTGAAGGAGCTGCGGTCGCTGGCCCGGGCCATCACGGTGGATCGGCTGGACCTGGGCTTTGTCGACCTGCTCTCGCATGAGGGGTGGCTCGATCATCCGCTGTCGGGTCCGCCCGAAGAGCTGTTCTGGCGCCGGTCGGTCGTCGAAAGTACCGAGCCGCAGCGGAGCCGGTATCCGGTGGTCGATAGCACGGTGGTCGCCAGCTACGGCGCCACCTTTCTGGTCGAGCCCCGGCTGGTGCAGGCCGACCCGACCAGGGTGCAGGAGCTGCTGGACTCGATTGGCCCGGGGCCCAATGGCCGGGCGTGGGACTGCCGGGCGTGCGGCTTCGATACCTGCGACGCCTTCGCGCATGCGGCGGCGATGGGCCGGGCCTCACTGCGGCAGTGCCCGCCATTCCAGGCCCGCAAGGTCGAGGTGGCGGAGCGGGATTCGGCGGTGGATGCGCTGAGCGGGCTGGCGGCCTACCGGGTGCTGCACGACCGGATGCAGTACGAGATCGAGCGCAGCAAGCGGAGCCTGGAGGGGTTCGCGGTGCTGTTCATCGACCTCGACTACTTCAAGCAGGTCAACGACCAGTTCGGGCATGAGGCGGGCAACGATGTGCTGCGCGCCGTCGCCACCGAGATCCGCAGCGCCATCCGGGCCTCGGACCTCGCGGCCCGCTACGGGGGTGATGAGTTCGTGGTGATCCTGACCCGCACCGACTTCGCGGGGGCCAATCGGGTGGCGGAAGCCATCCGGGCCGGGATCGAAGGGGTGGGGCGTCGTCTGGGCTATCCTGTGGGATTGGTCACGGCCAGCATCGGCGTGGCCGAGTACGATGTACGACGGCCGCATGAGGGCGATCTCCTCGTGCAGGCCGACCGGGCGCTGTACCAGGCCAAGTCCGCTGGCCGAAACGCCGTGGCGTAGGCCGCCGGAATCGAAAGCGAGCAATCGTGACTGGACCTTCTCCCATCCGCCATCCTGAATCCACGGCCTTGAGCCGGAATCCGAACGCGTTCGACAACGCGCCGGACCCGTGGGGTGTCCGTCGGGCGGAGAACCTCCTCACCAGCCTGGAAGGCGTCCTCTCCGCCCGGGTGGTGACCACCCCGCTTGGCGAAGTGAGCGAGGTGCATATTCTGGCGCAGGCGGGGCTGGCCCCGAAGCAGCTGGTGCGGAACATCGAATCCGCCCTGCTGGCCCAGCTTGGCCTCAAGATCGATCATCGCAAGATCTCGATCGCGCAGACGGCGGATGTGCGGCCCATCGAAGTGGTGGAGAAGGGGATCGTGCGGGAGCGGGCCATGCGCCGGGCGGCGCTGTTCGAGTCGCTCTTCGTGGCACCGGGCAAGCGGCCGCACCGGGTGAGCCTGACCGTCTCGCTGTCGTTCGCGGGCCGGGCGGCCTCGGCGGAGGAGGAGTCGAGCGATACGCCGCGGAGCAAGGTCGAGGCGGCGGCGCGGGCGGCGGTGTCGGTGCTGGATCAGCTGCTGTCGGACCACTCCGTGGCGCTGGAAGGGGCCAAGATCATCGACGCCTTTGACCGGGAGTTCGTGATCGTGGCGGTGCAGGGGCTGGGCGGGCGCGAGGCGGTGCTGCTGATCGGCACGGCGGAGGTCAAGGAGAGCGCGGAGCGCGCGGCGGTGTTTGCGGTGCTGGACGCGACCAACCGGTGGGCGGAGTCGCGCCGGCCGGGGTGAGATGGGGTGACTGGCCGGACAGGCAGCGTGAACCTTCACATGGAAAATTAACGAGGAAAAAACGGCAGCGGCCCTGGTCTTTGTTTGCAGTAGCGGAGACTAGCGGAAAGTTTGAGAGCGGAGCGTCGGCTGAGCCTTAGCGGGGCTTGGTCCTTCCCGAGAGATTTTTCCTGACTCGAGCAAGGAGACGCTCATGCACGCAACAGTGTGGGCCCTGATCGCGGGGTTTATCGCCAGAGCTGCGGTGAAGGTGATCACCGCTTCAGACGGCGCAGTTTGGAGCTGATGAAGTTCCTTTGATCAGGGCCGCTGCCAGCCTATTTGCAAAGAGAGATGCCGAGCATGAAACTTCGGGTCGCAATCCTGGTCGCGCTGGTCACCGCCTTGGCAGGAGCAGTTCTCCTGCTGGGGTGGCATGGCCGAACTCCGTATCCGGGGATGTGGTCCGTTGTCAGCTTCACGCTGGCGGCATTCCTCCTAGAAAAGAGCGGAAATGACCTCCGTTTTGAAACCAAAGGTTCGACCTCTTTCGTGGTGCATCTGGCTGGCGGGATTCTCTACGGCCCATTTTGGGGAAGCTTGTTCGCAGGCCTGTCGACGGTGCTTTCCGAGGTCGAGCAGCAGAAGAACGGTGCGAAGGTATTGTTCAACGTTGCTCAGCGAGTTGTCGCTGTCGGTGGTGGCCTCTTTCTAATTGCGCTTCTCGGCGCGACGTTTCCGCTCTTCGATTTTCACTCCGCAGTGACGCTGAACGGGTCCGATATTCAGCGGAACGTGCTTCTATTCTTTTTGTTTGCGATTTTCTATTTCGCCTTTAACACAGTGGCGGTAAGTCTTGTTGTGGCAATTAGCGGAGGCCGGCGCTTCAGGGAGGTATGGACTCTCACATTTCGAGGTGTGTTGGGTTATGACATCGGTGCGAGTTTTCTCGCGCTATTCCTAGCCTGGCTATACGTCAGATTTGAGGATGGAGTAGGGATAGGTGCTGTCGGCTTCGCTATCGCGCTCGCGCCCATTCTGCTAATCCGCCATATCTACGGGCTCTATTGGAAACTTCAAAGCAGTGGTCGGGAACTCCTCGATTTGATGGTGAAGGCAATCGAAGCACGAGACCCGTACACCTCTGGGCATTCCGTCCGGGTTGCTTCACTGGCGAAAGCCATTGCCCAGGAAGCCAAGATGTCAGCCGAGGAAGTTGAGCTGGTCTACACCGCCGCCATCCTGCATGACGTCGGCAAGATTCACGAGGAATTCGCGCCGCTGCTCAGGAAGGATTCGAAGCTGACGCCGGAGGAGACCGCACTGCTTCAGACCCACTCGGTGAAGAGTGCCGACCTGGTCGGGATCATCTCGGGTTTTCGTGGAGTGGTCCAGGACGCGGTGCGCAGTCATCACGAGCGCTGGGACGGCGGTGGGTATCCTGACGGTCTGGCCGCGGAGGAAATCCCGCTGGGTGCCCGGATCATCATGATCTCGGACACCACCGACGCGATGACCACCGACCGGCCCTACCGAAAGAAGTTGCCGATCGAAGCGGTGGTTTCCGAGCTACAGAAGTACCGTGGGACTCAGTTCGACCCGAGGCTTGTTGACATTGCTGTCAGCTCCATGGCAGTACGAAGGGTCATGTCAGAGCTGCAGTCTTCACAGCCAGTCACCGAGCCGAAGGTCATCGAGGGAGGATCCAAGAAGGTCTCTTCCAGGCAACAAGTGCCTTCGTGGAGGAATCGGGCAAGCTGGCCGAAGATTCGCGTATTCTAGACAAGCAGAAATCCGAACCGGCGTAGCTGATGGATAGTGGCCTCGGGCAGCTTTCCAAGGGTTATGCCGAGCTCTCCATGACTATCGTGTTCTCCATTTCCGATATTCCTGACAGACCATCCCCACGCCGTGAGTATCTCAGCTTGATCGACAAGGTCGTTGCGGTTCAGATCGCGAAGTAGAGGCTGGAAACACTGACGCGTCCAATCCCAGTCGCCCCCTGCGGAACCCACTTTTGCGATCCACCGTGCGAAAGCGCCTGCAACTGCGCGAGTCTTCAATTCCCACCCTGAATTGCTCAGCGCGTTGTTGGCGGTAGTGAACGCGAGTTTATTCTCGCCGCATAGTTCATAGACATCCGCAACCAGTAGGCCGAGGGCCTGCATTACCCAAGGGCTATGAACCACGCAATTGCAAAGGCATGTCTCGACGATCCCGATCGCCTTACTGCTTTCGCCCATCATTGCCTGCGCCCAAGCTAGTCGTAGGCTCGAATTGATCGTTGTCCAGGAAGTCTTAGGTGCCACGTCGGCTAGAGTGGCAGTTATTGCCCAATCGCGAGCGAGCGCATAGTTCCCCAGCCTGAGGTGGGCCAAGCTCACGTTTCCAGCTATTGAAGCCTCCATTGCCTCGTCCAAATGCTGTCGGTAGAGGGCACTCGCATGGCTCTGCGATGCGGCGCCAGCAGAGTAGCGTCCAAGCGACATTTCCAGGCATCCCTTGATTTGCAAGAGGCGTGCGACAGATTGATTCCTCATACCCTGCGATTTTGCGTGCTCTAGCAAGACCTCGGAGCGCGATACAACTCTGTCGAATTCCGCCGTTCTCCCGCTTAACCAAACCAAGACCCCAATCGGTGCCATCAAGATTAACTCGTCTCGGAGCGTACCTACGGTCTTCATGGACTTGGTCGCTTCACGGTGGAGCCACTCCGCTTCGGCGGAGTCACACAGAAAATAGGCCGCTTTCCCGCCTGAGCGAATCAACTCAATGGCGTTCGAAGTGTCAGTTTCTTGTTCAAGCTGCAGCCGGATGTCGCGCAGCTGAGCCTCAGCGCTCTCCTTGTCGCGCAATTGTGCCGCAATAGCGTTAGACTCCAGAATACGACGTCTACCGGATTCGCTTCCGGGGAACATCTCGGTCACGCGGACCACCTCCCGTGACTCCTCCCACCGCCCCTGCTCCTGCAGCGCCTCCGCCAGCAACAGCTTCGCCACCGGCTTCACATCGTCGCCAAGGCTCGCCATCGCGGTCCTGAGCGCGAACTCGGCATCATACGGCGCACCACCGTCCATCGCTTCCCGCGCCCCGCGCAGCAGGTAGGGAATGGCCTCCAGCGGCCGGGCCGAGCGGAAGCAGTGCCATGCCAGCATCAACCCCGGGACATGCTCCCCCCGCTCCTCCGCGCCGATGAGCCGGTCCGCAATCAGGCCATGCAGCGCCCGCCGCAGCGGCGAGGGCACATGCATGTACGCATAGCCCCGCAGCAGTTCGTTGCGGAACTCCATCTCCCGCCCGCCATCGCGCAGGATCCGCCGCTGGGTCAGCTCCGCCATCCCCGCCAGCGTCTGCGCCAGCGTGAGGTCCACCAGCTGGTACATCGGCAGGTCGTTGAGCCGCTCGCCCAGGATGGCGGCGAGGTTGAGCACCGCGCGCGCCGGTTCGGGCAGGTCCCGGAAGACCCGGTCGAGCAGGCGGCGGTACATCTCCTGACCGGCCTCGGCCCCGGCCTCGGAGTCGGAGGTCATGGCGTCGACCGACAGTGCCAGGCTCTGTTCCCCGTGGATCCGCCAGTCATCGAACAGCAGCTCCAGCACCATCGGGATCCCCGCCGCCGCCCGCACCAGCGCCCGCCGCACCGCCGGAATGACGACGACGTTGCCCGCCGCCGCCAGCAGGCGTACCACCTCGCCGGTCTCCTCCGGGGTGAGTGGCGGCAAATCGACCGGCGTGAGGCCCAGCGATTCTCGATGATCCAGCAGCTGCCCCGCCCGGGCGCTCTGCTTGAGCTCGGGCTCCCGCGCCGCCAGGACGATCATGACCGGTGCGGTCCGGGTGCGGCGCAGTAACAGGTGCAGCACCGCGACGCTGGCATCATCCGCCAGGTGCACGTCGTCCACGACCAGGATGACGGGGTGCTCGTCGGCCACCGCGGTGACGAGCTGATGGATCCCTTCGGCGAACTGCAGCCGGGCCGACTCCCCCTCGGTGTGTGCCGCGGCCGGCAGATGGGGAAAACGTTCCCGCACCGCGGGGACGACGCGGGCCACCGCGGCGAGCCACTCCGGCGGCGTGGCACTCGCTCCCGGCCGCTCCAGCAGCCCCCGCACCAGCGTGCCGATGGCGGTGAAGGGAATATCCCGTTCGACCTCGTAGCACTGCACCCGGCTGGACACCGCGCCCTCCAGGCCGGCGGCGGTGACCAGCCGTTCGGCGAGCGTGGTCTTCCCGATACCGGAATCGCCCAGCAGCAGCGCATGCTGGCCGCGACCCCGGTGCATCCCCTCCCACAGCTCGTAGACCACCTGGTATTGCCGGCCCCGGCCGATGAACGCGCGGTTGCGCCACTGATCGGTCGGCACGGTGGGGATGTGCGCGGTGCCCGGCGGCTCGTAGCCCCGCTGGCGCAGCCGGAGTGCCATCCCCTCCACCAGCGGCGAGGGCGTGGCGCCGACCTCATCCGCCAGCCGTTTGCGCCACGCCTGGAAGATCCGGATCGCGCTCAGGCGGTCGCCGGCAAAGGCGCGGGCTTCCATCTTGGCCCGGATCGCCTCTTCGCTCAGCTCGTCGAGCTCGAGCAACCGGTCGGCCAGCGGCTCGATGCGGACCTGGTCGCCGGTGCGGCGGCAGCGGTCCATGAGCACGACGAAGGCCTCGCGGATGGCCGGGAACCACTTCGCCCGCTGCTGATCGCACCAGAAGCTGAACTCCGGCGCCCGGCCGATGTCGAATTCATCGAGGAACCCGCCCACCTCGAGCGGCGGCGTGGTCGGGTCGCCGAGGATGTCGCCGGTGGCCAGCCGCGCGAGGTCCACCTCGAAGTCGGCCGCGACGAACCGGACCGTGTCCCGGGTGGATTCGAAGGTCCGCAGTCCCATCTTGCCGCGAAGGACCGAGAGGGCGGTGGCGAGTGAGTGGCGCCCCTCGGCCGGCGAGGCCTCCGGCCAGAGCAGATCGGCCAGGCGGTCCCGCCGGTGGCGCCGCCGTGGCTCGACGGCCAGGTAGACCAGCAGCGCGAGGTGCTTGCGGGTGCGGAACCGGATCGGTTCCCCGCCCGGGCCCCGGAGTTCCGGGACCCCGAGGCAGCGGAGGGTGTGGGAGGGAGGCATGGGGGATCAGTAGGGCGGGAGGCTCAACCGAGCGTCAAATGGCGCCGCCACCCCGGCGGCAGCGCTCGCTGCAGTACTTCACGTCGGTCCAGACCCGCTCCCACTTCTTCCGCCAGGTGAATGGCCTGCCGCAGCGGGCGCAGTCCTTTGCGGGGCGCTCGGAAGGAGGACGATGGCAACCGGGACGCGAGGGCATCCCGGGATTCTGCCCGTGCGGGGCAACAGCGCAAGGGGGTCGCTAGATTTGGATGTCCTCACCGCGGAACTTTGCCATGCTGCGTCCCCGCCCAACGCCTCTCGCCCCCGTCCTGCTCCTTCTCCTGCTGCCCGGCTGTGGGGAAGTCGTCTCCGGTGGGAACTCGGGAGGCCCCTCTGTGGGCCAGCGCTTCGAGCTGATGCTCGCCGCAGAGGACGAGATCGAGGCGAGCTCCAACGCCTTCACTGTCGCTGACGTCGGCCTGCCGCCCGGGGTCACGCTGCCGGCCGGCTGTTCTGATACCTCCTCCACGGCGGATGCCGACGGCGACGGTGTACCCACCGATGCCACCTTCACGTTCACCAATCCGCCGTGCAGCATCCCGGGAGTGCGCGGTGGTACGCTGGGCTTGAGCGGGAGTATCCGGGTGCAGGATGCGAACAGCGGCAACAACACCGCCTGGTCCACCACGCTGACCAACCTCGCCTGGCAGGCGACCGACTCGGCGGCGACTCGCACCTACACCGCAACCAGGAACGGCACCCGGGCCCGGGGCATCGGGACGGGGGGGAAAGCCACCCTCATCACCAGTGTCACCACGATCCAGGACCGCCCGAACGTGGTGGATGCGACGGTCGATGTGCAGCTGACGACCTCCTTCACCCCGGCCACCGGGTCCACGCTCACCCCCGACCAGCCACCGCCCAGCGGCACGCTGATCCTGGCTGGCACGCTCCGCTGGCGCCGCAGCAGCGAGGACTGGCTGCTCGACGTCGGCACCATCACGCCGCTGGCGTACGACTCGACCTGTGCCGGTCCCCAGCGGATCAAGGCGGGCGAGCTCGCCCTCAGTGGTACGGTCCACAACCAGGACGGCACGCTGACGCTGGTGTGGTCGGCCTGTGGCACGGACCCTGCTCGGTCGTGGACGCCGTCCGGTTCCTAGGGGCTCTGGGGACCGGCCTGCGTCACTCGTTCTCTGCGGCGGAAATCACATTGCCCGCCGGCAGCGGAATTCCAAGTAACGACTCGACAGGAACTTACATCGAAGTGAATCGCTCGGTCCCACACGCTCAGGAGGTGGTATGCAGTCGGTGCGCACACTTAGGCTTTTCGCCGTGAGTCTCGCAGGAATGCTGGCCGTCGCGGCCTGTGGCGGGGATAGCGGCCCGGCCGCATCCACGACCCTGAGTTCGATCCAGGCCGATACCGTGGCGGCCGCGGCCGCAGGTCAGATCGGCGACTTGGCCAGCGGAATCACAAGCTTCGACCTCAGTGGCGGTCTGCTCGGTGGCATCGGTGGCGGACCCTTCTCGCGCGCCGCGCTGCGGGCACCCATGAGCGCAATGACGCGGGCGTTGCCCAGCCGGTATCGCGCGCAGCTGGCGCAGATGCGGGCCGGCAGCTGCGATCCGGCGGTCACGGGGGATACCACGGACACCGATGGCAACGGAATCCCGGCGAACGCCACCTTCACCCCCGCGAACTGCTTCTACTTGGACTCCCTCGGTGACGGAGGATCGATCACTGGCTCGGTACAGATCCAGGACAATACCAGCGGTACCACGCTGTTCGGCTTCGCGATCGACTTCAACAATCTGAAGGCCCTGATCTACAACGACTCGGCGAGTGTCGGCTTCGACTGGGACGGTACCTACAACGCCACCGTGACTTCGGCGAGTGCCACCACCAATCAGGCCTTCCGTCAGCGCACGTTCATCAACAATCAGCCGATCTACGCCTCGCGGTACACCTGGGGGCTCACCTTCGTGCCCGACACCGGTTCGATTGATCCGGCGAACCAGGGCCTGCAGGATGGCACCTTCGACCTCGCCGGCTCCTTCGGGTGGACGGGGCAGTCGGATCAGGTCAGTGGCAACTGGAGCTTCAACGTCAGCACCCCCACGCCGCTGCACTGGAGCAGCAGCTGTGAGGGGCAGGAGCCGCCGTTCGACGGCGGCCAGCTCGATGCCTCCATCAACGGGCGCAGCAACATCGGCTTTACCGCCGTCTACACCGCCTGCGGCACGCCGCCGGTGATCAATACCTACGACAATACCGCCGGCACCTGATCGCGCTGGTCTCCACGCACAACGGCCCGGGCGAAAGCCCGGGCCGTTGTTGTGTTGAGAGCTAGCTGTCAACTGTCAGCCACCAGCCGTCAGACAATGGTGTCATCCTGAGCCGGCGCAGCGGGTGAAGGATCTCTCGAGGCCGGAGCAACACTCCGGGGCGGAGAGATTCTTCGCTTCGCTCAGAATGACAGCAACTACACTCCCTCTCCCACCTCCCACCTGCCACCTGCCCCCGACCATCAGGCGATCCAGGCGGAGCTCGACAACAGCTCGCGCACCAGATCGTCGTTGGTGCGGCCCGCCGCCTCTGCGGCGAAGTTGGTCACCACGCGGTGGCGCAGGACCGGCAGCGCGATGCTCTTCACGTCGTCCAGGTCCGCCATCGGCCGCCCCGCCAGCGCCGCCCGGGCCTTGGCGCCGAGCACGAGGTACTGCGAGGCCCGCGGGCCGGCACCCCACTCGACGTATTCGCGGATGAAGCCGGGGGCGTCGCCATCGGCGGGGCGGGTCATTCGTGCGAGTGAGACGGCGGCACGGACCAGCTGCTTCGACACCGGGATCCGGCGCACCAGCTCCTGCATCGCCCGCACCGTCTCCGCGTCGAGGACCGCCTCGAGCCGCGCCCCGCGGGCGCCGGTCGTCTGCTCGACGATCGTCTCCTCCTCCGTCCGGGTCGGGTAGCCGATCCGGATCTCCAGCATGAAGCGGTCGAGCTGCGCTTCGGGCAGCGGGTAGGTGCCTTCCTGCTCGATCGGGTTCTGGGTGGCGAGGACGAAAAACGGCTCGGGGAGGTGATAGGTCTGGCCCCCGACGGTGACTTCGTGTTCCTGCATCGCCTGCAGCAACGCCGCCTGGGTCTTGGGCGGGGTGCGGTTGATTTCGTCGGCCAGCACCACGTTGCTGAAGATCGGGCCGTGGACAAACCGGAAGGCCCGCTTTCCGGTGGTAAGGTCCTCCTCGATGATCTCGGTGCCGGTGATGTCGCTCGGCATGAGGTCGGGGGTGAACTGGACCCGGTTGAACGACAGCCGGAGCGCCTCGGCCACGGTCGAAACCATCAGCGTCTTCGCCAGTCCCGGGACGCCGATCAGCAGCGCGTGCCCGCCGGCCAGAATCGCTGTCAGGATCCCGTCGACCGCCTCCTGCTGGCCCACGATACGCCGGGCGACCTGGCTGCGCAGCTGGTCAACGGCGGTGGCCAGGCGGGCGAGCTGTTCGACGTCGTTGGCGGGGGCGGGAGCGGTCATCAGGTCTGGTCTGTGAGGCGCGGGGAAGCGAAGGAAAACGGGCAACGTGACGCTGTACGGGCTTGAGGTTAGCGGGTTTCGGGGGGCAGGGGTAGCTGGGTGCGGGCG